>Ga0247814_10000456_pt1 | contig 32942 bp, 30 predicted proteins | sample UWRJL179409R1_FD_179947 | JGI IMG/M metagenome (GOLD analysis project Ga0247814, IMG submission 179947) | Plant litter microbial communities from Arlington Agricultural Research Station in Wisconsin, United States - UWRJ-L179-409R-1 | ecosystem: Environmental > Terrestrial > Plant litter >... | reverse complement strand
ATGATGTTAAAAAAGGAGATCGATTACTGATTAGAAATCAGGAATTAATTCCCGTTGACGGAATTTTAATAAGCGAAAAAGCCGCCATTGATTACAGTTTTGTTACTGGAGAAGCCATCCCGATAAACAAGAATTCAGGCGATAAAATATTTGCAGGCGGAAAACAAATAGGGAAGGTGATCGAAATGGAAGTATTGTTTTCAGTTTCTCAAAGTTATTTGACGCAATTGTGGAGCAATGATGTTTTTCAGAAAAATGTGGAGCAAAAACACAAAAGCATCACCGATAGTATTTCAAGATATTTTACTCCCATATTATTATTGATTGCTTTTGTGGGATTTGGCTATTGGATTTTTATTGATGCTAATACCGCTTTTAATGTTTTTACGGCTGTATTAATCGTGGCTTGCCCTTGTGCTTTGGCTTTAACAGCACCTTTTACATTAGGAAATGTATTGCGAATTGTAGGCAGGCAAAAATTTTATCTCAAAAATGCTTTGGTCATCGAACAATTAGCAAAAGTAGACACCTTAGTTTTTGATAAAACAGGAACGATTACCACCAATAAAAAATCGAATATTTTGTATGAAGGTAAGCTTCTTTCGGAGGGGAATTTAATTCGGATAAAATCAGTGCTTCGGGGTTCTAATCATCCTTTAAGCCGAATGCTGTATGACTTTTTACCGAATCTGTCAACAGTTAATGTAAGCAATTTTGAAGAAATTACCGGAAAAGGAATTCAGGCAAAAGTGGCAGATAGTTTTATCAAAATAGGTTCTGAAGAATTTTGTACTTCGCCTTTATCGGTTTCTTCTCCCTCTCCTTTGGAGAGGGTTGGGGAGAGGACTTCGGTTCATATTCAAATTAATGATGAATATTACGGAAAGTATGTTTTCAAAAACCAATATCGTGATGGATTAGAAAAGCTTTTTAAAAGTTTAAAAAATAAGTACCAAATCAAAGTATTGTCGGGCGATAATGCGGGTGAAAAAGCCGCTTTAGAGCAACTTTTGCCCAAAGGAACAGAACTTGTTTTTAATCAGAAACCAGAACAAAAACTGGAATTTATCAAACAATTACAGGATTCAGGTAAAAATGTAATGATGGTGGGCGATGGTTTAAACGATGCCGGAGCTTTGGCACAAAGCAATGTAGGAATTTCGATTTCTGAAAATGTAAATGTTTTTTCACCAGCCTGCGATGCTATTCTGGAAGCAACTCAATTCGAAAAATTGCATTATTTCCTGAAACTTTCTAAAAAAGCGATGCTAGTGATAAAGATGAGTTTTATCCTGTCCTTACTCTATAATGTTGTGGGATTAACTTTTGCCATAACAGGCAATTTAGAACCTTTAGTAGCAGCTATTATTATGCCTTTAAGTACGATTACGATTGTAAGTTTTGTAACTGTAATGAGTAATTATTATGCGAGGAAACTGGAAGTCAGAAGTCAGAAGTCAGAAGTTAGAAGTAGGAAGCGGCGGGCGAGGTGGTTGATTTTGAAATAAGAAGTGGTATTAAAATCTAAAGCATGATAAATGTCATAGAATTCCCGAGGCTGGGAGTCTACTTTTGGAGTATAAAATTTAAGGTATGAGTGTTATTTATTTATTAATTACCATTAGCATTTTTGTTGCAGTTGGTTTTTTTATCGCTTTTGTTTTTGCGGTAAAAAGCGGTCAGTATGACGATGATTATACGCCCTCGGTCAGAATGTTGTTTGACGATGAAACAGTAAAGTCAGAAAGCAGAAATAAGAAAGCAGTGTTCAGTAATCAGGAGGCAGAGGCGAACTCTAAAAAGGAGAAAACAGAATAATTTTTTAAATCATTTTAATTTTAATATATGGAAATGCAGCAGTTTTATTATGACAACAAAATTGTTAAGAAGTTTATTTATGCTACCATTGTTTTTGGGGTAGTAGGAATGGCTGTCGGGCTTTTATTAGCTTTCTTATTTTTATTCCCCAACCTGACTGATGGAGTTTCCTGGTTGAGTTTTGGCCGATTAAGACCTTTGCATACTAATGCTGTTATTTTTGCCTTTGTGGGAAATGCTATGTTTGCCGGGATTTATTACTCTTTGCAACGATTGCTAAAAGCCAGAATGTTTAGTGATTTTTTGAGTAATCTTAATTTCTGGGGTTGGCAATTAATTATTGTCGCAGCGGCAATTTCGTTACCATTGGGCTATAGCACTTCTAAAGAATACGCCGAATTAGAATGGCCCATAGATATTGCAATAGCTTTGATTTGGGTGGTTTTTGGTATCAATATGATTGGAACTATTATCAAAAGAAGAGAACGCCATTTGTATGTTGCTATTTGGTTTTACCTCGCCACTTTTGTTACGGTAGCCGTATTGCATATTTTTAATAGTTTGGCTTTGCCTGTTTCTCCTTTAAAAAGTTACTCTGTTTATGCAGGAGTTCAGGATGCTTTAGTGCAATGGTGGTACGGACATAATGCAGTTGCTTTTTTTCTGACAACACCATTTTTAGGATTAATGTATTATTATATTCCTAAAGCGGCCAATCGTCCAGTGTATTCTTATCGATTGTCTATTGTTCACTTTTGGTCGTTAATATTTTTATATATCTGGGCAGGACCGCATCATTTGTTGTATTCTGCTTTGCCAAACTGGGCACAGAATTTAGGGGTGGTTTTCTCTGTTATGTTAATTGCTCCGTCTTGGGGAGGAATGATCAACGGATTATTGACGTTGCGTGGTGCCTGGGACAAAGTACGTACCGAACCGGTTTTGAAATTCTTTGTAGTAGCCATTACAGGTTATGGAATGGCCACTTTTGAAGGACCAATGTTGTCTCTGAAAAATGTAAATGCAATAGCGCATTTCACCGATTGGATTATTGCTCACGTACACGTAGGTGCTTTGGCCTGGAACGGATTTATGGCTTTTGGTGTGATATATTGGTTGATTCCCCGAATGACAAAAGGATCTTTGTATTCTCTTAAACTGGCCAATGTTCATTTTTGGTTAGGGACTTTAGGAATCATTCTTTATACGTTACCCTTGTACGTTGCTGGTTTTTTGCAGGCATCTATGTGGAAACAATTCAATCCTGATGGAACTTTGACTTATGGGAATTTCCTGGAAACGGTAACTCAAATTATGCCCATGTATTGGATGCGAGCCGTAGGTGGAACATTATATATCATCGGAATGTTCATTTTAGTTTATAATATTTATAAAACAGTTCGATTAAATGATGCTGTTGAAGATGAATTAGCCGAAGCTCCAGCCTTGCAAAAAATAAGCAGCGGAAGAATTAAAGGAGAAAAATTCCATCCTTGGTTAGAAAGAAAACCAATTCAACTGACCATTCTGGCTACTGTGGCTATTTTGATTGGAGGGATTATCCAAATTGTGCCTACCATTATGGTAAAATCTAATATTCCAACAATTTCAAGCGTAAAACCATATACGCCATTAGAACTCGAAGGACGTGATTTATACATTCGTGAAGGTTGTGTGGGCTGTCATTCTCAAATGGTTCGTCCGTTTAGAAGTGAGGTGGAACGTTACGGACCGCAATCTAAAGCTGGTGAATTTGTTTATGATCATCCGTTCCTTTGGGGATCAAAACGAACAGGTCCTGATTTGTTAAGAGTAGGTGGGAAGTACAATGATAACTGGCATTTTAATCACATGTGGTCGCCACAAAGTACTTCTGCTGGATCGATTATGCCAGGTTACAAATGGTTGTTTGACAATAAGGCTTTGGATATTTCAGACATCGAAGCAAAAATGAAAGTAATGAGAACTCTAGGTGTTCCTTATACCGATGCTGACATTGCCAATGCTGAAAAAGCGATAAAAGAACAATCTCTTGCAATTGAAAACAATTTGCATGCTGATCCTGATTTTGTAAAAAGTTACGAAGAAAGTAAAAAGAAAGCAGCCGCCAGAGGAGAAGCCTTTGTTCCAATGCAAGACAGAGAAATTGTAGCCTTGATTGCTTATATCCAAAGATTAGGAACTGATATTAAAGTGAAAAAATAGTTTTTTGAAGATGCTGAGATGCTAAGTTACTAAGTCGCTAAGATTTAGAATTACAAAATGACTTAGAATCTTAGCAACTTAGAACCTTAACAACTTAAAAAAATGTTTGAACAAATAAAACACAATATGGAAACCATCGCTGGAGTGGCGATATATCCAATACTATCGTTATTGATTTTCTTTTTCTTCTTTGTAGGATTAGGATTTTGGGTTTTCTCGTATAAAAAAGAGAAAATTCAGGAGTTGAGCGAAATTCCGTTGAATGATACAATTGATTTAGAATAGTAAAGCCATAAAATATGAAAAAAATAATCCCAGCATATCTTAGAGTAACCGTGCTTTTCTTTATCATTTTCGGTATGATAGAATATTTTATCGATTCTGGTGACCGACCTGCATTTGTGAAATTCCCAATGGTCAATGTAATTCTATTGGTGGTTTTAGTATTGTTAATTGCAATAGAAATCGTCATTAGTGCCGCAGATGCTATTGTGTACCAAATTTTGCCAGAGGAAGAAAAAGAAAGATTAGCTGCCGAGGCAAATTTGAAATTAACCGAAAAACCTTGGTTTAAAAAACTAATGAGTAAGTTAACACGAACAGTTCCTATTGAAAATGAAGCTAGTTTGTTGTTGAATCATGATTATGATGGCATAAAGGAATTAGATAATAATTTGCCGCCTTGGTGGGTGTATTCTTTTTATGCCTGTATTCTTTTTGCGGCTGTATATTTAGTTCGTTTCGAAATTCTTGGCGCTGATAATCAGGAAATGGAATTGAAAAAAGAATTGGCTCAGGCTAAAATAGAAGTAGCCGAATATATGAAAAATGCTCCCGATTTGATGGATGAAAAAACAGTTACCCAACTGACCGAAGCACCCGATTTGGCTATAGGAAAAACACTTTTTGAAAACAATTGTGCCGCTTGTCACAGAGCCGATGCAGGTGGACAAATTGGTCCCAATTTAACCGATGATCATTGGATTTTGGGAGGCGGAATCAAAAATATATTTCATACGATTACTAACGGTGGTCGGGATGGAAAAGGAATGATTTCCTGGAAAGGAACGCTAAAACCTAAAGAAATTCAGAAAATTGCCAGCTACATTATGTCTTTAAGAGGAAGTAATCCTAAAGATCCAAAAGCACCAGATGGCGAAATTTGGGTGGAAGAAACGCCATCAGTTGCCGAAGCAAAATAATAAAAGTTATTACAAACCATTAAGGGATTAAGAATTAGCTTAATCTTCTTAACTTTCTTAATGGTTAAAAAAAGATACAAAATGTCAAAGTTAGCCGACGAAGCTTTTAGAGATACCATTGGAACCATTGACAATGAAGGAAAAAGGAAATTCATTTACCCTAAAAAACCTTCGGGCAAGTTTTATAACTATAGAAAATGGGTGAGTTATTTTCTGTTATTGATTTTAATCGCTAATCCGTTTATAAAAGTCAATGGCAATCAGTTTATGCTATTTAACATCTTGGAACGTCGCTTTAATATTTTTGGTTTTCCGTTTTGGCCTCAGGATTTTTATCTGGTAGTGCTTTTTATGATTATCGGAATCTTGTTTGTTATTTTATTTACGGTAATTTTTGGACGTATTTTTTGTGGCTGGATTTGTCCTCAAACTATATTTCTCGAAATGGTTTTTCGAAGAATAGAATATTGGATAGAAGGAGATAGAGGTGCTCAGACAAGATTAGCAAAACAAGAATGGAATGCTGAAAAAATCAGAAAAAAAGGATTGAAATGGACGGTATTTTTGTTGATTTCTTTTGGCATAGCCAATGTGTTTCTGGCTTATTTAATTGGAAGTGACACTTTGTTTGAAATGATTGGAGACAACCCCGCGAATCATTTAAAAACCCTGATTTCGTTATTTATTTTTACAGGAATCTTCTATTTTATTTTTGTCTGGTTTCGGGAGCAGGTTTGTATTATCGCTTGTCCTTACGGAAGGTTGCAAGGCGTACTTTTAGACAACAAATCTATTAATGTAGCCTATGATTTTGTTCGTGGCGAAAAAACAGCAGGACGAGCCAAATTCAATAAAAAAGAAGATAGAACGCCAACAGGAAAAGGCGATTGTATTGATTGTAAACAATGTGTCAATGTATGTCCTACCGGAATTGATATTCGTAATGGAACTCAATTGGAATGTGTTAATTGTACCGCTTGTATTGATGAATGTGATGCTATAATGGAAAGTGTGGGTTATCCAAAAGGTTTGATCCGGTACGCATCGGAAGATGAAATTGAGAAAAAAGCGCCTTTTAAATTCACAGCCAGAATGAAAGGCTACACGGCTGTTCTAATCATTTTGATTGGAATGTTAGTTGGTTTACTGTTTTTGCGTACCGATGTAGAAGCACTTATTTTACGATTACCAGGTCAGCTTTATGAACACAAAGGCGAAAATATTAGCAATGTGTTTACATATAAAATTATCAATAAAACCAACAATGATTTTAATGCCATTCAGTTTAGGTTAAGCGGCATAAAAGGCAATTTAAAAGTAGTGGGAGGCCAAACTTTAAAAGTTCCTAAACAAGGAATGAGCAGCGGAACTCTGTTTATTGAAATCAATAAATATTTGTTAGAAAACGATAAAACCAAATTAAAAATAGAAGTCTATAACGGCAATGAAAAAGTAGAAACTACAACAACTAGTTTTTTAAGTCCACGGACTTTTGATTAAAAAAAGAAGTTTTTAATTCGAAAAAATAAGATTATGAAAATCAATTGGGGAACAGGATTAGTAATTGCGATAGCATTGTTTATGAGTTTTATACTGTATTTTGTAATTAAAGTACAAGCCAATTCTAAGTACGATAATGAGTTGGTTGTGGAGGAATATTACAAACACGATGCTCGCTTTCAGGAAGAAATGGAACGCGTTCAAAATGCTCAGGATTTAAAACAAAAACCAGTTGTGAATTACACCAATGACGGAATTACAATTGTTTTTCCTCAACAATTTATTCCTAACCAGATTACAGGAAAAGTGTCCCTTTACCGGCCGTCTAACAAAAAATTAGATTTCGATACTCCGATTTCGTTGTTTAATCCAACTTTGCTCATACCTAAATCAAAATTGGTAGGCGGTCAATGGGACATTAATATGGAATGGCAATATGAAGGGAAAAAGTATTTAACCAAAGAACCTATTTATATTAATTAGTTACTAAGAATCTAAGTTTCTAAGATACTAAGGGGCTAAACAGCTTAATTTCTCAGAGTTAAAAAAACTTAGCAACTTAGTATCTCAGAAACTTAGTCACTCAAAACAAAAAATGCTTTACACCGCTTTTATATTCGGATTCATAAGTAGCTTTCATTGCATCGGAATGTGCGGTGCAATTGCTATGATGCTGCCTGTAGATAGGAGTAATCCAGCCAAAAAAGTAATCCAAATTATTACGTATCATTTTGGGAGAATAACAGCTTATGCAACCATTGGTTTTATTTTTGGGTTAGTTGGAAAAGGTTTTTTTATGGCTGGAATACAACAAAGTTTATCGATTATCATTGGAATATTAATGATTGTAACTATTGTAATTCCCGAGAAAGTATTTGCTAGATATAATTTTTCGAAACCTGTTTTTAGATTGATTTCAAAAATGAAACAAGTTTTAGGAAATCAATTCAAAAAGAAATCCTATCAATCACTTTTTACCATTGGTTTGCTAAATGGTTTTTTACCTTGCGGAATGGTGTATGTGGCGTTATTTGGCGCCATTGCAATGCAGAGTACAAGTTTAGGGATTTTATATATGGTTTTATTTGGTTTAGGAACCATTCCGTTAATGAGTGCTGTGGTGTATATCAATTCCATTCTAACGGTTTCTATGCGCAACAAAATACAAAAAACAATTCCTTATGTGGTGGTTTTAATAGGAGTGTTGTTTATCCTGAGAGGTTTAGGATTAGGAATTCCTTATATTTCTCCCACCACAATGAGTTTGTTTGTTCAGGCAAATCCTAATTGTCATTAGGAGATTTTAGTTTTAAGTAGTCTAAAAGCTGTTTTATAAATTTATGAAACAGCTTTTTTTGATGGCTATAATTGAATGAAATGTGAATTGTGTAGTTCTTATTGGAAATTATGTAAGTTATTTCTATTATTCAAAATGTAAATTTACAAGTGTTCGAAAGAGACAAAATCAATCATAAAATAATAATAAAAAATACGCAACATGAAAACAGCAAATAAAGGTTTTAATTTAACTATTCCTGTAAATAATTTTGAATTATCTTATGATGACCTTGGAGAAGGAAATGTTCCAATTATCTTCTTACATGGTTTTCCTTTTGATAAATCAATGTGGCAAGGACAATTGGATTTTCTAAAATCTTCTTACCGTGTCATTGCCTGTGACATTAGAGGATTTGGAAAATCAACCGATGAAGAATCACATTTAAGTATTGATTTATTTGCCGAAGATTTAATAGCGTTTATGGACGAGTTGGAGATAGAAAAAGCAATTATTTGTGGACTATCAATGGGCGGATATATAACTTTGAACGCACATGAAAGATTTTCTGATCGTTTTGAAGCATTAATTTTAGCAGATACTCAATGTACTGCAGATACTCCAGAAGCAAAAGAAAAACGTTATGACACCATCAGTGAAATTGAAGTCAACGGAGTTGCCAATTTTAATGAAGGCTTTATTAAAAAAGTTTTTCACAAAGATTCATTCACAAACAAAAAGGAATTGGTAGAAGAGTTGAGAAACGTTGTGTTTTCTAATTCGGAGCATATTATCCAACAAGGATTAGGAGCACTGGCTGAACGTTCCGAAACTTGTTCGACTTTGGGTAAAATAACTATTCCAACATTGATTATCTGCGGAAGAGAAGATATTGTTACACCATTAGAGCAATCAGAAGCCATGAAGGAATCTATTGAAGAAGCAACATTACAAGTTATTGAAAATGCAGGTCATGTATCTAATCTTGAACAACCCGATGAATTCAATAAACATCTTTTAGATTTTTTAAATACTTTAAATGTTGTTAATATTCAGGGCTTTAGAGTTGATTAAACTACTGAATTGATCATGTTTTTTTTCAAAAACAAACCTCGTTTAAGTATTTTAAACGAGGTTTTATTTATTGGCTTTATATATTTTTAAAAAGAGTATTGATATCGCTAAAATGGATGTTTCTATTCAATATTATTTCTTATCAAAAAGTTGTTTCAAAGTATTTATTGCAATAAACATTTTACCACTATCTTGAAGTTGTATAAAATCATATTTTCTATAGAATTTTACAGCATCTTCATCAATAGGATCCACTACTATTGCATAAGAACCAATTTCTTTGGAAATTTCATAACTTCTTTTTAAAGCATCAATCAATAAAATTTTTCCAATTCCTTTTCCTTGAAATTTTAGATCAATGGCTAATCTTCCTAAAAGAGTCGTTGGAATTGAAGTATAGGATTTTGGTAATTTCTTTTGAATTTCATTCGGAAGGCTACTAAGAGGAATACTATTGTTAGATAATGTATAATATCCACAAATCGTATCTGTTGTATTATCTAATAAAACAAAACAACCAGAAAGTTTACGTTTAATATCTTGTCCCGCTTGATTTTTTAGATAGGTATTCAATAAATCTTTTCCGCAATCAAAGTCCTTTTTATTATGCTTGCTTTCTAAAATTTTAATCATTTGATTTAGAAATAAAAGCATTATAATCATTTAAGGCGTCAGATAAAGCTTTATTTGGGCTTTTCGATTTAGTAATTGCATCAAAAAATATTTTACTATCCCTTTCAGAAGCTATAATTTGTTCTTTTTCCTTAATAATTTCTTTAGCTTTTTCTTCAACAGTTACGATAATAAAATCTGTTAAATTTCTAAAACCACCTAAAAGTGCAGCCTTTTCAAAGAATTGTTTTTGTTCTTTAGGAAGTCTTGCATCAAATCGTGCTTGTTCTTTTATTATAGTACTCATAATTTTATTATTTATTTACAAATGTACGTTTAAAATCCGTACTACAATTATAAATATACGTTAAATTTCCGTACTTTTTATGGGTTCAAATTTTAGTTTCAAGCTAAAAAACATTTTACACCGTCATCGAAAACAAAGCAGTTTCGGGAGCTTTTCGTTTTAGGTGTAAATCAAATGCCATGCAAATATTTCTAACGTAAGCTTTTCCTTTATCGGTTACTTTGATTCCATTTTCATTAATTATAACAATATCATCGTTTTCCATTTCTCGTAGCTGTTCTAAAACTTCGGGAATTTCTTTGAAATAAGTGGTGTTGTTATCCCAATGAGTTTCAAATTGACACATTAAATTCAGAATGTGTTTCCTGATGATAAGATCTTCATCGGTCAATAAATGTCCTCTAAAAATAGGCAATTTGTCCCATTCTAAAAGTTGGTAATAATCATTTAAACTTTTCTCATTTTGAGCAAAACTATACCAGCTATCACTGATAGAAGATACGCCTAAACCAATCATCAACTTGGTTTTAGAAGAGCTGTAGCCCATAAAATTACGGTGCAATTGACCGTTTTTAAAAGATCGGTACAAACTATCAGTGGCTAATGCAAAATGATCCATTCCTATTTCGTGGTAGCCATTTTTAAGCAATAATTCTTTCCCTACCTGATACAAAATTCTCTTTTCATTGTCTTTAGGAATGTCTTCGTCTTTAAAGCCACGCTGTCCATTTCCTTTAATCCACGGTACATGTGCATAGCTGTAAAAAGCTAATCGGTCGGGTTGTAATGATTTTGTTTTTTCGATAGTATCCACAACATCTTCAATTTTTTGAAAGGGTAATCCAAAAATAATGTCGTGACCAATAGAGGTGTAACCAATTGCTCTTGCCCAAAAAGTTACTTTGGCAACATTATGAAAAGCCTGCTCGCGATGGATGGCCTTTTGTACTTTTTCGGAATAATCCTGAACTCCAAAACTGACTCTTCTAAAACCTAAATCGTAGAGTTTTTGTAAGTGTGCATAAGTTGTATTATTAGGATGTCCTTCAAAACTAAATTCATAATTCTCTGCTTTATTGGCATAAGCAAAAATGCCATTAATCAAATCTTCTAAATTTTTTATCGAAAAAAAAGTAGGTGTTCCACCGCCCAAATGGATTTCTTTGACAATAGGTTTTTCGTCAAAAAGTTGGCTATACAAACGCCATTCCTTTAAAACCGCCTGAATATAGGGAGATTCTAGGTTATGATTTTTAGTAATTCGCTTGGTACAACCACAAAAAGTACACAGGCTTTCACAAAACGGAAGATGAATATACAAACTGATTCCTTCGGTAGCATTACTTTCTATAAATGATTTTTTGAAAGACGAAATCCAGTCTTCATATAAAAAATCAACTTCATTCCAGTACGGAACGGTGGGATAACTGGTATATCGAGGACCTGGAACATTGTATTTTTGAATCAAAGAATTTTTCATGACAGTCTAATTTTATCATTCAAAAATAAATCGATTTGAAACCAATTGAAATGATAATTATCATGCTTGTGAAAGAATGAAGTTAGAAGTTAGAGGTGGGAAGTTGGGAGAAGCAAGTAGTCAAACATTTTGTAAAAAAAACAGCGATTCTCAGTTTGAAAATCGCTGTTTTTTTATCTAGTTTTCGGGGTCTGTTTTTTAAACTTCTAACTTTTCCTGTTATTCTTGATTCAAATTTCTAAGTTGTTTTAGTTTTTCTTTCCAGATATCTAAACTTTCTTTGTGAATCGCAATGTTTTTTCGAACTTCTAAAACTATAGAATTTTCTTTTTTCGCATTTCGGGTATTGGCAAAAAACTGAATGTTATTTTCTAATTGGAAAATTTCGTTTTGCAATTCTTCAATTTTTCGAATGATAAAAATCTTTTCGTTTTCTAGTTTTCTGCTGTCGTTACTTTCAGAAAGATTTTCAATTTTGTTAGCAAAACGCATCATATCCGAATCTTTTTTGCTCAAACTTAATTTGTCAAAAAGGGCATCTAATATTTTATTGAATTTACCTTCAATATGTCTTCTGGTAAAAGGAACTTTTCCTAAGCTTTTCCAGTTTTCAATATGCTGTTTTATGGCGTCTAAATCGGCTTTATGTTCGCCAATTAACTGAAATTCTTTAATAGATTCCAGATAGGCTTTCTTTTTATCAAAAGCTTCCATTTCTTCGGCATTGTGCTCGCTTTTTTGGTCTTTTAATCGATCAAAGTAATGGTTACAAGCCGCTTTAAATTCAGCCCAGACTTTATCAGAATATTTTCTAGGAACATGACCTATTTTTTTCCAGTCTTCCTGAATTTGTTTCATGATTGCAGTAGTTGCTGCAAAATCATCGCTGTCTTTCAGTTCGTTTGCTTTGGCTACTAAAGCATTTTTCTTGTTTAAATTTTCGTTTTGCTCCTTTTTGATGTCTTTGTAAAAAGAATTTTTAAAGGTGTTGAAATTTCTAACCGCGTTTTTAAATGCTGCCCAGGTTGCCTCGTTTACATCAGCAGGAACTTTTCCAGTTGAGAAAAAAGCTTCTCTTAAAGCTTCTACTTTTTCTATTTGAAGGAGCCATTGCGAATGCGCATTTACTTTAATAGTGCCTAATTCTTCAATTTGAGCAATAATAGCTTTTTTCTTTTCAAGATTTTCCTGTTCCGTTCCTCTGATTTTTTCGAAAAGAACTTCGCGTTTGTCGTGCATTTTTTTAGTCAAGTCACTAAATTGATTCCAAATTTCATCACGAAATTCTTTGGAAACAGGACCAATGTCTTCTTTCCAGATGCGGTGTAAATCTTGTAGTTCTCTGAATGCTTTATTGATATCCTGCTCCTGAAGCAATTCTTCAACACGTACAATAATCTTTTGTTTTTGCTCTAAATTGTGTTTAAAGTCTAGATCTCTGGCTTCTCTATCAAGGTGTAAATAATCGTAAAAATTCTCTACATGAAAATGATAGTTGTTCCAAACGTGGTTGTATTTGTCTTTTGGGATGGCACCTGCATTTTTCCAACGCTCTCTTAATTCGTTGAAATGTTTTAGTGTATCCTTAATGTTTTCATTCGGGTTTATCAGTTCTTTTAGTTCTTCAACTATAGCTAGTCGTGTGTCTAAATTGGTTTTTAAGTTGTTTTGTAAACTCTTAAAATGGGTGTTTTTATTGTCTTTATATAAAGTGTAAAACTGATCAAATTTTGATTTTAGTGGAAAATGATACTGAAATTCTTCGGTGGTTTCTGGATTTTCAGCGTGGAATTCTTCTTTTTTATCTTCAATAAAATGATTGTATTTAGACAAAAAAGCTTTTTTAATTTCCTCCACATGGTCACGTATCGACATGACTTTTTCATTAGAAACTAATTTTTGTAATTCTTCAACAAGAGCTTCCATAGACAAAGTATCATAATCCAGCATCGGAATTTCATGACGCGCTTTTAAGGTTTCGTCTTCATTTTCTTCAGCATTCGATTGTTCAATTTCGTTTAAGGCTTGTTGCTTTTTAGAAATTTCAGTTTCTTCAACTGGCTGTTCCGAAGCTTCATTATTGGCTTGAACATCAGTGTTTAAATTTCCATCTGTCTCGTTTTGTGGTTGTGACAGGTTATCATTCGTTTCTTCTAACATTTTTTTAAATGTTTAAGGGTTCTGTTTAATTGGTTAAATCGATGGGGAAAGATAGTAAAGGTCTATTGAAAATCAAAATAATTCCTTTATTTATTAGTTTGCTGGGATAAAAGTGATATTCTTTTTTTAGAAATTTAGTACATTTTTTGCTGGTTGATTAACCATATAAGTCATGTAAGTTTTTAAATAAAATGTTATTAATTATACAAAATAATAAGACCATATAAGCCAATAATTCATTTAGTAATTAGAATACTTATATTGACTTATTTTTTACTTTTTTTTATATAATTCAAACTTATATGACTTATATATTTTTAAAATTATTCTCTAACAATACTTCTAAAAGTCAAGTTGATTCGGGGTTTGCTTATTTTTTTAGTAGGAGGAAGGCGGTGTAACCAATGGGTTTGCGTTTCGTCTTTCATAACTAAAAGGCTTCCGTGTTCCAGGATTAAGGAAACCGTTTCTTTGGTTGTTTTATGCTTGAAAGCAAATTTCCTTTCAGCACCAAAGCTCAGTGAAGCAATGGCTCCATTTTTTTTCAAATCTTTTTCGCCATCGCTGTGCCATGCCATACCTTCATTGCCATCATGGTATAAATTAAGCAAACAGGAATTGTAGGTTTCGTTTGTTTTTTCTTCGACTAAAAGTTTTAATTCTTGCAGTTCTGGAGTCCAAAGAAGTGCTTCTTTGGTAATTTTAGAATAGCTGTATTTAAAATGAGTATCGCCGTACCAGGCTACTTTTCGTTTGGTTGTAATCAATTGTCCAAAAATAATGGCCTGATCATTTTTCCATTCGATAGTTTCCATTAAACGATTGTAATAAAATTCAGCCTTGCTATAATCCATGATTTTTCCATAGTATAACACTGTTCCGTCTTTTGGCAATCGGTTTGAATTTTGGTCGAATTCGCTACTAAATAGATCCATGTTTGCGCTTTAAATTTTGTTTTAATAAAATAAAACCAATAACTCCAGCAATTAATGACGAAAGTAAAATACTAAACTTAGCATTATTGATAATCTGTAAGTCATCAAAAGCAAGTAGCGTGACAAAAATGGACATGGTAAAACCAATTCCTCCCAGAAATCCAACGCTTATAATGGTTTTCCAATTCAAGCCTTTTGGCAATTTGCATAAACCAATAGCAACGGCTATAAAACTAAACAGAGTAATTCCTAATGGTTTTCCAATGACTAATCCCAGCATAATTCCGAGATTGTAATGTAAACTCAAAGTTTGTACAATATCTGATCCTAACACAATTGCGGTATTGGCTAATGCAAATATTGGAAGAATAATAAAAGCAACGGGTTTGTGTAAAAAATGCTGTAATTTATAAGAAATAGAATGTTTGCTTCCGTCTCCAAAAGGAATTACAAAAGCCAATAAAACGCCTGTAACAGTAGCATGAACTCCTGAGTTTAACATAAAATACCACATAATAATTCCTCCAATAAGAAAAGGAATTAGGTTTTTTACCTTCATTCGATTCAGGATAAAAAGAAAAAATAAGATGCTTAAGGCAATAGCTAAATTAGTCCAAAAAATGGTTTTAGTATAGAAAATAGCAATTACTAAAATCGCTCCTAAATCGTCAATAACGGCTAAGGCTGTTAAAAATACTTTTAAAGATAATGGCACCCGATTGCCTAATAAGGATAACACTCCCAATGCAAAAGCAATATCCGTCGCCATTGGGATTCCAGCGCCTGAGTGTCCAATAGTTCCATAGTTAAGTAATAAATAGAGACCAGCCGGAACCAGCATTCCTCCTAAGGCTGCGAAAATGGGCAATAAGGCTTCTTTTATATTTGATAATTCACCCAGGTAAATTTCTCGCTCTAATTCTAATCCAATTAATAAAAAGAAAATGGTCATTAAACCATCATTAATCCAATATTCAAGGCTTTCAGTTCCTATTTTGGTATGCCAAATGTGTTGGTATTCATTAGAAAAAACCGAATTAGCCAGAAATAAAGAAACTAAAGTACAGGCTATTAAAACCAATCCGCTGGATTTTTCGTTTTCAAAAAAATCTTTAAATAAGTCTGATTTGTAAAGGCGCTTGATTGTGTTTTTCATATAATGGAAAATTCTTTTTTATCTAATAAAAGACAGGATTCTTTTTTTCTAATTTCGAAAATGTAGTCATTTACAAAAATAGCGAAATACTTAGTGAAATCCAGATATAAATTGCAATTGGTGTTTTTGGTTTTTCTTAAAAATAAAATAGCAAACAATAGTTTTTTTATTGAAATCAGTTAAAAGAATTTAATTCTGCTGATTAATTTGTTTTCAATTAGTATTTTTGAATTGGATAAGAAAAAATGCCAATAGCACTTTATGAAAATAGTAATATCACCCGCCAAATCATTGAATTTAGAGAAAGAATTGCCTACAATTCAATTTACTCAGCCTTCGTTTTTAAAAGAATCCAGACAAGTTCATAAAGTATTAAAACAGCAATCTCCCAAGGATCTGTCTGATTTAATGTCTATTTCAGATAAGTTAGCCGATTTAAACTGGCAGCGGAATAAAGACTGGAAAACGCCTTTTACTCCAGAAAATGCTCGTCCAGCCGTTTATACTTTTGATGGTGATGTGTACACGGGATTAGATGCTTTCACGATTCCAGTTGAAAAATTGGATGTTCTACAAGATAAATTAAGAATTTTGTCAGGTTTGTACGGAATTCTTCATCCATTAGATTTAATGCAGGCATACCGACTGGAAATGGGGACAAAATTACCTATTGGAGACAAAAAAAATCTATATGAATTTTGGAAAACCACTTTAACCCATTCGCTAAATAAAGAATTAAAAAAAGACGAATTGTTTATCAACTTAGCGAGTAACGAATATTTCTCAGCGATTGATACTAAGGCCTTAAAAGTTCCTGTAATTACTCCGGATTTTAAAGATTACAAAGATGGAAAACTAAAGATGATTAGTTTTTTTGCTAAAAAAGCCAGAGGAATGATGGTGCGTTATATTATTGATACCAATGCCGAAACGATTGATGATTTAAAAGGATTCAATTATGAAGGCTATCAGTTTGATGCTAATTTATCGAAGGGAAATCATTTGGTTTTTACACGGTAATTTTTTACCATATAAGTCATATAAGTTTTTTGAATTTTGACTGATAGATAAGAAAAAAACATAAGTTCATATAAGACAAAAGCCATCTCGATTTATTTCGAGACGGCTTTCTTATTTCTATATTCTATTTTCTTAAATCTGCATTCTAAAGTCTAAAATCATTAGTGCATTGCATCTGCAGGGTTGATTTTATTGTTTCCTTTCTTAATTAATAAAATAAAAGGAATACAGCATAAAAAGAGTAAACCGAGATACAGGAAAATATCCATATACGCTAATACGGTACTTTGCTTTATAACTGAAAAGTCAAGTACTTCATAAGCTTTTTTAAGCGATTCATTTATGGAATATCCTTTAGCCATAAATCCTTTTTGCAATTGGTTGAGTCTTTCCTGAACTTCAAAATTGCTTCCGTCTAAATTGGCAACCAAATTCACACGATGTGTTTGTGTCAATCGGGTGATAAATGTGGTAATAATTGCAATACCAAAAGAACCTCCTAATTGTCGCATCATTCCGGTAAAAGCAGCTCCTTCACCAATATTTTTTCCTTTAAGTGTAGAAAGAGATAAAGTAGTAATAGGTACAAATAGCAATCCTAATCCAATTCCTCTCAAAATTAAAGGCCAATACATGTGTTCCACTCCCGTATCTGGAGTCATGTTGAAATACATTAATAAAGTAAATACAAAAAACACAAAGAAACCAACAGCTACCATATATCCTTGCGGAACACCCCTCTGAATCATTTTACCTACAAATGGCATCATAATAGCCGTAGTAATGGATCCCGGGATTAATAATAAACCAGCATCGGTGGCTGTCCATCCCAAAATAGATTGGGTGTAAATAGGAATAATTAATGTGGAGCCGTACAATCCAAATCCCATAATGAAACTCATAATTGTTCCAATTCTCAGGTTGCTGTCTTTTAATACGCTTAAATTCACAATTGGATATTTGTACACTAATTGTCTCCAGATAAAAAGGATTAATCCAAATAAAGAAACAATGCTCAGCGTTACAATTAATCCATCGTTAAACCAATCGTCTTGTTGTCCGTGTTCCAAAACAAATTGTAAGGAACCAATGAAAGTGGCTAAAAGAATAATTCCATACCAATCTACCTGATTCGATTTTAATTTCTCTCCATATTTCGGACTTCTAACAAACGTAAGTGTCAAAAGTGTAGCAATAATTCCTAATGGAATATTGATATAAAAAATATAAGGCCAGGAAAAATTATCTACTAAATAGCCTCCTAAAGGCGGACCAAGTGTAGGACCTACAATTACACCCATTCCGTAAATAGCCTGTGCCATTCCACGTTTGGCAATGGGATAACTTTCGGTAATGATGGTTTGTGCTGTTACCAGCAAAGCGCCACCACCTAAACCCTGTATGAATCGAAAGGCTACTAGTTCCCAGATGTTTGTTGCATTTCCACATAAAAAAGAAGCAACCGTAAATATTATGATCGAAACAGCAAAATAATTACGTCTTCCAAATTGTTGTGAAAGCCAACTTGTCATCGGGATTACAATAACGTTTGCAATAGCATAGGCAGTAATTACCCAGGCAACATCCGTTAAAGTGGCTCCAAGGCTTCCCCTCATGTTGGTCAAAGCCACATTGACAATAGTGGTATCTACAATTTCGAGCAAAGCACAAAGTACTGCTGTAATTGTTATGATTACTCTCCTAAAGCCATATTCTACTAAATCGTCGTCTGCTAGTACCATTTTATTTTATATGTACATCAACATCCACATTCATTCCTGGACGCAATAGTTTTACTTTTTCAATATCATTACTAGAATCAATACTAATTTTTACAGGCAAACGTTGGATTGTTTTTACGAAGTTTCCAGTTGCATTGTCTGGAGGCAAAATAGAGAAACGAGATCCTGTTGCTGGCGAAAATGAAGTTATTGTTCCTGTAAATTCATAATCAGGATAAGCATCTACTTTTAAAGCTACTTTTTGACCCGTAACCATTTTGTTTAACTGTGTTTCTTTAAAATTAGCAATAACCCAGGCTTCGTTATTATTGATGATATAAAATAAAGATTGTCCTGGTTGTACCAATTGTCCTGGTTGAATGTCAATTTTAGAAACCTGACCATCAATTGCAGCGGTAACAACTGTGTAAGATAAATTCAATTCAGCCGATTCTAATAAGGCTTGTGCTCTTTTAATATTAGCCGAAGCCACATCTGTTTCTTTCTTTGAAACTACTGATTTTGCCTGAATAACCGATTTTTGAAAAGAACTTGCTCTTTCTTGTTGTTGCAAAATACGCACCTGATTTTCTGCTTCTTGTTTGGCAGCCACCGCTTGTTCGTATTGTTGTTTTGTAATGGTATGATTTTTATACAAATTGTTGTAACGGTTGAAATCATTGGTTGCCAAACCTAATTTGATTTTAGCCGATTCAATATTTCCACCTGCTGATTTTACATTGGCATCCGATACGGAGATATTAGCCATAATGCTACCAATATCCGCTTTTGATACTTCAAAATTTCCTTCGGCTGCTGCTAATGCTGCTTTTGCTTCGTCAATTTTTAATTGGTAATCTTGTTGGTCAATTGTAAATAAAGTATCTCCTTTTTTTACATAATCATTGTCTTTAATGTAAACCTTACTTACATATCCGGAAACTCTTGGGATAATTGGGTTCATGTATTTTTCTATCTGTGCATCATCTGTTCCTTCATGAGATAGAGAGTGAATGTATTTGTAAGAACCGTATATAACGCCTAATAGAATTAAAGAGCCTATTATAACGATAAATTTTTTGTTTGTTTTTTTCTTTTCCATTTTAGGTATCGATTATATTTTAGAAAGGTTGAAGGTTTGGTTTAGTTGTCCTGTTACAGACAGTAAATTGTAATATTTTTGAATCACATTGGCTTTAGCCACTGCTTTATTAATTTTTGAACTCAGTTGTTCTACGTCGGCTTCCAGTAAATCATTAGTATCTGATAAACCGTTGTCGTATTTGTCTTTTAAAATTCTATAGTTTTCAGTTGCTTGTTCTACTGCTTCAGTGTAAACTACGTTTTGTTTTACGGCTAAATCATAATCTTCTAATGCTTGTTGTACCTGAATTTTAATGTAATCCGCCAACATCATTTCAGAGTTTTGAATCTCTTCGGCCTTACTTTTAGCAACTCTAACTTCGGTTCCATTTTTAAAAATATCACTTAGGTTGTATGATAATCCAATTCCAAAATTCATCGCATTTTGTACCGTCACCACATTTTTTAAATCTAAGGTAGTGTAGCCACCAATAAGTGAAAGAGAAGGGTAGTAACCGCTTCGAGCTACTTTAATGTTAGCTAAACTTGCTTTTTCCTGAAAACGAAGCGCTTCTAAATCCTTACGGTTTTCTAATGCCGGATTTTCATCTGTTGGAATATTACTCATATCAAAAACCGAAAAATCACTTTCCTGAATGTCAATTTTTGTTTTAGGATCCAATTTTAATAAATTGGTTAATTCATAATTGACAACATTCAAATCACTTTTTGCTTTATCCAGAGACAATTGTACTTTAGAAAGTTGCAGTTGGGTTTTAAGTAAATCGTTTTTAGGAACAATTTCGTTTTTTTCCAGTTCCGTAAAATCGTTTACACGTTGTTGCGCGCTTTTGTAGTTTTCGTTTAGCAATTCAACTGTTTTTTGCGCCTTGTACAAAGTCACAAAATAGTTAATTACCCGCATTGCCGTTTCCTCTTTAGTTTGCAAAGCATTCGCCGTTTCAGCCTGGTATAAATTATCCGAAACTTTAATGCTGTTAGTCAATTTAAAACCAGAAAAAATGGGTAAAGTGGCATTAATTTGCCCTAAAACCAGTTGGTCTACTTTAGGCGCTTTAGTATCCGATTCGCCTTCGCTGCTGTTGCTTTTTAAGTCAATAGAAGCTTTGGTTAATCGTTGGTATTGCCCTGAAGCTTTCAAATCAGGATATCGGTTGTTCTTTACCGATTGCAATTCGTATTTCTTAGTCGTTACTCTGGCATCGGCTAAGTTGACTTCGTTGCTTTTCTCCCAGGCCAAATGGATGGCTTCGTCGAGAGTCAAACTCTTTTTTTGCTGTGCTTCTATGGAATTTATTCCTAGAAAAAGAACCCCAAAGAGTAGTAAATGATTAGCTTTCATAAATTAGAAGTGCTTTTATTGTTTGTTGAATGTGAGTTTTAAGCTTTGTTTGGATGTAATGATCGAATTCTTCATCAGTGTCAAGAGCCAACAGTTTTTTGAAATAAGTTTTGTTCATGTTGAAGTGAAAAAACGTACCCAATATTGTTGCAGGAATGAGCTGAATGATAATGTCTTTTCTAAAAATTCCTTTGTTTTGTCCTTCGTGAATAATGGTTTCTAACGATTTCAAATTTCGATCTCTTACTTCGTTTAGGACTTTCATTTTGTCTTCTTTCTCTTCTGACGAAAATTCGAAATGTAAGATTCTGTAAATTCCTTTATTGCATCGAATGCGATTGACGTAGAGTTCAATCATTTTATCAATTTTTTCGACGGGGTCTAAATCTTCAACGGATAGATTTTCTATTTGAATTTTTAAATCAGAAGTCCGGTAAATAATCAAAGCTTCTAGTAGTTTTTCTTTCGAACCAAAATAATAGGAAACCATTGCCACATTAATTTCGGCTTGCTTGGCTATTGTTCTAATCGAAGTTCCCTCGAATCCATTCTCCGCAAAAAGCGTTTCCGCAATCTGAAGAATATGAATCTGTTTTTCGTTTAAATCCATCTTTAATTTGATTTGTTTTGATCACAGTACAAAACTAAACAACTGTTTAAATTAAACAGTTGTTTAGTTTTTATTTAACGTAATATTAACATAGTTAAATAGCCTTTCTTTAGATAATTTTTCAGTTGTAAATACTTGTTTAGTTAGTGTTTACGGTGTTTTTGTTTTGTTTGGAAAGAATGTTAAACAAAATAATAAGGAAACATTAGGCTTTAATTGGGAACCATAAATTGATGCAATAGTTGTGTTTTTTCCTTTTTTTGATACCAATCATTATGGACTAATTCGATTTCTTTTACTTCAAATTTTCCAAAATCAGTCTTGCGGTATTTTTCCAATAAGGAAATCAATTTTTCGGTATTATTGATATGTTTTCTAAATCGACAAACACTAATGTGAGCCGTAAATAAGGTATAACGACTATCAATACTTTTTTCAAGTGTAGTATTTTGAAATGCCTTTCGAAGCAAATCCCGAAATAAATTCAAACTGAGATCATTTGATGGAAACCCCTGAATCATAATAGTAGAATTAGAAGCTGTAATTCCGCTGAGGTTAATTTGTAAATTTTGTAACGCAGCCAGGTTTTCCTGAATAATTGAAATATAAGCTTCAGGATTAATTTGGTTTAATCTAAAACCATCATAACAGGAAATAATAGATAAAATGGTGATGTGCATATCCGAATTGGGATAATAATATTGCAAAGGCCCTTCTTTTTGAAGTTCGTTTAAAAACTACTGAATCTTATTTTTAATGGATTCTGGCGGACGAATGAGTAAAGTAATCCCAAAACGATTATCATTTTCAGCATCGATTTTAGTGTCTATTACATAATTATTGTCCAAAATAGCTTTTGAAGATTGGGTAAATAATTGGTTATAATGCGCAGCTAAATCCATAGAAAATGATTGTGAAATACAAAATTAAGCATTTTTTTAGCTTGAAATTTTAATCAAAATATAAATACCTTGTTGTAAGCAGAATAGCTTTTTGATTTTAAAATTGTGAATATCTATTTTGCTTCAAGTAGTATTTGTTTTGCTCTAAAATCTATCTTTGGCATCCTTAAAAAAAGAAATTATGAGCGCAATTTGGTACGAATGCAAAGTAAAATATAGAAAAACAGACGAAACAGGAAATCAAAAAATTACAACTGAACCGTATTTAATTGATGCCATCTCTTTTACAGAAGCTGAAAGCAGAATTAACGAAGAAATGAAGGCTTACATTAGTGAAGAATTCAAAATTACTAATATTAAAGTGGCTAATTATGCGGAAATTCATCCTTTTGAAAATGCAGATCGTTGGTTTAAATCAAAGATTTCTTTACTGGCTTATGATGAAGAAAGCGGTAAAGAACGCAAAACGAATATGTATTTCTTAATTCAGGCAAATGATGTAAAAGAAGCTTATGATAACACGGTTTTCACGATGAAAAGCACGATGGGCGATTATACCATTCCCGCTATTTCTGAATCGCCAATTGTAGATGTTTTTCCTTATTTCAGTGGAGATGAAGACGAATTAGAGCAATTAGAAAAGTTCAATGCGCTTAAGGCTTCCAAACCTGAAGTTGTCGCTGAAGTAGAAGATCACATGGAATTTGCTGTAGAGCAGGAAGAAGAAACGGTTTCTTAATTCTTTAGATTTTAGAAATAAAAAAAACGCTAATTATATCTCTAAACGAAGAGTATACTTAGTGTTTTTTTTATGTTATAAACTATAATTAGTCTCTAATTGAGTTTAATTCTTTTTTTCGATTACTGGCTTTAGTTGCAATAAAACTAATAATAAAAATCTGAAAAGCATGAAAAAGCATAATTGGTAACAAGATAATTCCCATGGTGCTTGGGTTTGGGAAAAGTATTTTTGCAAAAACGGTTCCGTGTACTAATGATTTCTTTGTACCACAAAATTGAGCTGTAATTTTATCTTCAATGCTGAATCCTAATTTATTACTCACAAAACCAGTAAGGAAATAAACCACATAAAATAATCCGAACACTGCAAAGGCTATTAAGATAAAATCAAAAGTATCTATTCCGCTAAAAACGTTATCTTCAAACGAGCTGCAAAAGCTTTTGTAAATAATCAAAAGGATGATGGATTTATCAAATAGTGTTAACTGACTGTTGTATTTTTGGGCTAAATTGCCCCAATATCGATGCAAAAGCAAGCCCAGAATTACCGGAACTACAACTTCAATAATAAGTTTGCTGTAAATTTCGCCTAAATCATAACTAGCAGCCGTATTGTTCAGGAAAAGTCCCAACCAAAGCGGTGTAACCACGATTCCTATTAATCCCGAAATGCTGGCGTTAAAAATTGCCGCAGGAATGTTTCCTTTTGCCATTGAAACCATCACAACTGATGATGAAACGGTGGAAGGCAAAGCGGCTAAAAACAAAAAAGCGAGCCAAATGTTTTTATCGTATTCAGAATGAATTAAAGGATAGAAACATAAAATAATAATTGGAAATACTAAGAAAGTACAAACTTGTACTAAAAGATGCAATCTCCAGTTTTTTAATCCAGTTTTTATTTTTTCAGGACTTAGTTTAAGACCATAAAAAAAGAAAATTAAAGAAACGCCAATACTCCCAATTTTATCTAACGGAACCGGACTAGAATGTCCTCCCAATTGAGGAAAAAGATAAGCAGCAAGTACAACTATTATTATAGAGAGAATGAATTTGTCTATTTTGAATTTCATTATAGGATAATCTGATTTGTAATTTTTTCAAGTCCGCAAAGGTAAGAACTTATAAAAAAGCAAAAGGAAAAACAGAAATTAATTTTAGGATGTTTTAAGGGTTTTAGTACAACTAAAACTTATAATTATTGAACAGTGGTGTTTGTAAATTTAACTTGATACGGAAAACTTTCGTCGTTATTAGGATTATTGTCCCAAACGTGATTCAGGTGTTCGGTAGGAGCTCCAGTTACTACTAACCATAATTCTTTCACATTTTTAGGGATGCTGATGCTAGCAGTTCCTTTTTTTGATTTTTTTATTTTACCATAAATCGCGGTATCATTTTCTGTTGTAACCACAAAACCATAGCGCCATCCTTCAATAGCAGTCCATTGTCCATTTAATCCTTCAAAATCAACACTTACTTTTGTTCCTGATGTAGGAAGACTCAGTTGTATAGCATTATAGCCATAGATTTGAGGAATTTGCTTGTCAGCAATTTTATAAAAACCATTATTAGTAACTTCAAGCTTAGTATGGTGTTTGTATTTCGCTTGATCTGCTGCAGAAACATTTTTAATAAAGCTTCTGTTGAAGTTTCCTAAAGGATAATCCCAATTGATATTTTTGCAGGCATATTCAAAAAACGCATCATTCAATTGTTCCTGATTGATGCCTGTGATTCTTTTGTAAGCTTCTAGCGGATGTTCGGGAGTTTTGGCCTCTCGCCATAGTTTCCCTAGAAAATCTATTCCGTGTTTTTGTTTCCAAAATTCCATAAGATACATCGATTGGTATCTGTAATCTTCATGCGAAAAATGTTTGTGTACATTTTCTAAGAAATGAGGGATTTCATGAGTAAAACTACTGTTGTTGATTTGCCAGGACATGTATTGAGCACATTGTTCCCAAAACTGACCAACGTAATTTTGGTCTCTAAAACCATAATTTCCATCGCAGGCGGTTTGGTATTGAAAAGTATGTCCAAACTCATGAGCTAAAGCCGAATCGGTATTCAATGCCCAGGGATTAACCCATAAAGCTCCAATTATATTATCATATCCTGCTCCAGTAGCCAACCATTCTTCCTGATAACGCAGTATGATAATCATTCGGTATTCATCCGTTTTAGAGTTTCCTTTTACTACAAATTTCATCGTGTCCCGATAATAAGCATAATAATTTTCAGCCTTAGTCAATGCCTTATTAATATCAACGATAAGTTTTGTATTTGAAGCTTTATCAGGGTATTGTCCAAATCCTTTTTCCCAAAAAACAATAATATTATCAGAAGAAGCACTGCGTTGATAACTCCATTCGCTTTCATCCGAATTGAAATCATTGTTTTTAAATTCAATAGGAATGTAAATTTTTTTTCCTCCAACTGGTTTTTCTCCAAAAGTGTATTCGAAATCAGTAGGAGTCTTTATTTTAGATTTGGAAGAAACGCCTATAGCTGCCGAACAATAAAAACTTAGAGTGATGAAAAATATAAAAAAGAATTTAAAATAGGGAAGTGGTTTCATGGTTGATGGTGGTTTGGGATTATTTACTACAAGTTAAATCATACAAATTGAGTTTGTCTCCAGCTAAATCATCAAATTGATTAATTGTGAAGTCTGCAATGTCAAAATTCGCTTCGGGATTTCCATTGGTAAACGCAATCACCTTCATTCCTGCTTTTTTTGCCGCTAACATTCCAGAATGGGAATCTTCTATTACAAGACAGTTTTTTGTAGCTACATTGAGTTTTGCAGCTGTACTTATATAAATTGCAGGATCAGGTTTTCCATTTTCTTCAAATTCAGCAGAAGAAATGACATCAAATAATCCGATAACTTCTAATTTTTCTAAAACGGTTGGAATAATTTTATAAGGAGAATTGGTTGCTAGTCCAATTTTGTAATTATTATTTTTAAGTTTTTCAATAAATTCCTTTACACCATTAATTTTACAATCTTCAGTTGTTATTAGTTCCATAACTCTCAAAACTACCATTTGCTCTACTGTCTCCAGACTTTTACTTTGCCAAGGAAATTTGTTAAACCAAAATTCACTTACTTCAGTAGTTGTCATTGATTTTGTTACTTCCGAATCTTCGTCAGTCACATTTACACCTAATGAAGAAAAGACTTCTTTTTCTGCTTGTTTCCACAACTTTTCAGAATCAACAAGTACTCCATCCATATCAAATATTACGGCTTTTTGTGTCATGTGAATTGTTATTTTTCAAATAAGAAATAGTTTAGGAGTTTTAAAGAGTATGATTTTTGTAGTCACATCTTAAACCTGAATCACACCTAAATTAAAAGCTTTTTCAATAGGAGCGTGGTTAGCAGCTTCAATCCCCATAGAAATCCATTTTCGGGTGTCTAATGGATCGATAATGGCATCTGTCCATAAACGGGAAGCAGCATAGTAAGGAGAAGTTTGTTCGTCGTAACGCGCTTTTATTTTGGCAAACAATTCGGCTTCTTTGGCTTCGTCTACGGTTTCGCCTTTGGCTTTTAAAGACGAAGCTTCTATTTGTGCCAAAACTTTGGCAGCCTGAGTTCCACCCATAACGGCTAATTCGGCGCTTGGCCAGGCTACAATTAATCTTGGATCATAGGCTTTTCCACACATGGCGTAGTTTCCAGCGCCATAAGAGTTTCCAACAATCACAGTAAATTTAGGAACTACTGAGTTGCTTACCGCATTCACCATTTTAGCACCGTCTTTGATGATTCCGCCTTGTTCGGATTTGGAACCCACCATAAAACCAGTAACGTCTTGCAGGAAAACCAAAGGAATTTTTTTCTGGTTGCAATTGGCTATAAAACGAGTGGCTTTATCAGCACTATCAGAGTAGATTACGCCGCCAAATTGCATTTCGCCTTTTTTAGTTTTGATTACTTTTCGTTGGTTGGCTACAATTCCCACAGCCCAGCCATCAATTCGGGCATAACCTGTAATAATAGTTTGTCCGTAACCGTCTTTGTATGCTTCAAATTCCGAATTATCTACCATTCGACTGATAATTTCCATCATATCGTATTGTTCGGTACGGGCTTTTGGCAAAATGCCATAAATTTCTTTTTCGTCTAAACTTGGTTTTTTAGCTTTAATTCGACTGAATCCCGCTTTGTTGTAATCCCCAATTTTATCAACGATGTTTTTAATTTTGTCTAAAGCATCTTTGTCATCTTTGGCTTTATAATCAGTCACACCTGAAATTTCACAATGCGTTGTCGCTCCTCCCAAGGTTTCGTTATCAATACTTTCGCCAATGGCGGCTTTAACCAAATAACTTCCAGCAAGAAAAATACTTGCCGTTTTATCCACAATTATAGCTTCGTCACTCATAATAGGCAAGTAGGCACCACCGGCAACACAACTTCCCATAATAGCCGAAATTTGGGTAATTCCCATACTGCTCATGATGGCGTTATTCCTGAAAATACGTCCAAAATGTTCTTTGTCAGGAAAAATTTCGTCTTGTAAAGGCAAATAAACTCCAGCGCTGTCGACTAAATAAATAATTGGAATTTTGTTTTCCATTGCAATTTCCTGTGCACGCAGGTTTTTCTTGGCCGTAATAGGAAACCAGGCACCTGCTTTTACAGTAGCATCATTGGCAACTACAATACATTGTTTCCCTTTAATGTAACCTACTTTTACGACTACGCCTCCCGAAGGACATCCGCCGTGTTCCTTGTACATTCCTTCTCCAACAAGTGCTCCAATTTCAATACTTTCGGCTTTGGCATCCAATAAATAATCAATGCGTTCGCGAGCGGTCATTTTGCCTTCGCTGTGCAATTTTTGAATGCGTTTTTCGCCTCCTCCTGATTTTATTTTAGTGAATCTTTGTCGTAAATCAGAAAGTAAAAGTCTATTGTGGTCTTCGTTTTTGTTGAAGTTTAAATCCATAGTGTTTGTAATTGCAAGAAAATTGATGGCTAAAATACAAAACCAATTGAAGTTTTTTATTTTTTTAACCATATAAGTCATTTAAGTTTTTGATTTTATCTAAAGTAAAAGCTAAGTCAATATAAGTTTTATTAATTTATGAGAATCTGTGTAATTTGTATTAAAGTGATGCTGAATTCAAAGTTTATTTGGACTTGAATCTGTTCTGGTTTTTCAAAAAAAACTTAAATGATTTATCTGCTAAAATAAAAGAACCGCAGATTGACAAAGTTTTAATTTTGCGAATCTGCGGTAAAAAAATAAAAATAAAAAAAAAATTATTTCTTAGAATCGTTTACGAGTCTTTTTAAAATAGCCCATTGTTTAAGCGCATCACGAGCTTCAACAGCTGGATAACCTAACATGGTTTTTCCGGCAGGAATATCGCAGGTAACACCAGATCCTGCACCCACTATTGCACCATCGCCAATAGTAGTATGATCTTTTATAGAAGCGCTTCCGCCAATGATTACACCGTTTCCTAAAGTTACAGAACCCGCTAATCCGCTGTTTCCAGCCATAATACAAAATTTCCCTAACTTACTGTTGTGTCCTATTTGAACCAAATTGTCAATTTTACAACCATCACCTAAAACAGTCGAACTGAATTTCCCTCTATCAATACAGCTATTAGCTCCAATTTCGACATTGTTTCCAATGATTACATTTCCAATTTGTGGAATTTTTACCAAACCTCTTTCGGCACAAGGACGGAATCCAAAACCATCTGCTCCAATTGTCGCATTGGGATGAATAATACAAGCGTTCCCTATAATACAACGTTCTCTAACTACAGTTCCTGACCAAATTACCGTGTTTTTTCCAATAGTACATTCGTCCAGAATAGTTGTGTTTGGATAAATCGTAGTGTTTTCTCCAATTTGAACCTTAGGTCCAATGTAAGAGCCTGCGCCAATTTTAGCTCCAGCTCCAATAACGGCTGTTTTATCAACTACGGCAGTAGGATGAATGTCTACGTGAAATAAAGGTAGAGGTGGTGCAAAAAGTTCCAAAATTTGAGACATTGCCAAATCGGCATTTTTTACTTTAATAAAAGCTCTATTTTCTCCTGGTTCAATAGAAATGTCTTCATTTACTACCGCAACACTTGCTTTTGAAGCAGACCAGAATTTTTCGTATTTTTTGTTTCCTATAAAAGAAATTTCAGTATCCGAAGCAACTTCAAGTTGTTCAGCAGCAGTGATTTTTTGCTGGGTTGTACCTAAAATAACGCCTTGTAGGACTTCGTTTATTTCTTCAATAGAATAGGATTTCATGGTTGGTTTTTAGAATTAATTTAAATAGATGGGTCAAATAAACTAATTCTATAACGATAATCCTAACGTTTTAATATTTTGTAACCTAAAAGTTTACATAAAATAACATGTTTCTAACTAATTTGTAATCTTTTTATGGGATTGTCAAACTGAAAACTATAGCGTTTAAGATCTGTAAATAAACAGAAAAGCTGCTTCAAATTCAATTTGAAGCAGCTTCTTTTTATTTTATAAAATAAGATTAACGGTTTCTGTGTCCTCTGTGGTCATCACGACGGTCATTTCTTCTGTCATCGCGATCGTGTTTATCATGTTTGTCGTATTTTCTATAATTATCGGCAAAACGATTGTTGTTAGAATAACGACGGTCTTCTACATATCTTCTGTTGTTGTAATTGTTATTATAATATTTTACTTTATGATGATTGTAGTAAGTATATGGTCTACTTCCGTGGTACCCTCTTAATTCTACTCGGCGAGCATGATTCAAGTCGTAATTTCTATAATGTGCAGGAAGGTATCTTGTACGGCACCAGTTTCCGTTGTCTAAATACACATAATAGGAGCTATGTACATCATAATAGGTTTGTATTTCTGGTAAGTAATAAAAATCTACATTAACATGATTTTGAGGTACCCAAACAGGTCTGCTCACTACAACTCCTGGTGATCCTATGTTTACGTTAACTGAAACTTGTGCTTGTGAATTACTAGCTGCAAATAAAATGATTCCTGTTGCGATTAATTTTAAAGTTCTCATGATTTCTATATTTTTAAAAAGTTATTTTGGGGGTTTAAATTTGTTTTTTTTAATTATATAAGAAGCGTTTTCAATTAGTGTGCCAAAAATATTTTGTTAACTTTATTTTAACTTATATTGAAACTGAAAAATAAATTAATTGTAAATTTGTAATCATTTTTTGATTTAGAATATTAGTAACTAGCTATTAAATCATACTGAATATTGATTTTTTATTCCTCTTTTTTTTATCTAATATATTTCTGTTTTTATTTTGTGTTTGTTTTTAAATAATGGTGTTTTTTTTAAAAGATTCATAAAAATAATTTTTAAAATATTTTCATGAATCACACAATAAATATTCGCAATCGCTGTTATATTAGGTTTGTAGACTGATATCGCTGTTTTTATTTCTAATAGATTATTAAATAATTCAAAAAACAAATTGGTCTTTCATTTTTTTGAAACACTAATTTTTAATTAAGTAATTCTTGAAGTTTTCTTTTTTTAGATTTGTATTTAAAAATAAAAATAGATCTCGCTTAGCAAAAATAGCTTCATACAATAACCTTAATCTCCTTTGATTTAAAATTCTTTCAATTAGAATAGTAAATTTATTTTAATTCAGGTTTATCTATCTAAACTCAATTTTGTTAACATATTTTTAACTTTTTTTAAAAAACACAAAAAAAGAAACGCTAATTGCGTTTCTTTAGTATTTAGAATTTAAAAAAATTAATGTTTTCCGTTTCCGTTACCATGTCCTTTTCCATTTCCACGATTGTGTTTTCCTGAATTGTGTTTGTTGTCTTTTTGTTTATAGTCATGTTTGTCATTGTTTCTATAACCAATAGTTTTTTGTGGTTTTCCTTTGTAACCTTTATAATATTTTGCTTTATGATCTTTATAGTAAATATAAGGCGTTCTTCCGTGGTAATCATTAATAACTACTTTGTAACCGCTGTATAAATCATAATTTCGGTATTGTTGTGGTAAATATCTGGAACGAATCCATCTTCCATTACCATAATAAATAAATTGAGAATTACGAATGTCATAATAACTCTGAACATCTGGAATGTAATAATAATCAATGTTACTATATCCAGCAGGTCCCCATGCTGGTGGCGTTCCTATGTTTACATTAACGGAAACCTGTGCCTGTGTAGTTGCAGTAGCTACTAATAAAACAATTCCTGCTGCGATTAATTTTAAAGTTTTCATAGTTTCTATTTTTTAGTTTTTTATTAATTTTTATTGTTATTAGGCGAAAGCCAATTATTGTGCCAAAAAAATAGTGTAACGTTTAATTTGCAGCTAAAAAAAACAGCTTATTTATATTAAATGAGCTGTTTTTATAGTGTATGTGTTTGATATTTAAAGTAATAATATTAACAAAAGCACAATGATAATAATTGCACCAACAGATAAATAAACACCTTGTCCTGATGATTTTAAATTCTTTTTAATCGTTTTTACTTCAGTTCGCAACTCTTTTTTCTCAGAAGATGATAAGTCCGACTTATCCATTTTTTTAATTTCCTCTAATCGATTAAGCATAGTTTTAACTTCGGCAGGAATTTCTTTTGGAGCCTCTGTTGGATTTTTTTCTGTTGCATAAGTGCTTGTTGGAAGTACAGTCAATGTTAGTACCATAACCATCAAATAAAAGCTTAGTTTTTTCATACTTAAAAAATTTAAATTAAAAAATTTGATTCATTGTTATAAATATAATCATTAATTATTTAGCAATTAACAACTAGCATCCGTTTATTTAAAAGGGACAATTTTAGGTTGAGCCAATTCAAAGTTTTGAAAACCAAAATCAGTAGTTTCAAACGCATTTGTTTTAAAAATATTATCGCCCATAAAAGGAATAGTAGGGTAGTAGGACAACGAAAGCTGGAACGAACTGAAAACCAAATAATCATTATTGATTAATAAACCAATTCCAATTTTGGAATAAGTTTTATTAGTATTTGTTGGATTGTTTCTATTGCCAATTACCGCAAGCGAATAATTTAAATAAGGATTAAAACGAAATCCCCAAATCTCTTTAGGTGCGTAGGATTGCGTTTGAAAAGTAAGCAATACTTTTTGTGTACCATAAAGCGGACTATTAATCCTCGAAGGCCATAACTTTCGTTAATAGTTAATAAATCCGATTGGCTATTTTGCCTATTGAAACCAATAATTACCTGCGGTTTAATAAATTGTCTTATTTTCCATCTTCCAATTTCAAAAAGATTGGTAAAATAATTGGCTTGAAAATGAATAGTACTTTGTTCTGTTTTTGATTGGTTAAAGAAACTACCTATTTCGAAATTAGTACTTAAAAATCCCCATTTATGGTAATTTCCGAAAGAAATTTGAGCTCCAATATAAGAACGCCAAATTTTGTTTTTGTACTGATAACCTCCCGTAATCCCATAAATTCGGCCTATGGGAACGTCTTCTGTTTGTCCATTTCTAAAAATGTAGCGGTCTTCAATAAATTGTCGGGTATTGATTCCTATTCCCGCAAGAATGAGCTTTTCAGAGCTAAAAAAACCAATAGAATCTAATTCTTTTGGTGGAGTGATTTTATAATTTTTGTTTGTAAATCCTAGCGTTGCAATTAAATTAGTGGTTTGTTCGGTAATAGTATCCGATTTTATTATAGTAAAAGCTCTACCTGCCCAAAAATCCTGCGTATCGAATTTTAAATCATGAGGAATAAAATCGTTGGTTAGATTTTGAGGTAAAAACTCATTAG
>Ga0247814_10000453_pt1 | contig 33082 bp, 24 predicted proteins | sample UWRJL179409R1_FD_179947 | JGI IMG/M metagenome (GOLD analysis project Ga0247814, IMG submission 179947) | Plant litter microbial communities from Arlington Agricultural Research Station in Wisconsin, United States - UWRJ-L179-409R-1 | ecosystem: Environmental > Terrestrial > Plant litter >... | reverse complement strand
GGTGTGCGTTCTACGGCTTCGGTTCAATCTTCATTGGTGATGTATCCTATTTGGAAATATGGCAGCGAAGAACAACGTTTGAAGTATTTACCCAAACTGGCTTCGGGAGAATGGATGGGTTGCTTTGGCTTGACCGAACCCAATTACGGTTCTGATCCAGGCAGTATGATTAGCCATTTTAAAGATATGGGCGATCATTATTTATTGAACGGAGCTAAAATGTGGATTTCTAATGCGCCTTTTGCTGATATTGCTGTTGTTTGGGCAAAAGATGAAACCGAAAGGATTCACGGTTTAATTGTAGAACGTGGAATGGAAGGTTTTTCTACGCCAGAAACGCATAATAAATGGTCGCTTCGTGCTTCGGCAACCGGTGAATTGATTTTTGATAATGTAAGAGTGCCTAAAGAAAATATTTTACCTAATAAATCAGGATTGAGTGCGCCGCTGGGTTGTCTGGACTCGGCGCGTTATGGAATTGCCTGGGGCGCAATAGGTGCAGCAATGGATTGTTATGATACGGCTTTGCGTTATGCGAAAGAAAGAATCCAATTTGATAAACCCATTGCCGGAATGCAATTGCAACAGAAAAAATTAGCCGAAATGATTACCGAAATTACCAAAGCCCAATTGTTGACCTGGCGTTTAGGTGTTTTAAGAAATGAAGGCAAGGCAACTTCGGCACAAATTTCTATGGCAAAAAGAAATAATGTAAATATGGCAATCCAAATTGCTCGTGAAGCAAGACAAATACTCGGCGGAATGGGAATTTCTGGCGAATATTCGATTATGCGTCACATGATGAATTTAGAATCGGTGATTACTTATGAGGGGACGACGACATTCATTTATTGATAACAGGAATGGATATTACAGGAATTTCGGCGTTTAAATAATATAATTAGCTTAGAAATTTAATTCGATAAGAGTTCTATTATTTTCAATTTGAACAGAGGTTTTATTACTTGCTGCGGGAATTTGAGTAGGATACCAATTTCTGTTGGGTTGAACAATAATCAGCAATCCTTCATCATTTCCTACAGCTGAAAATAATTCGCTATTGGGATTTTTAGCGAAAAATTCTAATCCATGTTTTTCTATCAATTGGTTTGCTAATTTCAAAGGAGTTTCGTTTACAATTCCTATCTCGCTAATATTTAAAATCGATTTCGAATCAAATGAAGTGAATTGATTATTGTCAAGATCATGTCGCGCAATAAATTCTAATAAATTGCCATTGTTATCATAAAAATAAACTGCATTCGCATTCCAGTTTTCAAATCGGGCAATCACATTTTTGTCTTCAATAACAAGTAAATCTACTTTGTTTTTAATCCATGCTATAGCTTCTTCTAATTTGTTATTAGGGATGTTGAAAGCAAAATGATAAATGGAATTGAAATTCTTGTTTTCAATGAATTTCAAAATAGAATTTCCTGCCTGAATACTGATAGATTCAGAGCTGTTTTCGATAATAGAAAGCCCTAATGTTTCTTGGTAAAACCTTGCTGTATTTTTAAGATTATTCGTTTGAAGTTGTAATTGCTCTAATTTCATAATGATGTTTTTAAGTAACTTTTGTTTGAAACAAATTTAAAAAACAGACATTGCGTTATAGTGTTTAGTTCATTTTATATGCTGATAGCGGAATAGTTAAATAAAATTAGAAGCCGAATCATTTTTTTTAAAATAAATAATCAGTGGAATCGAAATTATAAATGGAAAAAATATTGAGAAAAGTATTAAGATAAATGAATATAAGATAAAGGGATATTTAACCCGATGTAAGTTTTTTAAAATGTAGTAAATAGCTACAGCTGCTAGGATCAAATGTAATAGAATAACAATTTGGTAAACGAATAAACCTATTTCGAAATTATTGATTAGTTTTTCCATGGTATGATATTATTTTGGAAGAGTTGGTGCCATAATTCTTCTGGTTGGTGTGCTTAATGTCTCTATAAAAGCCAATAAATCACTGATTTCTTCTTTGTTTAAATTTAATTTTCTAAGTAAAGGATCTGGTTTTGGAATCAAAGAATCGCGTACTGTTCCCAAATATTTTTTCTGAATAGGAGCAGGGTTTCCTAAGTTATACAATTCTACAACATCTAATAAAGTAGGGAAGTGTCCATGGTGCATCCAGGGTTTTGTATTGACAACTTCGCGAAGTGTAGGTGTTCTAAATTTACCAATGTCTTTTACATCTTTGGTTACATTATAACGACCAAAATCTTCATTTTTGGTGCCAAATAAAGTTTGCCCATCATTATGAAACTGATTGTCGCTAAAGTAAGGCGTGTTGTGGCAATTGATGCATTGGGCTTTGGTTCTAAACAAATGTAATCCTTTAACTTGTTGATCCGTATATGCTTCTGGTTTTCCGCTAACAAAATTGTCAAACTTACTTTTTGGACTGTTGATTGATCTTTCGAAAGTAGCAATGGCATATTGAATTCTTTTCAATGATACTTTTTTATCACCAAAAGCAGCTTCAAAAAGTGGTTTGTAACCTTTTATTTTCGCAATTTTATTTACTGCAATCGTTAGTTTTTCATTCATTTCTAATGGATCACTCACTGGAAATTGCGCCTGATCTTCTAAGCTTTTAGCACGGCCATCCCAAAATAAAGAGGTAGCGTAAGCCGAATTCAAGATAGTCATTGAGTTTCGTTTTCCAGTTTGGCGATCATGACCAAAAGAGCGCGTCAAATTATCTGTCCAGCCTAATTCAGGGTTATGGCAGGAAGCACAGGCAATTTGTCCGCTAACAGATAATCTGGGATCAAAAAACAGGATTTTACCCAAACTTTCTTTTTCCTTAGAATACGGATTATAATCGGGATAAGGAACCGCAGGAAGCACTCCAATATCCTGAAATTTAGATTTATCAATACTCTCATGCAATTCAGCTTTTGGCCATTTTGACGAATCTCCACTAGAGTAAAGCTTTCGTAATTCCTGAATATCGATGTACTCAGGTTCTTCAATATTTTTATAAGCTGTTAAACTTATTAGTAATAGAAGAGGGATGATTAGTTTTTTAATATTCATAATTATAATGGGATTGCTTTGTAGCAAGATTCGTTTAAAGGTGCTAAAGTTGGAAATCCAGTTTTGTTATAAATTCTATATTGAGAAGATACAGTTCCTCCAAATAATTTTTCATTTTTTAATTTTAACTCAAATGAAATCTCATAAAACCCATTAGGCATTGCTCTATAAGTTCCTTCGCCAGAAATAAAAATACGATGACTATTTCCATTTGAACCTCCAATAGTAATAAATTTTGGAATTACAAGGACACTACCTGTTGTTTTACTATTTCCATTATCTGGAAAGAATTCTAATGCTGAAGTAATATTAAATCCTGGAGAATTTGAAGCATTTACAGATTCATTAGTAAACCAGTCTTTTAAACCAAATGAGTTTGTAGTAGCAGAACCAGTAACTACATTAAAACCAATTTTAAAAGCATCGTGGTATACATCATCAGAAGTATCAGTAGTATTTTGTCCACTGTATTGAATAGCATCAGGATTATTTTTTGTAGTAACGACAGGAAATGTAAAAGCATTGAAAGTTACCCAAGAACAGGTTCCATTTCTGTCAAACCAATGTGCTCCATAAGTACGATAAAAACTATCTGATAGATTATAAAAATTAGCAGCTGGATTGGCCTGAATATCTCTTGGGACTCTTATAGGTTTTGTGATTTGTAAAATAGAATTTCCGGTAGTTGTATAATTCTCGGTTTCATTTAAAGAAATGAAAGATTCATAACGAACATCATCATTTTGAATATCTTCTAAAAGCGTTAAGTGATAATTTATAGAATTTCTATTATCGCCAAAATCATCATGTGTTAATGAATAATCAAAACCATCTATCTGATCAAAAATGTTAGTGTTTTCAATCTCTGAAGGAATAAAACCATTAGGGAAATTAACTTTAAAATCGATTGTTTCTCCTTTTTCTCCTTTTACCGAAAACTCTCCTTCAGGAAATGTATAAGTAGTTTTCACTTCGCCTAAATGAATTTTAAAATTATCATTTGGAGCTGAAGTGTTCAAATTTCCGATATGAATATTGGAATCCGAAATGTCTTCCAGTTTTAATGTAATCGAATCTTTTTTAGTCCATCTTTTATCAAAAGAAACAAAAACAGTATCCGTTAATTTATTTCCTTCAAATAATAATTCGCTAGTAGGTTCAATACTAAAAACATTTCTGTCTCCTGAAGTTACTGTACTAAAATTAACTCGAACAGCTTCTTTTAAAGTTGGGGAACTTAAAGTAATAGGAATTTTTAAAGTTTTTACCGATTTGTTTTCATAAGTATTTTCAGGAACACGAGCGGTATTTACAGCAGGATATTCTAAAGGAACACCCGCTGATGAAGTTATAAAATTAAAACGCACAAAAGGATCTACACTTTTAGTATCTAATTTATAATCATCTTTAGAGCAAGAAACAATTATTGCTATAACAATACTTAATACGGATATAATTTTAATACGATTCATTTTTTTCTAAGTTTGGATTAACATTAAGATTGGCACGAGGTATTGGCAATACAAATTTTAAAGATGGATATGTCATGTTGCAGCTAAGAGAAATACAGCCATCATTTCGAGAAACACTTTTATGATTTCTGTTTATATCAAAGAATAAATGTCCTTCAAAACACAATTCTTTTCTTCGCTCTAAAAACACTACTTCGGCAAGATTATTTGTATCGTTTAATAATGTGGCATTAGCTCTCGCTCTAATAGTATTAATATCTAATTTTGCCTGCTCTAAATTAGGGGTGTCTAATCCTAAGGCTGCTTCGGCACGAATTAAATATTGTTCACTTAATCTAAAAGCAACATATCCTGGATTTCCTTGAAATTTTTTAGTGAAATAATAATTTCGGGGATCTTTTTTCGAATCGATTAAAGTGGAAATAGATTGTGTTAAAAATAACTGTTTTCTAATATCGTTCGTTTCATATAGATCCAATAAATCTTGTGAGGCTACATATCTTCCATAAACAGTTGCAGAAGTGTAACCAAAAAAAGTTGATAATGATCCTCTAACAGTACCGTCATTGCCTTTAGGAATACTAAATTCTAACAAAATTTCGGAAATAGGAAGGTCTGGTTTCTCCCATTCTGAAATATAATCAGCCGAATTTACTAAACTTACTCCTGAATTTGTAATTACATCATTGGCTGTTTCATAAGCATTTTTGTAATCTTTTTTAGATAAATACACTCTTGCCAGTAAAGCTTTTGTATTGGTTTTATTAAAAAAAGAATAAATGGGACCACTTAAAACCAAATTATCCGAGTATAAATTTAAAGCATCAGTTATGTCTTTTATAATTAAGGAATAAGTGTTTGCAGCTGTTTCGCGGGCAGGATATTGAATTCCTTTAGTAATCGATTGTCTATTGTAAACAATTCCCTTATGAGAAGCATCATTGGTATAGCCATAATTCTGACTATAAACTTCGCTTAGTAAAAAATGTGTATAAGCTCTAATGGTTAAAGCTTCGGCTTTAAGTTGATCTTTTTCTTCTTGAGTTGCATCAGTTAAAACATCAGTAAACTCTAAAATTAAATTGGCTTGATTGATGATATCATAACTATCACTGTAAAAAGAAGCATAATTAGAATCATCTGATTGATCTTCAAAAGCGTAAACATTTAATACATTAGTAGGAATAGTAATTTGTCCTAGAGAACTTGAAGTTGTTGAAGGTGAGAATTTTATGTTACCACCTTGTAAATCAGCATAGACAGCAAAACGTTCTCCTCTTACATTAACTTCTACATCAGAATATAAACCATTTAAAGCAGTCATTACACCTTGTTTGGTTCCCAGCTGTTCCGTAATTGATACTTGTGTTCCCGGCTCTTGTTCCAGGAAATCACTACAACCTTGTAATAATCCAATCAAAATAAATAAGACGGAAAATGAAATTAGGGTTTTATTGTTGAAATTTTTCATCTCTTAAAAACGGGTATTAATTCCGCATGAAATAGTTCTAGCCTGCGGATAGTTGAAACTAAATTCTCTTATGCCATTCATTCCTGAAGGGCTTTTTTCTCTGTACCAATACAATAGATTCGATACGTCGGCAAAAACGGTGACTGTATCAAAAAATATTTTCTTTAAAGGAAGATTATAACTTAAATTAATATTGCTAATTTTTATATAAGTAGCATCATAAACATTTTTACTCATGTTAGGAAGCAAAGTATTATTAGATGGGGCTGGCTGAGATACTACATCTCCTGGATTTCTCCAATAATCAAATGCATTAACCGACATATTTCTGTTTGATGTTATACTATATTTAGATATTATTTCATCCGAGATTAATCGGTCTCCACCCCATTGAAAAGCGCCAGTAATCGATAAACTAATACTATTATTAAATGAAAAACGATTGCTAAAACCTCCATTTGCCTTTGGTTGTGTATTACCAATTGGTACCCAGTCAGCCTGAGTAAATAATCGGTTGTAAGTTGCTGCATCATAAACCTGACCGTTTTTTCTAATTAAATCACGTCCGGTTCCCGGATCTACACCTACCCAGTTTACTCCCCAAATAGTGGTAGTACTGTAGCCTATTTTTTGAGCAAGAGCTAAATTTGCAACAGAATAATCGCTTCCTAAACCTACTAAATCAGTTACTTTATTATCTACAGTAGCAAGGTTAAAAGAAGAGGTCCATTTGAATTTTTCTTTTTGAAACCATTTGATTCTAGTTGAAAATTCGAATCCTTTATTGTACATACTCGATGCATTTAATTGAACAGAACTGTATCCATTTTCTGTTGGGATATCACGAGAAGCAATCAAATCAGATAAATTATCATAGTAATATTCTAACGAAAGCTCTACAGTATTAAATATATTAAAATCTAATCCGGTATTGAATTTTAGATTTTTTTCCCAGCTTAAATTTCCGTTTGGAGCTACACTTGGTCTTGCATCTAAGTAACCATTATATCCATTTTGAGAAATAGTATACAATCCTTTAGATCGATAAGAACCAATTCTGGAATTACCCGTTGATCCATAACTAATTTTAAACTTTAAGAAATCTATCCAGGAACTTGTATTAAGAAAATCTTCGTTACTAAGTATCCATGCTAAACCAACACCACTATTTAAAGCTACATTAGAATCTGTTCCAAAAACAGAACTTTCATCACGTCTAAGATTAGCTAGAGCATAATATCTTTTTTTGTAATTGTAATTTACCTGAGCAAATGCGGAAACTCTGGAAGCATTGCTTATTTCAGCTCCTCTTACTTGTCTTCCCAAAGTTTCATCTACATTAGGGGTTGCTGGATCATCATCTTGTAATACTTCTTCAACATTATGAATAACATTTGGGTTTACAAAACCTGATGCCGATGCATAATTAAATTTCCCTTTTTCTTCAGAAAGTTCAAATCCTAGAACTCCATCAATTTTATTATTCTTATTAATTTCTTTATCAAATAAAACTTGTCCTTGCCAGTTCCATCTGGTTGAGTTTCTATTATTAAAGAGCCTTCTTCCTGAGTTTGGATAAGTAACTCCTTCTAATACAAATGTTCCGTTGTTTTGTCCGCTTTCATTTTCTCCCGAAAACCAACGATCCTGTTCCTTATCTACATAATCTAAACCAAATAAGGTTGAAAATTTAATGTTCTTGTTTAGTTCATAACCTAAATTTAAACTTCCTAAAATGCTCGAAGTAGTAGTTCTGTTTCTATTTTGCTCAATAGCCGCTAATGGATTTCCTCCTGAATTTCCACCTGAAAGCCCTACATTAGAATAACTTCCATCTTCGTTATAAGGAGAAATAGTTGGCAAATAAGCAAAATCATAAAATGTATTTGGAGCATCTTTTTTGGTAAAACTTGGATTTAGAGATAAATTTACATTCCATTTTGAATAGTTGTATCCTAAATTAATCCCTGCATTAAGTTGTTTTGTTGTATTACCTACTTGAGGTTCATCAATATTTAAATAGCCTAAATTGGTACGATAAGAAAATTTTGAACCTGCTCCTGAAGCACTAAAATTATATTTATTATAAATTCCCGTTTTGTTTAATAAGTCAAACCAATTAGTATTTACTCCATTATAAGGGAGTAATGCTGTACCCGGAGAAGTGTTTTTTAAATAATCATTTCTAAGTTCAGTATATTGTTCTCCGCTTAAATATTTAATTTGATTAACAGCTGAGGAAATTCCTAGTTGATTTGAAAATGTAAATTTGGTTTTTCCTTGTTTTCCTTTTTTAGTTGTAATCAAGATAACTCCATTGGCTCCATCAGCACCATAAATACCTACTGCTGCTGCATCTTTTAAAACAGTAAAATCTTCAATATTATCAGTAGAAATCATAGCAAGAGGATTTGATAAACCTTCCGCCAGTCGTCCTCCATCAAAGTAAGGATGATCAATTCCTGATTGTTCACTCATAATTACACCATCAATAATAATCAATGGTTGGGTAGATGTTCCTAAAATTGAATTTGTTAGTGATTTTAAAGTTCCTTGTCCACGAATGTTGATTTTTACAGGACCGCCAACTCCAGAGGTATTTTCGATTAAAACTCCCGCAATTTGTCCTTCGAGCATTTTGTCAATACTTTCAGAAGCTTGTTGGACTGGGATATCTTTTGCATTTATAGTTGAAATACTTCCTACGATTTCTTCTTTGAGTTTTTTAGTTCCATAAGAAGAGGTAATTACCACCTGATTTAATTCATCTATAGCTTCTTCAAGATAGAAAACCAATTCTGATTGATTGTCTATTTTCTGGATTTGAGTTTGCATTCCTAAATAGGCTACTTCAAGTTCTATAGCGTTGCTATTATGAGTTGTTAATTGAAGTACAAATTTTCCATTAACATCAGTTATTGCGCCCATTCCAGTTCCTTTTATTCTAATGGTAGCACCAGGAAGAGGTAACTTGTCTTTTGCACCTAAAACAATTCCTTTTACAGATTTTTCTTTTTGCTGAAGTTTTACGGTTACTATTTCTGAAGGAGTTGAATTAGTTAATAAAACTTGCTTTTTTTGAATATAAAACGAAATGTTTTTGTCTTTTACTAATTGCTTTAAAACTTCTTCTAATGATGCGTTTTCAATATGAATAGAAATCTTTTGATTGGCGTCTATTTTTCGTGCATTGTATAGTACTCTAAAACCACTTTGTTCTTCAATTGATTTGATAATTAAAGCTATAGGTTCGTTTTTCAAATGCAATGTGATGGATTGGCTTTGAGAAAAACTTTTAAAAGCAGATAATAGTATGGCTAAGAAAAACAGCGTTTTTCTCAAATTGGGTTGTGCCTTAAGAGTCATCATTTTGTTTAGTTAGGAAAATTACTAATGGTTATAGTGTTTTTGTTTATTGAATAGTTGAATGGGGTGTCACGCTTTAGAAGCTCTAAAATATTCTCGACACTGGATTCGCTAATTTTGATAGTACCAGTGAAATTCTGTTTGGCCAAATCAGAATTTTTATTGATAATTTCAACGTCGTAGGTACGCTGAATTATTTTAGCAATTGTAGAAAATGGGGTGTCTTTAAAAGCCAGTTCACCTTTGGTCCATGCCATATAAAAACTAGGATCTACTGATTTTGCTATTATTTTTTTCGAATGACTTAACCAGGTTGCCATTTGGTTTGGTTGCAGTAAAATAGCATTCGATTTATTGTTTGTTTCAGACATTTGAATACTTCCTTCCACCAAAGTACTGTTTACTGTTGGCGTTTCCGGATAAGCACTTACATTGAATTTTGTTCCTAGAACTTCAATGTCTACCTGATTGGTGTTTACAATAAATGGATGTTGTTTGTCTTTAGCAACTTCAAAAAAAGCTTCTCCTGTTAGGTATACTTTTCGGTTTCCGTTGATTCCAAATTGCTCTGGATAGCGCAAAGTAGTTCCCGAATTTAAACTAACAACCGAACCGTCAGAAAGCGTAATTTTAAATGTTTTTCCGTAAGGAACATTAAGCGTATTGTAAACTACTTTGTTATCATTGACTTTTCCAAAGTATATAATTTCGTTTAATTTTCTTTCGGCAATCAATTGGCCTTGATCGTTCAATAAAGTAGTCTGATTGTTTTTAGTAATGTATTCGATGGTACCATTTCCTAATTCGAGAACAATTTCCTTAGATAGTTTCGTTTTTTGATTAAAATCGAAAGCCAATTTTGTCAATCCTAATAGCACTAAAAATACAGCAGCATATTTGAGATAAGATATAGTTTTGTTTTTTGGCTTGATGTTGATTACAGGAGTTGTTTCATTTGGAATAGTCCCCGAAAGTGTAGCAATTGCCCAAGTCTTTTTAGCGTTTATAAATTGTTTTTTATTTTCTTCAGAAGCTTCAATCCATTCAAAAAGTGTTTGAACTTCTTGTTCTGTAGCTTCATTAGATAAGTATTTATCAATTAAATTAGATATCATATTTTGAGTTTTTACAATGGCTCAGTAGTAAGTACACTCAAGACATTAAAAACCCTATGTTCTATTTTTAATTATTATAAATAAAAAGAAAAATAAGCATTAAATAATCGGATAAACTATTTTTTAAAAGCTTTAAAGCCTTTGTCATGTGGGCTTCAACAGCTTTTAGGGTTACTTGCATTTCTTCGGCAATTTCAATATTTTTCTTTTGCTCGAAACGTTTTTTGATAAAAACTTCCCGTGTTTTTGGAGGAAGTTTGTTGATAGAACCGTTAATTAGATGCTCTAATTCGGTCAATTCTAAAACATCAAAAGAAATAGAGTTTAGAATTTCAGTATCCAGTTCTCTTTCTTTTTGATTCAAAACGTCATCTTTAAATCGGTCTTTGACCTTATTGTGACGAATGATGTTTAAACATTTTGATTTGGTATAAGTATATAAAAAAGAGGTAATTCCGTTAATCGAATCAATATTAGTTCGATTTTCCCATAAATGTAAAAAAGCTTCCTGAGTAACATTTTCGGCTTCTTCTTTGTCGTAAATAAATGAAATACTAAAAGCCTGAATTTTACTAAAATGCTGATCATAAAAATAAGCAAACGCTACTTGATCTCCTTCTTTGAAAGATTCAAAATACATGGATTCAGGATTGCTATTGATTTTCATTGAAGTAAAAATACTTTTAAGAAGACAAACTATTCAGTAAAAAGTGCTGCAAATATAAATGTTATTTAAATTAATTCTAAATTAAATTCTAAACTTTTCTAAAATCAATACCATTTTAGTGTTATTTTTGTTTGTTGCTGGTATTTTCTACACTATATACTAAATTACAAATTGATTTTTAAGAATTAGCTAAGGAATTGGAAAAGATTGCATTATGGATTTAGAAACTTTTTATGAGTATTGCCTTTCTAAGAAAGGAGTAACGGAACATTTTCCTTTTGATCAGGATACTTTGGTTTTTAAAGTTGGCGGAAAAATGTTTGCTTTATCGTCTTTGAAACAATGGGAATTAGGAAAACCATCGGTTAATTTAAAATGCAATCCTGATTTAGCCAAAGAATGGAGACTGCAATATGAAGCCATACAACCTGGATTTCATATGAACAAAAACCATTGGAATACGGTAGCCATAAATACAACGATTTCTAATTCATTTTTAAAAGAAATGATTGATCTTTCATATGATTTGGTTTTTAAGAGTTTAACTAAGAAAGTCCAGCAGGAAGTAGCTGATTTGTGATGTTTCAGATTATTTATTTTCGATGTAAAAACAAAAGAGATTAAAATTTGTTTTTTAAAATTTATATCGTCATATTTGTATTGTAAACGTTTACATTTATCAAATTTGTCAAATTTAAAAGCGGTAGCTGAACATTCGAAGGTTTCTATAGCCACAGTATCTAGGGTAATTAATAATGATCCTAAGGTAAGCGAGGCTACCGTGGTAAAAGTGAAAGCGTCTATAGCTGCACTGGATTACAGACCCAATCGCGTTGCGCAGAGGTTAAGAAGTTCCAATGGCAAAACTAAATTATTGGGTTTAATTATTCCTGATATCCAAAATCCATTTTTCGTTGATGTAGTTAGAGGAGTTGAGGAGTATGCGTATCAGCATAATTTTGCTGTTATGATTGGGAATTTTGGTCAGGACGATAAAAAAGAAAAATTATACTTAGATATTTTTCAGTCTGAAAACATTGATGGTTTGATCGTTGCACCTATTCATGGCAAGGATAAAGGAATTGAAAATTTAATAAAAAAGAATATTCCTGTTGTTTGTATCGATAGGGGTTTGACCGAGATTGATGTAGATATTGTAAAAGTAGATAATGAAAATGGTGCATTTAATGCTATTGATCATTTTCTGAGTATCGGTCACAGAAAAATAGCTTTTATTTCAGGTTATTTTAAGATTCCTACTTACATCGAACGTTTATCGGGTTACAAAAAAGCGCTGAATAAATATGGCATTCCCTTTGATGAAAATTTAGTTTTTGATGGGGTTTCTTTTAGTGGAAATACTGTTTTAAAAAGAGATTCTGATTATAAAACCGGATTTGAAATTGCCAATAAAATTCTGGAATTAGAAGACCGGCCTACGGCTATTTTTTCTGGAAATAATTTGTTGACTTTAGGAGCACTTGAAGCCATTCATGCTAAAAATATTAGAATTCCAGAAGAGATTTCTATTATTGGTTTTGATGATATGTCATGGTCTATTTCGTTAAATCCACCATTAACTGCTATTCGTCAGCCAGGATTTGATATGGGTAGAAAAGCTGCCGAGATGCTTCATGGAAGAATTTTAGATCCAAGTAGTAAAAAAGAATGTATTATATTGAAAACTGAGTTTATGCTCAGAAAGTCAACTGCTCCTATCGAGTAGTTTTTTTTTACTCTAAAAATGTAAACGTTTACATTTTTAGAGTAAAAAAATATAAAAGTTAGTCTGTTGGTTTATAGTGGTTTGTATTAAAAGAAAGAGAATGAAAGAAATTGTAATTTTAAATCCTAATTGTGTTGTTTTCGGAGAAGGAAGCATGCAACGGTTTGTGAATGATTTTGTAGCCAAAGGATTTAAGCGAATGTTTCTGGTAACTATTACTGAACTTCAAAGTGCTTTGATTCCTTTTTTAGAAGAATTAAAATCACAAGGAATTGAAATTGCAATTGATGAATCTATTGTAGACGAACCTACATTTGATGACTTTAATAAGACTTTAGAAAAAGCAAAAACTTTTAATGCCGATAGTATTGTTGGAATTGGAGGAGGAAGCGTGTTGGATGTCGCTAAGTTAGTGGCGGCTCAGTTAAAGAATTCGCAAACTCTGGATGAAATAAAGGGAATAGGAAATCTTAAAGAAAGAACTACTTATGTGGCTTGTATTCCAACCACTTCTGGTACAGGAAGTGAGGTTTCTCCCAATGCTATTTTTGTAAACAATCAAGGAGAGAAAATAGGTGTTATTAGTCCGTTTTTAGTTCCTGATGCAGCTTATATCGATCCGGTTTTAACGGTGTCTTTGCCAAAAAATGTAACTGCTGCTACAGGAATTGATGCCTTAACGCATTGTTTAGAAGCATATACTAATAAATTTGCACATCCTTTTGTTGATTTGTACGCTTTAGAAGGCATTCGAATTATTGCAAAATACCTAAAAAGAGCCTGTGACGACGGAAATGATTTAGAAGCCAGAAAACAAGTTGCCTTAGGAAGTATGTATGGAGGTATGTGTTTAGGTCCGGTTAATACGGCTGCGGTGCATGCTTTATCATATCCTTTGGGTGTAGAATTTCATATTCCGCACGGATTGTCAAATGCGTTATTGCTGCCTTATGTAATGGAATTTAATATCGAAGCAGATGCTGATAAATATGAGCGAATAGCTGAAGTTTTAGGTGCCGAAAAGAAAAGTAATTCAAAAGAAACGGCTCTGGAAGGTGTTAAAATTTTGAAGCAGTTAATTATTGATTGTGGATTGCCTATTTCGTTAAGTCAGGCAGGTGTAAAAGAAGAATCTATTGCTCAGTTAGCAGAAGGAGCTATTAAAGTACAACGATTATTAAAAAATAACATCAGAGAAATTGCAGTTGACGATGCCATTGCAATTTATAAAGCTGCCTTTTAACTTGAAATGAAAAAGATAAAAAAATATAGTGGAGTAGTAGTGCCAATGGTAACGCCTTTACATGCCGATTCGAATATTGATTTAGATGCTGTAAGTGTTTTGGTCAATCATTTAATTGAGGGTGGTTGTCATCCTTTTGTGTTGGGAACTACTGGCGAATCCAGTTCTATTTCTTTCGAAAGTAAAGTAGCATTGGTTAAAAAAACAGTAGCTGAAGCTAAAGGAAAAGCCACGATTTATGCCGGGATTTCTGGAAATTGTTTTCAAGAATCTTTAGATCAAGCCAAAGTTTTTACGGATTTAGGTGTTGATGTCCTGGTGGCTCACGTTCCGTATTATTATCCGTTAAGTCAAGATCATATTTTACATTATTTTAACCAATTAGCATCCGCAGTTCAGTTGCCTTTGATTGTTTATAATATGCCAATGACGACCAATATGTCTATAGATTTAGCTATTGTTGAAGAGTTGAGCAAGCACCCTAATATCATTGGTTACAAAGAATCAGAAAGAGGCGAAGAACGAATGGAAAAAGCCATTTCACTTTGGAAAGACCGTGAAGATTTTTCGTATTTACTAGGTTGGGCTGCCAAATCTTACGAAGGAATGTTACTTGGAGCCGATGGTTTAGTGCCAAGTACTGGAAATTTAACTCCGCAATTGTATAACACGATTTACAAAAGTGTTCTTGCTGGAGACAATCAGGCTGCCCAAAAAGCACAAGAAAAAAGTGATTCTATTTCTAAGGTTTACCAAGAAAATCAGATATTATGTAATTCCATTCCAATTTTGAAACTCTTGTTATCCAATTATAATCTTTGTTCAAAAAATGTTGCAATACCAATGATTGCCGTGAGTGGAACAGATGAAAAGATAGCATTGGAAAAAATAAACAATTACGGAAACGATTTAAAAAGTTTAAACAGTATTGAATAATGAAGAATAGAAAGCCAATATTAGGTATTACAATGGGTGATCCTGCCAGTATAGGGCCCGAAGTAGCGGTAAAAGCCTTATTGGATTCTACTATTTATGAAGTTTGCCAACCTATTTTGGTAGGCGAAGCAGCCATTTTTGAACAAGCCATTCAGTTTTGTGGATTGGATTTAAAAATAAATAGCATTTCAAAAATTGCTGATGCCAAATTTGAAAAAGGAATTGTCGATGTTTTTGATTTGAATTATATAAATAGCGCCGATGTAAAGATGGGCGAAATTACAGCCGAAGCAGGTGATGTGGCTTTTAAAACGGTGGTTAAAAATATCGAATTGGCTTTAGCAGGAGAAATTGATGGAACAGTTACCGGACCCATAAACAAAGAATCCATTCAAAAAGCAGGTCACGTATTTGCAGGACATACTGAAATCTACGCACATTATACCAATACTAAAAAATACGGAATGTTGTTGGTGGAAGAAAACCTGAGAGTCATCCATGTTTCAACTCATGTTTCTTTGAGGCAAGCTTGCGATTTGGTTAAAAAAGATAGGATTCTGGAATGTATTTCTCTTATTGATGAAGCTTGTAAACAGCTAGGAATTGTAAATCCTAAAATAGGCGTTGCAGGATTAAATCCGCATGCTAGTGATGGAGGACTTTTTGGATTTGAAGAAGAACAAGAAATACTTCCGGCAGTACAAGAAGCGCTAAAAAGAGGTTTTGATGTAGAAGGTCCTATTCCTGCCGATACTTTGTTTCCAAAAGCAATTGGAGGTGTTTATGATGGTTGCGTGGCAATGTATCACGATCAGGGACATATTCCTTTTAAAACTGTTGGATTCAATTGGGATCAGGCAAAAGGACAGATGAAAAGTGTAAGAGGAGTAAATATAACATTGGGATTACCCATTATTAGAACTTCGGTAGATCATGGCACTGCGATGGAAATTGCAGGAAAAGGAATTGCAAGTCCAGATGCAATGGTACTTGCAATAGAATATGCTGCAAGATTACATAGAAACAAACAAGATATCTATAGCGAATGATAGCGGTTATATCAGATGATTTTACAGGTGCTGCCGAAATAGGTGGAATTGGTATTCGTAACGGATTTTCGGTTACGATAGATACCAGTGTAAACTTAAATTACAACTGTGAAGTATTGGTAATAGCCACAAATACGAGATCTTTAAGCAAAATTGAAGCTCAAAAACAAATCAAACAGATTACCAAAGAATTATTGGCATTAAAGCCTGATTTTATTTATAAAAAAACCGATTCCTTACTTCGGGGAAAAGTTGGTGACGAACTCAAAGCCCAACTTGAAGTCTCTGGAAAAGAAAAAGTATTGCTTGTTCCTGCTAATCCTTTGTTGCAGCGAACCATTGTAGATGGGGTTTATTATATTAATAAAATTCCGTTGATGGAATCGAATTTTTTTGATGATGATTTTGCTAAAGGAACTACTTCAAGTGTTTTAGATTTGATTGGGAGTGATTACAAAGACCAATCTTTTTCTATTTCTCTTGGACAGGAAATGCCTTGCGAGGGTTTTATAATTGGCAATACTCCAACCAATGAAGATTTAATGGGTTGGGCAAATCTAATTGATGAAACCACCTTGCCTGCTGGTGGAGCTAGTTTTTTTAATGCAATTTTAACGAAAATTAAATCCGAAAGAAAAAAAGCAGTATCTTCCCTCGCGTTTGGCAAAAAAGCGTTGTACTTATGTGGAAGTAACTATCAGCCTAGCAGAGCGGTAGTTAAGAGGGCAAAAGAAAATGGTGCATGTGTTTCTTATATGCCCAGAACTATTTTTTGTGATAATGACTATGAGGGAATTATACAAAAATGGTCAAACGAAATTATTAAAATTATTCAGAAGAAAGATAAGGTTGTTATAGCCATAGACGAGTTAGAATGTAAAGGGGTAGAGGATGTCTCTAACAAAATTAATGATATATTTGGGGTGTTAATAAAAAAGATTCTCGAAAAGGTAACTTTGGAAGAGTTATTGATAGAAGGAGGGGCAACAGCCTATTCTATTATTGAGCATTTAGGATATAAAAAGTTTTACCCAGAACAGGAACTCTCTCAGGGTGTTATAAGGATGGAGATTGAGCAAACAAACAAAATGCATCTAACACTAAAGCCGGGAAGCTATCAATGGACTGAGTCGGTCTGGAAATTTTAAAAATTATGAAGGAATGAATGAATCTTCGTTACACTTAATTGACTACCTAATAATAATTTTATCATTATTAGTTACGTTAGGAGTTGGAGTAAAATATTCTAAAAAAAATACCAATACACAACAATATTTTGCAGCAGGAGGAAATATTCCATCCTGGGCAATTGGAATGTCTATTTTTGCAACATTAATTAGTAGTGTTACCTTTTTAGCTTATCCAGGAGAAGGTTATAAATCCAATTGGATACTACTAATTCAAGGCTTTATGGTACCTGTGGTGCTGTTTTTCTCGATACGATTTATTGTTCCTCTATACCGTAATGTAATTGGATTAAGTGCCTACGAATATTTCGAAAAAAGATTCGGGTATTTAGCCAGAGTGTATGGCTCTATGGGATTTATTTTTGCCCATTTTTCAAAAATGGGATCCGTATTATTTCTTTTATCATTAGCCTTGACTTCTATGACAGGAGTAGATTCGTTAACGATACTTTGGGTTATAGGAATTTCGATTATTTTCATCACACTTTTAGGCGGAATGGAAGCCGTTATTTGGCTGGATGTTATTCAGGGGTTTTTACTCATATTAGGAGGATTAGTAGCCATTGGAGTCATTATTTTCAAGACTGATGGAGGTCTTGGAGCCATTATAAATTATGCAGTGGATCAGGATAAAATTGGATTTGGCCCATTCGACTGGGATTTTGTCAATCTTACTTTTTGGGTTATGTCTATTAATGGACTGTTTTATGCCATACAAAAATATGGTGCCGATCAAACCATTGTACAACGATATCTTACGGCAAAATCCGATAAAGAAGCCATAAGAGGTTCCATTATTGGGATAGCAATTACAGTCCCTATCTGGACGCTTTTTATGTTTATAGGAACGGCATTATTCTCTTTTTATGCCATAAATAAATTGCATTTACCTGCTGGTATAAAAGCAGATGCTGTTTTTCCATTTTTTATCACAACACAATTGCCTCCGGGATTAATCGGTTTAATATTATCCGCTCTTATTGCAGCGGCTATTTCTAGTCTAGATGCCGATTTGAATTCGTTGGCAGCTGTAGGTGTAGATGATTATTACAAGCGATTAAAACCCAATAGTTCAGGAAGGCAACAGCTTAATTTTGGGAAATTATTAGTCGTTCTTGCAGGTATTGGAGCAATTTCAATAGCTACTATTTATATAAAATTAGGAAGCGGACTCAGTATATTATCTACTGTTTTTATGTTGTATGCTATCTTTTCAGGCGGAATTGCCGGAATGCTGTTGTTAGGACTTTTTGTAAACAGAGCCAATAGGCAAGGTTTGAACGTGGGAATTGTAGCGTGTATCATCTTTACTAGTTACGCCTTGTTAACCTCTACTTTTACTGAGGATGGTATGCACAAAGAACTTGTATTGGATCTAGGTTCCTATAATTTTACGCAACACAAATACATGTTAGGTGTTTACAGTCATATTGTATTATTTTTTGTAGGCTGGATGGCTAGTTATTTCTTTCCAAAGCCTGATGTGCCTACTAATCTCACTTATTACGGTTATTTAGAGAAAAAAAGAAAAGGTTTGTTATAGAAAAAAATAATGAAATTAAAATAGAAGTCTTAGTTGTTTAGAAAAAAATAACTAAGGCTTTTTTGTGTATTTTTATCGAAAATAATTACAAACTAAAGTTGGAATAATTAACTCATATTTATGAAATTAGGTCTTACTTTTGTAGTGTAAAAATGATTATTCAACCAATAGAAATAAATTGAGTCTAAAATGAAAGATCAAATTAAAAAATTTTTAAACGAAGAACAAGATCCTAAAGCGATAGAAAAAATCACTTCAAAGCTGAATGATTTATTGATGAAGAATGAAGAAATAGGATATATAGGAGTTCAAAAAAAACCAGCAATTACTGTTTTTCCAGATAGTATTGTTTTGACCAATAAAAGAATAATTATCTGTCAGCCTAAAAACTTAGGGCTTTCAATGGATTTTGTTGATTATACCTGGGATCAAATTGAAGGAACTTTTGTAAAAGAAAATATTTTGGGTTCTGAATTTTCTTTTTCGACAAAAACGGATATGACCGTATCTATTGATTACATTCCGAAAATTCAAGCCAGAAAGATCTTTACCTATGCTAAAGAACAACTGGATATTTTAAAAACAGGATCAGTTCAAAATGCAGTACCTACTCCCGAAGAATGTGTAGAGGAGGATATTGAAGAAATAGAAACAGAAGAAGTAACGAATTATGCTGAAATCATGCCAGCAGTTCCTAATTATGCTGAGCCTATTCAAGAAAATAATACTAATACAACAGAAAAACCAATAAACGAATTGACGCAGGATGAACTTTTTGCGAAGCTTCAGAACTACAAAAAACTCCTTGATAATGGGTTGATTTTACAAGGCGAATATGATGCTTTCAAAAAAGAGATTTTGAGTATGATGTAACAATATTAAATCTTCAAAGATTTTAGCAAAGTATTTAAAATAAAAAAACAGATGCTGGTTTTATCCAACATCTGTTTTTTTATTTTAACGATTTTTTTTTTTAGTATACACTAAGTAGAAACTACAGAAGCTGCTTTCTAAAGCAACCTAATCACCTAGAGTACTTGCTGTGTGTAAAACAACAGCAAGTATAGCTCTCTAACATATCTCCAGGCTTTAATTTTAGTATTAGTAGTTGTATCTTAATGTCTTAGATTAAAATATACCTATGTAATGATTTCCAGCTTTATTAACTAATTTAGCTCCTTTAGTTACAACATTAGTTTTACTATTAATAATGTAGATGTTACCATCTTTTCCTACTGGGGTAACTGCGATAAATACTTCGTCACCATTTACAACAAAACCTTGGTATTGTCCAAAATCAAGATCTGCATCATAAGGAATTCCAGTTACAAGTTCTGCTTTTTTAGTATTCAAATCTATACGAGCAACATAACCTTGGTCTGTACCATTGTAAGTATAAAGAACATAAGCAATTCCATCTCCTGCATATCTCCAAGCGTCTACATATGTACCGGTTACTCCTAAAGCAACATCTAAACTAAAGTTGTAAGAGTTGTCATACTGGTTGCTTGAGTTGATTCTTAAGATGTGAGAACCTTTGGTATCATTTTGAGTTGCTTGATAGATGTTTCCATCTTCTGCTAAGAAATTATTAAAACTACGGTAACCGTTTGTATTTCCATCACTAATGGTAGAAGAGATAATTGTAGGATTGTCTAATGAAGGATAATCTACTACAAGAGACTTTGCAGATATTCTGGCATAAGTAGCTCCTGCAGGATGTGCTATACCAGTTGCTGGATCATGCTTTCCTTTTGCAACTCCAATGATTAATTTATTACCAGCTTTGTTCAATACTGGACCATCTAAACGGGAAATATAATGACCTAAAGATTCTTCAGCAGTAGCTAAAGGAATTTCATATTGTTTATAATCATTAATTAAAACATTTTGTAAGTGTAAAGCCAATACAGTTGCTTTACCTCTAGAATGTTTGTAAGTTTTACCATCTGCTTCAGTTGTAACTTTAACACCAGAAAGATTTACTGCAACACCTGTTTTGTCTCCGTCAAATAGTTTTACCCATCTAGGAGATGCAGTAGCATAATCTGAGATGTTTACAGTAACATCTGATTGTACCATTTTTTTTCCTCCGCCTACTGTATATCTTGAAAATTCACCTCCATCAGGTCCTGTATAAGCAATATTGAAAAGTGTACCACCATCTTCTGATGATTGTAGACGAGCTGTTCTTTGTGATTTTACATGGAAACCATCATCATAAGCATTAATTGATTTTTCAGGATTTTTAGCATCATCCACACTTACAGCGTATACCATAGTACCTCCGTTTCCATCTCCAGGATTAGTTCCCATTAAAGCTCCTGCTACAGTAATCCAACGGCTACTATTACCTAAATCTGGTTGATATCCAGAATCTTTATTATCATCGTTACTACAGCTTGTTAAAGCAAGTCCTGCTAATACAGTAGCACAAACAAAAGAATTAAAAAATCGATTTTTCATATTGTATTTATTTAAAAATTATTAATAGTATAGTTTAATTTTACATAGAAAGCTCTGCCAGGTTTTTGTGCTGCATAATTATCATAAGCTTCTCGGTTGAATATGTTTTTGGCATCAAAACTCAGTATGAATTTTTTGCTAGGAAATATATAACTCAACCCTAAGTCTTGTATAAATTGGGTAGGGGTCATATAATTATCTGATTTCACCCAAATAGTATTATAAGGTGCTACATAACCGCAATAATAGAATAAGTTTAAAACAGCCTTTTTCTGGAAAGCATTTTTTACGGTGTATTGTACATTACCATTGGCTGTAAAGAAAGGCTCATTAGGTATTTGCACATTATATCTTTCGCTAATTCTTTGACCATTAAATTCACTTTTAAAAAGAGAACTAAATTTCGATAAATTGAATCTAACATCTAAATTTTTGAAACCATAATTCATTTCAGCTTCAAAACCGATGGCTTGACTAGCTGCTAAGTTTTCAAAAGGAAATGTTTCTACATTATCTACTGGTCTATCATTAGATAAAGCAACAATTTTGTCCTTTGTATCTCTTATAAAACCTGTAGCCGAAAGTGAAATACGGTGATTATTTATTTTATAGGAATTGAGTCGAAACCCTAAGTTAAAATTGTTACTGATTTCTGGTCTAAGATTAGGATTACCTATTAAATTTTCACCCTGATCACCAAAAACCTGCGACTCAGAAGGCATTCTAACAGCCTGTTCAGCAGAGGCAAGAATGAAAAAATTTGGAATAATAGCATATGAAGTTGCAAGACCATAACCAGTTGTTGTTCTGGTATCATTAGTAATTTGTTCAACTCGTACGGTTTGACCATTAATTACTTGTGCTCTTGGATCCATTCTTTCTACTTTTTGGCTGTAATATTTTCCAAAAAAGTTTGCTTTTAAACGTGAGTTAAATGCCTGCATTTCATAACCTACTGAAAAAACATTTTTTGTAATGTTGCTTATTGCTTGATAATTATTTTCCAGAATAGTTAGTATAGCATCATAATCTTCTCTGTCAGCAACATAAAACAAATGGTTAAATTCTAATTTATGATTAGGTGTGATACGATATTGTAAATCGGATCTAATGTTAGTTATTTTTCGATCAATTGTAAGCATTGTAGGTCTACCCTGTTGTGCACCACTTTGAGTTAGTAAAGGGTTACCACGTAAATCGAGTACTTTTTCGTTATACCAATTGTAGGCCCATTTTACAGTATCTTGTATATACTGAGTTCGAGAACTGTAAACTCCATTAAGAGTAAAATCTAATCCCTTTGTAAAAATATTTTTCTTATTGTAGTTAATAGTTAAAATATTTGATTCAGATTCTGTAAACCTTCCTTTGTAAGGAGTTGCCATATACTGTCCATGCTGTACTTCTTTATAAGCTTCTGATCCAGTATAGCCAATCATAAAATTATTAGCCCATTTTACATCTGTATAACCCAATTCAAAACGTGAACCATAAGAACGAAATGCGTCGTTAAATCGTTTTGCTCTAACTCTTTCTTCTCTACCGTTGGGTTGTTTGTTTTTTACAAATTTTCCCCAAACTTCGTAGTCATTATCAGAATAGCTAAAAAAACCTGACCCTTTTGCGGTGAACCCTGTTTTCTCATCACGATACATTCCACTAATATCTGATTGTATTGTATTGAAAGAACCATATGAAGTTGCGATACTCAGATTGTTCTTAAGTCCTCCTTTTTTAAGGATTACATTGATAGCTCCTCCAAGAAAATCTCCAGATAAATGTGTAGGCAAAACTCCTTTATACACTTCAATTCGCTCTATTAATGCAGGAGGAATAGTATTTAAATTAAAAGAAGAGCCATAAGTAGAAATATCTATTCCATCAATAAATATTCCGATAGCGCTACCTGCCATTCCGTTTAGATTGTATTCAACAAATGAACCTAATCCACCTACTTGGCGTACTCTCACACCAGCTGATTGATTTAGTAATTCGTTTGTTTGTATATTTCTTGTGGCAGCTTCCTTAGTTTCAATTACATTAACAGCAAAACCTTTAGTTTCTATTTTTTGTTTAACGGTTTTTCCTTTAACATTTACATCATTTAATTCCTCGGCTTCTTTTTCAGTTTGCTTTTTAGCTGTCTTTTCAGTTTTGGTAGGTTTTTCATTAGTTTTTGTTTCCTGTGAAAAGACAGAAGAAAAAAGTAAGATAAATAGGGTGGAAAAAATTAGTTTTGTGTTCATTATTAGATTAATATGTTTTTTTATTAAAAAACTATACTTAATTAGATTTAATATAAATAAATTTGCTGCAAAAATACACCCAAGGTGAATAAGCCAATTAGGGAAAAACGGATTATTACTTTGTAAAAACGGATTAATTTTGAAATTCAAATCGAAAATTTTAGGACATCAGGAACCCATCATATTAATTGAGACGGGCGATTCTTATAATCAGAAAAGTCATTTTGTAGAAGAGAAAACCACTTTAAAAAATGAAAAAATTGAGGAAATCAAGATTCATAATCTGATTACCGAAGGAATTTTGATTCTGGATATTAAAATGTTTTTTTCGGAAGAGCAAATTATTCAAACTGAAATGATTGGAGAATCGGTAGTAATGAATTTTATTTTTTCCAATAATTTAGAAACTCATATTGATCAATTAGAAAATGACTCTTATTCGATAGAAAACACACATAATATTTTATACGCCTCTAAGTTGAATGCTACTTTTAAAATTCCGGCCTTAGAAGAAATAAATTATTTGTCCATTATTTTATCTCCCGATTTTTATTCGAAATTAATTAATGAAGACTGGGGACTTCATAAAAAATTCTCTAAAAACATCAATCAGAAGAAAACAGGCTATTTAACACCTAAATATGCTCCTTTCAATCCCGGAATACAATGGATTATTCACGAAATTAAAAATTGTACTTACGAAGGTTCGATGAAAAAAATGTATTTGGAAGCTAAAATCAAAGAACTACTGATTTTCCAATTGGATTCATTAATAGAAAAACCTAAAAGTGAGGAACAAATAGGAGAGGAAGATTTAAGTAAATTGATGAAAGCCAAATTAATTTTAGAAAAAAACTTTACGAATGCGCCTTCGCTTTCAGAACTTTCGAGATTAATATCGCTCAATGAGTTCAAACTTAAAAAAGGTTTTAAGGCTTGTTTTAAAACCACTATAAAAAGTTATGTTACCCAACTCCGAATGGAATATGCTAAAGATTTATTTAAAAATGAAGTCTCAAACGTTGGCGAAGTAGCGTATAAATGCGGTTATAAAGATGTGTCTCATTTTTCGGCAGCTTTTAAATTTTTCTACGGATTTACTCCTGCCAGTTTTCGAAAAATTAATATTGGAGCCAAAATATATCTTTTGTATTGGGACTTTTTTGATGTTCTTTATTTAGACATTCTTTCGGTTGATTGTTTTCTGATTTAGGGTTTTTGTAACCTTAAATCCAAACTATTTTTTGACAATTGAATGTTATCATATTGTAATCAAATATTTTTTTATTGAAGGGATTGATAACAATTGCTTAATTTTTTTTGGTGTTTTAATTAATGATGGGCGACTAGTTTTGCCTCAAAATTAATTAAAACAAGAACAATGAAAAAAAATTATTTAGTCGTGATGTTTTTTTTACTGGCACTAGTAGGATATGCTCAAAAAGGAGTTATATCTGGAAAAGTATTAGATGCCGATGATAAAATGCCACTACCAGGTGCAATGCTTCAATTAGAAGGAATGAATAAATATACCATTTCTGACTACAACGGACGTTATGAATTTTTAAATGTTCAAGAAGGATCTTATACTGTAAAAGTAACTTATATAGGTTATGCTGCTGGCACTACAACAGTTTCAGTAACTCAAGGCGGAAACGCTGTTCATAATTTCTCACTGGCAACTTCAGGAACAGAATTAAACGAAGTTGTTATTGGAGACATCTTAAAAGGTCAGGCCAAAGCGCTGAATCAACAAAAACACAATAAAAATATTGGAAATGTAATCTCATCAGATCAGGTAGGACGTTTTCCAGATGCTAATATTGGAGACGCTTTAAAACGTGTTCCTGGTGTTACGATGCAAAATGACCAAGGGGAAGCGAGAAACATTATCATTAGAGGTTTAGCACCATCATTGAACTCTGTTACTTTAAATGGAGATAGAATTCCATCTGCTGAAGGAGATAACAGAAATGTTCAAATGGATTTAATTCCGTCTGATATGATTTCGACCATCGAAGTAAATAAAACATTAACATCTGATATGGATGCTGATGCTATTGGTGGATCGGTAAACCTGATTACAAGAGCAACTCCTAATGGCGAAAGAATCTCGGCTACAGTAGCAGGAGGTTATTTGCCTATTCGTGACAAAGCATCTTATACAGCAGGTTTAGTTTACGGAAATCGTTTTTTTAATGACAAATTAGGAGCTGTGTTAAGTGGTTCTTATAATAATGTAGATTACGGTTCAGATAACGTAGAAAACGAATGGGTAAAAGATGATTTTGGTAACGAATTCATTCAGGCAGCTGAGATTAGAAAATACGATGTACAACGTATTCGTAGAAGTACTTCGCTTGCTTTAGATTATAAATTCAATGAAAACAATACCATTTTTGCCAATGCAATCTACAACTGGAGAGATGATAGAGAAAACCGTTTCAGAACAACTTATGATGATATCGAAGCGATTTACGATGGTGAAAATATAGTTGGTTTTGAAGGTCGTGCAAGACGTCAGACTAAAGGCGGAATTGATAATAATCGAAATAAAAACAGAAGATTAGAAAGACAAACGGTTCAAAACTATTCATTACGTGGAGAGCACTTAATCAATTCGAAACTGGATTTAGACTGGTCGGCTAATTATTCAAAAGCCAGAGAATACCGTCCAGAGGAACGTTATATCGAGTACCGTCAAAAAGGAGTAGATATTTTTCAGGATTTTTCAGAAAGCAAATTTCCTTTAGTAACTTCTGGTGGAGAAGCATTAAATCTATTGAAATTTGATTCTGCTTCTGAAAATACTAATGATACTTCAGAAAGTGAATTTGGAGCTAAAGTAAATATACGTATTCCTTTTACAATTATTCCAAGTGAAAAAGGAAGATTCAGAACAGGTCTTAGACTTCGTATGAAAGAGAAAATGAGAAATAATAACTTCTTTACTTATGAGCCAATAGCTAGTAATTTAGATTTATTATCAAATGTTCCAACAAGTTTTTTTGACGGAAAAGGATACAATCCAGGAGATAAATATGTACCGGGAACTTTTGCTTCAGCAAGTTTCTTAGGAAATTTAGATTTGAATAATGCTACTTTATTTGATAAAGAATCTGATCCAGCAGAATTCTTAGCAGTAAATTATAGTGCTAAAGAAAATATCTACGCTGCTTATGTAAGATGGGATCAGGATTTTAATGATAAATTATCGATGGTGTTAGGAGTTCGTTCAGAAACTACTCATATCAACTATACAGGAAATCGTGTACTTGACGAAGAAGAATTAGAAGGCGAAATCACTACAAAAAACAATTACACTAATGTGTTGCCAAGTATTTCATTCCAATATAACGCTACAAAAGATTTGATTTTAAGAGCTGCTGCAACTACAGCTTTGGCAAGACCTAATTATTATGCTTTGGCTCCGTATGTAAACAACATTGCTGCAGATAGAGAAATTACTGCCGGAAATCCAGATCTTGATGTTACTTACTCTTACAACTATGATTTCATGGCTGAGAATTATTTCAAATCAGTTGGTTTGATTTCAGGAGGTGTTTTCTACAAAAGATTAAATGATTTCATTTACAACTACAGCGATAACCAATATACAACTGCTAAGTTTGCAGGTGATTTCCCAAATCAGGTGAACCCAATTCCAACAGGTGAAAACTGGTCATTTGTACAATCAAGAAACGGAAAAAGCGTAGATGTTTACGGATTTGAAGTTGCTTTCCAACGTCAATTGGATTTCTTCGAAAGTAAATTTTTAAAAGGATTCGGAATTTATTTGAACTATACTTACACAAAATCAGAGGCTAAAGGAATTGCTGACGAAGATGGAAACGAAAGAACAAATATTAGCCTTCCGGGAACTGCACCACATATGTTCAACGGTTCATTATCTTGGGAAAACAAACGTTTCTCTGCAAGGGTTTCAACCAACTTCGCTGCTGATTATTTAGATGAATTAGGGGCTGACAGTTACCAGGATAGTTATTATGACAAGCAATTTTTCTTAGATGCGAATGCGGCTTACAAAATTACACCACACATTCGCCTTTTTGCAGAAGCAAACAACTTAACTAACCAGCCATTGCGTTATTACCAAGGTTTAGCAGCTAATACAAAACAAGTAGAATACTATCAGGCACGTTTTAATTTCGGATTGAAATTTGACTTTTAGGACTAAAATATAATTCATAATTAAGTTGGCAGGATTATTTTTAATCCTGTCAATTTTTTCGTTTAAAAAAGATGGAAAATAAATTTTACAGCATACTCTTTTTATTCCTTTCACTCGTTGGCTCAGCACAATCAACAGTGCAAAGAGATCCTTCAGGCTATCAGGGAGGATATATTCCGGAATTACAAACATTAGATAAAAGTTTGAATTTTTTATTGATGGGTGATTTTGGTCGTTACGGACAGTTTTTTCAAAAAGAAGTAGCAGATCAAATGGGAAAAGCAGCGGCTACAATTGAGTCTGATTTTGTGGTTGCGGTGGGAGATAATTTTTACCCAAATGGAGTCCAAAGTACTCAGGATTATTCATGGATTGCTTCTTTCGAAAGTATATATACCAATTACAATTTACAAACTCCATGGTATGTTGCTCTAGGAAATCATGATTATCGTGGTAATATTCAGGCTCAGATTGATTATTCTATACTAAGCCGCCGTTGGCACATGCCTTCTCAATATTTCTCTAAAACTTTCGAATTAAAAGATGGTAATAAAGTATTGATGGTTGTGATAGATACTTCGCCGTTTATAGATAGTTATCACGAAAAAAAGTCGGACATGTACGAGAATATAATTGCACAGGACACAACGGCTCAAAAAAAGTGGATAGAAAAAGAACTAGCCACTACAGACAAGAGTATCAAATGGAAAATTGTAGTAGGGCACCATCCATTGTACAGTGGAGGAAAACGAAAAGACAATGCTGATACTAAAAGTTTTGAGAAAAAATTTGCAGGTTTGTTTGATAAATATAAAGTAGATGCTTATTTCTGCGGACATGAGCATGATTTACAAATTATAAAACCAAAGGGGCGTTATACAACTCAGTTTTTGTCAGGCGCAGCTTGCGAAGTCCGTCCTACAGGCAGCCGCGAGGGAACAATATTTGTTGCTGAGCAGGCGGGTTTTATGACTTTTGCGCTAAATGAATTAAATTTATTAGCACAAGTAGTCGATGCTAATGGCAAAGTAATTCATACCACTACAATTCAAAAAAAGTAAATACATAATAATGAAAAATAAACATATCGTTGCCGCTGTAATTGCCGCATTAACATTAAATTCTTGTGGAAGTTCTTTAGCTCCTATTCGAAAAGACGCTTTGAAACCAGTAACGGTTACTCAAAAATTACCTCATGATACTGATGATCCTGCTATTTGGATCAATCCAACAGATGCTACAAAAAGTATTATTGTTGGAACCGATAAAGATACTGATGGTGGATTGTATGCTTTTGATTTGAATGGAAAAATCATCAAGAAATCCATTCCTTTACAAAGGCCTAACAATGTGGATATCGCTTACGGCTTAGTAATCAATGGGGAAAAAGTAGATGTTGCCGTAACCACCGAGCGTGAAACGAACAGCATTCGTATTTTTAGTTTGCCTGATTTAGAACCAATAGACAATGGCGGAATTCCTGTTTTTGAAGGAGAAGAAATGCGAGGACCAATGGGAATTGCATTGTATACTCGTCCAGGCGACAAAAAGATATTTGCTGTTGTAGGCAGAAAAAATGGTCCGTCAGGAAGTTATTTATGGCAGTACGAATTGACCGATGCGGGTAATGGAAAAGCGGGAGCAACTGTAGTGCGTAAATTTGGAAATTACAGCGGCAAAAAAGAAATTGAAGCCATTGCTGTGGATAACGAATTAGGTACAATTTTATATTGCGATGAGCAATTTGGAATCCGAAAATATGTGGCTGATCCAGCTGCTAAAAACGATAATGAGTTAGCACTTTTTGGTCAAAAAGATTTTAAAGCCGATAACGAAGGAATTGCTATTTATAAAAAATCAGCAACCGAAGGTTATATCTTGGTTTCCAATCAGCAAGCCAATACTTTTATGGTTTATCCAAGAGAAGGAGCAAATGGAAACCCAAATGAATATCCATTATTAGCCGAAATTCCAACTTCGACCATAGAATGTGATGGCGCCGATGTAACAAGTGTAAACTTAGGCGGAGCTTATAAAAACGGACTTTTTGTAGCCATGAGCAACGGAATGACGTTTCATTACTACAGCTGGGATAGCATTCAGCAATTGATTGATCAGGCTAAAAAGTAATTTGTTTTATACTTTTGATTTCCTGCAAGGTTTTTAAAAACCTTGTTAGGTCTGTTTCTATAAATCTAAATACCTACAAGGTCAGGAAAAAGACCTTGCAGGAAAAGGCTTTAGTCAAAATCTAAATAAGGATTTGGTTAAAGCTTTTTTTGTTTTTGAAATTGGAAAACCAACTGTAATCTTGAGATAAATATTACATAAAAATTAATTGTATCGAAAATTTTGTAGGATTTATTTATATATTTGAGAAAGAATAAATTCTGAATTTTATCAGATCTATTATAAGTTAACATTCATTTTAAAACAAAGATTCTTAGATATGAGACAATTTCAAAAATTAATAGGGTTAATCATCCTTATAATCACCCTTGCAAGTTTCGGATTTTATAAAGGTTTTGTAATCAAAGGACATATTGAAGGAATTGAAAATGGCACTTGGGTTAAATTATTTGATCTTGATCAACAGAAATATCTTGATTCAGCAATTTCTAAAAATGGTAATTTTATTTTAAAAGGAAAAGTTGAATATCCAACTACATGTTGGTTACAATGTAAAAAGGAATATGCTATTATTCAAGTGGAAAATACTGAAATGAATTTTAATTCTCCAATAAAACAAATGCTTCTAAATAATACTGCACAAGGTGGCAATGAACAAAAATTGCAAAATGAGCTTAATAAACTTCAAAGACCTTTTAAAAATCTTTTCTACGGTGCTTATGATAGTTTAGAAAATAAAAAATATTCAAGTGATAGTCAAAAACAAAGATTAATAAAACAGTTTAATGAATCACAATCAAAGGCTCAAGAAATTTATGTAAACTTTGGAAAAAAACATGCTAATTCATACCTTGGAATAGACATTATATACAGAAACAGAGAGAGTATATCTAAAGATTCTCTTAAGTTTCTATATGAAAGATTGCTCCCTAAATATAAAGAAGCATCACGTTCTAAGGCTCTTAAAATATTTCTTTACGAAGAACTTGCACAAAAGGGTAAACAATTTATTGATTTTAAGGCGAAAACTATAAAAGGGGATGATTTTTCATTATCCTCACTAAAAGGTAACTATATCTACCTGTCTTTTTGGAGTGCTGGTTGTGGACCTTGTCGTATTGAAAATAGATTTTTAAGCCAAAATAAAAATGAATTACCAAAGGATTTATCATTAGTAAGTTTTTCAACTGATAAGAATTTTAAAGATTGGAATACTGCAACCAAATCCGATGGTATTGATTGGTATAATGTTTCTGATTTAGAAGGCGAAAGTGGTAGAATCAAAACTCAGTATCAAGTACAGGCAATACCTACATCATTTCTGATTGATAAAAATGGTGTCGTAATGGAGAAAATTATTGGCTATGACAAAAATATTTTAAAGCGCATTAAGAAATTAATCGAAGAAAAGAATAACTAACCCTTACTAGCGCAAGCGTCCCGCTTGTGTCAAACTATTAGAAGTTATATTTAAACATCTAGACTATATGGTTAAAAAGTTAAAAAGAAATTATTGCATAGTAAAATTTAGAAACTTGCCTTTGCAACATTTTGACAAAGAATCAGATTCGGATATTTTTTATCGACCCAAAAGTGAAGGTTTCTATTGGATTAAACTTTCTGACTCAGAAAAAGATTCGAAATATTTAATCAATGAACTAATAGACCTTATTAGAAATCTAAATATTGAAAAATTAGTCTTTCTTGATGAAATGGATAAACCGTGGATTTCAAAATTTACTGCAAAAAGAAATGACTTTAAAAAACTTGTAAAAGCATTAGATTATTTTAAATCTAGAAAGATATGGACAAAATTCAATGGTGGAGTTATGGTGAATGTCAATAATCTTAATGAATTTCTTCAAAATTTTTATATACTTACTGAATGTGATAGTTCATTCTTTTTTTACAATTTTATTGATGATGAACAGAAGATTATATTTTATATACATTATTCAGGAGAAGTAAGCGTAACAACTCTAAATAAAGAAATGAATTTGGAATTCTTAAATCAAATTAAGAAAACCAAATTTATAGACGCTAACCGATTGAATACTAATAGATTATAAAAAACCTCATCAGCTAGCGTAAGCGTCCCGCTTGCGCTAGCTTATGTAAACAAGTATTCAACCAAAAACATAAAGAAACAAAACCCGAAACTTCCAGTTGTCGGGTTTTCTGTTTTATAAAGTTTTCTTCTGTTTTTCTAAAAAATTATTGGACTGCAGTTCCAGTAAGTTCGTTGCATTTTTTCGTTGCAAATCATATAAATTTTTATCTTCTGCAATGTCACCATATATTTTGTCGTGCATGGCAGCACTGGTTTTTACCAGCAAATTGCGTTGGTATTTGTCTTGTTCTATTGTGGCTTTTAAAGCCGTTTCTAAATCTTCCAACTTATAATCGTATTCGCCTTTTGGGGATAATAATTTGGCAATAATTGGTGAAGTTTCGATAGCCAGAAACAATAACATAATGAAAAAGGAAGGCAAAGAAGGCAATTTACCCAAAGCATTGATTCTTGCCATCAGGCCATCAAAACCATCAATTATGGGTTGGGTTTCGGTTACTTTTTTGTCTAAATCTGCCTGAAGTGTTTTGTTTAAATTTTCTTTTTCGGCAATTTTTGCCAGATTGTTTTTTCTAATGGTATCGAGTTCGGCTGAAGCCAAATTATGTTTGGCAATTTTTTCTTTAAAAACAGGACCTTTTCCTAATTTCTTGGTGCCAGCAGTTCCTTCGGCTTCGGCAATGTAGGTTTCGTATAGCGTATTTACCTCGGCCTCTTTTTGAATAATTTCAGTTTTTAAAGTAGCAATTTCAGCCTTGTTTTTATCCAAATCCGATTGAAAATAATTAGCCACTTCTTTTTTATTATTCAAAGCCATGGCGTTTTTCTCTTTCAATAAAACGGTATTGATTTCCTTTTCGAAAATTTTAATTTCCAAAGGCTTCGAAATTACGATAGCGATGATAATTGCCAGAACAATTCGGGGTGTGGCTTGTAGAAATTCGCTCCCAATTCGTTCTCTTTTTCGAATAGTAGAAACAATAAAACGATCCAGATTAGAAATCAGTAAACTCCAGATTATCCCAAAAGCAATAGCGGGATACACGCTGTCAAAAACTGTAAAAAGCGCATAAGCACTGGCTATAAAAGCCATGACTGCAGTAAAGAAAACCGTTGCACCAATACCTACATATTTTGTTTGTTCCCCT
>Ga0247814_10000452_pt1 | contig 33083 bp, 26 predicted proteins | sample UWRJL179409R1_FD_179947 | JGI IMG/M metagenome (GOLD analysis project Ga0247814, IMG submission 179947) | Plant litter microbial communities from Arlington Agricultural Research Station in Wisconsin, United States - UWRJ-L179-409R-1 | ecosystem: Environmental > Terrestrial > Plant litter >... | reverse complement strand
ACAATGCCGTTCTTAATGAAGGATTAGTTAAATACACTTTAAAATTAGTTACCCTTTTCATCCTTTTAGCATTAATATCAACTTTATTCAGAACCTTTATTAAAAAAGCTGCTTCGAGATATTCTAAATACTTTTTCAAAGTATCTTTCTGAATACCACTATCTTTTGACATTGCCTCATAAGAAAACTCATTACCTGTATTATAAGCAATATAAGTAAAAAAACGATTGAGTTCCTGAACATCTTTTATACCGTATAGACTTGGCAAATCACGTAACAATACTTTATCTACAATATCATTTTTAACATATCTTCCCATATCCTTTTGAATTCTTTCTGATAAGACTACCTCAGGATATCCACCAAAATTAAGATATTGTAAAAATTCGCTATTTAATTCATCTATATTAAGCGGCAAGCAATAAGGGATTTCCTTATTACCATATTGAATATATCCGTTTTGGATTAAATGTCCTTTATCTTTTAAATGAATAAATTCCTGAAACGTAAGTGGTGGTAACATAAAATCAGTAAATCTTCCTGCCCCACTTTCTGTACTATGCCACTTTAAAGCGGCAGCAGCCGAACCAGAAACAATGAATTTAGTTTCAGGATACATATCAACCAAAACCTTTAAATGACGCTCCCAATCTTTTAAATATTGGATTTCATCAAAAAAAACATAACAGCCTTTCAAATCTGATAATTGTAAAGATGCTCTGCATAGGTCTAATATATCTTGCAAACTTAGTTGCACATATATAGGATTATCTATTCCAACAAAAAAAATACGTAGTGGATTAACACCTTCTTCTATAAGCTGCTCAATAGCATGAAACATCATCACTGTTTTCCCCACCCTTCGTGGTCCCATTAATACAACTGCTCTACGAATATCGGTTTCTTGAACAAAAGGGAAAAACAAATCAAAATACAAACGTTTTGACATGTCTTTATAAAGTTCTGGAATCTCCTTAGTAATCCACCAAGGATTTTCATATTGTAGTCGCTCAATAATCTTATCTTCTGGAATAAGCCTTGAATTTTTCATATTTATTCTTATTTGAACAAATATAGCAAAATAAGCAGATTGAAATCTGCTTATTTTGCTATATTTAACAAAACAACATGTTTTTAATTCCTAAAACCCCTTATTTCCTAATCTCAAATAACAAATCTATTACCTTATTTATAAAGTAAATGTTGCTTCCTTAGTGTAATTATCATTCTCCCTATATTTTACATAACCTAATTGATTAGTAACCAATCTAGTTTTGCCAACGGTAAAATCAGGAACATTACAATGATGATGTCCGTAAATCCAATAATCTATTTCGTTATTCTCTATAAAAACTCCCAATTCTGTCCCGAATGCTTCATTGATGGAACTATTCATATATTTTTCAGGATAGTTTATAAAAGTTGGTGGATGATGGGTGACTACAACCGTGGGCAAATTATTTTTCTCCTTTAAAGTATTTTCTAAAAATAATCTACTTTCCACGTGCATTTGATTGTACTCTGCAACAGTTAATTTTTTTTGATTATTTCTGATTACGTGAAAATCTGAAAGACTTTTTTGAATGAGCAATTGTTTTTCAATTGAAATATTAGACCATAAAGTTGAAAACACCAATCTTATACCATCAATAGTTTTTACTTTATTATTCAATAAGGTTACATTATCTCTTATATTTTCCTCAAAAGAACCATATCTCAATGAAATATCTGAATTATAATATTCATGATTACCAGGTATCCAGTAAGTATGTTTAAAATGTCTAGAAACATAATCAAAGAATTTTTGATGGTACTGCATTTCATTAAAAAGTACAATATCTCCAGCCAAAATTAAGATGTCTCCTTTTGGAATTATAGGACTGGACAAAATCCATTTTCGATTATCTAAAAATTCTAAATGTAAGTCTGAGCAATACTGAATTACCATGAAATGATTTGTGTTAATTTAATGATATATTAAACTAAATTAACCCTAATTATTTTACTATCATTCAAATTTAAAAAAGTTTTTCAATATTATTTTTACAGGAAATCCAAAAAAGTTATTTAAAAATTGCTTCATTTAGCATCCAAAAACTCATCAAATTTATTAATTAAAGGATCTAACCAATCGGCTTTATTAACTGCCCAATTTATCCATTCCTGTTTTTCAGAAGATAGACTATTATTATCGACAGCCGTCTGTTTGACGGCTTCTATATATTGTCTGATTAAAAGGGTTTTATTGTATTGTTCCGACAAAGCGACCAGTTTATTAAATTTGGTAATTTCTTCATTCTTGCGTTTTTTTATTTCTGCGAGACGTTTTTCATCTTCTTCTCGTTTTAAATTTGCTATTCGTAATTTTTCTTTCCAGTCTTTTTCTATTTGAGCTTCGATTTCAATTTTGGCTACAATTTTAGCCAAAAGCATTTCTATTTTTACTTTGCCATCTCTCCATTCTCTCTCTGGGTAATATTTTCCTATTTTTAAAATAAATTCACCTATGGGGACTAATTCTGTTCCGCTATAGGGATGTTTTGCAGGGACTCTTTTTGATGCCTCTCTCAAATCTATTTCAATGAAAATTCCATCTATAAGTACTCCTGTATCATCATATTGTTTAGAAATTGTATGCCCTCTATATCTAATCAATTTCGTGAAGGCATCCATAAATCGTAACCCTCTTTCTCTATTATTTTTCTCAACCCGGATTGGATATATAATTCTATTATCATCTCGATATGAGGCAAAAGAAATTTTACCTTGCCAATACTGTTTGGTTTGAATGGTGAGAATATCTGGTTTTTTTATTTCATCAGGAACCATTAAAGGCGCATTAGGATCATTCTCAATTTCTTTGGTTCTAATGGTTAATGGGGTTTGATCTACATTGATGGGATTACCTTCTTCCCTTATTGTTAAAACGATTTTATCCACTCCGCCAAAGATTGGATTAAACTTTGGTTTGTAGACTTTTTTATTGAATTTCAATTTCATCCAATATCCACTATCCGGCATTGGGATTTCAAATTGTTTGCAGTTTTTTTTTATTCCTTCAGATGAAAGTGCATACTGCTGAGTCAACTTAGAAACGGGTGTTGACCAAACTAAATCATATAATTCTTTTCTAGTTAATTCGATAGTTTTCAGATCCATATTACTTAGACTAAATAAAAAATATAATTACTATTACAAGCCTTCTAAATTTCTGTATTATTATTAGGTTTGATATGAATATCTTTTTAATATTATAGTTTATTTTAAAAGTAGGATCATTAAATTTTCCTGCGTATATCTTCGGTAGAATTTCAAATAACTTAAATAAGTAATATATGTAAAAAAAGATGATACAAAAAAGACAATTGAATCAGAACTAAAATCGTTATGAAAATCAATATTGGGTTTTTCGTTTAGAAAAAATATTTTAATAATTATAAAAAAGCTAAGTAAATTAAAAACAAAACAAATCACTCGTAAAAATCCATATAACGAAACATAATTCATTAGTTTAGGCTGGTGAGGTACATTGATATTATAGCTATGATGAATCAATAATTTGTTATAGTCATGATTATCAAAATCAATTTGTAAGGAATTGTCAAGGGTACTAAAAAGTTTTTTTATTTCAGTTTTAATCAAATTAATATAAGGCTGTTTTAATGACTTTTTATAAACAGAATTGTTTAAATCTAATAACTTACCTATTGTGATGCTTGAAAACGAAATAGGAGCCAAAAACACAAATAACAAAAATCTAAGAACACAAGATAGAAATGTTGATTTTTTATCAATACTTTTATTTTTGTATTTTTTTTTAAAATATTTTCCTGAATTATAAATACCTAAGAGATTTTTAGAAGGATAACCAAACATCCATACTGTAAAGTTTTCAATAGTTAAAGTAGAAAGAAAACTTAGAATATGACCTAAGGTATAAGATAATATTACAAAAAAGGTCATATATAAAATTGAAATATCATTCTGTAATGTTCTAATATTATCAACTTCAAAATAATATCCTAATCCAATATTATTTTGTGAAAAGTAAAATAAAAATAGAGCAAATGCTCCTGGTATAAAATAACCAAGGAAATCAAAAAGAGAAAAAGGGTTTTTATCCATTATATAATATATTAACAATTTTATAAATCACCGAAAGAGCTAAAAAACTATTCCAATAATCTTAATTTATTTTTTAAACTTAATAAATTTCAATTCTTTTTTCTATATAGATTATTTATCAATGTAAACCAGTCTTTAAAAGACATCATTTTAAACCGATCTTGGTAGTATTTCGTACAAACCTCTACCGCTTCAAGTACTCTATTTTTTTCTAATAATGGATCTATTAAATGCAATAAATGCAAATCTGTTATTTCATTTAGTTTGTCTGGATATAAGATTTCAATTGATTCAGAAACCATTTCCTCTTTAACTTTTACTTCTATATAATTATCCACGAATAAAACAGGTAATTTTTCAAAAAACAGATCTAAATTTTCTCTTCTAAAAAGGACTATTTTCTCTCCATTTGTTAACACCCCTATTTTAAATTCATTTTGTTTAATATTTGATTGCAATGAGTTTCTAGAATATAAAGAAACATTGTTTTTTGCATTTAATCTTTCCTTAGTTTTTGATGGATTCCAAGATACCATTGTATCATTATCAACATCATACCCAAGTATTACAAAAGGTATATTTGCTTTGAAAATTTTATCAAAATGATCGCTAAATGGTAATTGAACCCGAGTTACATCTGGAGACTTTTTAAAATATGCTGGAGATAAATTTTTAAGGAAAACAAAATAGTTTTGGTCATAAATTTCAATTAAAAAAGGATTATTTTCTTCATAACTAAAACCCTCAATGTTATTAAGTGTCTCTACAAATTTAATTTTAAGTTCTTTTGCTAAAATGTTTCTCATACCTTAATTTAACTATCTTATTATTTGATTAAAGATTTGTGTAATAAAGAATTGCTTTTTATTTTCTTCAATTGTTTTGCGTCTGATAAATCACTATCAAAGTGAACATTAGAAACTTCTTTACTAATTAATGTTATATTAATTTTAGGTACGGTTTGGCTTTCAAAAAAAGCCAATGTGTCTTTTGCTAATTGGTAATCAAAAAAATATTCAAATGATTTTTCAAAGTCACTGCCTAGAGTATCTATAATTACTTCATTAACTTTTTTTAGTATGTCTTTGTTTTTTATTCTATCATCAATTGATTTCACTAAATCAAAAATAGAATAACCTTTTCCTGTTTCTATTGCAAATATTGAAGCTATGATTAGTTTTGAATTTTTATTTGGGTTTAATTGTTCTAAAGAAAAATTATGTATTCGTCTACTTTTGGTTGTACTTTTTACTTCAATTTTATCTATACCATCATTGAAATCAAATTTGTCTGATGGAGAAACATGCCAAGATTTAACTAAATATTCTGGATTACTTGATTGTTCAATAACCAAAAGTTCTGCCCAAAGCCCTTGAATTGTTTTTGTTGGCAATTTTGAAAACTTTGTAAAGAGAATTATAAGATTTTCAACTTCAATTTTTAGTTCCTTTAATTTTGAGATTTCAGGTAATTTTAAAATAACAAAATATATAATATTTAAAAAATACTTCTGTAAGTCCACAGAATCTGTTTTTAGAGCAATTATAGTGTAAGTACCTTCTGTAACTTTTTTGTCCTTAACTTTTAATTGACATTTTTGATTAAAATGTATCGAAATAGACTCTAAATTATAATCTAATACTTTTTCAGTTGATATATCTTCACATTTGATGAAAAATAAAGGTAATTCACCTTTTGACAATCCAATTTTATGGTTCTTTATTTTAGGTAAATTAGCAATTGAAAAGCCCTCTTTATTTTTAGGAATTTCATTCTTTAAGTTAGAAAATATTTTAAAAATTGAGTACATATTACGATTTATTAATACCAATAAATGAATGTGCTAAGTTCTCAGGATAATAAACACCTAAAGTGTGGAGTAATCTATTATTCCAATTAGATGAATGTTCTAATTTTACACGATGAATTTGTATACATAGAGAATCTTCATATTTTATTCCTCGGTCTCCTGGATAAGGTATTTTAGCTCCTGAATCAGGACCTGAAAAAATATTCCCTATTTTTAATTTTCCATTTTCTGTGAGCAGAGGTCGTTTTCTTCCTTCTGTCACCGAAAACCCCATTTGTAATATGTAAATGTGTTTTAATTTTTTTTTGTCTGCTAGGAATCTTAAATATTGAATTGTAGATGATTTTCGTAGAGCATCTGGCATATTTGCTACTTTGAAGTTTTTTAAAAATTCAATTCCCGTATTAATGTCAATTTTTATGCATTTATGATTTCTACCTGAAGTACCAAAGGCCTCATAGTTTTTAAAAGTATTATTACCTATGAAATTTTCAATAAAAATATTATTCTCATCAATATGCTGTAAAGCATTTAGTTGTCTCCAACCGCTAAGTTTGTGTTTTATCAAGTCAATTGATAAGATGTTATTTCTTGTAGGATTTATATCTCCATTTAATATTAAAAGTTGTTCATACTCTTCTAAAGAATGTTTTTTTAAATTAGCTCTAAATATTTCTTCATGTTCAACATAATCTCTATATTCTAATATTGACTCATTTGGGAGATAAACTCTGCAACTATCTAAATAGTTCATTTTATAACCAAAAAAACGACATCGTTGTTGAATAGTATCAGCATTGGATTTACCAATACTGTATCTTGGCATATAAGAAACCATAAGTCCTTCTACTGTATAACCACGATTAAGCATTTCGGCTCCTATTAATATATGTGCAGTTGCGTTACTCCAATCAATTTCTTTTGACTTTGAATTAGATTTTCCTATTACTAATTCAATATTTGTATCGAGAATTACTTCTAAAACTTCAACTAAAACTTTATCAAAAGATGGTGGATTTTGAATTCTATTTATTGCTTCTTTATAATTTTCCTTTAATTCATTAATAAGTTCTTTTTTACTTGGATCACCATCAGATAGTTTTAATCTTTCAGAATAGCTTTCTATTAGTTCTTTGATCCATTTGTGAAATTGTTTACTTGCGTCTTTTTCTCTATCAGCATGCACTAACATAGATAAAAAATTTTCTTTACCTAAAATATTTACATTTAAAGCCACTCCTAAAAGAAACACTTGTAAAGCATTTATTAAACTCTGCGGACATTCAACTAAAGGATTACGTTTGTAATGATAAACTTCTGATTGTGGAATCGTAATTATTAAGTTTGTGTTTTCTTCAAAAAAAGTCTTACCTCCAGTATATGATTTTCCTGGGGTTAAAACCACATGAAATTTAGGAGAGAGTAAGTCCATAATATTTATTAACAAAGGAGCTTGTGGCGTTGCAGTATATTGAATATATGAATGATTTGGAATAGATGATTTTAGTTTTAAAATACTTGAGTAAGTTGTACTAAGTTCATCATCTTCCCAATCTTCAGATTTACTATTTTTTCTAGCATAAGTATTTAAACTTGCTTGATCAGCTTCATCGTCAATTATCAAAACACCGTTATTCTTAAGAGCGTCCTTGACCTCCATAGATTCAAATACTTTTGTTAAAGAATCTATTGAATCAAACCTTTTCAGAATAGTTATTAATATTGCAGGTTTATTAATAAGATTAAGATTCCTTCCTATCTTTGTATGTATATTTTCTGAAATAGTTGGACTTTGATAAACTCTAAAAAAACGATTATTATCCGTTTCAGTAAGTAAATCTTTCTTTAATCTTTTTGTAGTTTGCTCTAATAAATTGTTTTTAATTCCTGCTAGATATATTATAATACGAAAACCATTATCAATAGCCAATGCTGATAAAGTTGTAAAGGACATTGTTTTACCACTTTGAACATAACCAATTGCAATACCAGTAGTGCTTCCAATTGTATCAATAGGATTAATACATTTTTTTAATATACTTTCTGATTCATACAACAACGTTTCTTTTTCCTTACTATCTAATTGTTTTAGTCTATCTATTAGATCAATAGTTCTAGGACCTTGAACTACATTGAAACTTTCTTCGCTATTTTTGATTACTATAATTTCTTCTGACATATTCTAAAGGTTTTTAATAAATGAATTAAAATTATGCCTAACATTACCCGCAGCCTTAGTTCCTTGGGAAGTTGCTATTATTTCTGCTAATACAAGAGACCTGATTATAAGTAATATTGGTTGATAGTCTTCTTCTTTTTTTAATTTTTCAAATCTTGTAAAAAAAGGATGTGCTAGATTTATTTTATATATTATTTTTTGTGTAAACAATTCATCTTCAACAGTACTTATTGAGTACAAGTCAGAAATTTTTGACTCTGTGATTAGTTCAAGAATAAGTTTATATTTTTCACCTTTGAGTTCAATAATATCTTCATGTGAATCAATAGTTTCGGCTTTTTTATAAAACATTTCATTGTTAGCCTCTAAAACTTTGTTCTCAATTTGTTTTATTGAATTGTCTAATTGAGTTTTAAGATTTTCTCTATCTGAAGTTTTCTTTAAGGTGTTTACAATATTCTTTCCTACAATTTTATTGTCTTCAATTGATTTTGGTTTTATAAATTTTTCAGCTTGGTTATACAAGTCAAAATCTTTACTGGAAATTTCTGTTTTTAGAGCTTCCATTAAAGCTTCTAAATCATCTTGTTCTTGAAAACTACCTTTATTAAAACTAACTGCAAAACCTTCTAATTCTAATTCTCCAAAAATTCTTTTGTATCTTGGAGAACCGACTTGACCACAAAGTGCTTTAGGCCTATATTTTTCATCATGACTTCCTTCAATAACTCTACCACGTCTAAATAGAGAGATACCATTTACTTTATTGGTACTCATTGTACTGAGTAAAGCAATGAAACCATTTACTTTATATTTGCCAGTAGAAAAGTTTATTTCTTTTTTCCATTCAATTGGCTCATCATTTGGGCTGTTATAAAAAGGAGCATTTAATATCTCTGGTTCTTCATAAATTAACTCTTCATTATTAATAAAAAGTTTCATATCCCCTTTTCGAATAAACTTCCTATAGATACTTAATAAATGTCTTTTTATTTTATCAATCTGATGATTCGATGGTGCATTTTTTGAAAGTTTTGTTAATGTCAAAAGAGTGAAATGAGTTGTCGTCTCTTTTTCTACATTTTCGACTTCTAATAATTCTTTTTCTTCTGCTAATACTTTTTTTAAATCAAATTCAACCAACCTTTCTTCATCTTCATCAAGTGCAGCTGTTCTAACCGACCAGAAATCAGCTAACCAAATTGAAGCGGTTTTCATACCCATACCAAATTCATGTAAACCTGTATTATCAATAGGAATGTTGGCTGGTTCAAAAGCTCTTTGAAAATTATCCGTATCAATTCCTGCTGCATTATCAAAAATTTCAATAATATCATTTTCTTTATCAATATTTATCCTAACTTCAAACTGATAATTGTTATCATTTGCTTCAAATAATCTTGATTTATTATTTTCAAAACTTTGGACAGCATTATCTACATATTCACCTAAAGCATACCAAGGAGTATTATTTAAATTACGAAATTGCCCATATACACCTGTTTGGATTTTTATTGATACGTTTGCTATATTATTCATAATCTCTAATCAGATTAATTGCTATTTTTTTAACAACACCAACATTAACTGCATTTCCTAACGCTCTAAATGCTTTGGCAACTGTAGGCGGTAATTCTTTTAAATCTTCCATACACTGTAATTTAGCGGCTTCTTTTCTCGTCATATATCTTCCAAGCCACGGAAAAATAGGAATTTGAGTTGTTGTAAGCACTAAAGCAGGTGAATAAGTTGGTTGCTTAACTCTTATTCCTGATGGCCTGAATTGTACTATTTTGTCATTAATAGTTAGTGGACCTTTATCTCCGCAGTTCCATTCAAACTTTTGATGACTATTTTCAAATTCTAAAATTTTAGGAATCCAATTATCTAACCATTCCTTATGCTTTTTATAAAATTCTCTATTAGCACGGATATAATACTTTTTCCAAACAGGAAATTCACTTTGATTTGTTTTTAATCCATCTTGAGCATAAGACGGCAAACATTTAAGTATGTCATCAAAAGAGTTTCCTTGAATTAGAGCTCCAAATGCTCCTCTTTTATTTTTTAAATCTTTTGCATATAACATTATTGGAGCTCTATCTTCAAAAGGATAGTCCGCCCCAAACTCCATTGCCCAAATTGGAAATCTAGGTACTTCTTCAGGTTTTAAATTGTCTAAAAATTCTTGCCAAATCGCTAAATGATTTTTTGTAGTTTCTTTAAACGTCATATAATCATTATCATCAGGAATGATTATATCATGTATGCTAATATTTTCTTTTTCTTCTTTCTCAGGAAATTTAAAATCGCATAAACCACCTTTCTCTTTCAATCTTCCAACGATATAAAATCTTGATCGGTGTTGAGCAATACCGAAATGATGAGGAGAAAGGATCTCTTCTTTTACTTCATATAATTTTGACAATTCATCATAAATAACTTTCCAAGTATTGCCATGATCATGTCCTTTTAAATTTGCGACATTTTCTAAAAAGACAAACTCAGGCTTATGACGATTTAATATTTCTAGTATTTTGTAAAATAAATTTCCGTTTCTTGGGTCTTCTAAACCTAATCGTGCACCAGCTTTTGAAAAAGGTTGACAAGGAAAACCAGCACAAAGAATATCATGACTTGGGATTTTATTTACATCAACTAAATTAATATCACCTTCTATTTCGCTGTTATGATTTTTTTTATATAATTCTCTAAGTTCACCATTTAATTCACTAGAAAAAACACAAGTATGTCCTAAATGATGAAGCGCAAGATGAAAACCACCAAGCCCTGCGAATAGATCTATAAATTTTAATTTTCTCATTTTTTTATCTACTTGTTTTTTAGAACTTTATTTAAATTTTTCATCTTCAAAATTATCCAATTCTTTTTCTACCTTTTACAATAACAGATTTTAATTTGTTAGCTATAATTTATATTGGCCAACAAAATAAGTTTTTCTATTATCTGGCAAGGCTAATTTTATCATATTTATTATCCCTAAAAGTATATAAAAGAATTCCAGTTGTTTTTATAGCGTTTCCAGCTATGTAAAATTCTCTTTCCATCCTATTTTATTCATCAACAGAAAACAGTAATTTGTACTGCGTACAACTCAATTGTGTCCGCAGCGCAGATGCAAATTGGAAAGATTCGATAAAATTGTTGGCAGTGTTCTAATTCTCTTACCTAAAACTATATCCAAATTCAGATTGTAGTTTCAGCGAAGAAATTGTATTAGGTAATTACCAACACTCATACTTTATTCTTTCCAGACTGTTCTTCTTCAAAAATACTATTTCCTAAAGTTCAATACATTTAAATTTCGTTCATTGCCAACAGTATTAATAATTTTTTCTTTTAAATTAATCGTAACATACTCAATATCTCAATCAAAGCATTATTTATAAAAAAATGATTTTTATAAGACGAATATTAACAAAAATACAAAAAAAGCAACATGAATGAAAAGAATTTATTTCGTTTTTCTTACAAAAAACATTTACGATAATTTGCAGAATAATGTAATTTAATTTTCAGTAAATCGAATAAACAAATTTCGGATCAAAAATTATTATTTCTTTGTTTTTGAAACTTTTGGATTTTGATACAAAGTCAGATAACAGACAGATTAAAATCTTCTTATTAAAAAAAAACCTAAATAAGAAAATTTAAAACCATTTTACCCCTTATTTAAAATAGTATTATACTCCTCTCAAATCAATTTTCCAACAAAAAGAAATTACACTAAATTCTATAGCAAAAGGGAATAAAAGAAAGCCAGAAACAATAATAATTATCTAAAAATTTGGATTATCTCTAGTTTTTAGGCTAATATTATATCAATGACTCATTTTATAATCAAATATGTAAATATTTTTTACACTAAAAACAATTTTATTAAAAATATTTATAATTAATCTTTAAAACATGCTTAAATTCTATTTTCCAAATCCATCAGATTTACAAAATCACGACGATGAATCAATTTTATCAATTTTAAGAGCTTATGAAAGCACCGAATCAATCAAATCTATCTGTTTACATTATTCACAACTAAATTTGAGTATCTCAACACTTACAAAAAGTATTCCTTATCAAATTACAGAAGAAAAATGCTGTTATTGCAATAATTTGGTTTATACACGCCCAAGAAGAGACGGCACAATTCGGTATAAAGAGAAACTTTGCATACAGTGTCTACATGATTTCTCTAATAATTGCAAATGCAATACATGTTTAGAAGCTGAACAAAAACAAATTGAATTTGAGCAAAAACGATTTGATAAATTTTGGATCACACACTTAAAAGAAACCTACAAACACAAATGGAAAATAAATGATCTTTCAATTTATGATGAAATTTATTTATCCCTATTTTGCAATTACTACAGTGACCCAACAGCCAGTTATTTAGAATTTAAAAGCTCAAATAATAAAACAAAATGGAGTTATTTTAAAAATTATGAAACTTATCTGGGTACTGAATTCGAAGCAAAAATCGAATATTTCATTAAAAAACAAATTCTCATCCCTTCAAAACTTTGTCAAAGAGATATCGCCTATTTTGACGAAGACAAAGGAAAACTAAGAGAGTTACATTTCTGTAATTACTATTGGGAATTAAACCTTATGAACCACGAGAGTCATTTAACCATTGAAAACTACTCAAACTATTTCAAAGATATAACTTACACTTATGAACAAAAAAAAGCTCTTTGGGAGATTGTTTATAAAGAGGAAATCATTCAATACCTTGAAAAAGAATGCGAAAACGTCATACACATCCCTTTTAATGATTTTAACAAAGAATATATTTGCGAACTACTTATAGAAAAATTTAGTTTAGCCAAAGCGTTTTCATTGATCTATTCCGCTTTAAAATCATGTCTTTGGTATAAACAAAAATATAATCCAAAACCCAATCAGGTTTCTAGTTTTTTTAATAATAAAATCTTAGCATTTTGTAATGACCAAGATATATTTTCCAAAAAAACAGCACAAGAATTCAATCGCCCCGTCAATCTCGAAAGAAGCACATTATCACAATATATAATTAAAAACATATTCAAAAATGAGCCGAATTATTTCTATTTGAATAACGAACAAATTATAATTAAAGCCAATTCATAATGAAGAAAAACAAAATTTCTAAAAAAAGGAGAAGTTTAATACAATTACTGCAAAAAGTAATAACTGGAAAATAGTTTTATCAGTTAAACTTTTAATATATTGAATCCATATTTTCTCTTTTTTAATGTCTAAATGAAGATTAAGATAACAATGCTTAAAAAAAAGAACTAAGAAGATAATTTTTCTTTGTTAAAGTGTAACAAAGAAAAATTTATACATAACTTTATAATTCACGTAAACCCTTTTTACATAAAATTTAAGTATAAATATTGAGATAAAACATATTTGAAAATGGAAATTAAATTTCAAACAAAAGACGAAAGTAATAAACTTCAAAAAGAGCATTATTTAAAATTAACTCCTGCTGAGAAAATAATTTATTGTTTTCATATTATTAATTCTACAAGAGTATTTCCAACAAAAAACAAAACAACAATTAGTGATTTTGAAAAAGTAATTAATATCAAAAGAAACTTAGACATTTCTTGACATAAAGTGAGTTTTAGAAAATTGATTTCTAAACTATATTGAAATAGCCTTTTTGCACGATTTTTTTAGGGTACAAAAGGGCTATTTTTGTTTTATTCTTTTATTGTTTGTTTTATTTATTTTATAAAAGTTTACAAGTATACTTGTTACATATTATAATTTTATAAAATTATAATTGTAGAATTTAAATTAAAAACTCAGTATCAATAATAGGATTTAGATCCAAATCAAATTGTTTTAAATATTCTTCCTTTTCATATTCTTCAAGTTCATTATTGATTAAATAGTAAATATCTTTATAAGCTAGTTCTGTACATCCGCTAAGAGGATAATTTTGCTTTCTGTATTGAATCTCTAATTCTAGAATTCCAACTATCTTAGGTTCTACATATTGCTCCAAAACGGAATGAAAACACAAATCATGATACACTATAGGGTACAATTCTTTAATGTGATTAACCAGAACTTTGTAATAATTTGATTGTATTAAAATCTCTTCGTAATTTTCATTAAATTGAATCATAAGTAAAATATTTTTACTAAATTAACAAAAATAATCTTTCAATTATCAAATCTTCTCTTTTTCTTTTTCCGTTTCTTATTCTCACCATCTAAATCAGCAGATTCACTAATTATACCAATAGAATTTGAAATCGCTGAATCAAATGGCTTCTTAGAACCTAAATCAAGCATCTTGAGCGAAACAGAAAGATTTTCTATAGTCATATCGGGAATATTCAGAAGATTAATTACCCTTTTATCATCAACACCATTCTTCTGACAAAGTTCCAAAATTGCATCTTTATCCAAACCTGAATGCTGTTCAAGAATATGCTTTAAACGAATTAGATTAAATTTCTCTAAAGATTTAGCCTGCTTATAAGCATTTTTATAATGGAATTTATTTGCTATTTTTCTTTGATAATTGAACATCTTATCAAATTTTTTTTCAGAAAGATTGATAAAACTAGTTCTTACAAAACCTCCTTTTACAACTCCATTAGATGTATTTCGATGATTAGTTTGCGGAGACAATTTCAAACGACCATCTAAAGATTTTCTGGACACTAACACATGAACGTGAGTATTTGGTTTCTCTCCAATAGATTTTCTCCTTTCAAAATGAATTTTCGCAAAATACATTAAATCTTTAGCCTGTATATCCTTTTGAAAGTTAGCGGCATATTGCTCCATCAAACCTTGTCTAACAAACTTTTTAAGATTCATTGCTTGTTCTTCTTCGGTACGACCTAAAACACTAATTTCTTCTTCAGACGGCGAATAGGTGACCATAAAGAACTTCGCATCTGTTTTACAAAGCTTTTGTTTATTGTTATCCATTAAATCAATAATTTGATCAGCACTAACGTTATCATCTGATTGAGAAAAAAAAGACTGCATTTTCTCACCATCTTTCAATCGCTGTAAATCTTCATGTTGTAAATAGTTTACTATTGCATTACAACTCCCCTTATTGGCATATTTACCATCGCCTCCTCCTTGAATTTTGATATGCATACTCCAAATTTAAAATGAAATTCCTTTTCTGTTTTTCAAAACATTCAAATCTTCACTAATAGATTTTTGAGAATTCTCTAATTGGTGATTGAGGTTTAACACAGAATCTTTAAGCTTATGAATTTCTGTTAAAATCGCTTCTGCAATTTTCACATCATTGTCTTTAGTAGAAAACAATATTAAATCCCTTTTAGAAGCTAATGTCCCTATTTGATTTTGAACTTTGCTATCAGTAGCAACTATTGCTTCTAATGCCGGACGTATAAAATCACGTTCTTGGGTCTTAAAAAATGCGAAAAATTGATCCAATCGCTTAGTAATCTTTTCAAGCTCAGTTCTAGGTAAGTCTTTAGATTTTGGATGCGTACCATTTGAATCGTAATGATCAAGTACCAAACCAATAAAATCTTTTTTGGCAAACCCATGTTGTTTACAAAAAGCGGATAACCTTTGATTATCTTTTGCTGACACAGCAATTGTTGTAATTGTATTTTGTGTTTCTTTTTTCATACTTTTTCGTTTAAAATATATTATAATTTCAACTAACTCCCCATAAAGACTGCTAAACAAAAGGGAAGGAACTACAAAATATAGTTTTTCTATATTTTTAAAATAGGAACAATTTAAAAGAAGTCAATAAAATTGCGAGGTAACAGCTTCTCAGAACAAGATGAACAAGGCTCTGCCCCGTTCCGTCTTGCTAGTTCCTACCCCCAACTAACTATTAAAAAAACTTCTTTGAAATTAAATTCTAAAAAGATTAAAAAAATTGATCTTTTTTGATGAATTGATGAGAAACCACTTTAAAGCCTTATAAACAAAGATTTTTTTCTCTCATCACTTTCTCATCACTCATCAATATTGAATTCTAATTAAGCTTCAAAAAATCTCTCATCAAAAATATTTTTGATGAGGCACGATTTTAAATTTGATGAGAGCTAAACCCTTGATTTTATTGACAAAAAAACTAACTCTCATCATTCTCATCAAAAAATGGCTCTATTTGACTATAATCGACAGAATAATATCTTCCAACACGATCTATAGTAACAAACTCACCATGTGATAAATATTCATATCCTAAATATTTAAAAGAATTTGATGTAGGGCCAAATCCAAAACTTTTTAAAACATTTCGAGCCTCATTTATTGTTACAAAATTCCGATTATGCATCTTTTTAGAAATCATAGACAATTCCTTTGGAGCAATTAAAATCAATTTTATATCAAAATTTTCATGAATCTCACGTAAAATTCCCAAGATTTTATACTTAGTTAAGTCACTTTCACTATTCATTAATCGTAACAAAGCTTTTGTTCGAATTTGATCTGGTGTAAACCACATTCGTGTTTTACGAATAGTAGCATACGGTCTTCGAATCAAATAATTAAGAAAATCCGGAATCTCCAGAAATAACTTTTGTTCAAAATCTGGATCTTTTACTATACTTGGAATTTTACGGACCCAAAAACGGGTTTCATCTGGAGATATTTTAATAAAAGTTGTCTCAAAATTACTTGTCAAAACAATCTTAAAAAAAGCATCACCCTCAACACGATCCTGACCTTTTTTTTCAAATTTGTTCTTATCAGCAGTAGAAAGGTATTTTATTTTCTCAACTACTTGTTGATTGTCTGATACAACCTCTTCCACTAAAAGAAGTAACTTCCCGTAAATATCTCCATTGAAATTATTAATAAAAGATTCCGCAAAAGAATAAGTTGCATTGAACGAAAAAATTCTTCTCAAAAACTTAGGAAAAAGAGATTTTCCTGTTTCTCTTTCATTCGAAACCAGACAGACTACTGGTAAAATTTGTTGAGGCTTCTCCAAAAGAATTTTTAAATAATCTAAGCCCAATTCAAATTGACTACCAAAAATATGCTTTAAATGTTTAAATGTATAGTCTAATTTAGACTCAAGCTCCTTATAGTTTATAGCTGTAGTTTTATCAATATCGAAATCAAGAGGATGATAGATATTATAAAAATCATCAACCTCCCTCTGAAATTCAATATGCTGTGGTAGACATACAAAACCGTAATACTTTTTAATTTTCAAAAAAGCGTCTCTACCAAGATCCATAATTAAAGTTTCCTTAGACCAAGGAATCATTACTTTTTCAGATGCCCCAGATATAGTAGGTCGTTCCACTATTGCATAAAAGGAAGTCCCTACACGAATAAATTCGGCAGTATTTAAATCCATAGATAAAAGTTTATTTTTCTATATATAGAATATAGAAGTTTAATAATAAGTCAAAATGTTTTTAAGAACCCAATAGGGTAAAATTGGATGCATTTATTCTTTCCATTTTCTGGCATTATGACTCATAATATCTTCTGAAGTTGGTATCAATTCTCCCTGAAGATATTCGATTAAATCTTCTTTTTTGAAATAAACTTTCTTCTGTCCCTTTTTCTTGTAGTATCGGATCTTTTTATAGAATGTGAGTTGATGAATATACTTTGGCTCTAAAGATAAAAATTCGGCTGCATCTTCTACAGAATAAAACTCTTTAGAACTCATGGATAATTTAATGAGTGCCTTATTAAAAAACTCATCTTGTTTTTTTACCATCTCTTGTACAATCTCTTCTAATCGTTCAATTTTGGCATTGAAAATAGTCGCTTTCATAATGTGATAATTTTAGAATTATTACCACAAGATTAAGGCTTGATAGAGGCATAAAAAAACGTGTAATTAAGATTTACACAACAATTATAAGCTATAATAATAGTAAATAGGATGAATAACTTACTTTATCTTAGTTTTACTCCAATTCAAAAATTGACGTTTGTAAAAAAAGTTTACTTTGAATTCTTGTCTCTAAAGTCAAAATAACGTGAAAAGTCATTTAAGTGAATTTCCGATTTCTTACCATCATGTGAACGAATAGTAAAATAAGTATTAAAAAATTCAACTATATTACCATTTTTAATTTCTACTTTGATCGAGTTCCAATTTGTTTCAACATCGAAAATCTTCACCAATAATTCTATCAAATCACGTTTTGGACTTCCTTTTTTAGAAAGTTTCACTAAAATTGAATTCCATTTAATTTCAATCGCTTGATTTAAATAAAATAAATTTTCTTTTGACTCATCATTATCAAAAATCACATCAGATTTAGACATCAATAAATCAATTTGATTTTTCTCAAGATTCTTAAAAATTTCTCCACAACTTCTAATGACGTTTATCTTAAAATCAGGGGTAGTAATACTAATTTGTAGAAAATTATTTTTATTCTCTTCATGTTGAGAACTCAATTTCTCAACCAAAGTATCAAAGCCTTTCTCTACGGAATTTTTAGTTGCCTTATTCTCTTGAAGCTGTGAGTCAAATTTTTCTGTTAAAATCCCAAAGCCTTCCTCAATAGTTGCCTTTGCAGATTTATCAACTTGCGTAAAATCATCAAGTTTATTATTTAAATTCTTAAATTGTTCATTCGTATCTCTGTGCTGAACTACCAATTCATCTATTTTATCTATTCCACTATTGATTTTTTTCTCAACTTGAAAAATATCCTGTTGAGTAATGCTTTTTTCCATTTCATTTAAAAATTGGACATTTTTTAATTCTACAACTGATTCAATTTTTTTCAGTAAGAATGTAAAACTTCTATTTTTTATTAAAAAGCCGTAAATAGCTCTCAAAAAAGAATAAATATTTCTAGGTGATTTCAATTCAAATAAAAAAACAATTCCAAAATGGAATAAAAGAAGAAAAAAAACATCATTTCCTTCATCACTCAAAAAATGTGGAATATAAAAACTGACAAGGATAGAAATAAATAATCCAGCACTAAGAATTATAAGCCTCGCTTTTGTCAATCCAAAATAATACTGAAATACTTCAGAAGTTATAAAATTGGAAATAATAGGGTAAATAATACCTAGAAATCTAAAAAATAAAAAAAAGGTTAAGCAAATATTAACCAAAGAGCAGTAGAACGAATACATAATAAAAGTTACATTTGTAAGATTACAAATTCAAAATAAAGAAAAATAAGATAAAAGAAACCCTATTTTTATTAAAAATGTTCGTCAAATGTTCGTCAAAAATAAAAAAAGCTCATAAAAAAAGCCCTCACATCGCTGTGAAGACTTGAATTTACTAGTGGTCCCACCTGGGCTCGAACCAGGGACCACCTGATTATGAGTCAGGTGCTCTAACCAGCTGAGCTATAGGACCAGTTAAGAGGTTGCAATATTACTACTATTTTTTGGTTGCTCCAAATATTTTTAACTTAGTTTTTATATGCCTTTAATATTTAAAAAAGCATCAACAGAAACATACTGATTATTAGAATTGTAACTTTTTAAAAAATTATTTAATAGTCTGACACAATTCTATCAAAACACCGTTAGTAGTTTTTGGATGTAGAAAAACCACCAACTTATTATCAGCTCCTTTTTTAGGAATTTCATTCAAAACAACAAAACCTTCTTTTTTTAACCTTTGGATTTCTTCTTCAATATTATCTACTTCAAAGGCAATATGATGGATTCCCTCGCCTTTTTTTTCAATAAAATTCGCAATAACACTATCTTCATCAGTTGCTGCTAAGAGTTCAATTTTACTGGTATCACTCTTAAAAAATGAAGTCAAAACTCCTTCACTTTCTACTACTTCTTGTTTATATGGAGCAACGCCTAATAATTTTTCGAACAAAGCATTCGACACTTCTATATCTTTTACCGCAATACCTATGTGATCAATTTTTTTCATTTGGTTAAAGCATTATTGATTAATATAGGCATTAAAATAACCACATTCAGCCACTACATCTTGGTAATATTTAGTATCTGAATACTCATTTTTCAGAAGCTTAAATCCATTCCAGGCTAAAAAATTCACTTTATCTCCATAAAAACTCCAGTAATCTTTGTTTTGGAAATAATATCTCTCATTGTAAAAATCATTTCGTTCACATTTTGCTAATAAATAAATGCATTTTGCTTTTTGTTCTTTATTCGTAGCAGCAGCCAAGGCTTTTTGATAATATATTTTCGACACCGAACAATCCACAATCATTCTTTTAATCGATTCTCTAAAATAGGTTGGACTCGACCCATAACCTACAATGCTAATTTCATAAAACGTTCGTGCATTACCAAAATGAGAAATATTATAAAAAGCATTCCCTAATAACAAATTATTATTATAAACATCTTCATTTTTAACTACTTTCTCCTGCATCTCCTTTACCAAAGTTAAAAATTGTAGCTGAGTAAACTTTCTTTTTTGATAGGCAACATGCTCACAATCGTGACAATCTTTTATGTTTCCATTAAACGGATTTCCTAATAAAACATAATGCTGTATGCTATCTGTTTCTTTCATAAAAGCAATTGCTTCAGGAATTTTATTCGCAAAAGTGGCTTTTACGGCCTGAAAAGCACTTATATCTCTTAATTTAAATCCATAAATGCTTTCTGCAATTTTTTCTATTTCGGTTTTATTCGACTTCAATAAAAAATCTTTCATGGATTGTAAATTTCGTTCATTATCATAAAATGAATTTTCCTTACCCGTATAATCATAATTGGACTGCGAAAACAACTCAGCCATAACTAAGTTTTTTTGTGATTTATACAAGGAAGACAAATACATTTTGCTCCAGCTTGAAGCATTGTTATAACGAAAATCTTCCAGATTTTTCTTTGGTAATTCGTTATACAACCAATTCAAATCTTTCAAAATAGTTTTTTCGGAAGCAGAATTGATTTGAGTTATTTTATTCAGATTATTTACAAATCGCAACAATCGCAACTGACTCGAAGCTAATTCTGTTTTTGGTAATTTAGTTTCAACAGCATTATAAGTTTCATCTGCTTTTTCATAATTTCCATTCAGCGTTTGTAAATATCCCAAAGCCACACTCCACAAATAAGGTTCATTTGTAGCATTCGAAGCCGCAATTTTCGACACCAAATCAAAAGTAGATTGATCCAGTTTTGATTTTTGCAATTTCTTATTTTCAGTAACGGATTTGTCTTTGTAATTCGGTTGCATTTTATTTTCCTGATTGTTAATTAATCGAGTCAATAAATAATTGAGATGTTCACTTGAAGGATCTAATTCGAAAATTTTAGCAATTGCCGTTTCTTCATCTTTATAATAGCCATGAATAGCCCAAAGTGCTGCTTTTTCGGGATTGGTTTTTGCCAATGCTAACGATTGATTCCAATCGGCTTCACCTTGCGGACGAAAACTATAAGCTGCCACAACACGCATTTCTGGACATTTATCAAAAACCTGACTATACAAATAATTAGATTTGGCATATTCTTTTTCTTTATAGTACAACCCAGCAACATAACTCAACGCACGGTAATACAAAGTGTTTTTAGGAACCGAAGCTTCGGTTTTTGTAAAAAAATCAATGGCTTTTTGTTTATCTCCGCTATAAAAATATGCCTTCATTATTTGGAACCAATAACGATTTTTCAGAAAATTATCCGAAGCACTTTTATATTCTTTTTCAAACAAAGTAATTGTTTTAGAGTCCGAAAACACTTTTACTTTTACAGGATCATAACCCCAATATTCTTCGGCAATAGAAGCCTTTTCGACTTGTTTAGCCAAAAACATAAAATTCAAAAAAGCTTTATTTTTCTTGTCTTTTAAATTGAAAACTTTTGCCCATTTTTTCGAACTTTCGTTTTCTTTTTTAGAAAGATAATAGGCGTTTAGATCTTCAAGATCTTTACCGCTTTTCCCAATTAGAAAAAAGTTTACAGTTTCAGTTTTCATGCTTCCACTCAAATATTTTTCCCAATCGGCTGTAATTTCATCATTAAAACGAGAATTATGTTCAGTATCAAAACCTATTTTATAAAAAACTTCTCCCGACAAAAACAACGGTGAATACGATTTATCAACAAAAATCTCTGGTGTAAAATTAGAATTGTAATACCAATCCTCAAACCAGTCGCCACCGCCGCAGGCATAAATTACAGTGTAAGTAAACAATAAAACAGCACTAGAAACAAGAAACAACTTGCTCAAAAATAGTTTTTTCATAATTTTTTATATTGAATTCGTCTAAGTCGTAAAAAATAATTTCTTTAGGTTGTACCGCTGCATTTTCGCTTAAATCTGATGCCATTTCCTTTAAATCTTGCTTCGAAATGGCTTCAATTTTTAATTGATCGCCTTTTTTATAAAAAGTTCCATTTCGATAATTAGAAGTCTTGACAACAAAATTTGTTTCGTCTTTTAACGTAAAATTTTTATCTTTTTGCAAATCTAAAACGCTCATTTTACTTCGCAATCCTATTACTTTATTATCCCGAATATGAATTCCCCACGAATAAATAGGCAAAGCAAAATTTAAAGCCAACGGATATTTTTTCAAACTTTTAATATAACGTTCAGCAATGCTTCGGTCGTATATTGAATTAGGAGAATTTACCCCAATATTTCCCATATTGTAATACATCAAAACTCCTGAATCAACATCAGGAATAGCGGTTTTTTCGAAATATTTAATTTGGTGCAAACGAATGGTAGCCGATAATTTTTTACTAGACATTCGCTTGAAAGATTTCATAAATTGCAAATAATTATTCTTGCTATTCAACGTCCAATCACAATCAATTTGAATTTCTTTACATGAAAATCCATTTTTAGTATTGATTAAATTTATAAAATCGAAAGTTTGTTTTGCTAATTTTTCGACATCCAAATTAGACTTTAGCATCACTTTATTTTTGATAAAAACTACCGGAACAATTTCTTTAATGGTTGGCTTTTCTAAAAAATGAATCGGACTTACCGGAATTGCTTCCTCTGTTTTTGGATGTAAATCAATATCAAAATACCGAATGTAAATTTTTTGAACGGCATTACCTTCTACCGCTTCTTTTTCTAATTTGGATAAAGAAAAATCCGTTTTCCAGTAGTAGAATGAAACCACAGGATGTTCTTTTCGAGTACACGAAACAGTAAACAAAAACAACACCAGATAAAGAAAATATTTTTTCAAAAAAGGGGAATTAAAATAAGTCCAACAAATGTAAGAAATCGAATCAAAACAGCCAGAGTAAATCGAAATTTGGATTCCCAATAATTCCCTAAAAAATTTCGCTTAGCAAAAATATAATCGTTATTTTGTGGAATTAAATTTTCATTAAAGTTATGTTGAAAAACAGTTCAAAATACATTTTATTTTTATTCGTGATTTTGCTTGTTAGTTGTGCCAAAAGAGGTAGTATTACTGGCGGACTAAAAGACACCATCGCTCCAAGTTTAAGAACAAGTTTTCCTGAAAATTTTAGTACCAATTTTAAAGAGAAACAAATCAAATTAGAATTTGACGAAATTGTAATTCTAAAAAACATTCGAAAACAATTAGTGATTTCGCCACCAATGAAATACGAACCACTAATTATCCCTACTACTGCCAGCAAATACATTACAATAAAAATAAAAGACACATTACTTCCTAATACAACTTACAGTTTTAATTTTGGACAAAGTATAACGGATAACAACGAAGGAAATCCGCTAAATCAGTTTAAATATGTGTTTTCAACCGGAGATTATGTTGACTCATTATCCATTGGTGGTAAAGTAAAATATGCTTACGAAAAAGAAGCAGAATCGTTTATTTCAGTAATGCTTTATGAAGCGAATGATGCATATAATGATTCCATAGTATACAAGGATCCTCCAAGATATATAACAAACACTTTAGATAGTTTAAAAACTTTTAGTTTAGAAAATCTTAAAGCTGGAAAGTACCGATTAGTTGCTTTAAAAGATCTTAACAACAATAATAAATTTGATCCAAAAACCGAAAAAATAGGTTTTATCAAGGAGTTTATTACTATTCCAAATGACACTTTGTACGAATTAGAATTGTTTCAGGAAATCACTCCTTTTAAAGCATTTAAACCTACCCAAGAAACAGGAAACAGATTATTGATGGGTTACGAAGGAAAGAAACCAGATACTAATTCGAAACCTAAAATCACTTTAAAACACAATAATGAAATTCTAACAAGCATCGTTACAAAGGTGCCTAAAAAAGATTCGCTCCAAATTTGGTACAAACCGATCAAAACCGATTCTTTGAAAGTGGAAATTTCTATGGATGAATATAATAAAGCATTTAGTTTAAAAACAAGAAGTAATAAAAAAGACACTTTAACTATTGCTTCTGTTCCTGCTGTAAGTTTTCAGGATCTTTTAGGAATCGAATCTTCTACACCATTAGTAAAATTTGATGAGTCAAAAATGAAATTAATCGATGGCGATTCGACAGCTGTGAAATTCACCACAATTTACGATGAATTTAATCAAAAGCTATTTTTTGATTTCAAAAAAGAACCTGCAAAAAAATACATTTTAGACCTGCTTCCTGGCGCATTGACTGATTTATTTGAGCAGACTAATGATACGCTAAACTTTCAAATTAGCACTAAAGAACTTGAACAATACGGGAATTTAAAAGTAAAATTAGAAAATATAAAACGCTTTCCAGTCATTCTTGAATTGACTGATCCTAAAGGAGATGTTGTCGCTTCTGAATATCTGGAATCAAATCATGTGATAGATTTTGACTTACTAAATCCAGCGGTTTACAACCTGCGAATAATATATGATGACAATAAAAATAGAAGATTCGATTCTGGAAATTATTTAGAAAAACGTCAAGCAGAAGAAGTCGTTTATTATTCAAAAGATATAGAAGATGTTCGGGCAAACTGGGATTCAACACATACTTTTGACGTAAGTATCCCCTACACAACTCCTATCAAAAAAGATAATCTAAAGAAGAAAAAAACAACAAACTAAAGTAGCTTAAACGGATCTTTATCGTTTAAAAACCCCATTTTATTTCTTGTATCGAGCATTTTTTCACGGTTTAATTCTATTAAAAATACATTCTCCGATTCACTAGGTTCAACCAAATAGTCGCCTAAAGAATCTACAACCTGGCTATGTCCGGAATATTGATGCTCGTTGCCATCAACACCTATTCTATTCACTCCTACCACATAACTCATGTTTTCTATAGAACGAGCTTTAAGTAGTGCGTCCCAGGCTGTGATTCGTTTTTCTGGCCAACTTGCCACGTATAGCAATAAATCGTAATTTTCTACATTACGAGAGAAAACCGGAAAACGCAAATCATAACAAACCATAGGACAAATTTTCCAGCCTAAATAATCTACAATTAGTTTTTGATTACCAGCTGTGTACACCTTATCTTCTCCTGCAAGTGTAAACAAATGCTTCTTATCATAAAACTGAATTTCACCCGAAGGAAAAACAAAAAGCATTCTGTTATAAAAATTACCCAATTCTTCAATAACCAAGCTTCCAGTTATAGCTGTTTTTTTGGCTTTCGCCAAAGATTGTATCCACAATACGGTTTCGCCTTGCATTGTTTCGGCAACAGCGCCAGGATTCATTGTAAAGCCTGTAGAAAACATTTCAGGAAGAATAACTAAATCTACTTTTTCAGTAATAGCATTTATTTTTTCTTCGAAATAGCTTCTATTCGCTTTTGGGTTTTCCCAAAATAAAGAGGATTGAATTAGTGCAATTTTCATAACAAAAAGGTTGTTTCACAAAGATACGCAAAGTTTGTTCCAACAAAAAAGCGCATTCAAATCAATGAATGCGCTTTTGTAAAATATATTGAAAAAATATTATCCTTTCAAACTTGCTGACATGTACTCTCTGTTCATACGAGCAATGTTTTCTAGAGAAATTCCTTTTGGACATTCTACTTCACAAGCTCCAGTGTTTGTACAGTTACCAAAACCTTCGTCGTCCATTTGGCTTACCATGTTCAATACACGATCAACTGCTTCAACCTGACCTTGTGGTAATAGTGCAAATTGAGAAACTTTGGCAGCAACGAATAACATCGCTGAAGAGTTTTTACAAGTAGCTACACAAGCTCCACATCCAATACAAGTTGCAGCATCAAAAGCAGCATCAGCGTCTTTTTTGTTTACTGGAATTGTATTTGCATCGATAGTATTTCCTGAAGTATTTACCGAGATAAATCCTCCTGCGTGTTGGATTCTGTCAAAAGAACTTCTGTCAACAACTAAATCTTTTACTACAGGGAAAGCAGCTGCACGGAATGGCTCGATAGTGATAGTATCACCATCTTTAAACATACGCATGTGCAATTGACAAGTAGTTACTCCTCTGTCTGGTCCGTGCGCTTCTCCATTGATGAATAACGAACACATTCCGCAAATTCCTTCGCGACAATCGTGGTCAAAAGCTACTGGTTCTTCACCTGCATTGATTTGTTGTTCGTTGAATACGTCAAGCATTTCAAGGAATGACATATCAGGTTCAATTCCGTCGATTTTATAATCGACCATTGCTCCTTTATCTTGGGCGTTTTTTTGACGCCATATTTTTAATGTAAGTTTCATTTTGTGTAAGTATTAAGTATTATGAAATAAAGTATCAAGACTTTCTCAGAATACTATTTATAACTTCTTTGAACTAATTTAATGTTTTCGTAATTCAGTGGTTCTTTGTGTAACACTGCATCACTTGGTTTCCCTTTGTATTCCCAAGCTGCAACGTATGCAAAGTTTTCGTCATCACGAAGTGCTTCTCCTTCTTCTGTTTGATATTCCTCACGGAAGTGACCTCCACAAGATTCATTACGGTGTAAAGCATCTTTAGCAAACAATTCTCCTAATTCTAAGAAATCGGCAACACGAATTGCTTTTTCTAATTCTTGGTTGAATCCTTTGTCAGTTCCAGGTACTCTTACATCTTTATAAAATTCTTCACGTAAAGCAGCGATTTCAACGATAGCTTCGTTCAATCCTTTTTCGTTACGAGCCATACCTACTTTATCCCACATAATTTTACCTAATTTTTTGTGGAAGTGGTCTACTGAATGCGTTCCTTTATTATTCATAAAGTTAGCAATCAAGTCTTTTACACTTTTTTCAGCTTCTTCAAACTCAGGTCTATCAGTAGAAATTTCTCCCATTTTGATATCCGGAGCTAAATAATCTCCAATAGTGTAAGGCAATACAAAATAACCATCAGCTAAACCTTGCATTAAAGCAGAAGCTCCAAGTCTGTTTGCACCGTGGTCAGAGAAGTTAGATTCTCCAATAGAGAAACAACCAGGAATTGTAGTCATCAAGTTATAATCAACCCAAGTTCCACCCATTGTATAGTGAACCGCTGGGTAAATCATCATTGGTGAAGTATAAGGATCCTCATCTACAATTTTATAATACATTTGGAACAAGTTCCCATATTTACTTTTTACAATTTCAGTACCTAGTTTAGTTACTAATTTAGTATCATTAGCGTCTAAACCTTTTACATAAGCAGCTTCAGTACCATAACGTTTAATTGCTGCAGCAAAATCCAGGTAAACTGCTTCTCCTGTTTTGTTAACACCAAAACCAGCATCACATCTTTCTTTAGCCGCACGGGAAGCTACGTCACGTGGTACCAGGTTACCAAAAGCAGGATATCTTCTTTCTAAGAAATAATCTCTATCTACTTCAGCTAAATCAGTTGCTTTTTTCTTTCCTTCACGAATAGCTTTCGCATCTTCTAATTTTGCAGGAACCCAGATACGTCCGTCATTACGAAGAGACTCAGACATCAAAGTTAATTTTGACTGGTGATCTCCAGAAACTGGAATACATGTTGGGTGAATTTGAGTATAGCAAGGGTTTGCAAAGTAAGCTCCTTTTTTATGGATTTTCCAAGCCGCAGTAGCATTTGATCCCATTGCATTAGTTGATAAGAAGAAAACGTTTCCGTAACCTCCAGAACCAATAACAACTGCGTGAGCTGAATGTCTTTCGATTTCACCAGTAATCAAGTTACGAGCGATAACTCCTCTTGCTTTTCCATCAATTAATACTAATTCAAGCATTTCATGACGGTTGTACATTTTGATTTTTCCACGACCAATTTGACGGTTCATTGCAGAATAAGCTCCTAACAATAATTGTTGACCTGTTTGACCTTGTGCGTAAAATGTTCTGGAAACCAAAGTTCCTCCAAAAGAACGGTTATCTAATAATCCACCATACTCACGAGCCAATGGCACCCCTTGAGCCACACATTGGTCAATAATATTAGCAGAAACCTCAGCTAAACGGTGTACGTTTGCCTCACGAGCGCGATAATCTCCACCTTTTACAGTATCATAAAACAATCTGTAAACTGAGTCACCATCTCCTTTATAATTTTTTGCTGCATTGATTCCCCCTTGTGCTGCAATAGAGTGCGCACGACGTGGTGAATCCTGAAAACAAAATGCTTTTACGTTATATCCTAATTCTGCTAAAGTAGCAGCTGCAGAACCTCCAGCTAATCCTGTTCCAACAACAATAATATCTAGATTACGTTTGTTAGCAGGGTTTACTAAATTAATATGATCTTTATAATTTGTCCATTTGTCCGCAATTGGACCATTTGGAATTTTTGAATCTAATGCCATTATAATTGAATATTAATGATTGAAATGATGAAATAATGCTATAAATACGAATCCTAAAGGAACGATTACAGAAAACCATAACCCGAAATTTTTCATTCCTTTTGTGTATTTATTATTTGCTCCTACTGATTGAAAAGAAGAACTAAATCCGTGACGTAAGTGTAATGACAACAATACAAACGATAAACTGTATAATCCAGTACGAACAGGACTTACAAATTTCTCAGCTAATTCATGAGCATATCTCGTTTCATCAGCTGGATTAAACTCTACATATTTATATACAATCTCCGGAACCCAGAAATCATAAAAATGCAATGCTAAAAATGCCAAAATTACAGAACCTGAAATAATCATGTTACGTGAAGCCCAACTTGCATTAGCAGCTCCATTGTAACTAGCATATCCTACTGGTCTTGCTTTTTTGTTTTGAATATCCAAAACAAATCCCATAATAAAGTGAAAAATAACCCCTACAATAAGTATTGGTTGAATAACAAATTGAATCAAAGGATTCGTTCCCATAAAATGAGACATCGAATTAAAAATATCGGCACTAATTACCGAAGTCAAATTGATTAAAAAATGCTGCGCTAGAAACAACATCAAAAAAAGTCCTGAAAGTGCCATAGCTACTTTTTTTGCTATTGACGATTTCAATAATCCAGATTTTGCCATAATATTTTAGAATATAATTTAAAAAGTACACAAAAATAAAGTAATTAGTAACGAACTACAACCTTTTCGTTCTTATTTAGAAGCATTATAAAGTTTTCATAAAAAAGACTTAAAAAAACACCCTGAAAACAACTTAAAATACTTATAATCAATATATTAAATTAAAAACAGATAAAAAAAAGAGTTAAAACAGACAAAAAAACAAATCAATAATTACCAATCAAAAGCCTAAAAAATATACATTTAATAATTTTTACAATAAAATGCTTTTAAATCAGCAAAAAACACAAAAACCGACTATTTTGTGTAGTTAAAAAAACAGCAATTCAAAAGGGGCATTTATCTTTGTAAATTCTAAAAAAATGAAAATGAAAACAGGAATTGACGCAATATCATTTGACGTAGCAAAATTACATTTACCCATAAAAACTTTGGCTGAAGCCAGAAATATAGAACCCGAAAAACTGGAAAAAGGTTTAGGATTAATCCAAATGACTTTGCCAGATGCGCATCAGGATAGTGTCGTTTTTGCAGCAAATGCTTTGACTAAATTGGTTCAAAACAACCAAATTAATTTAAACGAAATTGCACGTATTTATGTGGGAACCGAAAGCAGCATTGACAATGCAAAACCTATTGGTTCATTTCTAGTGGATTTGATGGAACAAAAATTTGGCGAAAATACTTTAGCCGAATGCGATGTTGTCGATTTTACTTTTGCCTGCATTGGCGGTGTTGATGCGATGCAAAATTGCCTTGATTTCATTCGATTAAATCCAGATAAAAAAGCAATTGTTGTCACTACTGATATTGCCAAATATGATTTGAATTCTACTGGCGAATACACTCAAGGTGCGGGAGCAACAGCCTTGTTAATTACCTCGAATCCAAGAATTATTGCGTTCGAAAATAACTGGGCAACTAATACTAAAGGTGTTTTTGATTTTTTCAAACCGCATAGAAAAATTTCAAAAGAAGCTATAACTGGAAACACCAACAACGAATCCTGGTTTGATAATTTAGAAGCAGAAATTGAAATTCACAAAGACCAACCCGTTTTTGACGGACAATATTCCAATCAATGTTATATGGACAGAACCAGAAATGCCTATTTCTCGTTCAAAAAGCTAAAACAAACTTCAGCTACATTATACAACTCCTGGAACAGCATCATCATGCATTTACCATATTCGTTTCAAGGCCGAAGAATGTTATCTGAAATTTATGCTTTGGATGCCAAAAACACCATTATTTCTGGTGAAGAAAATGCTACCGAATACCAAACCAAATTAAAAGAAACCAGCAAAACGCCGGAATACAAGAACTTTGTAGAAGAGAAATTAATGCCTGCCGAATTAGCCTCATCACTAATTGGGAATTTATATACAGGTTCTATCTTTATGGGATTCCTTTCAACTTTAGCTCATTTTTACGATTCGAAAAAAGAAATTGAAGGCAACACTTTTGGATTTCTTGCTTACGGAAGCGGATCTAAATCAAAAGTATTCGAAGGAATTATTCAGAACGAATGGAAATCGGCAATTTCAGATGTTGCTCTTTTTGAAACCCTAGCTAAAAGCTTTGAAATTGATTTTGATACTTACGAGAAACTGCATAAAAAAGAACAAAAACAAAGTATTCAATCACCAAAAAACGAATGGACTTTAGACCGAATTGAAAACCAAAATCCAAATCTTATTGGTGCTCGTTATTACAAATGGATTGATTAAGTTTGTATAAATAAAACTCCAGAAAATGAAATACCATCAAATTGATCGTAACTTATTCATAAAAAATCGCAGCAAATTTACAGCTCAAATGAAGCCTAAAAGTTTAGCTGTTTTTAATTCTAACGATATTTATCCGGTTAGTGCCGACAGTACTTTGCCATTTGCACAACATCGCGATATTTTTTATTTAAGCGGAATCGATCAGGAAGAAAGTATTTTACTTCTTTTTCCAGATGCGCCTTATGAACATCAAAAAGAGATTTTATTTTTAAAAGAAACCAGTGAATTAATCGCCATTTGGGAAGGTGCTAAATTAACTAAAGAAGAAGCCTTTGCTGTTTCGGGAATCAAAACCGTACACTGGTTGCAAGATTTCGAAAAAGTATTGGCTGAATTAATGTCCTATTCCGAAACAATTTACATCAATACAAATGAACATTATCGTGCTACAATTGAAACCGAAACCCGCGAAGCTCGTTTTGTAAAATGGTGGAAAGAAAAATATCCGGCGCATGCTGTTGCGAAGAGTAATCCTATTTTGCAACGCCTTCGTTCCGTAAAAGAAAAAGAAGAACTGGATTTAATCCAACAAGCTTGTAACATTACCGAAAAAGGTTTTAGACGCATTCTTGAGTTTGTAAAACCCAATGTAATGGAATACGAAATCGAAGCCGAATTCATTCACGAATTCATTCGCAATCGTTCCAAAGGTTTTGCTTATACTCCTATTATTGCTTCTGGAAACAATGCTAATGTGCTGCATTATATCGAAAATAATAAAGAATGCAAAGCAGGCGATTTGATTTTGCTGGACGTTGCTGCCGAATATGCTAATTATTCCAGTGACTTAACCCGAACGATTCCTGTTTCTGGTCGTTATTCCGAAAGACAAAAAGCAGTTTATAATGCTGTTTTAAAAGTAAAAAACGAAGCGACTAAAATGCTTACTCCAGGAACACTCTGGAAAGAATACCAGGCTGAAGTTGGTAAAATCATGTCATCAGAACTATTAGGTTTAGGCCTTTTAGATAAAGCCGATGTGCAGAATGAAAATCCGGAATGGCCGGCTTACAAAAAATATTTCATGCACGGGACTTCGCACCACATGGGATTAGACACGCACGATTACGGAATTTTAACAGAACCAATGCAAGCCAATATGGTTTTTACCGTTGAACCGGGAATCTATATTCCAGAAGAAGGTTTCGGAATTCGCCTGGAAGATAATGTTGTCATTCAACCTACAGGCGAACCTTTTAATTTGATGAAAAATATTCCAATTGAAATTGAGGAAATTGAGAGTTTGATGAATTCTTAATTTACAGAATAAGAAACAACAAAGACGGTTTACGAAAGTAAGCCGTTTTTTGTTTTACACAAATACTATCGAATAACAAAATTATTCTTTCTATGTAATTAGACTTTTAAGTAAAGGTTGACAAAGTGTTTTATTGACAATTTTTTCTCTCATTAGTTTTTTCTTATTGAAATGCCTAGATATATTTTGAATAATTTCAGTATAATTATCAGTTCCATCTTTTCTTTGATGATAAAAAACCTTAATAGAGCGACAATTATTATGCTCAAAAACTGTATTTAACAGTGTTCTATCTGATAATCCACACGAATGTCCCATTATAAAAACCTGATATTTTTCACTATCAATAAAATCCAAAAGTGTTTTATAATTTGAATTTTGTAGATATTGAAAAGATTTAAAATTCCTTAAATACTCATTATCATCTAAATTTTCAATTGCCTTATAATCATCATCCATTTCGTCTCCAAAACCAAAATTCACTCTATTACTTGTATTATCATTTAATCTTCCGTGAATTTGTAAATTTTCAACCTTTCCATAGTGTCTATAATTACTATACTCCTTTGTGACACCAATATAATTATCAATAGTTAGTGTATAATTAAAATTTAAACAATAAGTAATTATA
>Ga0247814_10000451_pt1 | contig 33144 bp, 25 predicted proteins | sample UWRJL179409R1_FD_179947 | JGI IMG/M metagenome (GOLD analysis project Ga0247814, IMG submission 179947) | Plant litter microbial communities from Arlington Agricultural Research Station in Wisconsin, United States - UWRJ-L179-409R-1 | ecosystem: Environmental > Terrestrial > Plant litter >... | reverse complement strand
GGCTTGGTTTTTACAAACTGCAGCGCAGGACGGATCGTATGCTGTGTAGTGTGCACCGCGCCGGAAACCATTCCATCTGCATGACCTTTATAAACCATCATGGTGCCGAAGTAAGATACGTCTGTCATCATATCCCTGGCCATTTCCATATTTACATTTTTAGTTTTACGCAGTTCATATAAGGTTTCTACGTAATCATCATAATGTTCGGAATCTGCCGGATTATGAATATGAATTGTATTCAGATCCAGATTTAAACCTAATCGTTTTACCGTTGTTCCAATTTCTAATGGGTCGCCAAGTAAAGTAATATCTACAATATCCTGACTGATCAGTCTTTCTACTGCTTTTAATATTCTTTCATCATTGCCTTCAGGAAGTACAATGTGTTTTTTCTGACTTTTGGCCCATTTGACTAATTGGTACTGGAACATATGAGGCGTGATTCCCTCATAGCGGAAGGTGATAATCTTATCATCCAGCGCCTGCATATCTACATATTTTTCAAAAATATCTATGGCCAGTTCTATCTTCTTTTTATTGTCAATCGTGATCTTCGAATGTATTGCACCGATAGCGGTAGTAGTCTCAAAAGTGCCTTTTTCTACTGATATGATAGGAATAACAGTTTGCAGACCTTCAATCAGCCGGATCATGTGCTCGTCAGGTAGCGTCCCGGCGGTAAGTACAATTCCCGCTACTTTTGGATAATTGGCTGATAAGTTTGCCTGTAAAGATCCGATAATAATGTCGCCACGGTCACCCGGCGTTACGATCAGTACATTTTCTTTGATGTAACTCAAAAAATTAGGTAACATCATCGCACCAGTTACAAAGTTATCTACCTGGTTGGCCATCAGGTCTGCGCCGAATAATACCTTCCCATTCAGCGCATGGGTTATCTCTTTCATGGTCGGACTCTGTAAGCCACTTTCCAAAGGGATGACGGTAATCATCAGGTCTGCCGGTAACTGTTTTGCTAAAGCAAGTTTTACCTGTTCCGCATCTTTGGGAGCAACCATATTTGCCACAATTCCCAGGACCTGTACATCCCTGAGCATAAAGTTTCTGTAGACGTTTACAGCTGTATTGATCAGCTGTGTTGCCGTTTTGTCTTTACCTGTTACCACCATCATCACAGGGGCACCCAGATTTTTGGCGATCAGGGCATTGGACTCAAACTCAAAAGCGATTCCTTCGCCTAAGAAGTCGCTTCCTTCTATCACCGTAAAATCATAATTATCTTCCAGCTTTTTATATTTGCTGATAATGGTATTGATCATGTGACCAGTATGTTCCGCTTTAGCATCATGCAGAATCTGCTGCCGTGTAAAGGCATAAGTATCCTGGTAATTAATTGGCAGGGAAAAATAGTCAAGGATAGCTTCAATGTGCTGTTCCTTTTGCTCAGGATCTTCCTGTGCAATAATCGGTTTGAAATAGCCCACCTTTTGTGTTTTGGCGAGCAACATATTTACCATTCCGAATGCGACAACTGATTTGCCAGTGTAAGGTTCTGCAGAGGCTATGAATATGTTTTTGGTCATGTCGAATTATTTATTTACCCTTAATAACGAATCACGACCAAGATAGTGGGAAAAAAATTAATTTTTGCTATTTTGAGATCCATCCTTCCGGATTTTGTGCAACCTTTCCTCTCCTGATCTGGAACTGTAATTGTGGTCTGCCGCCGTCATTTGCCACAATACCAATAGTTTGTCTCGTTGTAACCTGTGATCCTACAGCTACTGATACGGATTTTAAATTTTGATAAACCGTATAATATTCTCCATGCTTGATCAGAATAAAATATACACCATACTGAAAACTTGCAATTCTTACTGTACCAGCAAATACAGCATGGACTGCTGCACCCGGCGCTGTTTCGATATTAATACCATCGTTGACATAGGAGGCCTGACCTTCCATATGTTTTCCGAAACGTTCTGTGATGGTACCACTCACAGGCCAGGGGAGTGAGCCTCTGTTTTTTTGGAAGTCGGACGATAATTTTGCAGACCCTGCACTGGCATTCAGGTAACTGCCGCTGGTTTTTGCCTTTGCGGCAGGTGCTTTTTTATTTGCCGCTCTTGCCCTTGCTGCAGCTGCGCGTTCCGCTGCATCGGCTTTCTTTTTGGCTATGGCAATATCTCTTAGAATTGCTGCGCGGATATCACGGTCAAGTCTTGCCTGTTTTTTTCTGCGGACGGCAATATCCTGTTTGTATTGTTTTTCCTGTCTGCTGTATTTATTAAGGACGAGGGCCTGTTCAGATTTGTTCTTATCTAATTTTGCCCTGTCATTTTCCTGTTCCTGCAGCAGATTACTTTTTTCTTTGAGATTTTTATCAAGGATGACGATTTTATATTTCAGGTCTTTTTGGCGGCCCTGGATATAGTCTGCCTGTTTTTTCCTGTACTGACCAAACTGCTGGAGATATTTGATTCTTTTATAGGCCTGATTAAAATCCTGGGAGGCAAAAATAAACATCATCCGCTCGTAAGCGCTCCTGTTGCGTTGCGCAAACCTCATCATCGCTGCATACTCATCCTTGAGCTGCCCCAGCTGTCCCTTGAGATTTGTTACCGTATGGGTATTTTCATTGATCTGCTGGTCAAGATTTCTGATTTCAGTATTTATTACTCCAATTTTTTCCTGCATTAAGCCAATTTTGGCATTTAATGCGTTGATCTGGCTAAGTGTAAGCTTTTTATTCTTTGCTGCTCTATTTGCATTTCTCTGTAAAAGATTGATTTCACGTTGCAATGCCTGTTTTTTTCTTTTAAGCGCTGTGCTGCTTTGGGCAAATGAAAAAGAAGACGACAATATAAAAAGGCATAGAATGATCAGGCTTTTTAAACTCATTCGGCCAAAGGTATAGATTTTTTAAAGCTATTAAAAACGGATGTAGAATCTGGTGATCTGATTACTGCTCTCAAAAGTGATCGTTCCGTTGTTGTATTCGATAAATCTTTTAGCAATATAGAGTCCCAGTCCGTTAGAACTTTCACCACTTGTTCCCGGACGCTGTGCATGTGTATTTTTTGTGAAAATTAATGGCTGCAGGTGTTCGGGGATATCCATTCCGCCATTGATCACTTTAAGTGTAAGATGATCATCCTCAGCATGGCTCGTGATGTTGATGGCACTAGTAGGGCAGGAGAATTTGATGGCATTATGGATAACATTTTGTACTGCCCTTTTAACCAGGCTCTGATCGATGTTTTTGACCACAGGTGTAGCAGACAGTCTGACCATCATGGTAATATCTTTCATTAGTGCGAGGCCTTTCTGTTCATTTATACATTGAAGATAAAAGTCATTCAACTCTGTAGGCACTCTGTTGATGGTTCGTTTGTCATCCCATAACAGATCATCAATCCGGTCATTTGCCAGTTTGCAGGAAACTGACAGCAAGCTGATCAGGTCTTTACTTTCATCAGCAACATGAAGATCCAGTAAATTCACCAAGCCCTGCATATTGGCAATCGGATTTTTGAGATCGTGTATAATGTATTTGATGTTATCCCGGGTATCTACCATCGATTCAAACATATGCTCTGCTATGGCTTTCAGGGAAATTACGCCAATAAAATGAGGTTCAAAAACCGGAAGATAGTCTTCATTAGACGCTTTCATTATTTTGAAGACCTCAAAAATATGCTGGTCTGATGTTATCCTCGGTTTATTGAACTGATAATCTTTAATCCTGCCATGGGGGTGGTTGTGAAAGTCTGTTAAGGTAAGAATGCCTGTCGTAACAGATTCTTCATCAATTACTGCTATATAGGGATGTTTTTTTAATGCTTCATAAACACCTTTACTATCTTCCAGGATGCCTAAAAAGGGACAGTTCCGATCAATGAGTTTTTTAATATCCATTAGTCATTCAGATAAAATCCATACAGTAAGATATGGCGCAGACCATACTTATCCGCTTAAGAGGCACTGGTATACCTGGAAACGAAATAAGCAAGCCCACGCCAAAGCATGAGCGTTGCAATATCTCTCGTTTCCTTTTGAAATTACCAGTTTCCTTAAGCGAGTTTTGCTACGCAATATCTTAAATAATATTTTTTGTTTTTGACAGCAAACTCCTGCCCGATGTCAAAACATTAACGAAAGTAAGAAAATTGTGCGTTATGAAATGAATTTCTGTCTCTAAATTTATATATAGGTTCAGATTTTAATGCTAAATCAATTTTATAATTTATTAGCTCACAGGGGTAAATTAAAAGAAGGTTGATAATTTAAAATAAAGTATACTTAATTAGTAGATTATATGTATGTTTGCAGCACACCGTTCTTACATTTATTAATTTTATCCAGAAAGACTGAGGGAAGGGCCCTGTGATGTCTTAGCAACCTGTATTTTACAAGGTGCTAACTCCTACCGCTTAAAAGCGGATAGATAAGAATATTTTCATTGAATATAATTGTCTTTGATAGGTTATGAAGCTTGAATAAGCTTGTTCATCATGGTTACATAGGCGATCAGCTTATAGCGGCTCCATCTGAGATCTGGGTATTAACATTATTTTTTAATCTTAAATATTTAGATGGACATGAGAATTTATCTTGACAATGCAGCAACTACACCTTTAAGCAGAGAAGTTTTTCAGGCTATGGAACCTTATCTTTTTGAAAACTTCGGTAACCCTTCTTCTTCACATTATTACGGGAGAACAGTTAAAAGTGCAATCGAACAGTCACGCAAAACAATAGCAGAGTTATTAAATACTTCACCTGCACAGATCGTTTTCACCTCAGGTGGTACCGAAGCAGATAATACTGCAATTCTTTCCGGAATCCGGAATAATGGGATCAAACTGGCAATAACTACACCATTTGAACATCATGCTGTTCTAAATACTTTAAAATCTCTTCAGAAAAATGGTGAGATAGAACTGGTGTATTTGAATCATGATGAGAAAGGTAATTTGTCCATTCCTCATTTGGAAGCCTTATTATCAGTTAACGAAAAGGCATTTGTTTCTGTGATGCATGGTAATAATGAGATTGGGAATTTAAATGACATACAGGAGATCAGCGATGTCTGTTGTAGGTATGGAGCTATATTCCATACGGATACGGTTCAGAGTATGGGACAATATCAATACAATACAAAACAGTTGAAAGCGGATTTTCTTGTGGGATCTGCTCATAAGTTTCATGGCCCGAAAGGGATAGGTTTTTTGTATAAAAGTGCAGATCATGATTTATTGCCATTAATTAATGGGGGGTCTCAGGAAAAGGGAATGCGGAGTGGTACGGAAAACGTGACAGGGATTGTAGGCCTTGCAAAAGCACTTGAACTGAGTTACGGGAATCTTGAAAATAACAAAAGACATATTACGAGCTTAAAAGAAAAAATGATCAGAGATTTGATCCATCACATTCCAGGAATTAGATTCAATGGCAATTCAGCACTTACAGATCGGAGTTTGTCGACTGTTCTCAGTGTTTCCTTACCAGAAGCAGTAAATGGAGATAGTCCCCTGAATTATCTTGACCGGCATCATATTTGTGTATCAGGCGGAAGCGCCTGCACGAGCCATAGTACGTCAGGATCTCATGTTTTGACTGCTTTGGGTGATAATTTTGAACGAAATACGGTCAGATTTTCTTTCAGCAGGTATAATACAGCAGAGGAGATTGATCAGGTAGTAAACAGACTTGCGGGTTTGTATAAACAAGAAAGTCTGAACGAGCTCAGTGCTGTAAGTTAATTTATAAATTTAAATGATTGAACTAAAAAATATTACAAAGCAGTTTCAGCTTAAAAACAGGACTGTAACTGCTTTGTCTGATGTCTCACTAAAAGTTCCGAAGGGTAAAATCTTCGGCGTAATTGGCGCTTCAGGAGCAGGAAAAAGTACCCTGATCCGTTGTGTTAATTTACTGGAAAGGCCAACTTCCGGCGAAGTAATTGTTGACGGCGTAGATCTGATTGGTCTGTCTTCTGCTCAGCTGGCAAAGGAAAGAAGGCAGATTGGCATGATCTTCCAGCATTTTAACCTGTTATCTTCCAGGACGGTTTTCGATAATGTGGCATTTCCTCTCGAACTTGATAAGTTGCCTAAAGCAGAGATTGAGGAAAGAGTGAATGCTTTGCTGGCTTTGGTAGGGCTCCATGAAAAACAAGATGATTATCCCGCAAGTTTGTCGGGCGGACAAAAACAGCGTGTTGCCATTGCCCGCACACTGGCAAGTAACCCAAAAGTATTGCTATGCGATGAGGCCACCAGTGCCCTTGATCCTGCCACAACTCGTTCTATACTCACCTTATTAAAAGATATCAATAAGCGACTGAATATAACTATCCTGCTGATCACGCATGAGATGGATGTGGTAAAAAACATTTGTGATGAAGTTGCGGTAATCAGCAATGGTGTATTAATTGAGCAGGGTACTATCAGCGAGATCTTTGCGCATCCGAAAACCGATTTGGCCAGGGAGTTTGTGGCTTCTTCCTTAAAGATAACCCTGCCGGAAAATTACCAGGAGAGACTTATTCCTGTATACAGTGCCGGCAAAAGACCTTTATTAAAATTAGATTTTACCGGCCTTTCTGCCGATGATCCTGTTTTATCAGAAGTAAGCAGATTATTTGAAATTGATAACAATATAGTATATGCACAAATTGAGCATTCTGGTGGCGTTAAATTCGGCGCAATGGTTGTAGAAGCATCAGGTACAGAGGAGAATAACCAGAAAGCAATTGCTTACTATGAATCGAAACAAATTAAAGTGGAGGTATTAGGTTATGTCTGATGCAATGATTCTGCTCCTCATTAAAGGGGCTATTGAAACGATTATCATGACTTTTGTATCGGGCTTTTTTGGATTTGTGATCGGGCTGCCGACCGGCGTCATGTTATACCTTACCCGCAAAGGTCAGGTGTTAGAAAATATCACCTTGAACACTACTGTTTCCATTCTTGTAAACATATTCAGATCTATCCCTTTCATTATTCTCATTGTGTGGATGATTCCTTTTACCAGAATGCTGGTAGGAACGTCTATTGGTGTGGAGGCAGCATTAGTTCCTTTAAGTATTGGTGCAGCGCCTTTCATAGCAAGAATGGTGGAAAATAGTCTGATTGAAGTACCTGGAGGGCTGGTAGAAGCTGCCAGGGCGATGGGAGCTACTCCATTTCAGATTGTAGTTAAGGTTCTTTTGCCTGAAGCATTGCCTTCGCTGATCAACACGGCTTCTATTACACTCATTACATTAGTAGGTTATTCTGCTATGGGCGGTGCTGTAGGGGCTGGCGGATTAGGCCAGATAGGTTATCAGTATGGGTATGTAGGATACGATGTAGTCGTGATGAATACTGTGCTTTTATCCCTGGTAGCTCTTGTTTTTTGTATACAATTTGCAGGTGATGCTATTTCTAAACGTGTAGACCACAGGAAATAATCCTGTTTTTATTATAATAACAATTCAATGAAATCAAAAATTCAATTATTCGCCGCTATTACCGTTGTGGTTACCTCGTTTGGCTGCGGCAGAGGTAACAAAACCAACAATCCCGATCATATTAAAGTAGGAGTAGAGGCTGGGCCAGAATATGTGGTTGCACAAGCAGCACAGAAAGTAGCAAAAGAGAAATACGGACTTGAAGTGGAACTGATTCAGTTTAATGATTATGTAATGCCTAACGAAGCGCTGCATCAGGGAGATATAGATGCGAACGTTTTTCAGAACAAGCCCTATCTGGACGTACAAGCTAAACAACGCGGTTATCAATTTTTTATCCAGGGAAATACATTTGTTTATCCATTAGCAGGTTATTCAAGAAAAATTAAAAGTCTCAGTGAACTGAAAGACGGAAGCACTGTAATTATCCCTAATGATCCTACAAATGAGGGCAGATCACTACTCTTATTACAGAAAGCCGGTCTCCTAAAATTAAAAGATGGTGTAGGGCTTTTGCCTACTATAAATGATATTGCCGCTAATCCTAAAAAACTGAAGATTGTGGAGCTGGAGGCGCCTCAGTTACCACGATCACTCGATGACCAAAACGTAACGATTGCTATCATCAACAATACATTCGCTACTCCGGTGGGATTGATTGCTAACCGTGACGGATTGTTTGTGGAGGACAAAAATTCTCCTTATGTTAATATCATTGTGTCCAGAGAAGATAACAAAAACGAAAGCAAAATCAAAAGGTTTGTTCAGGCATTCCATTCTGATGAAGTAGCCGCCGCTGCTGCAAAAGAATTTAAAGGTGGTGCTGTAAAGGGCTGGTAATCTCAGGAATTTATTTCTTCATAACGGAGTACCCGGTTTTTATATAAACTGTCTATCTTGAATACATATGCAATGATGATCAGCAGTGATACCGGCAAGGTGACATATTCAAACATGTCAAACTTCCAGAAACCATAACTGATGAGCAGAATGAATCTTAGACATTCGAGATAGAAAATCCATTTTTTTTGTTCGAGCAGCGCTCCGCAGTTGATGAGCGTGAGCAGGATGAATAAAGTAATAAATAATTTGTCATCAAGCCCTAAAATTGTATATAGGGCGGTGATTACCGTAAGTAATACAACTGCAGCTATAACCTGGAGGTTCAGATAGGTTTTGAACTTAAATCTATATCTCGATGAAGACTTGTGCTGGAGATATTTCTTTTCCAGTGCAGGTCTGATCTCCTGGTCCAATGTAGCTGGTCCGCCGAAAATTATCCTTGCCTTGTCCCGATATCCGGAAACTCTTTTACAAGCCTCGACGAGCTCGAGGTAATAATGAAAGTGCTGCCATAGGAAACTGTAGCTTTTTACAGGATGCGTCAAGCCATAGTTCGGGCTTTCTTCTTCACTTTGAAAAGTGCCGAAAATCTTATCCCAGAAAACAAAAACATCTCCATAATTTTTGTCCAGGTACTTATCATCACTGGCATGATGTACGCCATGCAGGGAAGGAGTAATCAACACTTTTTCCAACCATTTAACCTGACCAATTAACTGTGTATGGGTAAAAAAGGAATAGGCGCCATGAACTACCAGGATAGTAATGACCATGTTAGGATGAAAACCGACCAATGGTAACACGCACCAGAAAACATTCCTGATGATTGCCTGAAAAACCGTAATCCTTGCGGATACAGTAAGATTAAACTCTTCACTCTGATGATGTACAATATGTGCTGCCCATAAAAAGTTCACTTCATGGCCCAGTCTGTGATACCAGTACCAAACCAGGTCGGTCGCCATAATGAGTATTACCCATACCCACCAAACGTTTGGGATACTGAATACCGCATGATGGGTGTAAATCCAATAAAAAAGGGAATAAAAACTACCTGCAATAAATAAGTTGAGCAACCGCTCGGCAATACCAATGCTAACATTAGCAATTGAACTTTCATATTTGAATATATCTGGTCTTTTCAAATGTATGGCGAGCATATATTCTAGATAAAGAAAGATAAAAAATCCTGGGATTGCAAAGGCCAAATAATTAATGTTTAGATTGAGCAGGGTGTTCATAATCAATATTTTAGCTATTTTTAATTTCGGAAGATAATTTCATTTTACCTAAATGATTTTTAAAGGTTACGGCGCTTGCTGCTTAATAACCATGGCAAGATAATAAAATCTATAAAAATAGTAGACATTAATTTGTGTTATTATTGTTTATATTGTTTTTCTATTTATATGAAAAAAGAAACAGTAGTTGTAATTGGAGCCGGAATTGCAGGTTTATTAGCTGCAAAAGAATTGGCGGCATCCTTTAATGTAGTTATTTTGGAAGCTTTGTCTCGATTTGGAGGGAGGATTGACACGGTGACAAACAATGGTTTTTCCGTACCGGTTGAGGCGCAGAATTTGTTCGTGGCAGGGCCGGAAATTCTATTGAACTGTTAGAGGAGGCGAAACTGAATTATAAACATTTGGTATATCCTAAGAATTCAAGTTCCTGAACATCTTTAGTTAAATGCACTTTTCCATCAGCCAGCACATATAAATCATCACAAATTTGCACAATATGCCTGAACATATGGTCCGTGATCAGAAATCCTTTGTTGGCTTTTTCCTGTTGAATTAGTTCTTTCACCACTTCAATATGAATCGGGCTGAGGTGTGAAAAAGGCTCATCCAGCATGACAAATCTGGATGACTTTTTTAAAAGAAGAAAAATTTCAATGAGTCGCCCCTGCCCCCCGCTAAGATCTTTAATAGCCGTTTTGTATTTTGATTTAAATTCTGGAAAAACTAATTCCAGGGAAGAATAATCAACATTGAAATCTGAGAAAATACGTTTTAATGAAAGATTTTTGGGGATAAAATTGAACTGAGGAAGGTTTAGCAGCAAGTCTGGACGCTGATAAGCATTTGGAACATGTTCATCATCAATGCGAACAGATTGGCTGCTGGCTTTCAAATTCCCGTATATCACATTCATCAGGCATGATTTTCCGTTCCCATTTCTTCCCAGCAATCCTGTAATTTTACCCGTTTCACATCTCAGGTAAATATCAGATAAGATCCTTCTTCCATTAAATTCAAGATAAACACTGTCTACTTCTAATCTATGAACCATGAAAATTTATCCGAAAATATGAGCATTATAATAAATATAAACAGATCGGCCGTAACCGTCCATCCAATTAAAGCATTTTTACTTATACCCAGATTTTGGTAATAATAATACTCCTTACGTTTATAATTATTTACGAAATATAAAAACAAACTAAGTGTAATCAGCTTAAACCATATCAGTGAAGTTAAAAAAGGAATGCCGAGTTTATAAAATGCAAATGCACAGAGCACTGATATCAACAGTGCAGGTATGGAAAAGTTTTGATAAAAAGTAAATAATAATCTTAACTTTCGATTGCCTGTCATATAATGGCAAGTTAGCAATTTACCGATTAAATAGATTTTTTAGTAGTAGGGATTTTATAGGTATGTTCGGGATAAATATCCCAATCGCTCTCAAGGTCTAATTGCAGTTTTTTTACAAATGACTCTTCCACATTTAAAAGGGCGGAGTGGGGCAGAAGGCTGTCGTCCATGATCCGGGCATGGTGAACAGTCAACACTGCGGTTAGCGCTATTTTTAATAAATTAGACTTTGGGCTTAAATCTTTAACAATGGAACCATAATTGTAGTTATTTTTACGACATATACAGAATAATAGCTTAGATGAGTAAAGTATTTACGATTGCTGAAGGACTCGAAAACATGGGTGCATTGCGCACTGGTGGTCAGGGCTCAGTTTACAAAGGAAGAAGATTCGGACCAATAATTACGGCGGTAAAAATATTGCCAACGCCTGTACACGCTGAAAGTGAGGATGATAAGAACTTCAAGAGCTTTCAGAATGAAGTGGAAAAGCTGAAGAAAGTGAATGAGGAACCAAACCCTAATGTGGTTAAGATATTAAATTCAGGGCTTACTGAAAGTGGATCTTTCCCCTTTATAGAGATGGAATATATAGATGGACCAGATCTGGAAGAGTTGCTGAAAGAACCGCATGAAAAAATATTTACCATCAAGGAGGTCATCAGGGTAGCCGATCATCTGGCGAATGCGTTAGCGCATTGTCATAAAGTTGCGGTGAAACATGGTGATATAAAAAGTAATAATGTAAAGTTTAATATCCACACTGGAAATTATGTATTGCTGGATTTTGGCCTTTCGGCCATGTCAGACGAGCAGCGCAGAACAAGTATCAGGCATGCGGGAGCAATAGAATTTATGGCACCCGAGCAAGGGGAAGGCGCGATGTTATTCGAAACAGATGTTTACAGTTATGGCGTAATATTGTATGAACTGCTGGCCGGACAGGTTCCTTTTCCGCTGCTCGATAATGGTCAAAAATCACGTAACGATGTGATGTTAGGTCATCTGGAGCTGCAGGTTCCGGATATTCTTGCGTTGCGGAAGCAGAATTTGCCAGAGAACTGGCGGGATGCCAAGGCGATTAATGAAATGCAGGTACCAGCATGGTTACTTGCTATGATAGCCAAATGCCTGGAGAAAGATCCTGCTAAAAGATATGCGGACGGTGTGGCACTGCAGGATGCTATTGTGCATAGCAGTACGGCCGACAGCAGCGGTTACGTAGCTGATCTGGCAGGAAATTCTTTGCTGCAGATGGAAAATGAGCGATTACAAAATCTGGTTTTGCATTACCAGGAAAGTGCAAACGGTGAAGAAATGGTGGATAGAAATGCCGGGTTAGTGGTGATTTCCAAACCTGTATTTGCTGTGTTGATCCTCACTGTAGTTTTTATGATCGCTTTACTGAGTTATTTCCTGCTATTCAGGGAGCCTGAGGCTAAACCGGAAAAAGAAAAGCCGGCAAATAGTTTCATAGTTCCGGATACAACAGGTCAGAATAAAGATAGGGGATATAGCTGGGACAAAAATCGGGATACTGCTGACAGCGAGCGTGAAGCAGATACACCGGTACAGCTGAAACCGGTGCCCCAACAACAGCCAGCTGACACGACTGTAATGGATTTAGACACTACCTTACACTTTTAAGTTTAAGATATTAAATATAAGATATGGCAGAGAAGTCAACTTTCTGGAAGAAAACAGGTCTTCAGGATCTCTTTCTTCCCAGTACTAAAAATAAGGCGAAAGAAACTCCGGTAAAAAGTTTAACGCCTGATGAGGTTTATAAATATATACTGGAAAAATTCAATGAGTCGATAGGGCAGCTTTCTTTTGCCAACAGGATCGTATTTTATCACGAGTATATTATCTGCTTCAATGAAGAGGATTATAAAGAGTTTCTCGCACATAAACAAGGACTTTTTGGTATCATCGTTCATGAATCAGTAAACCAGTTCTATCAATTACTTGCAGCTTACCGCAAAGCGGGAAAAACTGTTGAACCCTCAGGTTCAAAATGGGTATTCAGACTGGTTTCACATCCGGATTATCAAAGAGGAGATAAAGGTTTTATTGGAAAACTACTCCCGGGTACCACGCAGAAAGAAGAAAATTTGAGGGTAACTTTTATTCCCAGACACACGGGGATCGCGGAAACGCTTGATGTAAATAAGGAAATCCTTAATGGGTTTACCTACTATAGCGAGGGTTATTATGAACTGCCATATACGAATGACTTTACTGATCAGCCCGCTGCGGCTACCAAAGCAGAGGCCGGCGGCGGACAAAAAACATATGCCAGGTTTGAAACTATTCTTCCTGATCACAGTTTCAGGGGTAAGAAACTGGAATTCTTAATGAAATCTCCAGAGATTACCATATCGGGAAATGAAGAGAGCAGGGTTGCACATGATATCTTTAGTATTCCTTCAGAATGGGTTAATACCCCTCATTTGAGCATTCGTCACCATCAATCTGATGGTAAGTTTTACCTCGCTTCCTACGGGGAGAAAACCATTGTGAATGAGAAAGATGTACCACGCAGCGAGATCAATGCTCCACAATGGATAGAACTTCCTTTTAATTCAAGGATATTGCTAAATGGCATTATCGGCATAAATATTTTTAAACCTTAGTACCATGTCACAATTGTTATCGGTTGCTATGCTTGCTATCGCAATTCTTTTGCTATTCTGGCATTTTACAGCTATAAAAAAAACTAAAGAATAATGGCAGATCAACTGTTTGGAATTACTCACCCTGGCCAGGTCAGATTGAATAATGAAGATGTCTTTATTGCGCAGAAATCGAATAACGGACAATTTATGATTGCCGGCGTGATTGATGGTGTAGGTGGATATGAGGGGGGGGAAATTGCCGCTGCAATCACGAAGGAAATTGTGCTGAATGAACTTTCTGAGATTGGAAAAGATGTAACGGCCCAGTTAGATATCGCCTTCCTGCTGGCAAATGAGGAAATTATAGCTAAAAAAATAGGAAATAGAGACCTGGCAGAAATGGCTTGTGTGGCCACTGTTGCGGTGATAGATATGGAACAGAATCAGCTGTATTATATCCATGTTGGTGACACCAGGTTATACCTGTTCAGGGATAACTCTTTGGTAAAGATTTCGCACGATCAATCTTTTGTAGGGTTTTTAGAAGATTCCGGGCGACTCACTGAAGAAGCTGCGATGCAACATCCGAAGCGTAATCAGATTGACCAGGCGCTGGGTCTGACTAGTCGTGATGGCATGACAAACACCTATTTTGAAACCGGATCTTCTCCTTTTCTGCCTGGAGATATAATTCTGGTTTGCAGTGACGGACTTACAGATCTGGTCAATAAAGAAGCGCTCGTTCGTGTGCTCAGCAAGACTGGCAGTCTGGAAAGTAAAGCAGCTGAGTTAGTGGATTTAGCGAATGCTGCGGGTGGGAAGGACAATATAACAGTTGTTTTATCAAGGAATGATAAGCCTGTAAAAGTGCATGAAAGTTCCCGGCCGGTTGCAGAGGTAAGTAAACCAGTTGTTGCGGCACCACTTCGGGCGGAGCCGTTGAGCACAAGTTCTGCGACAATAAGTCAGGAGACAGAACTGCCTCCAAAGACCAACACGCACAAAGGCCTAATCTTACTCTCACTTTTATGTCTTATCCTGCTGGCATCTACTATCTTCCTCTTTGTAAACAGGCCAAATGAACCTGCTGCTGAAGTGAAAAATACTGTCATACCTGTTGTTAATATGCAGGAAAAACTTCTTACCGATACGATTGCCAAATTTACGGGTGATACATTGCTGCTTTCAGCAGCTATTTTTAAGGAGCCGGTAAGGTTAACAAAGCCTTTGAACTTTACGCAGGATACATTAGTTATCAGAACCAAAGGGAAGATTACTTTTGTGAGCGACTCAGCATTTAAAGGTCCGGCGATGGTTTTCTCTGCTGCTTGTAAATACATCTCCATAGATAGTGTCGTGTTCGAAAACTTTGAAACAGCTATAGTCTCTTATAATAATGCATTGGATTTAAACAATACCCGTTTCAATAAATGTAAACATGCTTTACAGGTTTTGTTTGAATTTCCTGATCAATATTTTGTGAACGGAAGAATTTCAAAACGCGCTTATCAGACAGATTCCACGTCAAAAAAATAAGATGGATAAACAAAATACTAAGTCCTCCGGGGGAAGAACACAAGAACGACTGTTTTTAGGATTGATTGTCATTTTACTGGCCACCTTATTCGTGAGGCTCTTCGGCGTTCTTCAGGAAAGGATGAAAGATGTGGACCTTCGTTTAAAAGCTGGTACAATCATCAACCTGAATGCACCTGATCCCGCAAATGGGATAAAAGCATTATTGCAAAAAGGGTATTACATGGAAGATCCATTGGATGTAGAAGTGATTGGTGGGAGTATTGCAGCTCAGCAATCGCCTGCCCCCAATTTCAGCAACGTAGGAGATCTGAATAAAAGAAAATATAATGTGCTGGCCGATGATGCTAACCGGAACGGTGGGGTCTCTTTTAAAAAGAGAGTCGCGGTATCCAGAGCGCTGCTGGGTTTTACCGGGGCTGATGAAAGCCGGTTCGTGGAAGAAAAAAATAGCCCGCCTCCATATCCTGCAGTAAAAGACCTGACGATGGGCACGGCCGCAATTACTGGCACGGTTGCCAATAAAGGAGTTGGCGTTAGTGGAGTGCTTGTACGCTTAAGTACGGTTTTGCCAGTAGATAGTATAGATGCAAAATCATTTACTGCCTACGCCAGAACGGATGCTGAGGGTAAATATGAGTTCATTAATTTGCCTGACCGGATCGCATACGAGGTGATTCCACTTAAGCCAGGCTCGGAATTTGGGCAGACAAAAGGGATAGAAGAATTAAGAGGCAGTAAAAATCTCAGTTTTTCGGAGCAGCCACATCAGATCAGACTACTTTCTACACGTGATTTTAATACGCTTAAAGCGGATGGTGCATTGGTTGTACGAACCCCGGAACAGTTTAATAAATGGTACTGGTATATCACAGGTGGTTTTTTTCTGGTGTTCATCGTGCTTCATCTTCTTTTGTCTTTCCGTTTTCCAGAAGCAGATCAATTGCTGCTGCCTTTACTGATGCTGCTGACAGGAATTTCCTTTTTAACTTTACTCAGCTTACAGGATCCGGTTCGTGACCGTTTTCTGGCGATCGACAGTTTGTTGTTTTTAGTAATCGGTGCGTTGATTTTCAGTATACTTCTTTTTCTGAACATAAAGCGTTTCAATGCTGATGCTAAATTATACAGGATGTTTATTTTCAAAGACCGCTCTGCTGCAAATGGTTGGCCCTGGATAGCCCTGGCAATGGTTTTGCTGCTTACCACACTCTTATTCGGAGGTGGTCCGGAGGGAAGCGGCGTAAAAGTAAACCTGTTGGGAATACAGCCAAGTGAAGTTGTCAAATATATTGTAGTGTTATTTCTTGCCGGATTTTTTGCTTTAAATGAGCAATTTATTTCTGCTTATTCGAGCTGGAAAAAACGTTGGTCCTTCTTTTCTTTTGCGCTGGGTGCGATATTTTTTACGCTTTTATTGTTTCTGATGCTGGGTGATCTTGGGCCTGCTATTGTGATCTGCTTCACTTTTATCATCCTGTTTTCTTTTTCCAGGGGTGACTTTATGGTGATGGCTGGTGCCGTTCTGCTCTATGTTATTGTGGCATGGGTTGTTGAAAATGTTTGGCTGGACGTACTGATTACTTTTGGTGTGCTGTTTCTTACAACAATGCTGCGGAAAAAGACATTAAGTGAATCTGCAGTGATGGCTTTACTGGTGATTACGGCTTTTCTAACAATTGATAAAATTCCATATCTGGATAAAATTGTTCCCGGACCTGTACAGCGGCTCACTGATCGTAAAGCGATATGGCAGGATGCCTGGAATAATGAAGTTTATGGTGGTGACCAGGTGGCAAATGGTCTCTGGGCTATTTCAAGCGGCGGAATAAGCGGACAGGGAACCGGGGAGGGATTTGCTAAAACTATACCTGAAGCACATACGGATATGATTCTTCCTGCGATCGGGGAAGAATTCGGCTGGACTGGTATTACTTGTATTTTTATTCTGTTTCTGATTTATCTGCACCGGTCAATTATTATCGGCCGGCAAACAGGTACTCCATTTCTGTTTTATATTTGTGCCGGTATCGGCATCTGTACATTTGTGCAGTTTTTACTGATTGCAGGCGGCTCTATCGGTGCACTTCCGTTATCTGGTGTCTCCCTGCCATTTGAAAGTTATGGGGGATCTTCATTGGTGATCAACTTTGTAGCAGCAGGGTTTCTACTATCTGCTTCATCTCTAAGAGGGACCGATGTACAGATGAAGTATTTAACCGGTCAGCAGGATAAAAACCTGGTTCCTGCACTGCTGTCTGCCTGTGCCGCCATCTTATTATTAGTGATTAATGTTTCCCGTTATAGTTTTACCAATGCTGCATGGATAGTTAAACCTGCTCTGGTAGCGGATAAAGGGGGAAGCAGAATGTTTAGTTATAATCCGAGGATAGGTATCCTGATGAAAAAACTGGAAGCAGGGACTATTTATGACAGATCAGGTCTGGTGCTGGCTACCAGTAATCCTGTGCTGATCAGACAGCAGCTACAAAAACTAAATGCAGCTGGTGTTCCTGGTTATGATCTTGATTCTGCGGTACATAAACGCGTGAACAGGTATTATCCTTTTGAAGAACAACTATTTTTCTGGACTGGTGATGCTAATACAGGTGTTTTTAACGGAAGTATAAATGGTTACTTTGCTGAATATGAACATGCAGCCGAATTGCGGGGTTTTAAAATGCCATTAACGAGTTATACTTTAACTGCGTCACGCTACCGGGAAGATCGTTTTCTTCCGAGGGGACCTAAAGAAATGACTGTATTGAAGAAGGACTATACTGCATTGGTGCCCTTATTGATATCCGGATTGGATACGGCAGAAATTGCTGTGTTCAAAAAAAGGAACAGGGATGTGAAACTGACGGTTGATGCCGATCTGCAAACGCATATACAGTCTGCCTTAGCTGCAGATCCGTCTTTGAAGAAAAGCAGGGTATCTGTGGTGGTGATGGAGTCTAATACCGGAGATGTGCTTGCTTCGGCTGTATATCCACTACCTCCGGTTAAAAACTGGGAGCAACTGACCATGAACAGTGCCGATCAAAATAAGCTCACAGGGTTTATGACTACTGCTGATGCCGGGTTTACGATTGCTACACAGCCGGGGTCGACCGCAAAACTGCTTACAGCAATGGCTGCGTTTAATAAATTGGGTATCGCTGCTGCGGGTCAGACTTACCTGGTCAGGCCAAATGAAAGAATCCGCACAGGAGGTCCGGAGCCTGATGAGACTGGTCAGATTGATATGGAAAGGGCAATTGTGAAGTCGAATAACGTCTATTTCATCAAGCTTGCAAACCAGCAGCATCTTCAGGAGTATATGGGGAATTTGTACCTTAAAACGGGAATGTTCCTGCGTGGAGTAGGTGGCTATTATTACAACAGAAAATCTGTTAATCAGGAGCAGGATGAACGCTGGATGGATTTATGGAGAAAAACAGAATTCAAAAGTAGTTACAGTGCCGATAATATTTACCGTAACCGGGCGACAGGCATCTCGGGAATGTCATGGGGACAGGGTGAGCTGATCGCTACCCCCGCTGCGGTAGCACGATTGGCTTCCGGGATCGCAAATGGTGGCACATTGCTGCCTAACCGTTATGTATTGAAATTGAATGACTCTTTGGTGCAGGTAAAAGAAGGTGTTTTATTAGCTGACAAACCTGCTTTTGCAGGATTACTGAAGAAGTATATGATTGAACAAAGTGCTGGTAAAGCTGGTGTGTTTGGTATTGCAGTTGCGGGTAAGACGGGTACTCCGGAACGGATGCTGAAAAAACGAAAAGTAAATGATGGCTGGTATGTTTTCTTTGCCCCGGCATCATCAGGCAAAGGTTATACGGTAGTTTGTATCAGAATTGAGGTCACTAAAGGGTCTTCAGAAGCAGTCCGCGTGGCCGGAGCGGATGTGATCCCTTACCTGGTGCAAAAAGGTTATATGGAAAGTATTGGCAGAGTCAATTGATAATAGTAAAAAAGAATAGGATGTTTGATTTTTTTAAAAAGAATAAGGAAGATAAAAATCTGGACGTAAAGGGTTTGCGTGAGGAGGTATTGCGGTTTATTAAAGAGGAATTACAGCGGTTGGATGGAGGCGAGGGCGAGGGAATAGCTTCTTTGCAGCTTTTTGTAAATCCTGTTGCTGGTCAGCAGCACCTTTATGAAACTGCACTCTACACTAGTAATCCTGCTCAGCTTCAGGAAGAAATACAGCGGATAGCTGATAATTTTGCATTGGATTTACCTGGGGATTGGAAAATGGAAGTGCAGTTTGTAGAAGAAATACCTGCCGGCGCAATCCCTGGTATTCAGCAGCATATTGGTTTAATGATCAAAAATGCCGTTGTGCCTTTGTCTGCTGTAACTTCGGCCACAGGCTATTTGAAAGTGCTCAACGGACAGGCAGAAGATGCTATTTATCAGCTGGATGCGGGGATGAAAAGAATAAATATTGGCAGGGAAAAAAATGTGCAAAGTGGAGACGGGGGCTTTCGGATAAATACTATTGCTTTCCATACTGAAGCACATGAAAGTAATAAGTACATCAGCAGGCAGCATGCACACCTGGAATGGGATCCGAAAGCTGGTACATTTCAGTTATATGGAGATGAAGGTGGTGTACCACCGGCAAATAAAACTAAGGTGCGTTCTGCAGCAGACGAAACACTGCACAAATTAAACTCAACGCAAATAGGTTATCCACTGCAAAATGGAGATCAGGTTATTTTGGGGGAATCTGCTGTTTTGGAATTTACTTTAATTTTAAAATAGCTCATTTTGAGTCAAATAAGAACAAATATGGGCAAATACATTTCTAATTAGGTATTGGGGATATTATTGCCCATTTTTTTAGGTAGTTTAGGCAATATCTTCCGGAACTATGATTATAAAAGCTACCTACCTTTTATCAATTCTTATCTTTATGACTGTTTTCACAGTCAGCGCCCAGACAAAACATACAGTTAGCGGTTATGTTAAAGATGCTGCTACCGGTGAACAATTAATCGGGGTAACGGTCCGCCTTGAGGGAAATAGTACGGTAAGTACAAGTTCCAATGAATATGGCTTCTTCTCACTCACCACTCAAAGTGGTAATTACAAACTAATAGTGGGTTCTGTAGGATATGTAATTGATAACCGCAGTCTCGTATTAAATAAAAACATCCAGATCAAGGTCAGTTTAACGAAACAAGATAACAGCCTGTCGGAGGTGGTTATTTCCAGTACAAGGAATGATGAACATGTGAAGTCTGCTAAAATGGGCGTGGAAAAGCTGAGCATGAAAGAAATAGACCGTGTACCTGTTATTTTTGGAGAAAGGGACCTGATCAAGGTAGTTCAGCTTTTGCCTGGTGTAAAAGCTGCCGGAGAAGGAAACAGTGGTTTTTTTGTGAGGGGCGGGGCGGCAGACCAGAATCTGATTCTACTGGATGAAGCGGTCGTCTATAATCCTTCTCACCTGCTGGGATTTTTCTCTACTTTCAATTCTGACGCTATAAAAGATGTTACCTTATATAAGGGCAATACCCCTGCACAATACGGTGGACGATTGTCATCCGTAATGGACGTAAAAATGAATGACGGTAATAACCAGAAGTTCAGCGTAAATGGAGGTATAGGAATTATTGCATCGCGATTAACCATTGAGGGACCAATAGTGAAAAATAAGGGGTCATTCCTGATCAGTGCGCGGCGCACCTATGCGGATATCTTCCTAAAAGCCAGTAAAGACACTATTGTTAAAAAAAGTGCTCTGTATTTTTACGACCTCAATCTGAAAGCGAATTACCAGTTTGGTGAAAATGACAAGGTCTACTTGTCAGGCTACCTCGGCAAGGATAAACTGGGATTGGGCGATTTGTTTGGCATCAACTGGGGAAATAAAACAGGTACACTGCGATGGAATCACCAGTTCAGCCCAAAATTATTCTCCAATACCTCACTGATTTATAGTGATTACAGTTACAATATTGACTTGAATACTTCTTCCAGTTTTAAAGGAACGATTATGTCCCGTATCAAAGACTGGAATGCAAAAGAAGAATTCAGCTTTTACCCGAATTCAAATAATACCTGGCGGATTGGTGTCAATTCTATTTACCACACCATCAGGCCGGGAGAATATACCGGCAATTTAACTTACACCAATCAGGCTTACAATTATAGCTGGGAGAATGCTTTTTATATCAATAATGAATGGAAAGCGTCCGACAAGCTGAAGGTAGAGTATGGTGTGAGGGTAAGTGCATTTTCTGTTTTAGGCGGACAAAATAATTTTTATACGCTAAATGATCAGGGAGCAATCATAGATACCATGAACTATGCCAGGGGAAAGATTGTTAAAACGTATCTGAATCTCGAACCGAGAGTTTCTGCTGCTTATCAGATCAATGCATTTTCTTCTTTGAAGGCTGCTTATTCCCGCAATACACAGTCATTACACCAGTTGTCAAGTTCTGCAACAAGCAGCCCGACAGATAAATGGGTTTCTACAAATAATATTATCAAACCCGAGCTGGCCGACCAGGTATCTCTGGGATATTTCAAGAATCTGGTTGATAACAATTATGAATTCAGCGCAGAAACCTATTATAAAAAGCTCCAGAATCAGGTCGACTATAAAGATGGAGCCAATATCAGGAGTAATGACCCTATTGAACCGCAATTACTGTTTGGCAGAGGGAGGGCTTATGGTATTGAATTACTACTCCGTAAAAAAACAGGACGACTTACAGGCTGGATAGGTTATACATTATCAAAAACTGAAAAGCAGATAGATGGCATTAATAATAGTGAATGGTACGCTGCAAGGCAGGATCGGACACACGATATCTCAATTGTAGGAATGTACGACCTGAATAAAAAATGGTCGCTTTCTGCAACTTATGTTTATTATACAGGTAATGCTGTTTCTTTCCCAAGTGGTAAATACTATGTAGATAATCAGGTTGTATTTTTATATACTAAACGTAATGCCTACAGGATGCCCGCATACCATCGCCTGGATTTAAGTGCTACACTAAAATTAAAACAACGTGAGCATTTCTCTTCAGAACTTGCCTTGGGACTGTATAACGCCTATGGGCGTGAAAATGCATACGCAATTACTTTCAGGGATAATCCTGATGATCGTTCACGTACGCAGGCTGTACAAACCTCCTTATTCAGGTTTGTGCCGTCAATTTCTTATAATTTTAAATTCTAATTTCATGGTTTACGGCAAAAAAATGTATTTCTGGATGTTTGTAATTGCAGTGATCTGCAGTTCTTGTGAGAAAGTAATTGATGTGACCTTAGATGATTCGACTTCACAGATTGTTATTGAGGGTGAAGTAACAAATGTTAAAGGTCCTTATACTGTTACCGTTACTGAATCTAAGAATTTCGAAGAGAACAATAGTTTTCCTGGTCGTGATGACGCTGTGGTAACTATTAAAGATATGACTTCTGGTATCACTGAGACGCTTAAAAGTAAAGGTGCAGGTGCTTATCAGACTGCTGTTTTATTGGGCGTTGCAGGTCGTACTTATCAACTGAAAGTTGTGCTGGGTGATAAAACCTATACAGCATCTTCCAGGATCCCGACAACTGCAGTTAAGCTGGATCGGATATTTGCGAAGCGTTTTACGCTGGATAGTAAGGATATCTACATCGTACCAAATTTTAAGGATCCTGTGGGTAAAGGGAATTATTACCGGTTAAGACAATGGGTGAGGGGTAAACTAGTGAAGGGATCTTATGTAAGAGATGATGAGGCTACTGATGGCAGAAATTATGATACTTCTTTATTTTATGATACCGATCCAAAGGCAGGAAATCCGCTGATCAATAATGGAGATGCAATAATGGTTGAACTGCAATGTGTTGATAAGGGAGTATATGACTTCTACAGAACCTTGAACACAACTATTGCGCAAGATGCTGCTACGCCTGCAAATCCCCTCAGCAACATTTCTGGTGGTGCTTTGGGTGTATTCAATGCCTGCCGTTCTGTTAAATTAACAAGTACAGCGAAGTTTTAAGAGATAAATTGTCCATTTTTGCAGCAGAAAAGGATTAATAAATGAAGAAGTCGGACGTAGAACAGGTACTCATCACAGTGAAATCTGGTAGTGAAGAAGCACTGAGCATTAAAATTTATAAAAACGGAATTATTGCCAGAAGGGGAAGCGGAGGTTTGCCGGGAGTAAAGATTTCAGGAATGAGCTTTACCGGGAATTCACTTTTTTTTGATCAGCTCATGCAATCCGTTTCCCAGCAGATTCTTGATGGGGGAATTAACCATGAGGAGAAGATCATCAGTGGTTCTCTTGAATACGTTGCTGCGTTTTACGGTGTCAGCAAAAATGGAGATCATGGTGAAAGGGCAGAATGGACAGCATCGACTGTTTTAAGATTTTTCATGGATGAGAGCACTACGTTCAGGCATAATTTGCTTGGTTTCGTTGATGGTCTTGCCATTGAAGCGATGAAGCTCACCGATTCATGGTATTTTGATATTGTGATGCTCGCATTAGAGAACAGAAAATCCAATGAGTTGCCAGAACAGACCATTGTTAGTGCCACGGATAAAGAAGAGGATCTGGAGAAAGATTTTCAAAGTTATTTTCAACAGGTGAATAAAAAAGAATTGCCAGCATTTGCTAAAGACAAGGTGTATACAGACGGGGAAGGAAATGTTTCCCATTTGTCTTTCGAGAGTGATGAGGCTTCTTTAACTTACAAATTTGATCCCGTAGCGCAAGTTTGATTTAGCTGAAGAGACTGAGCAGGTCGGTTTTTGAAAGTGATTTCAAAATTGTGGTATCTGTCTGTATGATATCGCCCACCAGCTCTTTTTTTGTCTCCTGAAGTTTCATGATTTTTTCCTCTATCGTATCCGGGCAAATTAAGCGTACTGCCACCACATTTTTTTGCTGTCCGATACGGTAAGAACGGTCTATAGCTTGGTTTTCTACAGCAGGATTCCACCAAGGATCTACCAGATAAACATAATCTGCTTCGGTGAGGTTTAAACCTGTCCCGCCGGCTTTAAGACTGATCAGGAAAACCCTGATGTTTTCATCTTCCTGAAAATTTTTAACTCTTTTTGCTCTGTTGGTTGTTTTTCCGGTAAGATATTCAAAAGGGATTTGTTTTTCCTGCAGCTCTTTTTTTATGAGTTCCAGCATGGACACAAATTGGGAAAATACAAGAATCTTATGCTGCGGAGAATGACTCTCTATCTCTTCTATCAGTGTATTGATTTTAGATGAAGAAATACCATGGATCAAATCGTCTTTCAGCAGTGATGGAGAGTTACATATCTGCCTGAGCTGCGTTAAACCTTTCAGGATATGCAGCGTATGTTTTGGTAAATCTTCTTCTTTTTCTCCTGAAAGGAATCTGGTATATTCCTCTTTACAGGCATCATAGGCATTTTTCTGCTCCATACCCATCTCACAATAAATCACCATTTCAGTTTTATCGGGAAGTTCTACAGCAACCTGTTTTTTTGTTCTGCGCAAAATAAAAGGACTCACCTTTTTCTTTAATGCAACTGCTCTGTTATTGTCCTTAAAACGATCAATTGGCGTCGAATAATGATCTCTGAAAAACTGTTTGGAGCCCAGAAGTCCAGGGCACGCAAAGGAAAGCTGCCCATACAGGTCAAATGTATTGTTTTCTATAGGAGTGCCCGTAATTGCAATCTTATTTTTCGACTGCAGCAGCCTTACTGCATGATACCTTAAGGAATCCGGATTTTTGATGGTTTGCGATTCATCCAGGAACACATAGTTGAATTTATACTTCTTGATCCATCCGATATCATACAACAAGGTGCCGTATGAAGTGAGGATAACTTCGTACTGATCAAAGTGAACTGCTGCTTTAGTTCTGTCTGCACCATAGATCGTGAAGATTTTTAGATCGGGTGCAAACTTTTGAATCTCAGCCTGCCAGTTAAAGATGAGTGTGGTGGGCACGACAATCAGATTTGTATTTTTAATTCCTTTTTCACGTTGTGTAAGAATAAATGCGATGATCGTTATAGTTTTTCCCAGCCCCATATCATCAGCAAGGCAGCCGCCAAAGCCGAACTCATCGAGAAAATTCAGCCAGTTCAGCCCTTCTTTCTGGTAATCGCGCAGCGTCCCATTTAGCGCATCAGGTACCTGTACTTTTTTAATATCCTTGAATTCTGCTATCCGGTCTTTATAGGCAGACAATTCCATTTTTACAGCTTCAGAGAATACTTCCTGCTCATATAAATCAATTATTTCTGAAAAATTGACTTTGGGAGTTCTGATTGCATCTTCATGAATCTCTCCGGCATTAAAATACTTCGTCAACTGATCTATCCACTCTTGAGGGAGAATACCTAAGGTGCCATCTCCAAGTTTAATAAATTTGTTTTTATTACGAATGGATTTATGCAGATGTTTCAATGTTACCTTTTGATTACCGAACTTAATGTCAAATTCGGTATCAAACCAATTCAGACCGCTAACTACTGAAATCTTAATTTTAGCTTTATTTGGATTGAGGTTGCTTCCCTGCAATTCATTGAAGCCTAAAATAGTGATGTTTTGTTTATTCCATTCCTCAAAAGCATCCAGAAACCAATTCTCATTCAGGAAACGTTTTTTATCAAGGTAAAAATAACCTTCATTTAATTGCTCTTCAAAATATGGATGCTGACGAATCAGTGTGGTAACCATTGTCAGCTCCTCTTCCTTGTTCCGTTTGACCAGAAAGGCATTGCCAAGCTGATCTGTTGCATAGATCTGCTTTCTGGAGAGTACCGGCACTTCTACATTTCCATATCTCATCACAGGATTGATCAATACATAGTTGTCTGAGTTGGAGAGATAAATAATTTTTTCGGTCGACTGATCAAATTTTTGTTCAATCAGTTGTTCTTGCGTGGCGGGCTTAACGTAGGAGTAATTGATGATGATTTTGTTTTCCAGCCTGGAGAGGATATCCTCCTGAAATTCACCGAATTTAGATTCATGTATGACGAGGTGGTTATTGTTCTGGCTAAAAAAATCGATCACATTTAATAAACCGGCATTGTCAATTAAGTTCAGCACATCATTGTAGTATAAAAAATATTTATACTTAATATTCAGCATTTTCAGATCGTAAGCCTTATTGTCCAGCACCAATTCACCATATATCGTATAAAAATTGTCTTTAAGGTCTACAGATAAGGTGATTTCTATTTTGGTGTTCTGAATTTTGACAGGTACGAGGGCACTTACTGTGAGATTAGCTGACCTTTTTGCATCATGAAAATATACATCCAGGTTTAGCGGGTTTTTAACCAATGCTTTCAGTCCATTGATATCTGCCGGTGATTTTTCGGTCTCATAGCTATTTTGAAATTTGGAGACTGCTGTGTAGAATTTAACTTCATCCGCTTTTTCGGTCGACCAAACCAGCTCTGCCGCACTAACTTCCTTCAATGGATTTCGTATTTTTCCCGTTGATGTTAATGCGCATTCCAGCAGATCTGTTTGAAAGTGTGCATAATACCGGTGTTGCTTTAAAACGAGTATAGTCCGCGTATCAGAACTGTCACTAATATTTTTTGGCAGTAGGGTTGCGGGCTTTGGCAATAAGAAGTCTCTCAGGAAGTTATTCTTTTCTTTGCTTACCGGGAGTAAATCTGGAATTAGAGGTGTAATTTCAAGCTGATTTTGTACATAGCTGATCATAAAAAAATCGTCTGGATTTTCTTCTTTGTCCAGACCATAGGGTACAGCAAATGCTTTTATCTTTTCATATCTCAGTTTCTGGTCAAAGAAAATGCGGATTTCAGTTCTATCCATCAGATTAAAAAGTAACCTTGATTGGTGTTCACATAATCTGTTTTTTGTTGCGGGACAGGTGCAAAAAACTTTTAAGTCACCATCTTCCAGCATGATTCCACCTTCTGGAAATTTGATCTGACTTTTGTAGTCTGTGAACGTGGCATAGTTAAGGTGAATTTGTTGAGGCTCGAGATCAAAATAGCCATTTGCTTCTGTATCAACAGCTCCTGCACTATGTTTAAGTATAAATACAGTACTCAGAGTTGCGATATTAAAATCTCTTAGAATGTAAGTGCTTTCGTCTTGTATAATCGTCTCAAAGTTTTTTTTGTTTTCCTGCATGCTACCTGATCGTACTCCCGTAAATGTCTTATTTTATTCCCGGAAGGGGGCAATAAAAAAAAATTAAAATAAATACTACTATTTAAGTAGACATTATTATATTTGCTCCTGTTAAGCACAATGCGCTTTAAAAATAGTCATGTGGCCGAGTGGTTAGGTGTGGGTCTGCAAAACCCTTTACGGCGGTTCGAATCCGCCCTTGACGTCAGGATAATGTGAAGACATTATTAAAATGCTAGATTTTTGGTTAGATCTAAGTTTTGTTTTGTTGATACTCCAGGTTGGATGGCCTGGAGTATTTTTTTGCGACAAACATAAATGTTAAATCACTTCTATCGCTTTACAATCATTATCAATCCTGATTATTGTTCTTTGATGCCGCAATTGGTTGGTAGTGATTAAGTTGCTATTCCTGGAACAACCTTTCATGTGCTCATCATCATCTGAAAATTATCATGAAAAGAGGGGAGGGATAGTGGGAGGAGTATAGGACGATAGTGTGTTACAGCGTAGTATCTAGGGTGTGATACCGACGTAGCTCCGTGTAATTTTGACTAGTTAAATTACACGGAGCTGCGACCCTGTCAGAACGGTTTTGATACGTAATCATTTAAAAGCGTCCTAGTGTCAGCTGTATTTCAATTGCAGTTTAAATCACCAAATGATGCAAAGCTTCCGGTTATCTATTGATGTCAGGGGTGAGGACGAATTTTACTCATCAAATTCCAAAAACTGAACAAAATTGGGGTGTTTTTGGCTTTTCGTGTACGGAAATGGCACTTTGGTGTAATAAAATTCTCATAATGGAACAAGTTCCCTACATTTACATAGAAGCTAAATTTATCAGGTTTATCTAATGTTCCTGTATCTAAATTAGCTCTCTAAATTGGTGTGTTTGATATACTGTAGGGGAATCACATTCCCCTACAGCTATATGCTTTAAGCAATTATTCATTTGGAATTTTCTAAAGTAGCATGATTTGGACTATATTGCGTAGTCTAAGCTCATGAAAAATGAAAAACATACTTAAATGTGTTATAATAGATGATGAAGAGCATGCAATAGAACTGTTAAAAGATTACATTTCGGAGCTGCCATCACTTTCTCTTTATAAAACTTATAACAATCCGATACTTGCACTGGACGATATTAAAGCTGACGATGATATCGATATTATCTGGCTGGATATAGATATGCCAGGTATTTCTGGTTTAGAACTTGCCAAATCCCTTCGCCATAAAACAAAAAAACTCATTTTTACCACGGCACATACGCAATATGCTGTCGAGGCTTTTGAGGTTAAGGCGGATAATTATCTGCTTAAACCAATTAAACTGAGCAGATTTGTTTCATTGGTAAGTGAGCTCACTGAAACCCTTTCACAGCCAGAAGTTGTGAAATCCAATTTTTTCTTCATTAAAGGCGATGAAAAGGGTAAACTGATCCGTCTCGATATGGACTCCATCATTATGATTGAAGGGTTGAAAAATTATATTGTTATTTATACTAAGACTGAGCGCTTTACTACCTATCTTACTATGCTGGAAGCAGAAATGGCATTGCTGAATGATGGAAAATTTATGCGGATTCACAAATCTTTTATTGTCAATTCTGAAGAGATAAAAAAAGTTAATGGAAGTACAGTGTATCTGACTAACGATATTGAAATTGTGCTGGGGACGTCTTACAAGGAACGGTTTTACGATTATTTAAATGATAATACGATCAAAACCGGGCGTAGATAGCCCGGTTTTGGACTAGAGACCGAGAACAGTACTTGTGCCGGTCGTTGTTGTTGTTGGATTAGTAGGATCACTCATTAAAAGTGCAGACTGATTTTTTGTCGATCTGAATACAAAAAGTATCCTTTTTCTAAGTTTTAGATGATTTTTTTTCATGGTGTGGGTTTTAATTCTAAGAAAGATAATTAAAAAATAATATTATGGCAATTATAATGAACAATTTAAAAATGTATTACATCAATTAATCCCAGCATACACCAATTGAATATTTCAGTATTAAATAAAATTACCGGTTTTATCGGCGTTAACAGGATACATTTTCTTGTCTGGTTTATATATATATTCTACGAGACAATAATAGTGGGCCTGACTTTTGGATCATTTGGCAGGCCAGGGAATTATATTGTTCATTACTTTTTTAATATTCTGTTATTTTATGTACACGCTCTTGTTGTACTACCTGCAGCTTTTAAAAATCCAAAAAGTAGATTCTGGAAGATTCCTGTTTTGATTGTTCTGGAGTTAGCTGTATTTGTTTTAATCCTGCTAATCGTAGATTCTTTACTTATCAGGTATACCGATTTCATTCAATTTACATTGAATACGCAATTTTACTATCGAATTGCTTACAGGGGATCTTTTTTTGTCGGTATAGGTACCGGCTACTATTACCTGCGTACCTTTTTGAAACAAAAGGAGATTACTGAGGAATCCGAAAGGAAACACCTCAGCAGTATTATTGCACATCAGGAACGCAGAATGAGTTGAATATCACGGTAAATGCTTATTTGAAAGCACAGATTAATCCCCATTTTTTATTTAATACACTTAATTTCATTTATAATAATGCAAGAAAAACGGCTCCTGCTGCTGCTGAAGCTATTATGACGCTGTCTGACATGATGCGTTATGCAATTAAGGCCCAGGATGCCGGAGATTTTATTTATTTACTATCTGAGGCGGAACAGGTAGATAATCTGATACGTTTACATCAGCTGCGTCAGAATGATCAGCTATATATCAAATTTGATTACAGTGAATGTGGCGGGGAAATTAAGTTTATTCCTTTGATCCTAATGACCTTAGTGGAGAATATATTTAAACATGGAAACCTGAGCAAGGAATCGAAACCTGCGGAGATTATGATTCGTTCTGATGATCATGTGCTTGAGATCCACACAGCAAACATGATTAACGAAAATCATTGCAGTACTTCAGATGGTATCGGACTCGCAAATATTAGTAAAAGACTGAAAATTACCTATGGAAACAGGGTTAAATTTGACCACATTGTTGAAGACAACCTATTTAAAATCAGAATACTTCTACAAAATGAAAAATCGGTCTGAATTTGTTTAGGAGTTGCTTTATTTACGTATCAATTTATATACATTATTTTATAATCTGTTTATTTAATAGTACTTAAATGTCATATTTAAATGTTGAGTCATTTGTTTTCCGTTGAATTTCAAATATAGTCAGATTGGTATGCGTTTTGTAAATATTTTTCTATCTAACCTGAAAAATAAAAAACATGAGTACAAACGATTTTAATTGCCAGCTTTATAGTTACAAAGATTCATTACAATCATTTGCTTTCTCTTTTACAAGAGACAATGATGATGCTAACGACCTGGTTCAAGATACCATGTTGAAAGCAATAAACTATGCAGAGCATTTTAAGCCTGGAACCAATTTCAAGGCTTGGCTGTATACGATCATGAAAAATACCTTTATAAATAATTACCGCAGGAGCACAAGGACGAATTCGATCCTGACTGTAACTGATGAGATCACTTCTGATAAATTGCATTACAGTGCCAGTGTTAATGACAGTGATGGGAAATTTGTTATGGAAGATATATATAAAGCATTAGGTAAACTTCAACCGGAATATTATGTTCCATTCCTGAAATACTTTGAAGGATACAAGTATTATGAGATTGCTGAACAACTGAATATCCCTATCGGAACCGTTAAAACAAGAATCCACGTTGCCCGCCAGCTACTCAAAAAAAGTCTGAAAATGCATCAGCAGGTGGTGATGGATGGTAAAGTAGCTTAGCGCTGCATTCATATTTATATCTTAAAAATGATTAAAATTGTAATGATTTTTAAGATATAAATATGAATTTTTCAAGACTCGATGCCAATCATAAACTATACCTTTCTTTAGCGATTTCGTTGATCTGTTTGTTGCTGACTTATAATAAGTTATCTCCCGAAACAACTACTATTTTGGTTTGGATCTGTTTTTCCCTGACTTATATCGGTCTCTCTCTATTTACAGTCTTTTCAGTACATCCTATTGAAATGAAGCAAATTGCAAAACTGGAAGATGGAAGCCGTACTTTTATTTTTCTATTTGTACTCTTCGCTGCGGTGGCAAGTCTTTTTGTTGTGTTGCTATTATTGAAAACTACGAGTACGTTATCCGGGACTACATTATTTCTGCATATTTTATTATCTGTAGTTGCAGTAGTGAGCTCCTGGGCGATGGTTCATATGGTTTTTGTATTCCGCTACGCGCATTTGTATTACCATGATGCAGCAAAAAATAACGTCTCCTCAAAATATGCTGAAGGGCTGGAATTTCCAAAAGAAGATGAGCCTGATTATCTTGACTTTGTCTATTTTTCTTTTGTGATAGGGATGACCTTTCAGGTTTCGGATGTAGAGATCAGTTCCAAAAGAATCAGAAGACTTGCTTTGATGCACAGCCTGATTTCTTTTGCATTCAATACCGTAATTGTAGCACTGAGTATCAATATCATTTCGGGACTTTTGGCCAAGTAATAAGGCATTTCATTTTTAATTATTGAAAACCATTTTTAGAGGGCAATGTTTTCTTGAGTAATAAGAGTTCATCCAAATCTATCAGCAATGGAAAATCAAGAATTATCAAGAAATCCGCAGGATAAATATCCAAAACCTCCATTTCCTAAACAAGAACAGGATGTCCCGGGAAATGAAGATCAATTGAGGCCCCAAGCAGATCATGGTGAACATTCTTATAAAGGCTCTGGTAAACTGACTGGAAAGAAAGCAGTGATTACAGGAGGGGATTCCGGCATCGGCCGCGCTGTCGCCATAGCTTTTGCTCGTGAAGGGGCTGATGTTGTAATCAGTTATCTCGATGCTGCTGAAGATCATGATGCAGAGAGCACTGCTGAGCTGGTAAAAGATTGCGGCAGGAAGGCTGTTTTATTTAGAGGCGACCTAAGGGATGAGGATACCTGCAAGGCTTTGGTCGCCAAAGCCGTCGAAGCATTTGGCAGGATTGATATTTTAGTGAACAATGCAGCATTTCAAATGGGCAGGCAAACTTTAAGTGAAATTCCTTCCGAAGAGTGGCGGAAAACTTTCGATACTAATATTACGGCGATGTTTTATCTATGTAAAGCTGCCGAACCGCATATGGAACCAGGGAGCAGTATTATTAATACTACATCAATCAATGCCTACTCTCCAAGTTTACAGTTATTACCTTACGCTGCTACAAAAGGTGCTATTCAGAATTTCACCGCTAATTTGAGTCAGATTTTATTGAATGATAAAAAAGGTATCAGGGTGAACGCAGTTGCACCCGGACCTATCTGGACACCATTAATCCCTTCTACGATGCCAGAGCCGGAATATTTCGGTGCTGATACACCGATGGGGCGTCCCGGACAGCCTGTGGAAGTAGCTGTTGCTTACGTCTTTCTCGCTTCTGATGAAGCAAGTTATATTGCAGGTGCCACTATTCCGGTAACCGGCGGCCGGATTGCGATCTGATGTGCATTTCTTCAGCCAATGTGGGGGGATCTTTATGTACACCATAGTAAATACAGTTCGAATTGTCCCATAATGATATTAGTTTTAAGTCTGTCCGATACTGAAAAAGTTATACAATGAAATTCTTCTGTATTTTACAATGCTGAATATCCTGCTATTAGAATTGAAGTTTATATGTAAGTTTAACATTTCTTATGTGGGACAAATGGGTTTTACAGATTTTTGTTTGTATTATTGGTTATTACGTATTAATCATTAAATAAATGGAAAGCACGGCACATAAAATACTTTTTTTTGACATTGGCGGGGTATTACTCACCAATGGATGGGGACATGATTCACGGAAGCTTGCAGCTAAAAAATTCGGATTGAATTATGATGAAGTAAATACACTGCACAATTACATCTTTAACATTTTTGAAATTGGTAACATTACGCTCGACCAGTATCTGGATACGGT
>Ga0247814_10000449_pt1 | contig 33155 bp, 25 predicted proteins | sample UWRJL179409R1_FD_179947 | JGI IMG/M metagenome (GOLD analysis project Ga0247814, IMG submission 179947) | Plant litter microbial communities from Arlington Agricultural Research Station in Wisconsin, United States - UWRJ-L179-409R-1 | ecosystem: Environmental > Terrestrial > Plant litter >... | reverse complement strand
AAAGGGATGATTTTGATAAATCATCCCTTTTTTAGTATCAGTTAAAAAATTAGTTTCTAATTAATTTTCTGTATTTCAAACGTTTTGGAGTTAAATCACCACCAAGACGTTTCTTTTTATTCTCTTCATATTCGGTGAAACTTCCTTCGAAGAAATAGACTTCAGAATCACCTTCAAAAGCTAGAATATGCGTACAAATACGGTCTAAGAACCATCTGTCGTGCGAAATTACTACAGCACAACCTGCGAAATTTTCTAAACCTTCTTCAAGTGCACGAAGCGTGTTAACGTCCAAATCATTCGTTGGCTCATCCAGTAACAATACGTTTCCTTCTTCTTTCAAAGTCATTGCAAGGTGTAAACGGTTACGTTCTCCACCGGAAAGCATCGAAACTTTTTTATTTTGTTCTCCTCCACCAAAGTTGAAACGCGATAAATAAGCTCTTGAATTCACTTGTTTTCCGCCCATCATAATCAATTCCTGACCATCGGCAAAATTTTCCCAGATGGATTTATTTGGATCAATATTAGAATGCGATTGATCTACGTAAGCGATTTTAACCGTTTCTCCAACAGAAAATTCTCCACTGTCAGTAGCTTGCTCTCCCATAATCATTTTGAAAATAGTTGATTTACCAGCACCGTTTGGCCCAATAATCCCAACAATTCCAGCCTGTGGCAAAGTAAAGTTCAAATTATCATATAATAATTTTTCACCAAAAGCTTTAGCAACATTCTTCGCTTCAATAACATTCGTACCTAAACGTGGACCATTTGGAATGTAGATTTCTAATTTTTCATCCAGTTCTTTTTGGTCTTCATTCAACAATTTATCATAGTTCTGTAAACGTGCTTTTTGTTTCGTTTGACGACCTTTAGCTCCCTGACGAACCCAGTCCAACTCTCTTTCCAAAGTTTTTCTACGTTTAGAAGCTACTTTTTCTTCTTGTTCCAGACGTTTCGATTTTTGATCTAACCAAGAAGAATAATTCCCTTTCCAAGGAATACCTTCTCCTCTATCCAACTCTAAAATCCAACCAGCTACATTATCTAAGAAATATCTATCGTGCGTTACAGCGATTACCGTTCCAGAATATTGTGCCAAGTGTTGCTCTAACCAAAGTACTGATTCAGCATCTAGGTGGTTAGTAGGCTCATCCAAAAGCAAAACATCTGGTTGTTGCAATAACAAACGACATAAAGCTACACGACGACGCTCTCCACCAGAAAGGTTTTTGATTGGCGTATCTCCATCTGGTGTGCGCAAAGCATCCATTGCAATTTCTAATTTGGTATCAATTTCCCAGGCACCAAGCGCATCAATTTTGTCTTGCAAAGCCGCTTGACGGTCCATCAATTTATCCATTTTGTCTGGATCAGAATAGTTTTCTTCAAGACCAAATAAATCGTTGATTTGGTTGTATTCTTCTAAAACTGCCATTGTTTCAGCAGCTCCTTCACGAACAATTTCGATAACCGTTTTAGAATCATCTAAAATTGGTTCTTGTTCTAAATAACCAACCGTGTAACCTGGCTGAAAAACAACATCTCCCTGATAGTTTTTATCAACTCCAGCTATAATTTTTAAAAGAGAAGATTTACCTGAACCATTAAGACCCAAAATACCAATTTTAGCTCCATAAAAGAAACTCAAATAAATATTTTTAAGTACTGGTTTGTCTGCTCCCTGATAGGTTTTGCTCAATTTTTGCATTGAGAAAATTACCTTTTTATCGTCTGACATATTATTTATAATTTTAATTTTTATAAGAATACAAATATAGTATTATTAGAGAAATAATAAGTAAGTTAAAAACAATAAAGGTATTAGTTATTACACAGAGATGCACAAAGCAAACACAGAGATACGCAAAGATCTTTAAATTAACTTAGTGTATCTCTGTGTTACCTCTGCGTGTGTTTGCGAAAGAAAAATTTATAAAATTAGTTTTGATATGCCTTATCTGTCAAGGTTTTCATAAACACAACCAGTGCTTTGATTTCTTTTTCGTTTAGTTTTAATTCATCCGTTGGTAAGGTTTGGTTTTCAACTGATAATCCAAGACCTGTTCCACCGCCTTTGTTATAAAAATCGACTACTTCTTCTAAAGTAGAATAAACTCCATTGTGCATATAAGGTGCAGTTATAGCAACATTTCGTAGCGATGGCGTTTTGAAAGCATTCTTTAATTGTGGCATTTGATATTGCACATATCTTCCCAAATCAGCACTGATTTTTTTACCCGCTTTATCTGCTGGAGTTCCTATCACTTCTTGTTCTGTTTTTTGATAACTTGGCGGAACTGTTCCATTGAATAATGGAATAAAATGACAGGTAGCACATTTTGCTTTTCCGGCAAAAAGATTTAATCCTAATTTTTCTTCAGCAGTAAAATTATCCGAATCACCACGCATGTAATTGTCAAATTTACTATCGAAAGCATTTAAAGAACGAATGTAACTCGCTAAAGAATTTTGAACCTGCCATTCTTCAATCTTTTTTGATTTTGGAAATGCTTTTTTAAATAACCTTTGGTATGCCACATCCTTGTTTAAGACCTGAATTGCATTCGAAACATTTCCGTGCATTTCATCTTTATTTTGGATTACATCTAAACTCTGTTTTTCTAAATCCAGTTGGCGCATATCCCAAAACTGAGCATTTTGTAAGGAAGCATACGTTAGCGTTGGAGTATTTCGGCTTAAATTACTTCCTGTTAACGATTGGTTTGTTTTTAAACCATCCGTAAATGCTTTTTCTGGATTATGACAAGAAGAACAACTTCTGGTGTTATTATCCGAAAAAGAGTTTTCATAAAATAATTTCTTTCCTAATTCGGCTTTTTCTTTTGTGTACACATATTCTTCTGAAGGAATAAAGGCATCTACATCAAACGCTTCTTTTTCGAAAATAGTAGCTGCTTTTGGATTCACAACATTATTTCTATTGGTGTTTTCTATTTTATTAATTTGCTGAAAAGCAACTAGTTTTTTACTAATTGGATTTAGAAAATTTTTAATAAAATAGGCTCTGTCAAAAGCATTGAAATCAGTATTTGATTGACAATACGCTTCTGCTTTATTAATTATATTGGTGATCTCCTTTTCGCATTGAGCTGATTCAGGAGTTTTGAAATTCATTTTTGGAAGCAAAAACTTCAACGAAGCCAAGCTAGATTTAGCTTCTGGAATAGAATTCAAAGCTATAGGCGAATCAAATCCAGTTATTCCTAAAGCAAGAATTCTGTTGATTTCCATTTTAGAAGCATCTAAAACATGTGAGTTTGAAATGGTAATAACACTTAAATGCTCTTTAATTTGTTTAAAATTACCATTCAAGATTTTAATTTCCCGTATTAAATCGGTTTTGTTTTCAACGGAATATTTTGGATAAATTAATTCTTCAATTACCTGAAAACCATTTGGAGGAAAAAAGGTGTTTTCGGCAACTTCCAGTTCGTCCAGAGCAGGACCATTTACAAAACGGGCTGGATTTGGCGTAAAATACTCTACTGCCCATTCTACTTTTTTATAAGACAATCGTGCAGCATTAAAGGCTTCATGTAATTTTTTTTCATCATTGCTTTCTTCGGCAATTTTTTGAAAATCAAGAACATTTTGATTTAGTTTTTCAATATTCGAAATTAATTCTTGTTGCAGCGTAAGTTCGCTATATTTCTTTTCGCAGCCAGATAATAGAATGACAAGTGCTAAATTAAAAACAAGGATTATTTTTTTAGTACAATTACTTTTAAACAGTTTCATTTTTTTAGGTAAATAAAAACAAAAAACAACCCTAATACATTAGGATTGCTTTTTGCTTATTGATTTCAAAAATTATTTTTGAACATTTCTTATAATTACAGTCTGACCACCTTCTTTATTGCTGCTAACTCCACTTCCATCAGCATTTTTGAAAGCATCTTTTTGCCAGGTGTGTGGGTGAACATTCACAATAAATGTGTTTGGAACTCCAATAACATCTGAGATATCTTCCATTGCTCCATACTCCCAGCTTCCGAATCTTTTTTCTCCTGTCTGGTTGTAAGTATTGTTCCAGGTTACATCCTCACGTTTGTGGTTCATTGTCAACCAAGGTTTGTTTACTTTAGTATTGATGTTGTATTGCCAAATGTAAGAATCATGTTTAGCAGCAGCATAATAAGAATCTCCATCTTCCTGAATGTAAACATAGTTTTCAGTTACACAAAGGTTATCTGGATTGATCACTCCTGTTCCTGGAGTTGAATCTCCTTCAACAACTAACTCTAATTTACCAACTAATGGATTTTTGTCGTCTAAGTTTAATTTATAAACTCTTCCCCACATAGTATATCCATTAACTGGAGCATTATTTGTAGCTTGTCCAGTTGCAGTAAAGTAAATTTCGCGGTTGTTTTTAGCAGAACCTTTTCTGTAATCAATATCTTCAACTCTTGAAAAACGAATAGCTCCTAATTTATTTACAGTAGTATTAATTTCAGCACCTGTAATGTTTTTAGCATTTGGAATTTCTACAAATGAAACGTCAAAAGAAGTTCCAATATTCATAGAAGTTTCTACTTGATTTCCGTCATTTCTTTTTAAAGCATATAATTTTCCGTTGTTTAAATCTCCAACAGTATTACTTACATACATAATTACCTGACCAGCACTAACATGAGAAGTTCCATAAGATTGATCTTCACCAATTAAAATAACTGTTTTACCAGAGTAAGCTTCTTTTGTAAGCGGAACAGCATTTTCCATACTTGCTTTTCCTAAAGCAGGCAAAACTCTGTCTTTTCTGCTTTTTTCGCTAGATAAACTAAAAGGATCAATTCCGTGAACCATACTTTCTTCACCACTTTCTCCAGCTGTTAAGAATATTGGTCCAAATCCGTGAATGCCTGGAGTTGCTAAAGTTGCCGAACACAATCTTGTTAAACCTCCAGTTCCATCAACAATATAATCTCCTTTTATAGGTTTTAATGTTTTATCAAAATAAACTCTGGATACCGATTGTAAGATTTCGTGATTTGTAATCATCATATATCCATCACCGTTTGGATCTTTCATAAATCCAGCTCCATCAGGTTGCGCTCCATAAACAAAACTTGGAGATTGTGATAATACATCTGAACTGCTTATCATTGATGTAATTTTCAAGTCTTCGAAGCCTTCTTTAGCCACTACTAAAGCGGGTACTGAAGAAGTATTGTTAAAGTCAATTGCAGCGTTTGGTTTTTTAGAATCATTGTCATCATTTTGACAACTCAATACTGTTAAGCCTAATACAGACAATACTCCTGCTTTTTTTAGATAATTAAATTTCATAGTTTTTTTGATTTTTATTTTTGACAAAAATATACTCTTAGAATCAGGAAGAGGTTAAGTGATATTATTGAAATAATGACCAAAATGTTAAGATTTTCTAAACAAAACCTTAAAAAGTAAATTTTAAGTAAATAATTAGAATGAGTATGAATAGTAGTAATAAATTGAAAGTTTTAGAATAAAAAAACGACCATTACTAAAAAAGTAACAGTCGTTTTTTTAAAATTTTATAAAGTTTTTATACCCGGCCTTTAAGTGAACTAAAAACCCATGCTATGCAAAAGAATCCTATTCCTACGGCAGCAAATCCAATGCCTGAAATATCTCTATATTTGAATATGCCAAGACCAATTAAGATTAATCCCATTACTATCATTATAAAGGTAGCCCATCCTAAGATACTATTTTTATTCATTCCCATTATTGTGGTATTTTGTTTTTTAAAAATGCAAATATGATTAAATTTCTGGATTAATTAAAAATATGATAAAGCATTTCTTTTAATAAATCAGCGTTAGACAGCGCATTAGCTCCTACTCCTTTGCTTTTAACATCAATATCTCTCAACGAAGCCACAACCTGACTTACTTTTCGCATTGGATAATTCTTTAGTGCTACATCATATTCTTTTAAGAAAAATGGATTTACTCCTAAAACCGAAGCCACATTTTTAGGATTTTTATCTTTCAGTCCGTGGTATTTTAATAGCTGAACGAAAAATCCAAAAACCAAACTGGTAGTTACTACCATTGGATTGTCTTTTGGATTATTAGCAAAATTTTCAGCAATGGTATACGCTTTTAATTGATTGCGTTCGCCAATGGCTTTTCGCAATTCGAAAACATTAAAATCTTTACTAAAACCAATATTTTCTTCAATGTCTTTAGGCGAAATAGTACTTCCTTTGGGTAAAATAATTTGTAATTTTTCAAGCTCATTGTTGATTTTACTCAAATCGGTTCCTAAAAATTCTACTAACATTGCCGAAGCTTTCGGTTCGATAGCATATTTTTTTCCAGCTAAAACGCGTTTGATCCAATCACCAACTTGATTTTCATATAATTTTTTACTTTCGAAAATCACACCTGATTTAGCAATCATCTTCGTTACTTTTTTCCTTTTATCTAAGGTTTTGTATTTGTAACAAAGTACCAAAACCGTTGAAGCCATTGGGTTTTCGGCATAACTTTCTAATCGGTCAATTGTTTTTGTTAAATCCTGAGCTTCCTTTACAATTACAACTTGACGTTCGGCCATCATTGGATATCGTTTTGCAGTAGAAACAATATCATCAACTGATACATCCCTGCCATACATTACGGTTTGATTGAAACCTTTTTCCTCTTCTGATAAAATATTTGTTTCAATATAATCCGACAATTTATCTATATAATAAGGTTCTTCACCCATTAAAAAATAAATAGGTTTGATATTTCCACTTTTTATATCATTTACAATTTTTATGACTTCGTCCATTAAAATTTATGATTTTAGATTTCAGAATTTAGATTTAAGAATTTTCAAAACCTATACGCATCATTATCTATATTCTTTACTCTTTTTTCTATATTCTAAAAAACCTTACTTTTACACTATGCAAAAACTCAATTTTCAGTTGTATAACTTTCGATTCAAAAATAGCGAAAATAAAGTGGCTATTTTTGATGAAATCAGAAAAAAATTTATCATTCTCACTCCCGAGGAATGGGTTCGTCAGCATGTGATTCGGTTTTTATTGGAAGAAAAAAAATATCCAAAATCCTTAATTAACGTCGAAAAAGTATTGTTAGTTAACGGATTAAGAAAAAGATACGATGTGGTTGTTTTTAATTCAGATGGTTCAATTCATATATTAGTAGAATGTAAAGCTCCTGAGGTAAAAATTACGCAGGGAACTTTTGACCAAATTGCCCGTTACAATATGACGATGAAATCTAATTTTTTGATGGTGAGCAATGGATTGAATCATTATTTTTGCCAAATGGATTATGAGAATGAAAAATACCAGTTTCAGCCTGAACTTCCTGATTATAATTTAGAAAACACACAAAAACTTTGAAAAAAATAGCAGTTGTTATCCTCAATTGGAATGGAGTTCAATTATTAGAACAATTTTTGCCTTCCATTATTCAATATTCGCCAGAAGCTACTATTTATGTTGCTGATAATGCCTCTACTGATACGTCTGTTTCTTTTGTGGAACAATATTTTCCCACTGTACAAATTGTAAAAAACACAGGAAATTATGGTTTTGCCAAAGGCTATAATGAAGCATTGCAACACATTGATGCCGAAATTTATGCTTTGGTGAATTCAGATATTGAAGTAACTGAAAATTGGCTACGTTCTATTTTAGAAACTTTCGAAAACGAACCTACAACAGCTATTATTCAGCCAAAGATTCTAGACTTTAAAAACAAAGAATATTTTGAATATGCGGGTGCAGCTGGTGGATTTATAGATAAATATGGTTACCCATATTGCCGTGGACGTATTTTTGAGACTATCGAAAAAGATAACGGACAATATAATGATGCGCTAGAAATTACCTGGGCATCAGGAGCTTGTTTTTTTATTAGAAGTAAGGTCTATCACGAGTTAAAAGGTTTTGATGATGATTTTTTTGCGCATCAGGAAGAAATTGATTTGTGTTGGCGTGCAAAAAATCTGGATTACATCATTAAATATAATCCGAATTCAGTAGTATATCATGTAGGCGGAGCTACTTTAAAACAAGGAAATCCAAAGAAAACTTTTTTGAATTTCAGAAATTCTTTATTAATGCTTGTTAAAAATCTTCCGAAAGAAAATCTATATTCGGTTTTATTTATCCGAATGGTATTAGATGGAGTTGCCGGAGTTCATTTTATTTTTCAAGGAAAATTCAGTCATTGTTTCGCTATTTTAAAAGCACATTTTGCTTTTTATGCTTTATTTTCAAAAACTTACAAAAAAAGATCGTTTTTTCAATCAAAAAGATACTATAACGTTAAAAGCATCGTTATTAATTACTATATAAATAATGGCAAGGTCTTTGCTAAATAATTTTAACATTAATTTATCTTTAATTTTTAAACATTAAAAACTAAATTTGTAAAAACTCAAAACTAATAAAATTTATGAAAAAAGTTGTTATTGCCCTTTCGGTACTCGCTCTTTTAACTTCATGTGTATCTAAAAAAAAATACACTGAACTAGAAGCAAGAAATAAAGAAACTCAAGATTTATTAAATACTGCTACAGTAAAATTAAATTCTTGTCTTGAAGAAAAAGCAGGACTTGCTGCTAGAGTTGAAGGTTTGAAAGAACATAATCAAACATTAATCAACACTTCTAAAGACATGACAATTTTGACATCTAAAGGTGCTGAAAATATTGAAAAAGCTTTAGAGTCTATCAAAGAAAAAGATTTAAAAATTAGCAGAATGCAAGATGCATTAACTAAGAAAGATAGCGTTACTCTTGCAGTTGTTACTAGTTTAAAAAGCGTAGTTGGATTAAACGATCAGGATATCGAAATCAATGTTGAAAAAGGAGTAGTTTACATTTCTATTTCTGATAAAATGTTATTTAAAACAGGTAGTTACAACGTTACTGACAGAGCAAAAAGCGTTTTAGCTAAAGTTGCTAAAGTTGTAAATGACAAACCAGATTTCGAATGTATGGTTGAAGGTCATACTGATAACGTTCCTTACATTGGAAACGGAGTTTTATTAGACAACTGGGATTTAAGTGTGAAACGTTCTACTTCTATTATCCGTGTGTTAACAAACGAATTAGGAGTTAAACCAGAACAATTAATTGCTGCAGGTAGAAGTTCTTATGTTCCTTTAGTTGATAACAGTTCAGCTGAAAACAGAGCTAAAAACAGAAGAACTCGTATCTTAGTTTTACCTAAAATTGACCAATTCTATGATATGGTTGAAAAAGAAATGAAAAGACAAAAATAATTTTTAGTTTTTCAATATATTAAAAACGTCCCGAATTATCGGGACGTTTTTTTTTATTCTGCTATCTAGTTTAAAATAAAAAAACGTCTTGGTTACCCAAAACGCTTAATTATATAATTGTAATTTTTAACTTAAAACGTAACTGGCTAAAACCTTATGAACATCATAAACATTAACCGATTTATTGAATTGTTTTCTAATGCTTGGTTGCTGTTCACTTGAAACCCAAATTTTCAATTCAGCTTCTAAATCAAATGTTCCAGCTGTTTCAATACTGAATCGGGAAATACTTTTATAAGTAATTGATTTGTATTCAATTTTGCTCCCTGTAAGACCTTGTTTGTCAACTAAAATCAATCGTTTAGTTGTAAAAATAAATACATCACGAATAAGTTTAAAACCCAATTCGATTTCTTCGCCTTCAATTAATAATTTTCCGTAGTCTTTTTTTAATTCTTCCTGACTTACAGATCCTGCGTTGCCTAATAATGCTGAAAATAATCCCATATTTTATTGTATTAGTTTTTAGATGAATTCTTTATCAAGCTAAAATATAAAAACAATGATTACAAATGAGTTATTGTAATAATATTATTTGAATACTGTTTTCTTAAAACTTAAAGAATATCCAAACTTCCCTTTCCTTCACGAATCACTTCTGGTTCATGCCCTGATAAATCAATAATAGTAGACCCTACATTGTCTCCATAACCACCATCGATAACCATGTCAACCAAATTCTGCCATTTTTCAAAAATTAATTCTGGATCCGTTGTATATTCTACTACATCATCTTCATCACGAATAGAAGTTGTAACAATTGGATTTCCAAGTAATTTTACAATTTCTAAAGTAATATTATTTTCAGGCACACGAATACCTACGGTAGTTTTCTTTTTGAATTCCTTTGGCAAATTATTATTACCAGGTAAAATAAAAGTATAAGGTCCTGGTAAGGCTCTTTTTAAAATTTTGAAAGTCGCTGTATCAATTTGCTTGACATAATCCGAAAGATTACTCAAATCATGACAAATGAAAGAGAATTTGGCTTTGTCCAATTTTACTCCTTTAATTTTTGCAATACGTTCCAAAGCTCTAGAATTAGTAATATCGCAACCTAAACCGTAAACAGTATCTGTTGGATAAATCACCAAACCGCCATCTTTAAGAACCTTAACCACTTTGGCAATAGCTGCTTCAGAGGGTTTGTCTTCGTATATTTTTATAAATTCTGCCATTTTTTGTTTTGATTATTGTTTCAACCGTCACTTCGAGTGATTTTTAATAGTAATGCGACAGCCTTGCTATTAAAAATTGTATCGAGAAGCATTCTTTAATTATATGTTATTTAAAACTTTTTCTTTGCTAAATTAGGGAGTTTATCATATTCCTCATTAATCAATGCTTCCTTTTTAGCTCTTGACCATTTTTTAATTTTTTTCTCCATATCAATTGCAAAATTAATATCTGTAAATTCACAAAAATAAACCAATTCAATAGGTCTTTTGTTTACAGTGTAACAATCCGGATAAAAACCAGTTTCGTGTTGAAAAAGTCTTTGTGTTAAATTACTTGTAACTCCTGTATAATATGAATTATCAGAACATTTTAAAATATAAACGTAAGATTGTTTCATACTTAAATTTATTAAATTACTTTGAGTGATTTATAATTTTGTTATTAAATTATATTGTCAAATATTTAATTTTGAATAGTTCTCGATACAAATTTTCAGAAAAAGCTATTGCATTTTCTGAAAATTCACTCGAACTGACGGACAAGAGTAACTTTATCCTATACGTTTTCTATTCTACCCAATTATATCCAACTTAGCAAATCGTAGCAAAAGTTTTTTAATTCCTCCAACTTCAAATTTAATTTCGGCTTTTTTATCTGCGCCCACACCTTCTAAATTAATTACTTGTCCGCGACCAAAACGTTCGTGCATCACAATATTTCCAGCAGTCAATTTGTTGTCAAATAAATTTGCTGCTCCTGAAGGTGCATTAGCCGAAACTGGTTTTAGTTTCCTAATTTGAGCTTCTGGTTTGGGTTGGTTGTCTGTAATGTATTTTGGTGGCGTACTACTCAAAGGCTTAGCTAAACGCAATTTAGACTTGTCTACATCACCAAAAACATCTTTATCAATCATGGGTTTAAAACGATAATTGCTTTCAGCAGGTGTTAGATATTCTAAAAATTGCCCGTCAATTTCTTCAATAAAACGCGAAGGCTCACTATCAGTCAATTTTCCCCAACGGTAACGCGATTGAGCATAAGTCAAATAGGCCTGATGTTCCGCTCTGGTCAAGGCAACATAAAACAAACGGCGTTCTTCTTCTAATTCAGAACGGGTACTCATACTCATTGCCGATGGAAACAAATCTTCTTCCATTCCTACCACAAAAACATGAGGAAATTCCAGTCCTTTAGCCAGGTGAATGGTCATCAAAGCCACTCTATCTTCGTCGCTGGTATCTTTATCTAAATCGGTAGCTAAAGCCACATCTTCCATAAATTCAGCCAAAGAACCACGAGCGCCATCAATTTCTCTTTGGCCTTCAGTAAAATCTTTTATACCGTTTAACAATTCTTCGATATTCTGAATTTTTGCCATTCCTTCGGGTGTGGCATCTTTTTTCAATTCCTGAACCAATCCTGTCTTTTTAGAAACGTGATCGGTGATATAAAAAGCATCCTGATTTTCGTTAATTACCTGAAAACTCTGAATCATCGTAACAAAATCATTCAGTTTTTGTTTGGTACCAGAATTCAGTTTCAAATCAATGCGATCAATATTCTGCATTACTTCAAATATCGACCTTTTGTAATGATTTGCCGCCACAGTCAATTTTTCTACAGTCGTATCCCCTATTCCACGCGCTGGATAGTTAATCACACGCATTAAAGCTTCTTCGTCCTTGGGATTAATAACCAATCGCAAATAGCATAAAACGTCCTTAATTTCTTTTCTTTGGTAAAAAGACAAACCTCCATAAATTCGATACGGAATATCTCTTTTTCTAAGTGCATCCTCCATAGCTCGAGATTGCGCATTGGTTCGATACAAAATAGCAAATTGACCATTGGTCATTTGGTTTTGCATTTTTTGTTCGAAAATGGTACTGGCCACAAATCGGCCTTCTTCGGCATCGGTCAGACTGCGATGTACTTTTATTTTTGGTCCAAACTCATTAGCAGTCCAAACTACCTTATCCAGTTTGGTTTTATTCTTATCAATAATGGTATTTGCTGCTTCCACAATATTTCGGGACGAACGGTAATTTTGTTCTAATCGAAAGGTTTTTACGCCTTGATAATCTTTTTGGAAATTCAAGATATTATTGATGTTCGCTCCTCGAAAAGCATAAATACTCTGAGCATCATCTCCTACCACGCAAATATTCTGGAATTTATCTGATAAAGCACGAACAATCAAATATTGCGAATGATTGGTATCCTGGTACTCATCCACCAAAATATAACGGAAACGATTTTGGTATTTAGCCAAAACTTCTGGAAAACGAGTCAGTAATTCATTGGTTTTTAACAATAAATCATCAAAATCCATTGCGCCGGATTTGAAACAACGATCTACATAAGCCTGGTAAATTTCACCCATTCGGGGTTTCTTAGACATGGCATCGGCTTCCTGTAAATCAGGATCATTAAAATAGGCTTTTACCGTAATCAAACTATTTTTAAAAGTCGAAATACGGCTAAGAATTTGTTTGGGTTTATAAATATCCCTGTCTAGTTGCATTTCTTTGATAATTCCGGAAATAGCACGCAGCGAATCCTGAGAATCATAAATAGTAAAATTAGAAGGATAACCTAGTTTGTCTGCTTCCGAACGCAAAATTTTGGCAAAAATAGAGTGAAAAGTTCCCATCCAAAGGTTTTTAGCCTCGCTAGCTCCCACAATGTCAGAGATACGATTTTTCATCTCACGTGCCGCTTTATTGGTAAACGTAAGCGACAAAATATTAAAAGCATCAATTCCCTGATGCATCAAATAAGCAATTCGTATAGTTAAAACACGGGTTTTTCCAGAGCCAGCACCAGCAATAATAATCATTGGTCCGTCTTTTTGTAATACGGGTTCGCGCTGTGCTTCGTTAAGTTGGGATATATATTGTTGCATGATTTTTTTCTCTATTAATGCAAAAATAAGTATTTAAGAATTAATTATAGACTCAGATTTAAAAAGAGTAAAATATTGATTTATTTCGCAAAGATTCACTATGAAACTAAGAGAAGCGCAGTGCATCCATATAAAATTTTTCTCTGCGAAACTTTGTGTATTCTCTTAGCGAATCTTTGCGTAATAATTCTAAAAGCATATTTTTGCTTTCAAAACTTACCTCAAATGGATGCTACAAAAATTATCGAAATATTGGCTTATACTATTCCTTCAATAATCACTGGTGGAATGGCTTATTATTTATTCAATTTGCATTTTAAAGACCAACAAAATACCCGTCGTTGGCTTATTCAAAAAGACAATCAAAAAATGGCTTTGCCTTTGCGATTACAGGCTTATGAGAGATTGACATTATTAATGGAGCGCATAAATCCTTCGCAATTAATGGTGCGAATTAATCCTATTTCGAACGATAAAAACGATTACGAAAATTATGTAATTGCCCAAATCGAACAGGAATTCGAACACAACATAGCACAGCAAATTTATGTTTCAGATAAGTGCTGGACTATTATTATCACTGCCAAAAATGCAACGGTACAAATGGTTCGTACGGCGGCAAAAAATGAAAAAGTAACTAATGCAGACGAATTGAGAACGTATGTTATCAGTGAGTTATTCGATAAGAGTTCTCCAAGTAATACCGCTTTGTCTTTTATAAAAAGTGAAGTGGCGGAATTGTGGTAATTTCGAACAAAAATTAATTTAAAACGAACAATTACGCTGATTGTTCGTCTGTCAATATTGATGATTTAGTTGCTTCCATTTCTTCGCTTTTTTTCAAAGCATACTGGAATCCTTCCTGCCACCATTTGGTCATTTTTACTTTATTGAAAATCAAAGCATTATTAGTTAAAGCAATTGGCGTGTAGTATAAATTAAGTTTTACATTATTATAAGAAGCCGATAAGGTTCCTAATAAAATATTGTGCTTTTCAATTTGATCTAATTCGATTTGGAATAAATCAATCAAAAGAGAAAACGGATTTTTCCCAATAGCCGTTCTGGGAGTTGCTTTTTCCGTTTCTAAAATAATAACATCAATTTCAGTTGCTCCGCGATTAATCGCTTCCTGAATAGGTACCAGGCTGGAAAATCCACCATCGGCATAATCATGCCCTTTTATGTGTGCAATACTCATAAACGGAATATAATTACTCGAAATCCAAATCCAATCGCAAAATTCATCATAAGTACAATCCTTAATAGATTTATATTCTGCCTGATTCATCGTAAGATTAGTCACCGTAATAATCACATCCGTTTCTAATGCTTTTAGCAGATTGAACTCTTCTATTGGTAAATTTTTCTTGATATAAGCACGCAATTTTTTGCTTTCGCCAAAGGTTCTTTTTCCTCTAAAAAACTGCAATAAAACATTAAAGTGATTGATACTCACCACGTCAATTCCATTCTTTCTTTTAACAATAAACGGATTGACATTGAAAATTTTACTCATATCCACATTGGTATAAATACGATGTATTTTTTGAATATTTCCAAGAGCTAAATGAGGCAGCAATAAACTTCCAGTAGATGTTCCAATGTAAAAATCGTATTTGATTTTCTTTTTTTCCAATAAAAATTGGGCAACACCTCCTGCAAATGCGCCTTTGCTTCCTCCTCCGGAAATAACCAATGCTCTCATAAACTTTAATTTAATAATCGATTCAATTGAAATTGTTCTTTTTCGTCTAAGCTGGGTAAAATTCTAACAAAAGAATCTTTATATTCTTGATTTTTTAATAGTGTTCGAATGTTGTCACGTCCAAATTTAGAAAACTGCCACATATGATGTGTGGTTGATTTTACTAAATTAATCAAAACAGTGTCATTAATGATCTGAAATCCAATTAGTTTTTCTAAAGCATTTTGTCGGGTTGTTGCTTCATATTTTTCAGATGAATAACTCATTAACTCATTGATGATATCTTGTTTATTGGCTGCATATTCAGGCGTCATCAAAACCAGTGACAACCACAAAGTTCTCAGATTATAATCATTAAACCCAATCCAATTTTTTGATTTTTCTAAATAATGCAATCGGTGTTTTGGAAAATTCCTCCATAAATAAAGCAATGCAATTTCTTGTGTCTGATAAGAATTATCATCTAGAAGACTTTCATAATCTACTCTAAATTCTTCTGGAATTTTAGGTAACGAATAGGCTAGCGCCTGACGAACAGGAAGATTTTTAGAGTTCATTACCAGTTCTAAAAACGGTTTTTTAGCTTCAAAAATTTCATTTCTAAGTTGGTTAACCACCATTACTTTCGCCGAATAATGAGCATCTGACATAAGGATTAACTTAAAGAAACCTTGTTTTTCAGCTAAGGGTTTAGATTTGACTTTATCTAACTCTAATAAAATCTTAGTTATTTTATTTTTAACTAATAACTTATTGATATTTGGTGTATTAATAGAAGTTGACTCAAGCCATTCTTTAGAAAAATAATCGGTGTCAAAACGGCTTACTTTTTTTACTTCCGCAAAAAAATCTTCGGTAGTCACATTTTTATAAGCGTACTTTTTTAAATAGTTTTTAATGATTTTCTTAAACGCTTTATCACCTATTTCCTGATGCATTGCAAACAAAGCCCAGGCACCTTTTTGATAAAAACTTAATGAACTTGCTTTTTCATTCAAAATAGGAATACTATCGGTTCTGGAAGCATATTTTATTTGCTGAATGGATTCATACATTTTTGAATAAAAATAATCTTCTCCATAAATTGATTTCTCAGCCAATAAAGCATAATAAGTTGCAAAACCTTCTTGCAACCAATGGTGTTTTCCGCTTGCTGCTGTAACCAAATCACCAAACCATTGATGTGCCAATTCATGTGCATCAACATTCGTATAATTTCGATCCAAAAACCCAGTCGAATCCACAACATAACGCGTGGCAAATAAAGTTGCCGAAGTGTTTTCCATTCCCGCATACAAAAAATCCCGAACAGGAATTTGCTTGTAGATTTTCCAGGGATATTTTACGCCAATTTCTTTTTCTAAAAAATTAAATATTCGTGCCGAATAACGATAAGTAGGCTCGAATCGGGAAGCATCTTTATTTTCTAAATACAACTCTAATGGAATTTTGCTTTTAGAAAATTGTATTTTCTTTTCAAATTTTCCAATGGCAAGCATCAACAAATAAGAACTCATTGGCTTTTCCATTTGATATTGCCAGATGCTGTATTTTCCTTTACTGTCTTTTTGCTTTAAAACACCGTTTGAAATTACCTGAAAATCAGCATCGAATTCAATTTCGAGATTAAAAATCAGTTTTTCATTTACATCATCAAAGCTTGGAAACCAATTACTGGTATATTTTCCTTGCCCTTGTGTCCAAATTTGTAAATCTTCTGAATTGGCCGAACCTACAAAATACAAAGTTTGTTTTGGCGTAGCCGTGTAATCAAAAACAAGTTCATTTTTCCCTTTTTGAAACGGATAAATAACAAGTAATTGTTTTCCAGAATTGATATACTGAACGCCTATGTTATTTAGTTTAACCTTAGAAAAATTCATGTTTTGTGCATCAATTTTTAAGGTATCTGTGGGTTTTAAAACTTCGAAGGAATAATGAACTGTACCCGATATTGATTTTTCAACAGCATTCAAACTCAAATGAGCTGAAACCGAAGTAAAATCGATAGTTTTTGTTTGCTGAGCAAAAACAAAAGTAGAAATAAACAGAAAAAGGTACTTCATTAATTACAAATTAGGCTAGAATTCCAAAGTTACAAAGCTTAAGTAACTAATCGAAGTATTTTTGTATGTTTACTTCTTAAAATTTTAATAAAGTTTAAATTGAACAAAGCCCTTTTTAACTGGAGCAGCGGAAAAGATTCTGCATTAGCCTTATATAAAATCCAACAAAACCCTGAATTTGAAATCAATTGTTTGTTAACTAGTGTCAACCAGCAATTCCAGCGCATTTCTATGCATGGTGTTAGAGTCGAACTTCTGGAACAACAAGCTGAAAGTATTGGAATTCCTCTGGAAATCATGCAAATTCCTGAAATGCCAACGATGGAAGTTTATGAAAATGTGATGCAAAAAACATTAGAAAAACTAAAAAATAAAGGAATCACACATTCTGTTTTTGGAGATATTTTCCTCGAAGATTTACGCCAATATCGTGAAGATAAATTAGCAACAATGGGATTTAAAGGGGTTTTTCCAATTTGGAAAATTCCAACTCATGATTTGATTCAGGAGTTTATTACTTTGGGATTTAAAACCATTGTAGTATGTGTAAACGAAAAATATTTAGACAAAAGTTTTGTAGGTCGAATAATTGATCAGCAATTTATTGATGATTTACCCGAGAATGTTGATGTGTGTGGAGAAAATGGAGAATTTCATACTTTTAGTTTTGATGGTCCTATTTTCAGCAAGCCAATTGATTTTGAAATAGGCGAAATTGTCTACCGAAAATATGAAAAACCAAAACAAGATTCTTCCAATACTGCATGTGACACAAATGATACATCAGCTTTTGATTTCGGATTTTGGTATTGCGATCTCATTCCGAAACAACAATAAAAAAAATCCAAATTCCAATAACACTTAGATATATTCAGTGTGACAATTGGAATTTGGAATTTTGTTTTTTTGTAATTTTTAACTACAATTTCTTAGCGTTTTTTACTTTTTGATCTGTAATTGCAATTGCTAAAACTTCACTCATTTCTTTCACATAATGAAAAGTAACTCCTGTTAAGTATTCTGGTTTTATTTCATCAACATCACTTTTATTTTCATGACATAAAATGATTTCTTTGATGTTTGCTCTTTTAGCGGCTAAGATTTTCTCTTTAATTCCGCCTACAGGCAATACTTTTCCTCTAAGTGTAATTTCACCAGTCATGGCAATATTTTTCTTTATTCTTTTTTGTGTAAATAAAGAAACTAAAGAAGTCAACATTGCAATTCCAGCACTTGGTCCGTCTTTTGGAGTTGCTCCTTCAGGAACGTGTAAATGGATATTGTATTTTGATAACAATTCTGAAGTCAAGCCAATTTGATCGACATTTGCTTTAATGTATTCTAAAGCAATCGTAGCCGATTCTTTCATTACCGTACCTAAATTACCAGTAATGCTCATTCCTCCTTTTCCAGGTGAGAGCAAAGATTCTATAAATAAAATATCTCCACCAACACTCGTCCATGCTAAACCTGTAACTACTCCGGCAACATCATTACTTTCGTATTTATCACGCTCTAATCTTGGAACTCCAAGAACCTTTACAACATCTTCATCGGTAACTTTCTTATTGTACTCCTCTTCCATTGCAACAGATTTTGCTGCATTACGGATTACCTGAGCAATTTTAGCTTCTAATCCACGAACTCCAGATTCACGTGTGTATCCTTCAACGATTTTCTCTAATTGTTTTTTTCCAATAGTCAAATCTTTTGAAGTCAAACCGTGTTCTTTCAATTGGCGTGGAAACAAATGTTGTTTGGCAATTTCAACTTTTTCCTCAATAGTATAACCTGACATTTTGATAATTTCCATTCTATCTCTCAAAGCAGGTTGAATAGCAGCCATATTGTTAGAGGTAGCAATGAACATCACCTTAGATAAATCATAGCCTAATTCGACAAAATTATCATAGAAAGCGCTATTTTGTTCCGGATCTAAAACTTCTAACAATGCCGAAGACGGATCTCCATGATTGCTATTAGACAATTTATCAATTTCGTCTAAAACAAATACAGGATTTGATGTTCCCGCTTTTTTCAAACTCTGAATAATTCTACCTGGCATCGCACCAATGTAGGTTTTTCTATGCCCTCTAATTTCAGCTTCATCACGTAATCCACCTAAAGAAATACGAACATATTCTCTACCCAAAGCTTCAGCAACCGAACGACCAATTGAAGTTTTACCAACCCCCGGAGGTCCTGTCAAACAAATAATTGGCGATTTCATATCGTTTCTTAACTTTAAAACAGCCAAATGTTCAATCATTCTTTTCTTCACTTCTTCCAATCCAAAATGATCTCTGTCAAGAATTTTTTGAGCATTTTTTAAATCAAAATTATCTTTTGAATATTCATTCCATGGCAAATCCAATAGCAATTCCATGTAATTTCTTTGGATACCAAAATCAGGTGCTTGCGGATTCATTCGACGCATTTTTGTCAATTCCTTTTCAAAAATAGCCTGTGTCTTTTCATCCCATTTTTTACTCTTAGACTTCGCTAACATTTCGTCCATTTCTTCCTCCTGAGTCGAACCACCTAATTCTTCCTGAATGGTTTTCATTTGCTGATGAAGAAAATATTCTCTTTGTTGCTGGTCTAAATCAAAGCGTACTTTAGATTGAATATCATTTTTAAGTTCCAATTTCTGCAACTCAATATTCATGTATTTTAAAGTTTCTAAAGCTCTATCTCTTAAACTATTAATTGCTAATAAATCTTGCTTTTCTTTAACTGATAAGTTCATGTTAGAAGTAACAAAATTGATCAAGAAAGACTGGCTTTCAATGTTTTTTATAGCAAAAGTTGCTTCGCTTGGAATATTCGGACTTACTTTAATAATCTGAATAGCTAATTCTTTTATAGATTCTAAAATTGCTAAAAATTCAGAATCATCACTATTAGGTCTGTCTTCAGCAAAATCTTTTATTAACGCTGAAAGATAAGGCTCTTCAGAAGTTATAGATTCGATTTCAAAACGTTTTTTTCCTTGTAAAATTACTGTTGTAGTTCCATCAGGCATTTTCAAAACACGCAAAATACGGGCAACTGTACCAATCGAATTGATATCTTCCTTAGAAGGATCTTCTATATCTTCATCTTTTTGGGCAACAACACCAATTATTTTTCCACCAGCATTAGCATCATCAATCAATTTAATCGATTTATCTCTTCCTGCGGTAATAGGAATTACAACGCCTGGAAACAAAACCATGTTTCTTAATGGAAGAATTGGCAAAGATTCCGGAAGCTCTTCCTTCATCATTTCCTCTTCGTCTTCTGGTGTTAATAAAGGTATTAATTCCGCTTCTGAATCGAATTCTTGTTGTGACAGATTGTCAATAGTAAGTATTTTATGTTTTGACATGATATAATTTAAGTCTTTTTGTCATTAAATGATTGAAACCTCTAATAACAAAGTTAATATTTGGGTGTTTTACAATACTGAAAATCAATCAATAACATAAATCACTAGCATTATTTAATTCTTATAAGTCAATCTCTGTGCCATAAAGCCTAGTAAACTGAATTGCCCTCAAAAAGCAAATTACTTATTTGAGGGCAATTAATAACAATTATTGTATTAAAACTAATATTCTACATCAAAATTACCTTGGCTTATTACAAATGGTGTTGCACCGTTAGTCCTAAATTCAAATGTTCCTTTAATTCTATCGCTTGTTTTAGAAGTAATTGTAATATTTCCAGAAACAGCTGTGTATTCATCATTTATATCTTCATAATAGCCCTGAACATTAGCTCCAACAGTATTTGTAATAGTATGGCTTCCGATACCTAAAGTAGTTTTTATAGATATAGAAATGGTATTCGAATTAACATCTTGTGCCCCGATTGTAATAAAATTATCTGATCCAATACCAATTTCAGCTGTTAAAATATCAATTGCGACAAAATTAGCACCACCTACTTTTGCAGTAAAAACATCAGCTGTTTCTTCCTGAGTAATATATGGTATATCTTTAAAAACACCATTAGTAAATGTTATGGGTGCCTTTGTATTAGGTACATCAGACCAATAGCCTTTAAAATGAAAAGTTCCCGAAATTGTTTTGTTTGTGGTATTTATACTTGTAATAATCACTGAACCTGTATTTTCACTTGGATTATTATCATTTATTGCTAAATAACCATACTCTGTTCCAGCTGGAGAATAAGACACAATATTTACGTTGGCTGCATAAGTCCCAGCAGTGCTTCCTTCAATCATAATTCCAAAGTTTTCCCCCTTAGAATTAATTGCTGCAATTTGGATAAAATTGCCCGAAATTATCGCTTCAGTTTCTTTTGCTGTCCAAGTACTACCATTAAAGTCTGCTTTGAAAACTCCAGACTCTCCATTTCCACCCGAATCAGGATCTGGCTCAACGTTACCATCAACCGGTTCATAATTACAAGAAGCTATCAATGTTGCTATAAACAACAGTATTAATTGTGGGGCAGTTTTTAATATTCTCATAAATCAGCAAATTTTGATTGCCTCCAAATATACTTTATTATTTTATTTCTTTAATCTTTTTTAGGTACTTTTCTTAATAAAAAGACTGCTATAACAAAGAAGGTAGCTAAAAATACAATAGCATATCTTGGACTTCCTGTAATTTGGTCAATGATTCCGTAAATCAACATTCCAATTACGATTCCGATTTTTTCTGCAACATCATAAAAACTGAAAAATGATGCTGTATCCTTTGTTTCTGGTAGTAGTTTTGAATAAGTAGAGCGTGATAAAGACTGAATTCCTCCCATTACAAAACCTACAATCGTTGCCATTACATAAAAATGTATCGGTAATGTAATAAAGAATGCTAAAGCACAAAATATTGCCCAAATAATGTTTATTCCTATCAAAGTAGGGATGTTTCCGTATTTTGAAGAAGCTTTAGAAGTTAAAATAGCTCCTACAACGGCAACCAATTGAATTATTAAAATACAAATAATTAACCCTATTGTACTTTCTTCTTTGGATGACCATTGGATTTCCTGAGCACCAAAATAAGTAGCAACAAGCATTACTGTTTGTACAGCCATACTTGAAACAAAAAATCCACTCAAATATCTTTTTAGAATAATATTTTCATTTAATAAACCCCAAACCTTTTTTAGTTCTTTGAAACCATTAAAAACAACTGATTTTGTTAATTTTGCGCTTGTATTTTTATTTCCTTTTGGCAAATAATAATATGTGTACTGACTAAATAAGATCCACCACACTCCAACCATTACAAACGAATAGCGCATTGCTTTCATAGCAGCTTCACCATCTGTTCCTGAAATTCCAAAAAGTTTTGGTTTCATGATCATGGCTAAATTGATAACCAGCAAAATCACACTTCCGATATATCCTAAAGAATAACCTTTTGCACTGATTTGATCCTGCTGCTCTTCAAAAGCAATATCTGGTAAATAGGAATTATAGAAAACTAAACTTCCCCAATATCCTAATAATCCTAGAAAATAAAATGCTAATCCAACATAAATATTCTCCAAATCAAACCAATACAGTCCCATACAGGAGAATGCACCCAGATAACAGAAAAACTTCATGAATGATTTTTTATTCCCAACATAATCTGCTATCCCAGACAATAAAGGCGAAATAAAAGAAACAACTAAAAAAGCAGCAGCTGTTACGAAACTTATTAATGCTGAATTTTTTAAATGAAAACCGAAAACGTCTATATAATGATTATCCTCTGGAAACAATGCATCATAGAAAATTGGAAATACTGCTGAAGCAATAGTAAGCGTATAAACTGAATTTGCCCAATCGTAAAATGCCCAGGCATTCAATAATTTTTTATCTCCTTTTTGTAACGGATTCATATCTCTTAATTTTTTGACGAATTTATTGTTTTTTTTAACAGTTTCTACTCAAATCAAATAAAAATATTGGTATGATAATATTGATTCTATTTTACCTCAATTATTACAGTATTAATTTCAAAACATAAAAAAAGCCAATTCAAACGAATTGGCTTATAAAATGATTTTTTATTTTTTATTTGAATGTTACACCAAATTTTGCAGCAGTTGCTTTTGCTTCAGGAATCATTGCTTTTAAATTAGCAATTCTGGTAGCATCAGAAGGGTGTGTGCTTAGCATTTCGGCCGGAGCTCCACCTCCTGAATTGGCTGACATTCTAGTCCAGAAATTAATAGCTTCATCTGGATTATATCCTGCAATTGCCATTAAAACCAAACCAATTTTATCAGCCTCAGTTTCATGACTTCTACTAAAAGGAAGCATTACTCCTACCTGAGATCCTATTCCATAATATTGTTGCCACATTTGTTGTTTTTCGGCACTTTGACTACCTGTTGCAGCAGCAACACCAGCAGCACCAAGAGTTTGCAACTGCGAAGCACTCATACGTTGCGCTCCATGATTAGCAAGAGCGTGAGAAACCTCATGTCCCATTACAGTGGCTAAACCTGCATCATTTTTAGTAATGGGTAAAATCCCAGTATAAACTACAATTTTCCCTCCAGGCATACACCAGGCATTTACCTCTTTGTTTTCAATTAATTTGTATTCCCATTGGTAACCATTTAAATAATCAGTTTGTCCAAGAGAAGCTAAATAACGCTCAGCAGCAGCTTTAATTTTCATACCAACAGTTTCTACTTTTTTAGCATCGACTGTTCCTGAAACCACTTTATTTTCTTTTAAAAAAGTTCCATATTGTTGAAACGACGATGGAAACAATTCGCTGTTAGAAACAAAATTCAAAGTTCTTTTTCCTGTTAACGGATTTGTTGCGCAAGAATATACTAAACCTAAACTTGCAATTCCTATGAGTATTAAATTCTTTTTCATAATTGTTAAATTTTTCAAAACAAAAATACAATTATTATTAGCTAAAATTTTATAAAATTAATTACAAATGTATCAATATATTAATTTTTGATTATCCAACAATATGTAAAACATTAAAATCCTTAGGAACAATTAGATACTGATTTTCTTTAAATGCAGCAGCATCAAAAACTATCTCTTCATTGTCAATTTCTATGATTTTTACTTCAAAAGGCAATCCAATTAAATTGATTTTGTATTTCGTATAATTTGTGTCGAACTTTCCTTCTTTGTGAACCTGAATGTTTAATTCTTTTTCTTTTCCTGTCATTTGAAAAGTTACAAAGCTGAATCTCCCTTTTTTATAATCATATCCATCTTGCGCATCTTCATACACCACTGATTTTTCTTTTCCTTCTTTATAATAAGCATCCAAAGTCATTTCGTCAAACTCTAATTCCCCCACATATTGTTGTACAGGATACTTAGGTATGATAGCTCCGGCTTTGACAAAAACAGGAATTTCATCAAATTTGGTGTCGACCCACATCTCTTTTCCACCTTTCACTAAACAATTAGTCCAGTAATTGTACCATTCTCCTCGAGGTATATACATTCTTCGTCCTAAAGAATTCGGTTCTAAAATAGGGCAAACTAAAATTTGGTTACCAAAGATAAATTCGTCGTTTCTATAATGCGTTTGGATATCTTCCTGATCAAAATATACTAAAGGCTTCAACATTGGTGTCCCTTCTTCAATATATTGCCAGAACATAGTATATAAATAAGGTAACAACTGGTAACGAAGACTGACAAATTTTCGGGTAATATTGATTACTTCTTCATCAAAAGCCCAAGGTTCCTGATTACCATGATCTCCAGAAGAGTGTGTTCTGCAAAATGGATGGAAAACTCCTAATTGAATCCATCTTGCGTACAATTCGCCTGTAGGCTGTTCTGCAAAACCTCCAATATCAGAACCCGTAAAACCCATTCCTGAAATAGACATTCTTTGCACCTGAATATTAGCAATCCAAAGATGTTCCCATGATGCTACGTTATCTCCCGTCCAGGACGAAGTATAACGTTGTGCTCCAGAATAAGCCGATCTTGTAATGATAAATGGTCTTTTTGGATAAGCAAAACGTTTTACACCATGATAAGTGGCTCTTGCCATTTGGGTCCCATAAATATTGTGTGCTTTTCTATGACTGCATGGATTTCCATCGTAATTATGACGAACATCATTAGGGAAGGTCTTGTTAGGCACTTCCATTACAGCAGGTTCATTCATATCATTCCACACTCCTTTAACTCCAATATCTGAAATTAATTCTTTAAATAATCCAGCCCACCATTCTCTTACTTCTGGATTTGTATAATCGGGAAAATTACATTCTCCTGGCCAAACTTTTCCTTTCATGTAAGGACCATCGGCTCTTTTGCAAAAATAATCATTTGCCAAAGCTTCTTTATAAACCGAATATTCTTTGTCTATTTTGATTCCAGGATCTATAATAACGATGGTTTTAAATCCGTCGGCGGCTAGTTCAGAAACCATTCGTTTTGGATCTGGAAAATATTCTTTGTTCCAGGTAAAACATCGAAAACCATCCATATAATCAATATCCAAATAGATTGCATCACAAGGGATTTGCAGTTCTCTAAATTTGGCGGCAACTTCTTTTACATTACTTTCTGGATAATAACTCCATTTGCATTGGTGATATCCTAAAGCCCATAATGGCGGTAACTCCGGTTTTCCAGTTAAGTCAGTATATGAAGTTACAACATCGTTCATACTTGGACCATAGAAAAAGTAATAATTCATTTCTCCTCCATCAGACCAAAAACTAGTAACATTTCTTCTTTCCTGACAAAAATCAAAGAAAGTTCTAAAAGTATTGTCGAAGAAAATACCGTAAGCCTGTTTATTGTGTAATCCAATATAAAAAGGAACTACCTTATATAATGGTTCTTGCTCTTTTTGAAAAGCATATTGATCGGTTGCAAAATTCTCTACTCTTTTTCCTTTCAGATTCATCTGAGTAGCCTTATCGCCTAAACCATAAAAGCATTCACCTTCTCTGGAAGCCTTACTCATTTTTACGATATTCCCTCCAAATTCATAAGATTCTTCCCAGTGGAAACCTAATTCATCTTCTAATAATGCATTTCCTTTTAAATCATATATAGAAGATCTTAAATCGGCTTTCTGGATTTTGCAAATAATTTTGTTAGTTGCAATTTGGTAATACTCTTCTTCTTCCGTTACTTTTAAATGATTGTATCCATGAGAATGGCTCTTATCAATAGCATAAGAGAAATCATTGCTAAAATATCCTTTAGTTGTAAAACGAAAACGGATTAAACTATCTCTTAAAACTGTTAGTTTTAAAATAACACTATTATCTGTGTAAAAATAGACCGAATCAACATCATGCGTATAAGAAACTATTTTTGATGGGTATAAATCCCCTTTATATTCTAATTCTGTATTTGTAATCATTCCTATTTCATTTTGATTATTACTACTCTCACTCTCTCAAACATACAAAAAATCTTTTTTATAAATAAGGAATAGTCTCTTTATTCACGAAAACGATATAGCTGGCTATTTATCAAAAAAAAGAAGCATTAATATTAAAATTAATACTTCTTTCTAAAATTTAATAGTTTTTATGTAGTGCAGTTTTTAGGATTTAAAATAATTCTTTATAAAATTCTAAAAACAGTAACACTTAAAGGTGGCAAAATTAATTCTACCGAGTAATCCCGACCTCCATAAGGCGTAGCATCTGTTTTTAATTCTTCTGTATTAAGTACATCGCTCCCTTGGTATTTTTGTGAATCACTATTGAATATTTCTTTTAATTTTCCTTTTTTAGGAACTCCAATTCTATAATTTTTTCGAATGATTTGTGTAAAATTACATACCACAATTAAGTCGTCATTTGGATCATTTCCCTTTCGAATATAGGAAAGAACTGCATTTTGATTATCGGAATAATTAATCCATTCAAAACCATCCGGACTAAATTGCTTTTGGTGTAAAGCAGGTTCGGTTTTGTATAATTTATTCAAATCTTTAATTAACTCTTTTACACCGTTGTGAACTGGATATTGCAGTAAATGCCAATCTAAACTTTCTTGAAAATTCCATTCCTTCATTTGTCCAAATTCACCTCCCATAAAAAGTAAATTAGTACCGGGATGTGTAAACATATAACCGTACAACAAACGTAAGTTCGCAAACTTTTGCCATTCGTCGCCAGGCATACGATCGGCAATTGATTTTTTACCATAAACAACTTCGTCGTGAGACAAAGGCAACATAAAGTTTTCGGTAAAAGCATAAGTCATAGAAAAAGTCAAATCGTTTTGATGGTATTTTCTGTACACCGTTGCTTTTTGGAAATACTTTAACGTATCATGCATCCATCCCATCATCCATTTCATTCCAAAACCAAGTCCGCCTACTGATGTAGGTCTGGAAACCATTGGAAAAGAAGTACTTTCTTCGGCAATAGTTTGTACGCCTTCATAATTAGAATACACTACTTCATTGAATTCCTTTAAAAAACTAATGGTATCCAAATTTTCGTTTCCTCCAAAAATATTTGCTTCCCATTCGCCATCATTTCTGGAATAATCCAGATAAAGCATTGACGCCACAGCATCTACTCTTAAGCCATCAACATGATAATGATGCAACCAAAACAATGCATTACTAATTAGGAAGGAACGAACTTCATTTCTTCCATAATTAAATACTAAACTTTTCCAGTCTGGATGATAGCCTTTTCTTCTATCAGGATGCTCGTATAAATTTGAACCATCAAAATAACCCAATCCATGTGCATCATCTGGAAAATGAGAAGGAACCCAATCCAGAATAACTCCAATTCCTGCCTGATGTAATTTATCTACCAAGACCATAAAGTCTTGTGGATTTCCAAAACGGGAAGTTGGCGCAAAATACCCTACTAATTGGTACCCCCATGAAGGATCATAAGGATATTCCATAATAGGCATGAACTCAACATGAGTAAAGCCCATTTCTTGGACATAACTCACTAAATCTTCAGCTAATTCCAAATAACTCAAGAAACGATTGCCTTCGCCACGTTTCCAGGATCCTAAATGAACCTCATAAACCGAGTAAGGTTTGTCTAAATCATTGTGTTCTTTTCGGGTTTTCATCCATTTGGAATCATCCCAATCGTGATTCAAATCCCAAACGACTGAAGCTGTATGTGGTGGTTTCTCGCAGTAAAAAGCAAATGGATCTGCTTTTTCTGTAACTAGACCGCCATTATTAGATAGAATTTTATATTTATATGTAGCTCCTTTTTCAATATTAGGAATAAAACCTTCCCAAATGCCCGAAGAATCCCAACGCACATAAAGTTCATGTTCTCCTTGAGTCCAAAAATTAAAATCTCCCACAACGGAAACAGAGTGAGCCGTGGGAGCCCAAACAGCAAAATATACGCCTTGGACCCCATTTAATTCTATTAAATGAGCTCCTAGCTTTTCGTACAATTTAAAATGCTTTCCAGCTTTGAATAAGTTAATATCAAAATCAGTAAAAAGGGAATGCGAAATAACTTTACTCATAGTATTATAGGTATAATTCTAAATTTTATAAAATAGAATATTGATATAAAAAACAGTTCATTGACTTATTCAATTCTAAAATTATCAGGCAAAGTCGCACCTTTCTTTATTACTACAATTCCATCTTTTATAGCATACAAATTAGTGGTTGCATTTTCCAGATGCGAACCTCCATTAATATATACATTATTCCCTATTCGGCAATTTTTATCAACCAGAACATTATTAATGTAACAACCTTCGCCGATACCAACTAATATTTTGTTGTTTTGTTGATCTTCCTCCATATCTTCAATGCTTTGATAGAAATCGTTCCCCATAACATATGTATTATGAACGACTGTATCTTTTCCTATTCGGGATCGAACTCCTATTACTGATCGTTTAATTTCTTTTGCATTTAAAATACATCCTTCCGAAATTAATGATTTATCCACCATTGTATTTTTAAACTTAGATGGCGGCAACATACGAGGTCTTGTGTATATTTTGTTATCATTATCAAACAAATTAAACTTAGGAACATCATCTGTTAAACCAATATTAGCTTCGAAGAAAGAATCGATATTTCCAATATCAGTCCAATATCCTTCATATTGATAACTTAGGATTTTTTTATTTCCAACAGCTTCTGGAATAATCTCTTTACCAAAATCTTTTGTATCTGGATTAGCCATTATATCGACTAAAAGTTTCTTATTGAAAATATAAATTCCCATAGAAGCTAAGTAATTTTTACCTTCAGCTTTCATGTGATCACTAACATCTGATTCCCAATCTGGCAAAAGCTCTTTGGCTGGTTTTTCAATAAAGGATTCAATACAACCGTCATGGTTTGTTTTTAAGATCCCAAACTCTGGTGCATCTTTAGCATTTACTGGTAATGTAGCAATAGTAATATCTGCTTCTTTTTTAATGTGTTCCTCAATCATATCATTAAAATCCATTTGATACAATTGGTCACCCGAAAGAATCAAAGCATAATCAAAATTATGATTCAAAAAATGAGGCATACATTGTCTCACAGCATCTGCCGTACCCTGAAACCAGGTTGGGTTATCAGGAGTTTGTTCTGCTGCTAAAATATCTACGAAAGCCTGGCTAAAAGCACTAAAAACATACGTATTCTTGATATGCGCATTAAGTGAAGCCGAATTAAATTGTGTCAATACAAACATTCTGTATATGTCTGAATTCATACAATTTGAAATAGGTATATCAACTAATCTATATTTTCCTCCTACTGGTACTGCTGGTTTTGATCTCGTTTCTGTTAATGGATACAATCTAGATCCTTGTCCTCCTCCTAAGATAATAGCAATAACGTTTTTTCTTTTTGCCTTCATATTTTGTTAAGTATTATATTGTACATTTCTATATATTCCTGACTGGCTTTTTCCCAGGAATGATCTGTGCTCATTCCTTTTTTTCTAATTTTATTTAATTCTTCTTTATCCTTGTACAAATTAACTGCTCTTTGAATAGAATGGCATATATCTCCTACTGAAGATTGATCATGGCAAATTCCATTTCCATCGTCTCCAAAATCAATTACAGTATCCTTCAATCCTCCTGTTCTCCTTACAATAGGAATTGTTCCATATCGCAAAGAGTACATTTGATTCAATCCGCAGGGTTCTACTCTGGATGGCATTAATAAAAAATCAGCACCTGCATAAATTAAATGAGCTAACTCTTCATTGTAACCAATAAATGTATTGTAATTCCCTTTATAATCAGCCAATAAACTATTTAATTGGTTTTCAATTTGCGCATTTCCTGAACCTAATATTAAAATGTTAATTTCCTTATAATTTTCAGATAACATTAAAGCTGAAGCCTGGGGCAATAAATCGCCTCCTTTTTCATCAAACAATCTACCTATAAAACTAAACAATGGTTTTGTTGGATCTAAATTAAAAAGTGTACTTAGTATTTCTTTATTCTGTTGCTTTCCTTTTTCGAAATTTTTAATGGAATAATTCTTTTCCAGCATTTTATCTTTTGAAGGATCCCAAACCTGTGTATCAATTCCGTTTAATATTCCTCGGGATTTATAACGAACATCATTAAACAACGACTCTAAACCATTAGCAAAATAATTGATTTCGTCCAAATAACTTGGAGAAACTGTAGTAACTGCCGAAGCACATTTTACAGCTACAGCTAAAGAATTGATTTGATAGTTCCAGTCTAACAGTCTTACATGAGTCATATCAAATTCAGGAAAATAATTCAGCTTATCAAAACTAAACTGACCTTGATATAAACCATTATGAATGGTAATCATAGAAGGTATATTCAACAACTGATGATACTTGTAACAATGTTGCATCATAAATGGAATTAATCCCGTATGATGATCATGACAATTAATAACATCCGGCATTGTTTCTCTACCAATAATCCAATCTAAAGTTGCAATTTGAAAAGACATAAAACGTTCTATATCATCCTCATAACCATAAACGTCTTTTCTATCAAAAAGTTCAGGTATTTCCATTAGATACAATTCAAAACCCAACTTATCCGTTGTTTCTTTAAGCACACTAAATGGAAAATTAAAATCACCTAGTTTAACCGTTCCCCAATGTACACATTCAAAGTCATTTTCGTTTCTAAATTTAGTCTCATAACAAGGCATCACAACCCTAAGTTTGTGTCCCCAATTGCTTTGGTATTTTGGTAAGGCTCCCACTACATCTGCTAATCCGCCTACTTTTGCCACTGGGTAACACTCAGCACTAATATGAAAAATTTCCATTTATTGATTTCAGTTTATTTAGGTTTAAAAAAATATAATATAAAAAAGTTAAGTTAAATTACCAAGAAATCAATATAAACATTACTGAATTTAATAAAATTAGACTTTTAACTTTTTCTAAATATAGTGAAAAATAGAAACAATCGAGGGAAAAATAAAAAAAAGTTCCTTCTAAAATCAAAGTTTTTTTATCATTAAAATCTTTCAAAAACTATCATTACATTTCAAATAGTTAAAATTGATAATTTAAAAAAAATCCTATCACGCTATCACTATTTTCACATATTTTTCTGCCTAAAATTATAGAATTATCATACTCTAAAACGATAAGCAAATCAAAAAGTAATAATTTGTTAACAATAAGTATTTCAAAAAACAGCTTATAAATTTAATTCTTAAATTTGGAAATGGATTTATTTAGCAATACTACAGATTGGAAAGAAGAATTGACTCCAATATTAGAAAAATACAAATTCAAAAAACATCCATTAAACTATCAAAATTTATATCAGCTAGTAATTATGGTTGTTTTGTCTGCTCAGGATTCTGATGAAAATATCAATACAATAGCTCCAAATTTCTTTACTGTTTTTCCAAATATGGAAAGCTTGGCCAATTCAAAAGTTGAAACCATAATTTCATTAATTCATCAAGTAAAATTCTCCGAAAATAAAGCAAATTGGATACTTAACATCGCAAAAACTATTGAAAAAGACCAAAACATTCCTCTAACAATGAGAGAATTAACCAGTATAAAAGGCATTGGTCGAAAATCAGCTAATGTCATTATGAGAGAAGCAAATGTTCCATCTGAAGGAATTATGACTGACTTACACGTTATAAGAGTTGTACCCAGAATAGGAATAACAAGTCTCACAAAAGATGGAATCAAAATAGAAAAAGAGCTAATGTTTGCTTTACCAAAAGTAATTTGGGCTGAAATTGGAATAGCACTTTCTTTTTTAGGCAGAGAAATTTGTCGGCCAATACCAAAATGCACCTCATGTCCAATAAATTCTTGTTGCAATTATTTCAAAAATCAAAATTAAATCAGAAAGATACTTGATTAATTTATTTGAATAACTTTCTGCTCAATCACTTTTTTTTTTAATTATTCTCTTTTAGATAAAATTAAGAATACAACTGTGTTTATCAATGCAAATGTTAACACTACATTAAAACTTAGCTCAAAAAAGAAATTATTAAAATTTCATTCTGCCCTTCCCTTTCATTTTTGATATATTAGCATAATTAGAGTCGAATTACAAGTTTAAATACAATTTAAAGTCGATTTTAGTTTAAAAATTAGTAAATACATATATTAATTCAGAAATAAAATTTCAAATAATGATAGATATTTTACATCAAGAATATTACGGAAATACAATATTACGCTACTTAGTTGTTTTAGGAATAACCCTTATAGGCCTTCTAATATTGCGATTTATAAAACGAATGATATTCTCTGCATTAAAAAAATGGTCAAAGGATGCAAACAAAATTGTGATTTTGATGCTAGAAGTTTCGGAGCAAACTATACTCCCACTATTGTATGTAACACTACTCTATATCAGTATTTTAATCCTCAATATGCCCGACAAAATTCGAACAATCATTAATAACTTAATGATGGTCGTTTTTGTTTTCTTCGTTATCCGAATATTGATTTTAATAGTCCAAAAAAGCTTTATAGCATTTGTAAAAAGACAACAACAAGGAGAAGGTCAAGTGGAACAACTCAGCGGATTGCTTCTGGTAATCAATATT
>Ga0247814_10000447_pt1 | contig 33194 bp, 30 predicted proteins | sample UWRJL179409R1_FD_179947 | JGI IMG/M metagenome (GOLD analysis project Ga0247814, IMG submission 179947) | Plant litter microbial communities from Arlington Agricultural Research Station in Wisconsin, United States - UWRJ-L179-409R-1 | ecosystem: Environmental > Terrestrial > Plant litter >... | reverse complement strand
AAAGTACTTTTTGTTGCTGTTATTCCTTGTCTCCTTATCAAGTACAGGTTACGCAGATTCAGTTTTAGACAGTATCCTGAACCCTAAAACACGGGATAATAGTTATGTAAGCGATGCCGGTGCACTCCTTCAACCGGAAACCATTCGCAAGGCGGACAGTCTATTGGAACAGCTTAACTTTGAAAAAAAAGCCCAGATAGCAGTGGTGCTGGTGAGTTCGGTTGGTCGCGCAGTGCCTAAAGATATTGCCACTCAGTTGTTCAGAAAATGGGGATTGGGTGATCAGTCCACTAACAATGGGCTATTAATTCTGCTGGTAAAAGACCAGCGGCGGATAGAGTTTGAAGTAGGCTACGGTCTGGAAGGTGTTTTACCCGATATCATTACCCAGCGGATACAGCAGGAAGTTATGGTTCCCGAACTGAAAGCAGGGAATTATGATGCTGCCGTTCTTGAAGGACTGGCGCGTATTGCTGCTACATTTAACGAATATGATCAGCAAGTGGCAACGGCCGGTGCTGACCGCGGTAGTACGGAGACTTCAGATCAACAAGATCCACGCCTTATTTTTGTGATCCTGTTATTGGTAGTTTACCTGATTGCCGTTTCTTTTTACGCTGCTTACACACCAAAAAAGGGAATGTTTAAACAGTCGCCCTTATTATTACGCTTATTCATGATTTTCGGACCAATGCTGCTGGTTATCTTACTCGCTTCACTTAGCCCGGTAAAAATCAATTATGTAGCTGTAGTATTGCTCATATACTTTTGCTGGGCAATTTATTTTAGCTATACCATTCCTTCGCGCCAGCGAAAAAGTGTAAGAAAAACTTCCGTTGCGGACAGAGCTATGAGGTATCGGACTCTCCATGATGCGACAGCAGGTGACCTTATGTATGTGCTGTTATTTCCGTTTCCTGTACTACTGTTGCACTATTTATTTGTCTGTAAACGATTAAGAGCCATCCGTTATGCGCCATATTTAGCAGATCAATGCAAAGGAGTGATGCAGCTCGTAAAAAAAGACAGGAATGTTTTATTATCTGAAACGGAACAGCTAGAAGAAAAATTGGGCGGCTTGACTTATGACATCTGGCAATGCGATCAGAATGATTTTATCGTGAAGCTACCCTACACTCAAGGCGGTGATAAGGTATGTATTTGCAAGAAGTGTAAAAACTATACTGCCGTTCGTATGAAACGAACTGTGGAACTGAAAGCAAGCACCCGCAATGCAGGTTATGGATATAATGATTATGTCTGTCGTAGTTGTGCTGCAGCGTTTAGTGCAGATTTTACGCTTGCAAAAAAACTTTCCGGCACTTTTACTACGAATAACGGGGGCAATTCGAGGAGCAGTTCCAGCAGCAGTTCTTCCGGTTCTGGAAGCTCATCCTCTGGTGGTAGCTGGGGAGGCGGCAGTTCCGGCGGTGGAGGTTCGGGGAGTAACTGGTAAGATACCTGGAATGTGCTGAATTAAAATTAAGCTGCTCATGAAAACGCTGTATTAGAACCGGATTAAAAAGCTATGCTGACTAAATTAATAAATTTGTCAGGAAAATTAAATTATGTTTATTTTTTTTATAATATATGCTGTTATTGCCTTATTTTGCAATTCAATCAGATATATATTAAAGCAGATCGTAAGATTAGACAAAAATTTATAATAATTAACTCATCAGCCTCGAACCAAAATTATGATACAAAGAAACATCACTAAAGATATTTTATTAGGAGTAGCAACAGGAGACGCACTGGGAGTGCCTGTTGAATTCTTGTCAAGAGATATTCTAGCAGGAAACCCGGTTTCGGGGATGCTGGAGTATGGCTCTCATGATGTACCTAAAGGAACTTTTTCTGACGATTCTTCTTTAACCTTCTGTTTAGCAGAAGCATTAACTAAACCCTTTCAGTTGATGAATGTGGCCGATAATTTTGTACGCTGGTTAAATGATAATTATTGGACACATGGTGGCCGGCTCTTTGATGTGGGCATTGCCACACAAAAAGCAATCAGAAATTTGTCGAATGGCGTGCATCCGGAATTAGCGGGCGGGAATGGGGAAGATGATAATGGTAATGGCTCGCTGATGAGAATTCTTCCTTTGGCTATCTTTCTGAAAGATAAACCTGTTGAAGAACGATACAGAATAGTGCAGCAGGTTTCATCATTAACACACAGGCACATCCGCTCTATCATTTCCTGTTTTTATTATGTGGAATTTGCGTTGGGCCTGATTGATGGGGTGGAAATCTTCACTATTTATGATCACCTTAAACAATCCGTTTTCAGATTCCTTGCCTCTATCAATGTAGAGCAGCGGGAAATTGAGCATCTTGACCGTTTATTAAAAGGGGATATTTATACACTCACTGAAAAAGAGATTTATAGCAGTGGTTATGTGATCCATACGCTGGAAGCAAGTATCTGGTGTCTTTTAACTACAGGCACTTATGCAGACGCTGTGCTGAAGGCAGTGAACCTGGGTTTAGATACAGATACTACTGCTGCTGTTACGGGAGGATTGGCCGGGCTGCATTATGGCTATCAAAGTATACCAGAAGAATGGCTAAATGATCTGGCAAGAGTTAAGGATATTAAAGATCTGGCAGATCGTGTGCAGAATTTTCAGATCCCTTCTTTATCTCTTTCTGACGTTTAGTATTAGATAATCATCATTCATTTGTTTTTTATTGAAAGCAAATGAATGATGATTATTACGCTGTCCCTTAGGGATTTTATTTCAGACGAACTAGTTTTCAGACAAAATTTTTATCCGATTAGCAGCATGTTGATTTCCCGGATTTAGCGATAAAGACTTTTTATAATTCAGAAGGGCATTTTTGTTGTCGCCATCTAATTCCAACATTTCTCCCAAACTGTCATATGTGTTGGCACTTTTTGGAAACAGCTTTGTATTTAGCGTAAAAATTGATAAAGCTTCCTTCGGTTTTTTCTGGCTGAGCAGCAGATATCCCCAGTCATTTAGTTCGTCTTCATCAAATTTCAATGCAGTTTCTTTCTTTAATAAACTCGCTGCAACCCGATCAGCATTTGTAAATCCCTGTTTCAATAGCTCGGTTCGTAACTTTATGATGGCAGGTGGTAAACCAAAGCCATTAGCGATGCGCATATCTGGAATATAATAACCAGCTATTTCATCAATAAACTGTTCAGGATTGGAGCCCATTAAATTAGTAAGTACAATGATAGAAAGATCATCTTTTAAATAGACGAATAATGCTGATCTGCCACCACCAACAGGGCCAACAGCCGGGTGATCTTTACGTGTTACTGTAGGCCATCCTAACGCATAGCCATTATTAAGCTTGTTGAAACCACTAATTTTGCCGTTATTTAAGACAGCAGGCGTCCACATGCTTTCAATACTAGCTTTGTTTTTTAAAAGCTTTCCTGTCTTTAAAGCAATGATCCAGTTGGCCATATCCGTAGAAGTAGATAAAATGCCCGCTGCTGTTCTAAAAAAAACAGGGAACTGCATGTAGCCGATACCAGGAACCTCATTTTTAATAAAACGGTTTCCCACCTGTCTGTTCATGGTATAAGCCCCAGCATAATCAGGAATTACGTCATAAGAATCACCAAAGCGCGTTAACTTCATTCCTGCAATTTTAAATTGTCTGTTTTCTATGAATTGAGTAAAATGCATACCACTTAATGTGGTGATGATTTGTCCCAGTAAAATATAGCCCGTTTGATTATAACGGAATTTATCGCCTGCCATAAATTCGATCGGCAACTTTTTTACTTCGTCAATTGCCAGGTTCTCGTCCCCATGACCCATTACTTGCTCTTCTGCATCTAAAATATCCGGCAGACCGGACGTATGCGTTAAGACCTGTTGTAGCGTGATCTTTTGCCAGGCTGCCGGCAAGCTATCCAAATAAAGAGACAAAGGATCTGTAATTTTGAGCTTGCCCTCTTCGGCTAATTGCATCATAGCTACACCTACAAATGCTTTGGTAATTGAATTTACTGAGAATATGCTTTCAGGTTTTGCTATGATATTATTTTCAAGATTAGCAATTCCGTAGGTAGTATTTTTAATGATCTTTCCCTCGCGGACGACTGCTATCTGCAACGCTGGGATATGTCTTTCCTGCATTTTTTGCTTTAAAAATACATCTAGATTTTCAGCAATATTTAATTGCTGCGCAATACCAGCGACTGGGATAGCGCCAGAAAGTAATAAAGCGAAAACTGTTATTTTTAGGTTCATTTGTTTTAATGTTATATGATAATGACGCTGCTGATGGAAATAGGTTACAGATAAATGTAAAATTTGGTTAATTTTTCTTTTTATTTGTTAGTTATGTCTCGCTTCGGCAACAAACATAAGGTACAAAATGGCGAAATTTATCGCCTGATGACAAAAAAAGTGCATATGACGTGATATGGCGTGTATATGGCACTTTGAACAGTGGAAGAGAGTAAGTATCAGGTTTGGGCGCGATCGTATCAACGTTTGGATAACTCCACCCCAAGAGCACGTTAATTCCCTATGAAATGCACCCCTTTTTCAACTAGTAAATTTGTGGTGGACTATGGGTGGAGTAAGGGTGGAGTTAGCGTGCTGTCATCCAAACGTTGATATAACTTTGTTAGCACTCTGTCTTATCCTTGTTTCAGTACTTAAATATCTGGAATTTTCCGCAGTAATAGCGATCGGGAATTTCAACCATTAACGCATGATAATACAAGTAGGAATAGCCATTACTAATTTTAAGGGAAATGCTGAAAAAGCACACGTATTTCAGTAAATAGTTTAAACACTGCCAGGAATTCCTTGTTTTTGCTTAAGATTAGTGATTGTCAATACTTATATGCTAAATTTATAACTATGGCTTTCAAAGCAAAATTAAATTTTTCTTCATATTTAGTGATGAGCACATCTGTCGCTTGTATAGTTCTCCTGTTACTATCTGGCTGCAGGCCTAAAAAAAACAATGCCGAATTACTTACCACAGATTCCGTTGGCAACAAACAATTTGAATCTTCTCCTCCAGAATCATTTATTCTTGAACTTAAATCAGCCGCAACAACTATCGTAACTATGCAGCTTACAAAAGTGGAGACTATTAGGGGCACTACAAAAATTTTTTCTGGCAGGGTTTTAAAATGCTATAAAGGCGGCCTGGCAGATGGTAGCTTATTACAATATGCAGGAATGTCTGAAAAGATTTATCAGATAAATCCTATAGATACCTTGGTTGTATTTTTGACACGTCATCAAAAAGCCCTGTTACATGTAGATAGAAATACTGTTTATTATAGTACGGTTGAAGATAACGCCATGATTAGACCCTACCTAAAATTGGACAGTTTATTACGATAAGTTGGAATAAATATTTTGAATTAAAATTGGTAAAAAAACAAACGTTATTATAGGCTTTTTAAGGTGAAGAGATGTTCCCGACATTTTTGACCTGTATGTTAAAGTAAATTAGGAAACAATAAATTAGATAAACAATGAACCGAAAACTTCTTTTCTCTTTAATGGGACTTTTAATTATGATTGGTGCTGTTGCTAGTATATTTTCTGATAATGATCAGGAAAAGCTGCTAAAAATCGACGTACCGCTGATTGTATTGGGTAGTTATTTCATGGGCACTTTTCTGGTTTCATATATATTTGATAGAATTGTAATTAGTGCACGTGAAAAAGGTTTACATACGGTGAATCCTTACCAGCTATTGATCCGGATAAATCCATATATCAATTGGTTTGTTTTTGGCTTTTTTGGTTTCATCTGTACAATTACTATTTTGCTGCTGTTGATTGTTGCCTAGTGTGGCAATAATTACTGTTGTTTACTGGTTGTCCTTGACGTGTGACAAATGGGCCATATTTCGCTAGAAGTTAAATTGCACAAACTTTTTCAGATAACGTCTCTTTTAGGATATTGATAAGATAGTAACCAAATAGAGCAATTATATGATATTGAAAAACATCTACAGGATGGTGCGGGATTCAGGTGAATTTCCTGCACGTATCCGGGCGCGGCATAAAATATTCTGGTCGGATCCACTTGCTGAGGAAATCAGGAATGATAAAATGAATGAAAGCGATCCCTTAGAAAAGTGGATGGATGTACCTCACTGGCAAAGAAAACTGTCAAACAAATTCAATGCGAGAGAATTTGCGAAGATGCAGGGCTGCCAGGTGCCGGATCTTTACTGGAAAGGCAGGGATGTTGATTCGATTGACTTTTCTTCTTTACCTGAACACTATGTGATCCGGCCTACCATTGGCCATTCTGCTAATTTTGTTTATCTAATGAAAAATGGCTTAAACCTTTTTGATAACAAGACATATACACCTGATGAGATCAAGCAGGATTTAAAAAATGCCATTGCCGATGTTGCTCATCTGGAATTTCTCTTTGAAGAATTTGTACAGACAGAAGCAGGGGAATATAGAATTCCTAATGATTACAAATTTTCGTGCTTTCGCGGTGTAATCGCATCTATAGCAGTCATCGATAGAGTAAGCCCCAAACTTGGATACAGTCATTTTTATGATGAAAATTGGCAAAAGATGAAGAAGATACATTTCAAATACCCCGGCAAGGAAGAACTTCAACCTCCTTTATGTTTTAATGAGATGCTTATGCATGCGAAGAAGTTAAGTACAGCTTATGGCATCTTTGTTCGGCTTGATTTTTTTGCCACAAACAAAGGTCCCGTATTTGGTGAATTTACACCTACCCCTGCGATGGGAAAAAGTTTTACACCATATGGTAAAAAGCTGTTACTTAATTATTGGGATAAATATTGTCCGGGATTGGTTTAACCCTCAGAGATCTTTATTGCAGTCGTCATAAGCGTAATCGAAATTGAGCCTGAATCGAGGCAATTTCACTGTTTTTAATTGCATAAACGCATATTTCTATTTCTTTAAAAATAATATGTTGAAAACTATTTGAAATTAAATTACCAGTCTATTGATAATAGACTTATATTAGTTGAATGAAGTACAAAATACATATAAAGATAAATAAGATATAGTATCTAAATTGCATTTGGATAATTTTCAAGAGTCTTCGTTGTAAAAACTACCACTTTTTATCGACGCGAAGGACAATAGGAGAGAACCCGAATCTGTAATTGCGTATATTGCGCAATATGGAAACGGGTTCCTATTGGACGCTGCGTCAAGGTTCTAGTGGTAGTACCCTACAACAGTGAAAGATAGGACCCGTTCCATTTTTTCTTTAAAGACTCGTTAAATCATTTTAATTATGAAAACGAGCGCATACCCGTCATTCTTCCTTCTCCTAAAAGGTACCAAAAGTGGTACTGATGAGGTATGTTTTCAAATTCCTGAAAAACCTTTACCTGAATATTATCAGAAAATAGTTAAACCACCAGATTAACACCCTCGTCATCAAGATTTTTTTGAACAAACGATAAAAATTGTGATGGCCGCGCTTTGTTAAAAATTTACTAATCAACTAACAATAATTCAATGAAAAAAATAACGATGTTAATCGTAATGGCCACGCTTTGCATTTTTTTTAAAGTAAGTGCCCAATCCCGCAACCATCAAACCACCACGAGTGCCAGTTTAGCTAGTTATAAAGCTAAGCTGGTTATTTTAGACTTTTGGGCAACATCCTGCAGTGCTTGTATCCAGGCATTCCCCAAGCTGGAACTTTTACAAAAGGAATTTGCAGGACAGGTTCAATTTGTAAAGATCACTTCGGAGAAAAAAGAAAAAGCGATTCCCTTTCTGGAAAAAATGTATAAGGATCTTCCTTCACTAATTCCTGTGATAACTGATGATACGATTTACAGGAAAAAGTATCCGCACATCTACATTCCTCATTATGTGTGGCTGAATGAGAACGGAGATTTATTGGCTACAACCAACGCGCATGAAGTGACAAAGGAGCATATCGAAGGGATGCTAACCACTGGAAATTTGAGTCTAGATCAAAAGGTGGACCTTGTGCCAAATAAACCTCTTTTTCTGGATACTATATTGCTTAAAAATCATGATCTAAACCATTATTCCTTACTTTTTAAAGGGACTTATGCAGGTTTAGGATCCGGATCAAATATATTAAGGAATAAAGAAGGCAAACAAACAGGTTTCACACTGAGCAATACCCCCTTGGGAGATATGTATAGTTTTATAGCTTCCAAGCTTTTTAGCTTTGATAACGACCTATTTACGAGTAAGAAGAGGATCATTTTGGTTAAAGATCCGCTGCCACTCTTCTATCAGAAACAACTCTCTTCCCCTTCAGATTACTTTACTTATATCACATACAACAGTAATATCTCTGATAAGGTGTTGTACCACAATGCACTGGAAGATCTGAATAGATATTCTGATTATTCGGCAACTATTGAAAAAAGGCTGTTAAAATGTCTAATACTTACTGCATCAGCTAAAATTGATCCAGAGATTCAGGAAACAAAATCAGGTGCAGATATCCTTCTTGTTCGGCTTGATGCTTTTCCTTTTATTGATCTGCCTGTAATTAATGAATCTGGATACAGCGTAAAATACACCTTCAGGCTGAAAAAACATAAAGATATAGCTTCTCTGCAGGAAGAATTGAAAACGTATGGACTTATGCTGATTGAAGGGGAAAGGGAGCTGCATACTTTAGTCATCCGTGATAAATAAATCAAAAATATTTAAATATAAACTTCTCAAAAAATCAAGATGAACGCGATCAAGTACTTAATATTTAATACAGCACTTTTACTATGTGTGCTTAATGCCGTTGGGCAAGAATATAAATTAACAGGCAGGGTTTTTTCTGCGGCCGATCAAAAACCTTTAAATGAGGTATCTATTGAAGGTGTAGGTGTTTCGGTCAAAGCTAAGCCTAACAGCGAAGGATTCTTTATTATCTATACCAAAAAACCTAAATATATACTTCAGTTTTCCAACGTAGGCTATATAACAAAACAAGTTGAAGTAAATGCTTCCCTGCCAGGAGAGGTTAGGGTTTTGATGGAAACAGATCATAAACAATTGGAGGAGGTGAGTATTGTTTCGTCAGGTTATCAAAAGCTTCCAAAGGAGCGGGCAACAGGTGCATTCAGCTTTGTGGGAAAGAAAAGATTTAATGAACAGGTAGGAACTACTGTATTAAGCAGGCTTGAAGGGGCGGCGAATGGGGTATTTGTAAATAGAATGAGCACTAGTGACGGAGAATTAATGGTGAGGGGATTGAGTACCATTCGGGGACCTAAAGGGCCATTAATTGTGGTTGACAATTTCCCTTATGATGGAAACCTGGATAACCTTAATCCAAATGATATCGAAAACATAACTGTATTAAAGGATGCTGCGGCCACTTCGATATGGGGAGCGAGAGCTGGCAATGGAGTAATTGTTATCACTACTAAAAGAGGCAATTTCAATGAGGCAATGACAGTTGATTTTAATATGAATACCACAATAATTTCTAAGCCTGACCTGGGATATTTGCGTCAAATCTCTTCAGCGGACTATATTGATGTAGAGGAATTTCTGTACAGTAAAGGAAAATACACTGCTGAACTTAACTCAATAAATAAAGCTGGGCAAACCCCTATTGTAGAGTTGCTATATAAAAAAGATAAAGGTGGTTTGTCAGATCAGGATTACAATGCCTTTAAGTCTGCATTTAGTAAGGTAGATATCCGTGATGAATACAGTAAATATATGTACAGCAATGGTTTGAATCAACAATACGCTTTGAATATCAGGGGAGGATCAAATTTATATGCGTGGAATTTGTCTTCTGGTTATGACCGCAATTCTTCGGTTTTATCGGACAAATTTAATCGATTTAATTTTCGTTTTCAGAATACTTACAGGCCTGTTAAAAACCTTGAATTAACTGCAGGTGCGGCTTATACACAAAGTGCAAGTCTAACCGGTAAACCTGGCTATGGTAGTATTTCGGCTAGATTAGATTTGTACCCCTATGCGAGGTTTGCGGACGATCAGGGAAATCCATTGCCAGTTGTTAAAGCGTACAGGGTGGACTACGTAAGCGATTCAGGAAACGGACGACTCCTTCCATGGCAATATTATCCGTTAAATGATTATACGCATACGGAAAATAGACAATCACTGACAGATATGGTGATGAATGTAGGGGTCAATTATAAACTATTTAAAGGTCTTACAGCAGATTTTAAATATCAGTATGAAAAGCAGTTGATTGACGGTAGTAATTTGAGGGATGAGGAAAGTTTTTATGCTAGAAATCTTGTGAATACATTTACACAGCTATCGTCGGATGGGGCTGTAAAATATATTGTTCCTAGAGGGGGAATTCTTGATCTTTCCAATTCATTTCTGCAATCAAATAATTTAAGGGGCCAGTTGAACTATACGAATGCCTGGGGAAGACATGAATTGAATGTTATTGCTGGGGCCGAACGTCGGGACGCAAACAGTACATCGGGACAGAATAGGATATATGGATACAATAAAGACATTCTTACTTATGGTAATGTTGATTACTTGACCCGGTACCCGTCGATTGTAAATGGAAGTTTAAATTATTTAGAAGATATCCGATCGATTGATGAAAACAACAATCGTTTTGTCTCTATCTATGGCAATGGTTCCTATACTTTTGATAACAAATATACGCTGTCATTGAGTGCTAGAAGGGACGCATCAAATCTATTTGGACTGAATACGAATGATCAATGGAATCCATTCTGGTCTGCTGGAGGCTCCTGGGATATTAGCAAAGAAAGGTTTTATAATATTGATTTTTTGTCTCACTTGAGGATGAGGGCTACTTACGGGTTTAGTGGTAACATTAATTCGGCAATGACTGCGGTTACAACGATTAATTATTTAGGTATATCGCAGCAAACACCAGCTCCGTTTGCCGCTTTTAATAATTATTATAATCCTGAGCTCAAATGGGAGCGTTTAGGTACCATGAATCTTGGTGTCGATTTCACTTTTAAAAATAACAGGCTAACAGGCAGCTTGGAAATATATACTAAGAAAGGTACAGATCTTTATGGTAATGCTGAGTTAGATTATACTGGCGGAGTGGGGTCATCCATTGTGAAAAATGTTGCGAAAACTAGTGGCAGGGGTGTTGACATTGAATTGAATAGTGTCAACTTACATGTTGATGAATGGAAGTGGACGAGTAATTTAAATGTGAGTTATTTTAAGGATAAGATGCTTGAATATTACTCAGCAGGCCAATCGGTTGCCGGAACTTTAGGTAATAATGGAGCCATAACAAGTGTTATAGGTAAGCCTGTGTTTTCGACATTTTCTTATAAATGGGCAGGGCTTGATCCATTAAATGGTGATCCGAGAGGTTATATCAATGGTGCAATAAGTTCTGACTATGCTAAACTAATGGGTAATACAATAACCTATGATGATTTGAATTTCCACGGCTCAGCTATTCCAACTTTTTATGGATCATTAGGGAACACATTATCTTATAAAGGATTTAGCTTGACTGCCCGCATTATATTTAAGATGGGCTATTATTTTAGGCAGTCCTCTATTAAATATAGTTCATTATACACGAATGGAAAAGGTCACTCAGATTACGGCAATAGGTGGCAAATGCCGGGTGATGAATTGATAACTGATGTTCCGTCAAGAGTATATCCAAATATTACAAACCGGGATTTCTTTTATGCAGGATCCTCTGTTTTAGTAGCAAGGGGAGACCATGTTCGCCTTCAATACATTAATTTGGCTTATGGCTTCAATAGAGAAAGATTTAGGTTCCTTCCGTTTAGAAAAATGTCATTATATGCAAATGCAGCTAATTTAGGATTGATATGGACTGCAAATAATAAGCATGTTGATCCGGATTATAGTGGCGCGAATGACATAAAACCTTCTAGTACTTTTTCAATAGGGATAAATGCGAATATAAATTAAATATTAATCTTAAGAAAATTATATGAAATACCTAAATAAACTATTAGCTAGTGTATTGGTGGTCTCTTTAACAGTTGTTGCCACTGGTTGTGAAAAATTTCTAGCTGAAAAAACAAGTAAAAAATTGGTAGTGCCAGAACATTTAGAAGATCTACAGGCGCTGATGGATAATTACAATTATACCAACCTCACCGGGCCATCTGCAGGAGCCATTAGCTCTGATGACTATTATCTTACAGATCGAAAGTTTGATGCTTTAGTATCCGAAAATGACCGCAGAATGTATCTGTGGAAGGAGGATAATGTTTTTTCTACCACCGGATTCAATAATTGGACAGATATTTATAACTCTATTTATTATTCAAACACGGTACTCTTAGGACTCGAAAAAATTCCAAGAATTGCGGCTAATCAATCGGACTGGGATAATATAAAAGGTCAGGCAATTTTTTGCAGGGGAAATAATCTCCTTGATGGTGCTATGGTGTGGTGTCTGGCTTATGATGAAAGTTCTGCTAGCACGGATTTAGGATTGCCACTTAGATTGAATACTGACTTTAACGAAGTTTCTAGAAGATCAAATGTACGTCAAACCTATGATCAAATACTGTCTGACTTAAAAGGGGCTGCTGCGTTGTTACCCGTTTTACCTCTATCAAAGTATCGATCCAGTAAGGCAGCAGCGTATGGATTATTGTCCCGGACCTACTTATTTATGCGTAATTATCCACAGGCTAAATTATATGCTGACTCTTGTCTGGAATTGCAAGGGGAGTTGCTGGATTATAATGATTTAATTCTAACGGCAAACTATCCATTAAACCCAGCAGTGAATCCAGAATTTTTATATGCAAGATATATAAAGAGTTCACCAATATTGAGTACGACTAATCCCGTAAGTCCTTCTGAACTATATGATTCTTTCAATGCAAATGATTTGAGAAAACGCGCATTTTTTGCTACTAATACAGATGGTACTGTTTATTTCAAAGGTAGCTATTTCGGTCTTTCTTCCCTGTTTGGAGGAATAGCAACTGATGAAGTTTTATTAATTAAAGCAGAATGTTTAGCTAGAGCAAAGAGTACGAGCGAAAGTATGGTTTTAATTAATAAACTAATGTTGAAACGTTGGGACAAGAGTAAGCCTTATTCGTATTACTCGACATCAGATCCAGAGGAGGCTAAACAGATTGTACTTGCAGAAAGGAGGAAGGAGTTGATGATGAGAGGGTTGAGGTGGATGGATATTAAGAGGCTGAATAAGGAAGGTGAAAATATTTCATTAACCCGGATTATACATGGGGAAACGTACATTTTACGTCCTAATGATTTGAAATACGCCCTGCCTATTCCAGAAGATGTTATCCGTCTTTCCGGAATGGAGCAAAATAGGAGATAATGATATATGCCGGTAACAATAGCTATACTATTGTGGCCGGCATATCACACTAGTCTTTTCTTGTAATTGCTGCCTGTACAATTTGTGCGTCGGTTAATGGACTCAAATACTGATTTAAAGACTGGTTACTAGGAATTTGGATCTCACATGGTAAAGATCCGTCATCCCCGCATGAGGCTACAGGAGAGTCTGACCAGGAATCCAGATCGCGCATCTCTAGGAGGCTAGTCCCTTTAAAGTAATACGAGTGAGGTGTTGAGTTCACTTCTTTCGCTTTAAAAGCGCTAAAAGAAATCACTAATCCTGCTACCATCAGGATGGTCAATAACCCGTAGGTTTTTAAGTTTTTCATTAAATTTTTCATAAAATTTATATTTAAGTACCCTACTAATTTCGGACTGCCTCAATAAAAACGATCAGTATAAATCCTGATTCATTTGTATAATTATCCTGATTTTCTCCTTAGTTTATACAACGTATCAGGTGCCATCCCAAGAAAACTTGCTACATCTTTAATTTTAACATAGTTGAATATTGTAGGATGTTCAATCAGTATTTGATCGTAAAGCTGCTTTTTTGTTTTAGTTATTACATCCTCATAATGACTTTCGCGCAAACGTTCATCATGACTCCTCAATTTTGAAAGGAATTCATTCATATCTGTGCCTGATTGCTTTAGCGTTTTGATATCGTCTTTAGTGAGATAAGCCAGGTAACTGTCCTCAAGTAAATCAATATCATATGGTGATGGCCCATCGTCGTAAAAGTTAGGATTTATTATAATATCAGATTCAAACCATAGCCAGGAAGTATGAGGGGTAGATACTTCTTGACCTGCCTTTCTAATCGCCCTTGCAGATCCCAGAATGATAAACCATATTGTCATTTGTACTTCCCTATGATGAAGGAGTGGAAATCCCTGTTTTCTATTTTCAAAGTGCAGTAGCTCTGCGAGCATGGTTTTAAATGTGGTTGAAACTGGATAAAATTGCTCAATTCTAGTTAAGATTTGACTGATGTCTGAGTAGTGATAATTCATTTAAGGCGATTTTTATATTAATGATGTTGTTTCATATTTATACAAGATCGGAAAGTCTAATTCCGACACTCTCTAATACTGTTTGAAGGATCCAAATAGTAAGAAGTCAGGTCAACTAATTGATCGTATATGTTAAATATAGCCGGAATTTGACCAGTTGGAATGTAGAGGTTTGTTTCTGTTTTATTATAAAGTAATGTTTATGTGGGAAATGATTTATAAATTACGACTCTTGGTTTTAAAAATTTCAACTACCGATATTGAAGCATACAACGTTAACAGATAAAGAGATCTATCCCGATTTGAGGAAGAGCAGTAATAAAATTACCAGCCTCACTGCACACCTTAGCGAGATCATTATTACAGGAAAACTTCCTTATGGATTTAATTTAAAATCAGTAAAAGATATGGCTCTCCTGACGGGATTGTCTGTTCCAACTGTATATATTGTACTGGAAGAACTGGAATACAAAAAGTTGATTTACAAAGCCAATGGGCAGGTTGCGAAGGCAATATATAAAGGTTCTACCGTACCAAAAGACCGGACGAAATTCCTGCAAGTGGGTTCTCCATTCAAAGTGATGTGGCTGTTCACTCCTGGTTTGGACAAGTATTTCCATGGCATTGATCAGAAACATCGTGCAAATTATCCGCCATCGATACAAAATACAATCTATGAACCACTAACACTAACCTGCTGCAATCTGTTAAATGAGCAGCATCACAAAAGTTTGATAGTTTCTAACTTATGTTATTTTCATGATGCTTATCTGATGTTATCCACAATCGTATCAGTCACCATAAAAAAGGGAAGTGTTGTTATTATTCCTGAACAGGCTATCCATTTGAAGGCTGTTTTGATTAATAAAGGAATAACTTTTTTTGAAGTTGGCTTTGATCATTCAGGGCTTCGTATGGATGAGATTGAGCAAATTGCCAAGCATCGTAAAATAAATGCGGTATACATTATGTCAATCGCTAATTTTCCAAACATACTTGACACATCTGAGGAACGTATTTCCCAGTTATTTACACTTCAGAAAAAATACGATTTTACGATTATTGAGTGTGCTGGTTTTGAACCATGGATCAAAGAAAAGGAAAACTTTGTATTAAAAAGAGCGGGTAATGATATGAAAAATGTTATTTTCATATCTCCAATAACTCATGTTTTAGAAGAGATGGGCAGATATGTATACGTAGCTGCAGATATTAATATTATTCGCAAAATAAGCGAAGATCTTATTATAATGAGTTCGGGCCACTCTTATTCCAGGGCATTTGCTATTAATGAAACTTTACTGAGCAGGAAATATGCACATACTATTAAAAAACTGGAAATAGAATATGTTTTTCTTTCCTCACAGATTTTCAAGATTTTCAGACAAGACGGCTTTTGGAAAACGGCGGGAATAAGGGATGAAAATGGGACTTCTATTTATTTAGTCCCCTCAAATGGCTATTTCAAGCATGATGTAGCCATTCAGCTTGAACAGCTAGAGATCTCCGTAGGCGATATTGCTTTATATCGTGAGCAGGGTATAGATATAGTTGGAATTCGTTTAGAGCTCACCTCATTTGTTGGTAAAAAACATATTGAAACGGAAATAAGGGAATTAGATCAAATAATGAGAAGCTTAGTTCATTTTTACTAAAAAAATGTTTGTTATTATTTGTTTTACTAAAAATATTAGCATAGTTTTGCTGTACTATGGAAAAGGAATTCAACAGACAACTCGATAATCACCTCAATCAATGGGTGCAAAACAGCCAGTCAAAAAATTGGTCCCGCACAAATTCTAAGTTCTTTACTGTAAATGACGATACAACGGTAAATGTTGATTTAAATAAACTATCTGATGGTTACAGGAAGAAGTTGGTTGTAAGCCAGCCTTCAAGCTATTGTGAAGCTTTCCTGGGTTTAATTGAACCCTATCTTACGCAGTTTCTGATTCAGTTCGGGATCAAGGACTATAGATTCACGTTTGTATTTAACATTGCCGGCAATATGGAGAAGATTTTATATGTAAATACACTTGGTAGAAATTGAAGGTGGTTTATCATTTCAAATTGCCATGGCAGAAGTTAATTTTTATTGCAGCAATTCAGGAGGAAGAGGAATGTCTTGTTGCCTCATAAGGCCGGCATTGGGAGCAACGATATGCTGAAATTGCTCCCAAACTAGCAGCGTTTGTCGAACCCGCTACGCAATCCGGGTGTTTCATAACGAATATACTACGTTATGAATTTATCCCCGTCGGATTAAGTTTTACTTCGGCGGGGATGGTCATCACTAAGGAAGTAAGTTGTAAGCTCTGGTTATAACGTTCGCATTATTTTTTAAATGTGGTTTCTGTATTCCAGGTTGTAGTTATGCCCTCGTAAATTTCAGATCCTTTGTATAAAATAACTAAATCTGTTGAATTTAATAAAGTAATTTCTACTGGTTCCTCGGCAGCATCATCTCCGTCATAATATAATGTTAGTATATTATTTCCGGTTATTTTGTAAGTGAAGTTATCTGTATCGCCGACTTCGGAATACTTGCCTGTACCATCTTTTTTAAATTCAAGGTAATCTTCATTTCCAAAGTTTGTGTCTGTAGTTTCAGTTTTCTGACCGTTGCGGGTAACCACTTCATAATTTTTCTTGAAAAACCATTTTCCCACAATAAGTTCAGTAACATCTTCGGTCGGGTCGTCTTTCTTACAGGATGAAATAGTAAATACAAGAAGAAGGAGGACAACAAGGGTAAAGTTTTTCATAGGCTAATATTTTTTACAAATCAGCAATATTGAACGCAGAATGACAATACCCATAAATGGGTATCTTTAGTTGACGTTATTGGATGGTTGTAAAATTGAAGTTGTCATAATACCATTATTAATGGTTTATATGTAAATGCGATTTGAAGGCATATGAGCCTCCCTGACAGCTAATCTATTAGCGGTGGAGTCTGAGTGGCAAGATGTGTTTTAATGGCTGCAGACGTTCCATTTTGTATTTTAAATATCATCATACCACGTAGTGAAGAGTAGTAGTTATTCCTGCTGAAGCAGGAGCCTGATTTAAGCCAACATTCATGAGATAAGGAGAGCAAATAATTGGCATTTGTGACAGTATTTCCGTCGATATGGTTTTTGAATTTGCCGGCCTTCCGCGGCTGATAGAAAATAATAAACCTATTTTTGTGTTATTATTTCCCCGCTATTCTACCGTAATCAAATTGCGTGTAATCGATTTGAAATTACAAATAATGGGATTTGATTTTCAAATATAAAATCTTGAATCAGCTCAGGATTTTCTGTTTACAATTACCTTGAGCCACCTTTTTTAATGAAACCATCACGACCTCACAATCACCGATCATGATCTTAAGATAATGATCGCTTCACAATAGATCAATATGTGTTATTTATTGTTGAAACTTGACGCTAAATTTTCAAAATTAACTTAGGTGGGTGTCATTTTCTGGTTAGAGAGTTTACAATAGATCTCCAATTCCGAAGTTAGTGCGAGCTAAAAAATGTATGCCGATTTCTCAATTTATCTTTCATGTATTTTATCAGAGGGGAGGAGCAAGTGGAGATCTAATCCGTCTCATTGCGGTTCTCGTTTTTACAATAACGTTACCTGGTATTTTTTATAAAACTAAGGGTGGTGAAAAATATAAAAGTGCAAATGGAACCTGTGATGTTATACTTCAGATTTAGTCACATAAAAAACTAATAATTTTATTAATTACATACGCTAAAAATCTATTTGCTGCCTAGTAAAATGTTAGTTCGTGTTTTAATCGTTAGGCCGGTTTTTTTATGTTTCATATTAAGAAAATATATCTGTATATCAATGTACTTATGTAAAATATATAAAGTTGATATAGAGATGATGTTTTGATCAATTTTTAGGTGACAGGTGGAGTTTTAAGGGGCGAATAATACGATTACACAATGGTTTTTGTTCATCGTTTAAAGACATTTAATGCTGAAAATATGCATTTCAGAGGGCTTTTGCCATCTCAAAGGGTCCAGATGTCAATTGTGGAATGTTAGCATTGCTTACATTTGAAAAATAACAGTAGGTAAGTCTTGATATTTATATATCTATTAATACTTTTATTGGGAGTTTTAAGCATTTGATTATCACTATTTAATGCTTTTTGTTTAACTCGTCTGTTTAACTTTTTTTTAGGAATTAGTGCGTTCGATTCTGACTTTAATATCTTCTGAATTTGTACTTACAATATGATATATATCGTGTTTTGTTTCTGGATCAACGTAGTTACAATGGGGGCATATATAACCTGCAAATACGAAATCGTAGACCGTAATATGGTGCATTGCGTATTGTTCCAGCAGCCATTTTCTATACTCAAGAACAGGTTTGCTATTAAAGGATAGCTCAGGTTTAAGGATGTCAGTAAGCCTGTGTCCCTTTGCGAAAAAGACTAGGTTATTATGGTAGTACCTTGTGGCAAGGTGTTGTTCGAATATGCCCGGATGCTGATAACTTTGTTCACATCTTAAACATCTGATCACCCTTATTTGATTTTTATCATCACTTTTGGTAAGCTGATCAATCTGATCAGGTATCGCATTATTGTCAAAAAGTACCCTGATGATATCGTATAATTGACCATACCAAGCATCGGTTTTTGTCTCATTATAGGAAGGCTCCCAATCGTTTAATGAACCCGCTCCACCCCCTGGAAGTGATCCTCCTGTTCTAAGATTTCTAAAATATTCCAACCATTCATGATCTGAATTTAACTCAATAAGTTTGATAAGTGTTTCTATATATCCACGTCTGATTTCAGGGTTAAGCATCATGTCTAATTTTTTTGTTGGATTCAATTGTGCCTATATAGGTATCAAAATCATGCCATAGATTAAATTCTTTTAAATAATAACAAAAGCCTTATGTGCTAGTTTTACTGTCATTTACTCGTCGCAGGATTTTATACTTTTAATTCCGATCAGTGATTGATCGTTTTTAAAAATTAAATGTCCGGTATTGGACAGTGAGTGGATGTGATAGGTCTGTAAATATCATAATATCAGTATATTAATCTATGTTGTTATCCTTGGCACATGCTTAGCTAGTGGAGGATAGTTTAGTTAATTAGCCAACCATATGAATCTTCCTGGATGGGAAGATTCAGGAAGGCATTTTTATCTGATTGACAGAAAGTGATATGATATACTTACTTAGAAGAGCGGCTATCTAAGCGAATTTGTAGGGTTTATTAGGCGGATTAAGGCCTCAAGAGGATTAATGTGGTGATGTGCCGCGTAATCGCTTAATATTCGTCATAAACTAATTCTTCAACAGCTTGTCTGTGCATATCGTAATCGGGACATTTGAATAAAATTTGTTTTGCACTATAGTCGTAGATGCCAATAAGTTTATGGTCTTCTAATTTCAATCCGTTCTTTAATTTTTCAATGGGCTCGGTGATCTCAACTTCCAAAGTTTCATAACTTTCAGAGGGGTTTAAGTAAAGTATTTTATACATGTCAATTGTGTTTGACGCAAAGGACGTGATTTATATTAAACTCAGTATTGTGGAAAATACGGGTTTTTAATATAATTAAAGTTTATTTTAATATGCCTTGATAAACATTAAAAATGAACTTACCTATTTTTTGAAGAAATAGCTGTAACACATTTTAGGATGTACAAATCAATCAGGAGAATCATGCGGTCCACTATTTTTTTCGAGGCAATCTGATAAAGGTTGACGAATGTAGCAGCATTTTCCATTCGGAAATCATCAATCAAAGTTCTGATTACATCTTTATCATTGTCTTTTGCAACAAATAATCTTGTTTTAATATCTTCCGGATAACAGATCCACGTTAACCTGTAACCTTTACCCGTATAACCACCTGATTTTCCATTCTCAAAAATTTTATCATGCAGCCATACGTTTAATAAGCTAAAGTTGCTATCTGTAATTTCTTGAGTTTTAATCTCTAACGTGTCCATTGTCAGTGTATTAAGTATTCTTTTTGTTTAGCAATTTATGGATTTATTTATTTTTTTTCTAAATGATTTGATGACCTATTTGAAGCAGAAACTGTGTTTTAGAATTTATATTTTTTACGCAAAATACAGTCGTCTTGTCATTCAATAACTCATTTTATGTGTATAATTTCCAATTTTCTGAGAATTGTCTTTATTTTTACTGCTCAGGGGAATAGTATGCAGTATGCACTGGTAAATGGGATAAAGTCGGAACCCAAAAAGGGATTAATAGGGATCTGTATTGGCTGTGGTAACCGCATGACAGCCAAATGCGGTCTGATAAAACTACATCACTGGGCGCATTGTATTAATGTACAATGTGATTCCTGGTGGGAGCCTGAAACGGAATGGCACCGACTATGGAAAAGTCATTTTCAAGAACAGGAAAGAGAAAAGACTTTTTATGACACGCAGTTGCAGGAATATCACCGTGCGGATGTTTACACCAGGCGGGGTGTAACGATAGAGTTCCAGAATTCGCCCTTAGCTTTAGAAGAATTGTTATCCAGAGAACGATTTTATTCTCAACTGGTTTGGGTGGTAAACGGACTCAAATTTAAAGGATTTAGTGTCACTGAAGCAATTCCAAATCCAAGGCAAGCCGAATTGAAAGATTATGAATTCACTGGTACTTCGCATCTTGCTTTCAGAAGGATAGAAGCCGGGCTGGAAGGTGCTGGAAATCAAACGATAAGTATCAGACATCCTTCTATGCGACATATTAAACTTTCTTCGAAACACTTTACTTTTTCATGGCGACATCCGCATATGGGTTGGTACGGCGCCCAAGCGCCAGTTTTTATTGATATTGGCGGGCATTTTCTATATTGGCTCAGAGTAATTAAACAGCATTCAGAGGATTTTTATTACTTGCAAATAGTAAATAAAAAGGATTTTCTGGAAAAGTATTGTTAGTCCCGGATGTAACTTTCCTGAATATAACTTCATATAAAAAGTGCTGCATATCGATTGCCGGTATAAGTGCATATTGTTACAAAACAGTATTCGTTATGCTTTGTTAATTGAGTATTGATAATATATAACATACTTATGAATGATCAGCACCAGTTTTTAATCGCAGAACTTGAAAAACTACTAAATGGCGGCACTGCACATGCTGGATTGGAGGAGGCCTTAGCTGGACTTCCCGAAAACCTGCGTGGGGTTAGGCCACATAATTTACCTTACAGTATCTGGCAATTGGTAGAGCATATCAGGATAGCTCAATGGGATATGTTGCAATTTTCAAAGAATATTGAACATCAATCTCCTAAATGGCCAGAAGGTTATTGGCCTCAAGAGGTGGAGCCAGCTGATGATGATAGCTGGAGAAAAACACTAAGTCAGATAAGAAACGATTTGAAGGAGTTCATCAGCCTGGTTAAAAATGAGGATTTATATCTGGCAATACCGGACGCAGATGGACAAACGATTTTACGTGAAGCGCTGCAGATAGCAGATCACAATTCCTACCATGTAGCAGAAATTATTATTCTGAGACGTTTAATGGGGGCATGGAAATAAATAAATGATATGACGACAACACTAAATAATACAAAAAAAATACAGGCGAAGCTACTATATGATCTTCTAAAAAAGTCTTTTGATGAGTTTTATGGGAATGGTATCAGTAAACCAGAGACCTTCAAGTATGGTATAGGAATCAATAATATTTCTATTGAAAATACAGCGGGAAGAGAGATTTATAATCTCATCGTAACGGATGACGAAATTACGATTAATGAATCTGCTGCGAGCGACAAAAAAGCGGGAAAAAAGTTAAGTCAATTTGTTGAGGCCTGTCTGAAATAATTTAATCATACTTGTAAACATCAAAATCCCTCTTCATCAGATGGATTTTTATGTTTACAAGTAGAAATTTCATCTAATTTTTTATGCCATATTGTTCACTGTACATTTTAAGACTTGATTTTAATAATTGTCTGGCTACATGAATTCTCGTTTTTACAGTGCCCAATGGGATATTGAGCTCTTCAGCAATTTCATGGTATTTGAAACCTTCAAAAAACTTTATAAATGGAATATAATATTCTGGACTTAATTGATTTAATGCTTTATCCAGGTCTTCACTAACCATCTGATTCTCTCCCAGGTTCCCGGAAGCCCCTTTTAACATATGAAATGAATTTAGATCTTCGTGTGTTTCTATCACATTTTGTCGAACCGAATTTCTTCTGTAGCTGTTTATAAATGTATTTTTCATTATCGTATACAGCCAACCTTTTAAGTTGGTACCTTCCTTATACAAATAGGAGTAACGGATAGCTTTGATAATTGTATCCTGAACCAGGTCAGCCGCATCATCATAATTTTGAGTGAAACGTTGTGCGAACATTTCCAGCGATGATTTGTGATCGCAAATCTGATTGTTTAAGATAATGTTATTCATAGGTAGATGTTTTAATATTAATACATTTTCAATAGGTACGGAAGGTTTTACAATCAGCGTACCATAATTGGAAACTGTGCATGAATATTTTTGTTACATTATAATGTTACACTAAGTTACATACAGCGTAAGGCTGATAAGCTGCTAAATGAAAAGTAGATAATCGATTTGTTAGAAAAATCCAGGGAATGGAGCTGACCAATTGATTCTATTGTGAATGATTAACTACTAGATCTCAACAGATTAAAAAAAAGGAAAGGCATCATGATATTCAGTTATTCAAAGAAGTAGAAGAGATAGGGGGGCTTTTGAGAACTTGGCAATGTGCTTTAGAGAGGGGGAATTTATCTATTCTACCAAATTTAAAACAGGAGATGCGGAATTCTGCAACAATTGTACTAACCATCCGTAAGTATTTTTATTGTCTTTAATAATCTGATCTAGCAGAATAGATGACTGTTCTGATTTTAGTTCAATAGTAGTAACATACAGAAATTCGTAAATAGCGATTTTGTACTGCTGAATTAACATTGCGTTTAGGATGATGTCAAGATCTCGCTGATCTCCTTTGCTGAATTTTACCAATGCCGGATTGCTAACGAAATCCGGGAACTGATCTTTTATTAAATCTTTGTATTGTGCAGGTTTTATAGACTCGATTTCTATAATCAGCTTTAATCTTTGTTGGTGTGCATCTATTTCCGTGGAAAATGGTGAAACTGCTTTTTGCAGTGGAGCTGCTAATGCGGCCTTACCCATTTTCTTATAGATTTTGCTGATTTCTTTTTCCAGCGCATACAGTGCCAGCAACTTTAAGCTGAATACTTGTTTCAGTGGATTACCTTCTTTGTTATTCATTGTTATTTAGATTGGTTCATTTAACATCAAATCAGCGTTTATGTTTTAATTTTTATAAGCTATAATCTTAAGTTTTTTTTTCATTTAAAGCGCTTTTATATGGAATGATCGCAGCTGGGTAAGGGGCTATATAAAACATTATTTGTTAATTCACGTTTATAAGGGGCACCTGGTCAGGAAGGAGAGAGGATTATTTGATTCCCTTCTCTATCTTGAAGTAACAAGATTGATAAGTATGCAATGATTTATGGAAGCAATAGCTGAACAACTTTTCTTTACACTCTTTAATACTAAGATTCCCCGTGTATTACTCAAGGCAGACGATCCGGATTTTACGATAGTTATATATAATGAAGCTTATGAAAAGGTAACCTATCTAGAAGGACGGGATATCACGGGCATTTCATTATGGGAAGCATTTGACCCTGCAAATGCTGGTGGTGATGGAGCTAAGCTATTAATGGATGCACTAGTAACTGCTTCAAAGAACAATAAGCCAGTACATATGCCATCTTTTAAATATGATATTCCTTCGGGTCATCCAGGGATAAATGTTCAGAGCTGGTGGCAATTAGAGATCATACCGGTTTCTGGGCCAGGAAGGGCGGCAAGTTATCTTCTTACAACAATCAATAACGTAACCGATCAGATTGAAAACTCTACGGCGATATTAGACAGTAAACTAAGAGAGGAAACCCTGAATGAGCAACTTGAAGCTATTAATAAGGAGCTGGCAAGTACGAATGAAGAGTTGCAGCTTACAAATAGCGAGCTAAATAACTTAAATGAAAAGTTAACGCGCTCAGAAAATGATTTCCGAATGCTGAATGCCGAACTGGAGGAAAGGGTAATTGCGCGTACACAATCGCTAAAAGAAAGTTATGCGCAGCAGCAGGCACTTACTGAAGAACTGGTTACTTCTACAGAGGAGATAACGGCTTCGAATGAAGAACTTTTAAGGATAAATGAAGAGCTGAGAATATCTAAACAGCAAAAGGATGAGTTTCTTTCTATCGCCAGTCATGAACTTAGGACACCTTTAACCACAATAAAGGCTTACAATCAGTTGATGCAGCTGACGAAAGATGAAGTTAAAAGGGACAGACTGATCATTAGAACTGCCGAAAGTGTAGAACGTCTGGAAAGACTGATCAATAACCTGCTTGATGTAAGCAAGATCAGCGAGAATAAAATGCTTTATGAAAAAGAACCTTTTGATCTTAAAAAGTTAGTAACCGAATGTGTAGAGAATGCAAATGACAGATATCCAACACATGAAATTATTTTAGAGCAGGTTGCTGAAATAACTTATACTGGAGATCGGTTCCGACTAGAACAGGTAATACAAAATCTGCTATCCAATGCCGTAAAATATTCGCCTGAGGCCAATAGGGTTTTGGTTAACAGCTGGATGGAACAATATAGTTTAATTGTTTCTGTGCGGGACTTCGGTATAGGTATTGCTGCGTCTGACAGAGACAAACTTTTTGAAAGATACTTTAGGGTAGATCATCCAACTATGCGGATCGAAGGACTTGGTTTGGGTTTGTTTATCTCATCAGAGATTCTAAAGGAGCACAATGGCATTTGCTGGATAGAAAGTGAAATCGGAAAGGGCTCAGTTTTCTATTTCCGTCTGCCCATTAGTAATTAGAATAATTTGTTGGTGCTGAAAACATAAAAATGCTTAGTGAATAACTAAGCATTTTTCTTTACATGTTAATTTTATTATTTGATGTACACAAATGATATGCTGTCTTTAACAATCAGGCCACTCATATTCTGACTGTTATAGGTAACTGTGTATTTAGCAGGTTTGCTGATTGCATAACCTTTTAATAAATCTGCTTCGGCAGAAAGACTGTCTTTTGCATTTAATTTCGTATAACTTGATGCTGGTGGTGGCATTACTCTTTTAGCCATAGCACCTTTATAGTCAACTTCTACCCCATTTTCGTCTTTAATATCAAGGTATTTACTGATCAAGGGCTCAAATGGAGTATGCCATTTGCAAAACTGCTGGGTACTGTCTGCAGTATTGTATACAGTGAATTTAAGCTGAATTGGCTCACCGACTTTAATGGTGTCTTTAATAGTCATTTTTGCAAATAAACCTTTTTCAACTGACTGATCTACTGCTTCTGTCACCGTTGAATCCGTAGTAACGCCGGCATTTTCTGATGGACGTGTGTTCTGACTGCATGATGCTAATGCTAAAAGTGCGGCAGGTAAAATAAATTTCAAGTTTTTCATGCGACAAAAATACTATTTTCCTCCGAGTCTTTTCTGCTCATCATCCAATCCTGTAGATCTATTTCTTTCAGATTTTACGGTCATCTTTCCAAAGCGGTAAGTAAAGGTAAGTCTTACACTTGTCGATGTACCCCATTGTTCCAGGTTAAAACCATTTCCTTGCAGGGTACTGAATATTCTGGCGCGTTGTGTATGAAAAATGTCACTAACACCTAACTTTAAGTTTCCCAGTTTATTAGGAAAGTTGTAACGCATACCTGCATCTGCATTAAACATACTTTTAACCTTGTACACTCCATCGATTTGAGGGGTGCTGAGATTAAATCCCGCATCGGCGGTAAGCAATTTACTGAGGGTGAAATTATTTTGAGCGTAGAAATTACCGCTGAATTGTTTGGCATTAAGATTAGCTCCATTTACATCAGGTGCCTTTACTTGCTTAAAGTAGCCTAAAAGATTGTTGTTCATGTTCCACCATTTTGAAATGTTGACCGGAAAATTAAGGTTTAGCGCAAGAACTTCGTCAGATGCCAGGTTCAGTACAGTCTGGTACATTGATTTACGGACTTCATTTTGTAGTAATACCTGGGTAATTACATCGGAAGTATGGGTATAACCCAATGAAAAGCTGTATTTTTGTTTAAAAAGATAGCTGATCTCTAATTTGTTGGCATACTCCGGATTCAGATTTGGATTACCTTCATTATAGGTATATTGATCGAGATAATACACAAATGGATTTAAGTTCTGATAGTTTGGTCTGTTGATCTTTCTTGAGTAGGATACATTCAAGGTATTGTCGGCATCAATATTCCGGGTAATCATAAATGCCGGAAACAGATCAGTATAATTACGCTTTGTCAATTGATTATTGGTAATGGAGTTACCGGTAGATCTGGTGTTTTCTGCACGCAGACCTGCTTGTATGGTTGACTTGCCCATACTAAGGTTCAGTGTAGCATAAATAGCATTCACGTGCTCTTCATACTTAAAGTGATTACTTTTTGTATCATCAAATAACCATATACCATTGATGTTATTCTCGTAAACATAATTATTATCGCTTTTTACATTGGCAATTTTAAATCCTGCATCGAGTTTGACTTTTTTATTGAATGGTAAGATGTAATCGGCTTTAACTGCTTTTATGTCAATACTCGAAGGAGAAAAATTCCTATAGATTTGTCCGTTTTTGAAGAAACTGCCATCTGATAAATAAAAACGATTGAGCGACTCTGCATCGGTAGAACCATCAAAAGTAGAATAATCGGCATCTATTGTCAATTCCTGCCCAAGGGTGTCTAATACCCCCTTATAGTTGATATTATAGGTATAGTTTTTTCGGTTTGACTGATCTGTACTGGGTGTCCTGAGGATGGAATCAATTGTTCCGGGCAGATCGCCTATTTCAATATTACTAAACCCTTTTTGCTTATAGTCGTTAATGTTTCCCTTAAATAGTACACCCACCGTATGATTCTTACTAAGGAAGAAATCTGTTCCTGCTTTGAAATTATGTGCTATATTATTTGATGTATCTTTATTTCTCTGGCTAAAATACAATTGGTTAGATGCACCTGGAGTTACTCTGTTTATCTTCAGCTTCTCCTCATATTTTCTAGTACTGTAACCGTAAGAACCAAAAATATTAAACGCCTTTTTTCGGAAGTTCAGGTTTACAGAATTATTGGTGGACACATACTTATTGAAGCCACCTCCGAGAGCTATATTCCCATTAAAACCTTCGGACTTGCTCTTCTTTGTTTTGATATTGATAATGCCTCCGGTACTGTTCGCTTCGTATCTTGAGCCGGGATTGTTGATGATTTCTACGCTTTCAATGTCGCTGCTCTGCATAGATTTCAGCAAATTTACCACTTCAGTGCCGCTTAGATACGTTTGTTTGCCGTCGAGAGTAACCAAAACATTCGATTTGCCGGCAAGTGAGATATTCTCATTATAATCTACTGTCACTCCAGGTGCCTTTTTTAATACTTCTAGGGCATTAAGGCCTGAAGCTGATGGGGTAGCATCTACATTAAAAATCAACTTATCGTTTACACGTTCCAGTACAGGTTTAACTGCGGTGATGTTCACTTCCTTTAGGTTCCCAGAACTTTCTTTTAAGATGATTTCAGGCACCAGGAATATCGAAGACCCCTTTATATTGAAAGTGGCTGTTCTGACTTTATTATACCCTACAGAAGTAGATAAAATATAATAGTTTCCAGGATTTGCTGTTACATTGAACTTTCCATCAAGATCAGTCATTGCCGAGGCAACAAGAGAGGAGTCTATTGCTGAATACAATAGAATAGTTGCTGAGGGCAAGCTTTGTTTATCATCTTTAACAAGACCACTAATTTTTACTGACTGTTGTGCGAATGATTGAAGGGGACTAAGGTGGAATATAATAGTTAATAAAACTGGTATAAATATTTTCATGCTTGTCGTGCTTATATAAAGAAGACGGTGGAAATGATAAATAGTTACATATAAATTGAAATTTTGCTGTATAAGTGTTTTAAGGTTGTTTCATATTAAGTTACAATGGTAAAGTATATATACTGAATACGCTGTTATAAATACGGTATTTAGTGACTCTTTACCGTTTTGTAAAACCAAAAATTCATAACCGCGTTACCGCATGATAAAACATGTTGGTCGGTATCTTACTTATAAAATTTGCTGCTGTAGCTACCTGCGGCAAAAAATCGATTACAAAACGAACAAGTTTCTAATATTAAAACAACAGAAAAATATGATCCAAACTAAAGAATTTTCATTTAAAAGTATTGTGTGTTTCTCCCATTTAAGATGGGATTTCGTTTATCAGCGACCTCAACATTTATTGAGTCGTTTTGCTGCACATGCTCCTGTGTATTTTATTGAAGAGCCAATTTTTCAAGATATGGATCAAGACTTTTTAAAATTCGACAAGAAGGAAACTAATTTACATGTAATACAGCCTCATATAAAAGTAGGTTTGCCAGCGGCTGAGCTGCAACAATCGCTTACTTTGCTGATAGATGATTTTTTAACAAATATTGATCTGGATAGCTGTCTTTTTTGGTATTACACACCAATGGCTCTGAATTTTACAGCTAAATATACACCTAAAAGTGTCATTTATGATTGTATGGATGAACTTGCGGCATTTAAATTCGCACCATCTGAGTTGGTTGATTTGGAACGGAAGCTTATGGCTAAAGCAGATCTGGTGTTCACAGGAGGACATTCATTATACGATGCAAAAAAGGATCAGCACGATAATATTTTTGCCTTTCCAAGTAGTATCGAAAAGGAACATTTTTTTAAAGCAAGAAATAAAGACATAGAGGCAGCAGACCAGCAAACTATCAGCGGACTAAAAATTGGTTTTTTCGGGGTAATTGATGAACGTTTCAACCTGGGGCTGATACATGATATTGCCGTGCAGCGTCCGGAATGGCAAATTATTTTGATAGGTCCTGTGGTAAAAATTGATCCCGCTTCATTGCCTCAACGCGCAAATATTCATTACTTAGGCCAGCGCTCCTATGCAGAACTGCCATCCTATCTGGCGGGATGGTCTGTCGCGCTAATTCCATTCTTGTTAAATGAGTCAACAAAATTCATCAGTCCGACTAAAACTCCCGAATATCTGGCGGCCGGGGTTCCCGTAGTGTCCACGCCGATCAAGGATGTGGTGAGACCTTATGGAATTGAAAAACTGGTTCACATCGCTGCAAATAGTGAAGATTTCATCAAGGCGATTGATCTTGAACTGAATTCTAAATCTAATGCACAATGGCTGATTAAGGTAGATTTGTTTTTAAAGGAAATGTCATGGGATCACACCTGTGCCATGATGAACGCAAAACTGATGGATACAATTGATGAAAATAAAATCTCCATAGCCAGTTAATATGTATGATTACCTGATTGTTGGCGCTGGATTCGCTGGAAGCGTATTAGCAGAAAGATTAGCCCGTATTGCAAATAAAAAAGTATTAATAATTGATAAGCGGAATCATATAGGTGGTAATGCCTATGATCATTATGACGAGGCAGGAATTTTGGTTCATAAATATGGCCCGCATATATTTCATACAAATAGTAAGGATGTTTATGAATACCTCTCCAGTTATACGGAATGGAGAAATTATCAGCATAAAGTACTGGCAAGTGTAGATGGACAGTTATTACCTATACCTATTAATTTAAATACAATTAATAAGATGTACGGTTTAACGTTGAGCAGTGACGATGTTATTTCTTTTTTGGAATCACGCGCGGAAAAAATTAACGACATCCGAACTTCTGAAGATGTAGTGCTAAATAGTGTAGGACGTGAGTTGTATGAAAAATTCTTTCGGTCTTATACTAAAAAACAATGGGACCTTGACCCGTCACAATTGAGTGCTGCTGTAACGGCCAGAATACCAACCCGAACAAACCGGGACGATCGGTATTTCACTGATACCTATCAGGTAATGCCTTTACACGGTTATACACGCATGTTTGAAAAAATGCTTGACCATAAAAATATTCATATCATGTTGAATACTGACTACAGGGATGTATTAGGAGAGGTGGATTATAAAAAGATGATTTTTACTGGTCCTGTCGATGAATATTTTGACTATCGTTTTGGCAAGTTACCCTATCGTTCCATAGAATTTAAATTTGAAACACTCGATCAGGAGCAATTCCAGGAGACAGGTACCATTAATTATCCAAATGATTATGCTTTTACCAGAATTACGGAATTCAAATATCTGAGCGGACAAAAGAATAAAAAAACTTCAGTTGTGTATGAATTTCCAAAGTCTGAGGGAGATCCTTATTATCCGATACCAAAACCAGATAATGCGACGCTATATCAGCGTTACCGTGAGCTTACGCTCCAGATGGAAAATACTTATTTTGTAGGCAGACTAGCTACCTATAAGTACTATAATATGGATCAGGTAGTTGCACAAGCATTATCGACATTTAAAAAGATTGTTGGAGAAATGGAACAGTCGGATCAATTGACCTCAGTAGCGGATGGCTATGGAGTTTAAGTCTTTTTGGATGGCGGGCTTTGAATGTGCTGATCAGCTCAACTGCCATGGTAACAGGGTTGATTTGATTACTGCAACAAAACATATAGAAAATATAAATGAAGATTATCGTGCATTGAGGCAATTTGATATCAAAAGCGTAAGAGAGGGGATTCGATGGAGTAAAGTAGAAGTACAGCCTAACTGTTATGACTTTAGTGAGGTCAAATTAATGATAGATGCTGCTGATGCCAACGGGATACAGCAAATTTGGGATATCTGTCATTTTGGTTTTCCTGACGACCTAAGTCCTTTACACCCGCATTTTGAACGGAGATTTGTTGCTGTATGCTGTGCATTTGTAGAATTTTACCGCTCATACAAACCAAACGATATGCTGATCATCACCCCAATTAATGAAGTAGGATTTATTTCCTGGCTGGGAGGGGAGGTTGGAAGTACAGTTCCTTATGCAAAAAATATGGGTTGGGATGTTAAATATTGTTTAGTACGCGCTTATATCATTGCAATAGAGGAAGTTAAAAAGATAGATCCGACAATTAAAATATTGACCACTGAACCGCTTGTTAATATCGTACCTCCTTCAGAAGCCACAGTCGATGAAATTTTATCTGCCTATGAACAACATGAGATACAATACCAGGTAATTGATATGTTAACCGGTAAAATGTGCCCTGAATTAGGTGGGAAGCCAGATAATATTGATATTATGGGATTTAATTTCTATTATAATAATCAATGGATCATGAATACAGGGCAATTTTTACCCTGGTTAAATGAAGAGCCTGACATACGTTGGCGGGGACTTTCTTCTCTTTTAATTGAGGCATATGATCGATACAATATCCCGATTATTCTCGCTGAGACAAGTCACCCCGGTGAAGACCGGCCTCTATGGATTAAGTACATTACTTCAGAATGCAAGAAAGCACTCAGCGCATCCGTAGATTTTAGAGGAATATGTATCTATCCAATTATTGACAGGCCAGACTGGGATAATCTGTTAGATTGGCATCATGCGGGATTATGGGATGCCTATCCCGATGAGCCTGGTGCAAGATATTTATATCAGCCTTATGCTGTAGCATTAATAGATTGTCAGCTGACTTTAAATACTCCGAAAGTAATATTGCCTTTTGTATTCTAAAAAATATCACAATTAAGTTTAATACCCGGGTAAGAATTGGTCGTTTAGATTTTCATACATCACATCGTTTAGTGTAGTGAAATTAATCGTTCGCGTAGGAAAAGGATACGTTGGCGTAATCTTTTTTGGAATTGCAGTAACTGTAGTTAGTTTAGACCAATTGATAACCAATTTCTTTCAGCAACAGCGGGACAAAGAAGCAATGGATGTTGGTATTTGATCTGCTGTTATGTTTTATTTATAGGTGTAATCTGTAATGAGATATAATATATGTGGTGTGTGTAGCTGAAGAGAGAAGCCGAATCTAGAAGATTCGGCTTCTTGTTATCTAAGAAATTCTTTTCCCTGCCCTTCACTATTTGCTAGTTTAGCAATGAAATCGTACATGGCAAAAACTTCCGCAAACAGGTCATAATTTGCAGGATCCTCATAATTTCTGTGCTCAAAATCATGTTCCTGTTCTAATGTTAGCCGGAATTTCAAGAGATCATAATAAGGTATTTTCCAGAAATTGGCAATTCGCTTATAGGTGGTCCAGTTTAATCTGATGCAATTGGCCTCAAGATCAATATAGGTATGGAGGTTAATGTCTATGCCTTTTGCAACGTCTGTCGGACTCAAGCCAGCTATCTTTCTTATCTCTTTAAAAATTGCACTCAATTCATTCATAGAACCCAGCAAGATGGATGTTTGGTTTTATAAACAAGTAACATAGTCTTTCTCGATGTCCTAATAGCAGGCATTATTTTTTAGGAAAAATCTTTTTGTTTATTTCAGATAAACGCTTCAACTTAAGATCTGTTGATGTAATATTTGAGATGAGTGCTTTAGCTATAGCTAACTGTGTTCTAAGCGAATCTGATGAAAAAGATTTTGATTGATCTTTCAAAGTATTCATATCGAATAAGGAATAAGGCTATCGCCAGATCGAAAATAATGATAATAAAATAAATATCCAATACTATTTATAGTTGTGCTGTACATCAGGGAGCGATATACTTACCCCTTTATGAATTATGTAAAACACTAATGCGTTTACGATGTTAAGGTGATTAATTGATGCTTTTGCTATATATTAGTGTCACCAAATGTAATATTTCAAAC
>Ga0247814_10000446_pt1 | contig 33247 bp, 24 predicted proteins | sample UWRJL179409R1_FD_179947 | JGI IMG/M metagenome (GOLD analysis project Ga0247814, IMG submission 179947) | Plant litter microbial communities from Arlington Agricultural Research Station in Wisconsin, United States - UWRJ-L179-409R-1 | ecosystem: Environmental > Terrestrial > Plant litter >... | reverse complement strand
GGTTCTAGGAAATCGAAGTAACTAGAAGTAAAAAACCTGCTCCGGGTTCATACCTAGGGTCTGGGAGTTTTCAGCATCGGAGTCCGGGACCTCTTCCCGGTTGTTGAAAATTTCCAGGTCCACCAAAGATTTATAAAGTTAGTTGGGGTGTAGGCTGATTGGTAAAGCAGCAGTTTTGAAAACTGCCTAAAACGGGTTCGATTCCTGTACACCTCTTAATGTTAAATAATTTTATTCTAGCTGAAGAATCATCAGAAGTTTTTGTTTCATACGGTAAAGTTATTACTAACAAAGACGGTATCATTGAAATCGTTGGGTTAGAGGATGTTGTTGTTGGAGAAGTTGTAAATATAGGTAATGACTCTGTTGGTCTTATTATGAACATCGAAACTTCAGGCGTTAAAGCGCTTGTTCTAGGTGATGATACTAAAATCATGCAGGATGACCTTGTTATTCCTTCTGGTTCTTTATTCTACGTTCCTGTAGGATCAAACCTACTAGGGCGCGTGGTTGACTGTCTAGGTAATCCTATTGACGGTGAAGAGAAAATTTCTTACGAAGAGTTCAACTATATCGAAGCGAAAGCGCCAGGTATAATTACTCGTAAATCTGTACACGAAGCTATGCAAACGGGTATTCTTTGTATTGACAGCGCAATTTCAATTGGGCGCGGACAAAGGGAGCTAATCATCGGTGACCGTCAAACTGGTAAGACCACCATTGCCGTGGATACCATTATTAACCACCGCAACCTTGCTGCTGACGACCAGCAAAAATTATACTGTGTTTATGTAGCTATAGGACAGCGCCTTTCATCAGTCGTGAACCTTGTTGACCAGCTAAAAGCGCAAAACGCTTTTGACTACGTTACTGTAGTTTCTGCCACCGCTGCAGAACCTGCTAGCCTTCAATACCTAGCACCTTACACCGGCTGTACTATGGGTGAATTTTTTCGTGATGACCAAGCGAGCGCGCTTGTTGTTTATGATGACCTAAGTAAACACGCAGTTGCTTATAGGCAAGTTTCTCTACTACTTCGTCGTCCACCTGGACGCGAAGCTTATCCAGGTGATGTGTTTTATTTACATTCACGCTTACTGGAAAGGGCTGCTAAACTTAATGAGGATTTCGGCGCCGGCTCTCTAACCGCGCTACCGATTATCGAAACCCAAGCAGGGGATCTAACCGCCTACATTCCTACTAATGTAATTTCAATTACCGATGGACAAATATTTTTAGAAAGGGAGCTATTTTACAAGGGTATCAGGCCAGCTATTAACATAGGGCTATCCGTAAGCCGCGTAGGTTCTGCTGCACAAAATCCTCTAATGAAAGAATTTGTTGGGTCGTTAAAACTTGAGTTAGCGCAGTATCGCGAGGTTGAAATATTTGCTTCGTTTGGTAGCGAAATTGATGCCACCACCCAGCAAATTATTAAACGCGGTGCTCGTCTGGTTGAGCTTCTAAAACAGGCCCCTTACAAACCTCTATCACTGGAGCTACAATTAACCCTGCTGTTTGCGGGCCGTAATGGTTACCTAGACTCTTTAACTCTTCCTCAGGTTGAGGAATTTAAAGAAGTAATTCTAGATTGATTTAGTACCGAAGATTATGCGCAAGGGCTTGAAAATCTTTATGAACTTGATGACGAAATCACTAGGGATATTGTACTAGACTACCTTGTACGTGCGGTAGTTGAAGACATAACCAAAAACTAAGTAATTTATAAAAAATATTTTTAAATACCGTAAATGTCAAATAGTCTTAAAATTGTAAATATTAATAAAACTCAACAACACCCGTTTCATGTGTTAACAAGTAGTAAATTGCCTATGTTTATGTCATTATTTGCAGGATGTACTGCGCTGTTATTTGTGGCCAAGCTCCATGCTACAACCACAGTCGGTAATCTTAATTCGGCAATTGTAGCGCAGCTAGTAGCGCCGTTTTTTGAGGTAGCCAACCTAGCTTATGTATCCACTGATATACTAGTTTTAGTAGGTATTATTTGTGCTATTATTGTTATGGCGTCTTGATCGTACAATCTTGTTAAAGAGGCTGGAAGCGAGGGCCGCCATACTCTCCGTGTGCAGCTTGCGCTTAAATACGGTATGCTTCTTTTTTTAGTTTCCGAGGCTATGCTATTCTTTCCGTTTTTTTGAAGTTTTTTTCACGGAGCTCTTTCGCCGTCTATTAGTATAGGTGGAGTTTGACCTCCCGTTGGTATCAAGGGTATAGAAGTTTTAGACCCTTTCATGTTACCGCTAGTAAATACCGTTGTTCTGCTGTGTTCAGGTGTGGCTGTAGTAGCTGCTCACCGTGCAATTATTGCCGGTTACCTTCCTGTTATTAGTAATATGATGTATATAGCTATCTCATTTGGTATTTTTTTTAGCTGACTGCAGTTCCTTGAATACGGTTTAACTAAATTTACTATAAGTGACAGTCTTTATGGGTCGTCATTTTTTATGCTTACCGGTCTACATGGTTTCCACGTAATCGTAGGTACAACTTTACTGGCTATCTCGTACTTTAGGGCCGTAAATTACGATTTTAGCACCGGTCACCATATAGGTTTCGAAACTGCCGCGTGATACTGACATTTTGTAGACGTGGTTTGACTAGGCGTGTTCGCTCTAGTTTACATTTGAGGGGGCTAGTAGATGTCGGATAATAAAATACTCATTCCACAAATACCAAGTACTGAGGTTACTAAAGCGTCGCCAGAGGCACTTAGTCAACAAACGACTGCTTCTGCTAGCTCTTCTAGTAGCTTACCTCAAATGAGAGCACCGGCAGAAAAACACCCTGTACCTGTGTCTACTGCTGTGCCTTTTAAAGTTGAAGAAACCTATAGCACACCACCTGTATTAAGTAAAATCACACCTGCGGTAAAATTGCCCAAGTCTACCTTAAAACCTTTAGGAGAAAGTTCCTCGCTCTACGAGGCTTTTGGACCGGACGCCATGGATATAGTTAAGGCCATGTGTGAGCTATCGACAACAGACTTAAATGGAAACACCCTTAGTCTCAAATCTACCCTAAAAGAAACTTTTGGTGCAAGTGTGCCCAGTATACTAGAGATACTTGGCGAGACTCCCACTAAAACACCGGCACCGGCTGCTAAAAAAGTTCTAGTGGCTAAGGGTACCATGGCCTCCGTAGCTTCGGTTAAAAAGTTGAGTATTAAATCTACACTTGAAGAAGTCTTCGGTAGTGAGCTAGGTACTAAAATGATAGAGTCAGTTAAAACGGAGGCAGTTGCTTTGCTAATAAAAAACAACACTGTGAAACCCCTATCAAATACAGCAGTACCAAGCACCGCGGTTCTTAAAAAAAGAGAGGCTGCAAAGCCTTTGCATGTTAAAGCGCAACCCGCTAAGCCCCCAATTGCGTCTGCTTCTGTAAATAAACCTACAGTTGAAAAACATAAGGTCCCTACTCCCGAGCCTGCTATGACTGTAACGCCTGTAAAACGTCCGGTTAAGGTGCAACCTAAACCACAAACTTTTCTAGGATCTTTAGGTATTTGAAATGACCCTGTCAAGGAGAAGATATATAAGCTACCCAAAGGCCCGTATGGCGAAGAAAAATGGTCCAACGGTGAGGTAACTCACATAGGGTTCGACAGGCCCCTCAGCCTCATCTCCCCCGAGGAACTGGCCGCGCATAACAAGAAGATCGATGAAGAGATGCGACAGTACTGAGCTGAGCGGGAAAAGAAAATGATCGAAGTTTGAAAATCGCGCGGCATTGACCCCAACGATAAAGCCGCCCAGGCCAAATACGACAAAGCGAATCCAAGTGATAGCGACAAGCGTCTCGAAGCTATACTCAAACGACGTCGTGACGCGGGGTTACCCACCACGTCGTGGGTGCCGCTAGGTTATTGAGAAAGCCTCAGTGACAAGACCATCAACAAATTTTTATTCACGGTCGGGTGTATTTACACATTCTACACCCACCCGATTTACCTCTACTGAACCCTCGCGTTACTGGCAGTTAGCTACCTACTAATATTCCTATACAAATATAGTAGGATTAAGGAGCGCATCAAGCATGATTTCCGCCCCGATCCTAAATCTAAAAACAGTGAGGCCTTTGAGCGTGATCTACATGAGCGCATGCAGGCTAGAGCTCTGAGAAATAAAAAAACACCACCACCCACAAAATAGCGATTATTTTTATATTTATTTTAAAGTACAAAATGACAAATTCCATCAAACAAATCTGAAACTTCTTAGTTAAATGAACTTGCACCACAAACCACAAACAAATCGGTACCCTTTACATGCTTTTAGGAGGTTTTTCAGGTATAGTAGGTATGGTACTATCCATGGCTATTCGCTTTGAGCTAGCTCACGAAGGCGGGTTAATATTTAAAGGCAACGCACACATGTATAACGTTGTTGTAACCTCCCACGCTTTAGTTATGATATTTTTTTTTGTTATGCCTATATTAATAGGCGGATTTGGTAACTGAATGGTGCCTGTGCTCATAGGCGCACCAGACATGGCCTTTCCTAGGCTTAACAACTTAAGTTTTTGATTACTGCCTTGATCTTTTTATTTATTGACTAGTTCAATGTTTCTTGATGGCGCCGGTACTGGTTGAACCCTGTACCCGCCGCTGAGCAGCATTAAATCTCATGCAGGCGCTTCAGTGGATTTAGCCATACTAAGCATGCATCTTGCCGGCGCTTCGTCGATTATGGGTGCTATCAACATGATAGTAACTATCGTTAACATGCGACCTTACGGTATGACCATGTTTCGCATGCCTCTATTTGTCTGAAGTGTGCTAATTACCTCCGTATTGCTAGTTGTAGCATTGCCTGCCCTTGCTGCAGGTATTACCATGCTGCTAACAGACCGTCATTTCAATACTACTTTCTTTGCTCCGGCTGGAGGTGGCGACCCGATTCTGTTTCAACATATTTTTTGATTTTTTGGACACCCTGAAGTTTACATTCTGATACTACCTGGATTTGGTATTATTAGCCAAATTATTCCAAAAAATGTTAACAAACCGATTTTTGGTTACCACGCCATGGTGTGAGCTATGGCTTCAATCGGTTTCCTAGGTTTCATTGTATGAGGGCACCACATGTATACCGTAGGTATGGACATTGATACCAGAGCATACTTTGCTTCCACCACCATGATTATTGCCGTACCGACCGGTATTAAAGTATTTAGCTGAATAGCAACTATTTGAGGCGGAAAAGTTAATTTTAATACCTCAATGTTATTTGCTTTAGCGTTTATATTTTTATTTACCCTGGGTGGAGTTACTGGTGTAATTTTATCTAACGCCGGTCTAGACATAGCCCTTCATGACACGTACTACGTCGTTGCGCATTTTCACTATGTGCTATCCATGGGTGCCGTGTTCGCCATATTTGCTGGCTTTTATTTTTGATTCGAGAAAATGTGAGGTGTAGCCTTCAATGAATTTCTAGGTAAGTTACATTTTACCTTATTCTTCATTGGTGTGAATGTTACTTTTTTCCCTATGCATTTCCTAGGGCTTGCAGGAATGCCCAGGAGGATTGTTGAGTACCCTCATGTTTTTTATGCGTGAAATTATGTTGCTTCCGTAGGTGCCATGATATCCGTTGTAGCGACAGCGGTATTTTTTGCTATGCTCTTCGAAGCCTTTTGAACTAGGCGTGCCCCTCACTTCGACAATGGTTCCCTCGCACTATCCGTAATTTTTCCTAAAAAAGATTACGTATACGTTACTGAACAAAATGTGCATCTGCTGGGATCTGTTAGCCCCGCGCTGGCAGAAAAAGTAGTGGTAGTTAAAACTATGAAAGATCTTGGTTACGCTCCGAAAAAATTATCATTTGGCGCTCTCCTAGCACTTCTAGGCTTACCTGCTCACCACAGTACTATGGCTTCCTTCCAGGTACCTGCAACTCCAATTATGGAAGGTATTGTGGACCTCCACAACGATATTATGTTTTTCCTAACTTTTATCATTGTGTTTGTACTGTACTTGCTAGCTGTTTGTGTTGTTAAATTTTCTCAGGACGGTGTTAATGAGCAGTACGGATACGCCGGCGATGATTTGTCACATAATACTGTTATTGAAGTTATTTGAACCGCAGTGCCTGCTATTATACTTCTGTTTATTGCTCTTCCATCATTCGTGCTTCTTTATTCAATGGACGAGCAGTTTGATCCAGCTTTAACCTTAAAAGTTATTGGTCGACAATGATACTGATCATATGAGTACACCGACTCAGCTAATTTACCGAGCTTAGCTGGTGAATCTCTTGAAGAAGACGTAGTGCCGTTCAATGTTACTTTTGATTCATATCTGGACCAAGACATGGAAGAAACTAGCGCATTTCGATTACTAAAAACTGACAATGATGTCTACCTGCCCATCCAAACATATCTTAGGGTTCTGGTTACTTCAACGGATGTAATCCACAGCTGAGCTGTACCTTCTCTCGGTGTTAAGGTTGATGCGTGTCCTGGTAGGTTAAACCAAGTTGCTGTTTATATCGAACGTGCTGGTCAGTTTTTTGGTCAGTGTAGCGAATTGTGTGGACTTAACCACGCTTTTATGCCTATTACTGTTGTGGGTGTACCAGCAGAAATCTATGTGCATTGAGTTTCAACACTTTCCGAAAAATAGCGTTTTGTTTTTAAATTAATTCTAAATACTTTGTAATACACCCAAGGATGATTAACTCAGTAGTAGAGTATCTCGCTTACACCGAGAGAGCCGGAGGTGCAAATCCTTCATCGTCCTTTTGATTAGTAGACATGTTATCTCTGCTTAGGTAACTCAGCAGCAGAGTGGTGGACTGAAAATCCATAAGTCGGAGGTGCGATCCCTTCTCTAGGCAGTTTTATCGGGTGTATAGCTCAGCGGTAGAGCAGCGGACTGTTAATCCGAAGGTCCGGGGTTCGACACCCTGTACACCCTGTGTAAAATAATATTTTGGAATCTTCGTCTAACGGCAGGACGCCGCCTTTTCACGGCGGAAAGAGCGGTTCAATTCCGCTAGGTTTCACTCGGTACTTAAGTATAATAAACTTACTTAACCAACTATATTTAATTATATTTATTTCAAAACTAAATATATTTAGACGTTATATAACTTTTAGGATTTATCCTAGAGAAACTTATTGGGTGATTTTGACTCTGGATCGGATTGAACGCTTTGAGAAAGAGGAATAATACATGCAAACTTGACGTTTTACTTATGTAAAAACGTTTTGCACGGGTGAGTAATTTTATTGTTTTGAGTATAGTTTACCTTTCAGGCCAGGACAAAATTTGTTTACAGATAAAATACTGGATATTAAAAAAGCAGCAGCCCTGTTAGATAACGCAGTAAGGGAGTACGCAGGTCGTAATTAGACGACTACATCGCGCGGGGTAACGGCCCACGTAGAGAATCCCTAAATGTTCTGGAAGGATGAACATTCACATCAGAAATGAAATACGGTCTGAAACCTTATAGAAGGGGCGGCAGTATGGAGGTCTGGGCAATGGACTGCAAAGGTCTAACCTGGCCCCTTTCTTATCACGCGATGAAAATTTGATTGTAAAACGTGAAGGGTGTAGCCACTTACGTTACACGCCGGTAAAATTATATAGTCCTGGGCAACTCTGTGCCAGCAGCCGCGGTAAAACAGAGGGGGCGAGCGTTGATCACCATGACTGGGCGTAAAGGGTGCGTAGGCGGACATTATTAAAACGGCTTGAGGGGAATGCTTGCGTACCGACGCAAACCTGCTTCTTGCAATGTTTGTCTACTGAGATAAGATGGGGTTAGTGGAAAGTGATGTCGAACGGGCTAAGCTCCAACATATCAAGTAACACCAATAGCGAAGGCAGCTAACCGGACTTAATCTGACGCTGATTGCACGAAACTTATGGGAGCGAGATGGATTAGATACCCAAGTAGTCATTTGTGTCAACTATGTGTGTTAAAGTGTATATGGAGTTTCTCTGTGTATTAAAGCTAACGCGTTAAACACACCGCCTGGGAAGTAACCTAGTTCTGAAACTTTAAGAGATTGACGAGAATTTATACAAGCTGTGGCGCATGATGATTAATTAGATAAAACGCAAGACACCTTACCCACCTTATGAATGATAGGTGCGTTTGTAAGCTACCTAGGCGCATTGTTTTTGGACAGTACGTCTGCGTATAGGGAGCTTCGGCTGCCAGAACGAGGGTTTGTTTACTTACACACAGCGCATATAGTCAGGAATTGAGCCTGTGTGATACTAGAAATACTTAGGCAAGACTGCGGTATCCGCAGTCTTTACCACCAACCGCAGTAAATTTATTTATTGTAATTGGGTTATCTTATTCACCATATAACTATAAAGCTTAATTCACGGAGATGCATGGCTGTCGTAAGGCCGTGTATTAATATGTTAGGTTCAATCCAAGGAGGGTAAACCTCCAAACGGTCGAGACCCCTACCGCAGTTGACAATTTAATTTAATTTAAAAGCAAACTGAGGAACTGCTGGAGAATCATGCCAGAGGAAGGCGGGGATTACGTCAAGTCCTCACGCCCACGAGGTTGGGGCTTCAGTCGTGCGACAATGGAAACTACAAAAAGAAGCAATGAAGTAATTCGGAGCAAATCTTAAAAATTTCCAGGTAGTTGGGATTATCCGCTGCAACTCGCGGGTACTACATTAAACGAGGAATAGCTAGTAATCGCATATCAGCACGATGCGGTGAATACGTTAATGAATTCTGTACACACCGCCCGTCACGGACCGCTTTGTAACCCTTTAAACATGCCGGCTACCTTAACTGTTCAAAACATTTAATGGTAAGTAGTATGGTGAAAGGCTTTATGGGGTGGTACGAAGTCGTAACAAGGTAACCGTAGGGGAACCTGTGGTTGGAGAATATGAAACTTAATATTTAATTTTGAAATAAAATACTATACTGGTTTGTGCACAGGGGGATAGTTCAACGGCAGAGCGTCGGTTTTCAAAACCGAATGTGGGGGTTCAATTCCCTCTCTCCCTGATTTTATGTGTAGTTCAATTATTGGCGGAGACCTTACCGTAGATAGATGGAAGCCTGGCAAGGCTTAATAACCGCCGGAGTAAAATTAACTTTGATGAGGTTAGGTCCAGACAGAGGGAAACACTTATTTTAGAATAACCCAGGCAAAGTGAATTGACTTAATAGCCGGTGGAAAATAAATCAACAGAGATTTCGACAGTAGCTGGGAGCGAACTTGAAAATAGAGTCTACTAGCAATTTGTTTTATGTGGTAAAGGGCTCTGAAGCCTTAAAAAATTGGTGAGATTCCAGTAACCACTAAACTTATGACAAGTGTAAAATTGCAAAAATAGAGCGATGTATTTACTGCGTCGTTTTAACAAAGGAGTACCGCCTTCTAAGACTAAATATGATATTTACGAGTTATAGTGCACTAGTACCGTGAGGGAAAGGTGAAAGAGACACCGTAATCGGAGTGAAAAGAGGTAAAACAGGTAGTTGAGCAAGCAGCTGTATATTTTTAATAATGACACCGTACCTTTTGTATAATGGGCCAGCAACTTAATTTATAAAGCAAGCCTAAATAAATTAAATTGTAAGCGCAGTAAACGCGAGTATTTTACATTCAAGTTTTATCAATTACGCCCGAAGTCAAGTGATCTAGTCGCTAGCAGGCTAAGGGCCGAACCCGTTTCCGTGGAAACGGTTTGGGATGACTGGCGACTGGGGGTGAAAGTCTAATCAAACTTGAGGATAGCTGGTTCTCTGCGAAATATATCTTAGTATAGCGTTAGTTTACAATTACGTGGTAGAGCTACTCTTATAAGTTTGCGTAAGCAAAATCTGGGGAAACTCCGAATGCTAATTAAGTTTTAAACTAATAGACAGACTCTAGGTGCGAAGGTTTAGAGTCAAAAGGGAAACAGCCCTAACTTAACAGCTAAGATCTCTAATAGGTACTAAGTAAAAATCTAAAATATCAAGGCCCTAAAATATAATGATTGGTTGGCTTGGAAGCTGCCACCCGGCGATGAATGCGTTAAAGCTCGACATTCTAAATACCTGCAAAGGTGGGGCCTATATTATGGGATGCAAATGTAATGAGGATTAGTATCAATCGAAGCTTTAAATAAAACTAACTTATAAGTTTTATGGTAGCAGAGCGTTTTGCAAATCATTTAAAAATAAAATTTTTTAATTCAAAATCGACTATGCTGGCATGAGTAACGAAAAACACTAATTAAATAAGTGTCGCCGTAAGTTACAGGTTTTCCGCGTTCAGTCTTGCTGCGCGGAGTTATTCGGCCTCTAAGAAAAAACGAAAGTTATTTTTTAAAGAGAAAACAGATAATACTGTTTTAAGTTCGTGAACTTATTTTTTACCAAGCGTGCCCAGCGGATTAGTGAGCAACGCTTGGAATGGAATAACTAGAAAAAACACAGAATCTCGAAGCACCGTACTACAAACCGACACAGGTTATCTGGTAGAGTATACCAAGGCGTTTGAAATAACAGTATTTAAGGAACTCGGCAAAATTACACCGTAACTTTGGGATAAGGTGGTCCGCTACATGTCTTGACATGCCGGCGGTGACATATAATATGGGAAAGCGACTGTTTACTAAAAACACAAGACTTTGCAAAATCTTACGATTACGTATAAGGTCTGACGTCTGCCCGGTGCCCCAACATAAAGAAGGTTGTTAATAGCTTCTAACTAAGATAAGGTAAACGGCGGCTGTATTTTGACGGTCCTAAGGTAGCGAAACTCCTTGATGGGTAAGTTCCATCCCGCATGAATGACGTAACGACTTTCCTACTGTCTCTAGTATTGATTCAGTGAAATTGAATTTTCCGTGAAGATGCGGAATAGTTATGGCTAGACGGAAAGACCCCATGCACCTTAACTATGGCATACGGATATTGTTTTGAAAGTTCTTTGTGTAGGATAGGTGGGAGTCACGCATGAACCTAGTCTCAGAGACATCCTTGAAAGTACCACCCTAGGAACACTTTTAAAACTTAACGTTTTAGTTACTAACTAAAACTGACATTATCTGTGCAAGATGCAGTTTGACTGGGGCGGTCGCCTTCTAAAACACAACGAAGGTTCTGCACAAGGTTCACTCCGATAAATACCTACATTTATCTTGAAGCGCAATAGCTAAAGTGAGCCAGACTGTGAGATTAACAAATCAAGCAGGGACGAAAGTCGGCTATAGTAAGCAGCTATCTCTGCGTGGAAAGGGTAGCTCACAAGGAACTTAGGTACGCTGGGGATAACAGGCTGATAATCCTTTAGAGACCATATCGATGGGATTGTTTGGCACCTCGATGTCGGCTTTTCGCATCCTGGAGCTGGAAGCGGTTCCAAGGGTAGGGTTGTTCACCCGCTAAGGCGGAACATGAGCTGGGTTTAGAACGTTGCGAAACAGTTCGGTCCCTATCTACCATGATTTATTTATAAATTACGAGATCTTAGTATTAGTACGAAAGGACCGTGTAAAAGTAACCTCTGGTGAGTCAGTTGTTATGCCAATAGCATAGCTGAGTAGCTACGTTTCGAAAGGATAATTGCTGAGTAAATATTAAGTAAGAAGCCTGCCTCAAAATATTTATATAATTACTACGGAAAATAACCGTATTGTTAGATTGTAAGTAACGCCCCTAAAGGGATTTTTGCCTAGCTTTACTAATTTGTGATTTGAGCACCTCCTTAACACAAAATAACTTTTACAACTTTATGTGCTGCGTTTAAATTTAGATGCGCGGCCCTTAAAGACCACAATATAAAATAAATGGGACAATTAGAATCATATACTATACAGGATATATACTTAGTTGCAATACTTTCTGGTGTTTTATCTACATACTTCGCTGAAGAAATAGAAGCTACGATCGAATCTGTTGTTGCCTATGTGTATAGCGCAAACCAATTAAGCAAAAAAAAAATTAAGTTGGCAAAGCAGAAAGTGCCTGCAGGTAACCCTGGGGATGCTATGCATACTTCCTTTAACTTCCTTGGGTTAACAAAATCTAAATTCTTAATTATTGAAAAACCCTTAGATGAAAAGGTGATTTGACAGGACTTATTTTTAAGCAAGTGAGCGGGATCCGCCTCACTTGAGAGCATTGCGCAAATTGAAGACAAACATCAGTGAAGCAAAAATGCTTAACCTGTTCGCTTATTTAATTACCGCGTTTATTATTACTTTTGTTATTGTCATTGCTGCTTATTTTATAAATACCCCATCTAGCGACTATGAAAAACACTCGGCCTACGAGTGTGGTTTTGAGCCGTTTGGGGATGCACGTAGCTTTTTTGATATTCATTTTTACACTGTCGGGCTGCTTTTTATTGTTTTTGACCTCGAAGTTGTGTTTCTGATACCCTTCGTAGTAGACCTAGCAAATATGAGCTTACTGGGCTACGCTAACATGCTGTTTTTTATAATTATTGTACTAGCTGGATTTTACTACGAGTGAGCTATTGGCCTACTCGACTGATTGCCTAAAAAATTAAATGTTAGTGATGTCAGCTAGCCTTCAGCAATATATATATACCCTGGTAAACCAGTCATCAGGCTTAGGGTTTTTAGGAGTTACTGTTAAATCTAATTTTGACGCCGCTGCGGTGATATCTTCTAACAACAGTCAATTGGCCCTTAATCTTGCTTATGTATTTTTCGCCTCGGACATCGTGCTATACGTTGGTATAGTAGCTGTTATCCTAGTACTTGGCGGCTTATACAGTACTGTTGAAACTATCAAGCTAGCCACATACTTGTTAAAAGTAAGTGCGACATCACTTTATATTAGTATTTCATTGAATTTACTAGGTTTTTACGCGGGGTTTGATTTTTTAACATCACATAATATTTTATTATTTGAGGGATCTTATAGCATCACCTTATTTTCTCAAATTTTTAAAATTTTAATGTTACTGATAGTTGCGTCACTATACGCGCTTTTCCCTTACGTCACCAGCTCAAACATGCGGGTGCTTGAGCTGCCTTTGCTAATGCAGATAACTTTAGCGCTGTGCGCCACGATTTTATCCAGTACCAATCTGGCGCTTCTACTATTATCGCTGGAGGGCTTTAGTTTAATTCTTTATATTATGACTGCTCTTGGAAGGACTTACGGCGGTATAACAGCTTCAGTAAAATATTTTGCTTTTGGTACTCTCGGATCAATATTTTTATTCTGGGGCGCTGTGCACTTCTACGCTCTTGCTCCTTCTTTATCTTTTGAAGTTATAAGCGCTATGCTCAACGCTTCTTATTTAGAGAACATAAATTTTGTAAAATCGTTAAACTTCGCAAGCGCGGCCTTTACTTTAGGGTTCATGCTAAAACTCGGTGCTGCCCCTACGCACCAATGAGTCGCCGATGTTTACTCCGGTGTCCACATGTATATCACAGCATTTTTTTCTATTTTTGTTAAATTTATGCTGTTTGTAGTATTTATTAGCGTAGCGGTTAGATTTAATTGCGATGCGTTACTTAATCAGTTTATTATATTCTCGCTTATCATAGGGTGCTTTATGTCTATAAATCAAACTGAAATAAAAAGACTTCTTGCCTATAGTTCGGTGGTGCACGTGGCTTTTTTACTCATGGGCGACGCTACGTCTTCCCTGGTTTATCTATTAACTTATGCAATTAGCTCTATAGTTTTATTTTCAGTACTGCTTGGCGCAGAGCTCGGAGGAAGAGAATTAGTATATTTAAATGATCTTAAATTTTTACGTACTTCGAGTTCATTTAATATATTTTGCGCTGTATCCGCGCTAGCTTCTTCAGCAGGTCTGCCACCTTTTGCAGGATTTTATGGTAAATTTCTGGTGTGGTCTAGTCTAATCGAAGATATCTACCTGTCGGGGGATATTTCTTCCTACATTATATTACTTCTAAGCATAGCTATAAGTCTTGTAACTATATATTATTATATGAGGGTAATAGCTTATTTATTTGTTGGCCAAGACACTAGCACCAAAGGCTCTTCAGCTAACCTAGAAATTGGCGTCGAATTTCATAGCTTAGCGATCTCATCACAGGGTTTACTATTTGTATTAGTTGTATTTTGAACTTTTGTACAGCCTTATGCGCTAAATCTTATCCAGCTGGCTTTAATGTCGCTTTAAAAATAACAACATGGTAAACAATTTTTTTAAGATCAAAAACGCTGTAGTCAGCGATAGTGAAATTTTAAGCCTATTCCATCAATTTTGGACCGCCGCTCCCGTCACCAACACTTCGTCCGTATATGCGTTATGCATACTTGTAATAGGTATGTGTATGTATGCCGCGGGCTGTCGAAATCTTATTTATAAGGTTTTAAATCTAGCCGTCCTAAGTGTATTCGTGGTATCTCTCTGAGCATACCTAACCGACGTAACATTTATATATGTTGTGTATATACTAACATTTGTAAGCGCGGTTGTGATGCTATTTCTGAGTGTTGTACTCATGTTACCTTCTAGTGCTATTTCCATCAGCACAAAAAATTCGAATGTGCTGCTTCTAGCGGTTGTAGGTTTTTCTTCTGTAAACACTGTAGTAGTCTTAGGTGCAGTTGTCATATCTATAGTTCTAGCTTATCTGGTTTATGCCTTTTATAGAACCCGCGCGTATAATCATACTTACGAAATATACGGTGAACCAAAGCAACCTGCTAAGCTGGAGTACACGGAAGTACCTGTTTCTGAGCAAATTAAAACGCTTGAATCCCTCTATATTTTGAAAAATTTTTCCAGTGACGACTTAAATAAAAAAGCCGCAGATAGCTGTCTAAGTTATAATATCTACGGTGAAAAATTATCGTCGACAGACTATACCACAGGTGATAACTTTGCTAGGGTCTACGGTGACAGAGACCTCACCAAGTACATTAGAGGTGTTAAAGGCAGCTCTTACCCCGCCTATGTTAGAGTGTATCCTAAGTATTTTTTTAAGTCACGCCGTTCATTGCAGGATTACAAAGTTGTCAACCTGCTACTTACTGTGTTTTATGAGTTCACTGACTTTTATTTCAGAGTGTTAGAACCAGGAGTACTCAATGAAAGCAAAATTTATAGTGCAGCCACGAGAGGGCTAAAAAAATTTGTTAACCTAGGCGTAACTAATCCTCCTCTGCCGTCCCTGTGGTATGACGAAAACGGCTGGCGCACACAGTGTCGCTTTAATACCGAAAGTAAAGGTTTAGTTATTTTTGTTTTAAATAGGCCTTGATGAAGCCCGTTCCAGGTATTTCGGGGCCCAAATAACCTGCCTATTTTCATTAGCACTGCTGAGCGTATTATTGAGAAGCTTAAACACTGAGCTGAGGTTATAAAGGGCGGCTCATTTTTTAAATTAGACACTAAAATTGTAGTTAACCTGCTAGCCTATATTGTCAATTTTTTTGATAGTGCCCGCAACCATCTAGCCGGCCTTACGTTTAAAATAAATAGCAGTTATGTTGAATTGTTGGTCCAAATATCTTCAACCCTTTCTATTTTCCTGCTAGCTGCGCCCTCAGGTTATCCAGGGGTCGCCAAAAATAATTATAGCTCTCACGTCGTTGGAGAAATTTTTTCTGAATCTTTAGAGAATCTGGCGGCTATTCAACACCAACTTTACGTAGTTTCGCCTCTACTCATGATAGTTTCTGTGACTGGATTACTGGTGGCTCTTATAGGTGCTCCTCTTTTCGTATCGCCAGGCCATGCTACTAAAAAAGTTGCGCATAAGCATTAAAACTATTTTATAGAATTTAAAGTACTCAAACAATGTTAATTATACTTATAACTTTAGTAGCGTCATTATTAACTATAGCATTTTTTACTATCGCAGAACGTAAACTGCTAGCTTCGATACAAAGGCGTAAAGGTCCGAATGTCACTGGGTTTTGAGGCGTTCTCCAGGCATTTGCTGACGGTTTAAAGCTATTACTTAAAGAGGTTATTATACCTGTGAGGTCTAATTGAGTTTTATTTCTATTAGCGCCTTGTCTAAGTTTAGCTATAGCACTTGTTACATGAGTGTTCATACCCTTTTCAGATTTAAACTACATTACAAACTTCGATTATAGCCTACTAATGCTTTATGCCGTTTCATCACTCGGCGTTTACGCGATAATAGGCGCTGGTTGAACAAGTAATTCAAAGTACGCGTTTCTTGGTGGTCTAAGGTCAGCTGCGCAACTAATTTCGTATGAGGTATCGATTGCGCTTTTGCTTTTACCTGTAGCCGCTTGCGCAAACTCTTTTAATCTTATTGAAATCGTTAATCAGCAAGAGAGTGTTTGATTTGTTGTGCCTTTACTCCCGGTAAGTGTGATTTTTTTCATATCTGTACTCGCAGAAACAAACCGCGCCCCATTTGACCTGCCAGAGGCTGAGGCAGAAATTGTGGCTGGTTATAATGTAGAGTACGCTGGTATGACATTTGCAATGTTTTTTCTGGCAGAGTATTCAAATATGATATGACTGTCAGTAGTAGTAGCCATATGTTTTTTTGGAGGGTGACTTTCCCCATTCGCATTTTTACCATCTTCGGTATTTTGACTTATGCTCAAGTCGATGGCAGTTTGCTTTGCCATTATTTGAGTTCGCGCGAACTACCCCAGGTACAGGTATGATCAGCTAATGACTCTAGGTTGAAAAACATTTCTACCTTTCGCAATAGGTTATTTTTTATTTGTAACCGGTATTTTAGTGGCTTTGTAAATGCTGAGTATTTTCACCATAAATATAAGTAGCTGAGCCTCGGAAGAAGTTTATAGTAACTTAGTTGCCCAGCTAAAATTTAGCCATGAGCTCATTCCATTAACTACTGCCATTTTTCTTGTAGGTCTAGCCGGCTTTCTTGAAAGCCGGGAGTTCCTAAGTTTATTAGTTAATACCGAAATTATGATGCTGGGTATAAACTTTCATTTAATAACCACGGCAGCGATTTGAGGTGATTACAAAGGCCAAGTTTACGCACTTTGCTTTTTAGCTATAACCGCAGCTGAGACCGCTATAGGACTTGGTATTTTAATACTTCTTTATCGAGTAAAAGGTAAAATATCCTTTGACGAATTTTCTACCCTACGCGGGTAACATTATAGGCAATGATTTGTATTGAAAGCAAAATAAAAGCCGCAGATAATGCCGGCGCTATCCTCTTTACTGCGATTACCATAGGCGGGGGGTTTAGACGCCGATATGCCAGGCTCGGTGAGATGGTCGGCGCTGTCGCACATTCACTAAAATCCTACAAACAAACAAACGATAAGCAGAAACTTGCCAAACTTGCCAAAAAAGTTAAGTTTAAACGCAAAATTAAAAATAAAAAAAAAAAGTCACCTAATTTGAGACCTTACCTGGCTCTGCTTGTTGCTTTAAGAAAATCAACAAGACGCAAAGACGGCTCTTATATTAAATTTGACGAAAATAGGGCCATGACCTTTACGGAACCTACAAAGTTTGGGCCCGCAGGTAAAACAGAAAATATCCCTAATTTTATAGCTACGAAAGCGTTTGGTCCTGTCTGTTTAGAGCTCGTTAAAAACAAAACTATAAAAACAAGATTTAAGTCTGTCATAACGGCCTCGGGAGGTATAGTGTAAAATAGACAAGAAATGCAGAGATTAGCAAAATATGACTGCATGGTTCAAGCCCTCCTGGTCTCAAAATCTTCACTATTTATCTACAAACCTATTAAATTGCACCTAAAAATGGTTGCTGGCCTTTACAAACCCGCGTCTGTCAAACTTGAACACGGGTTAATTCTCAGCTCCTTATCAGGTTTGCTAGCAATCGCAAAACCTCAACTTCATGGTAAAAGACAGAAGAGGACTGTTTCTCTAAACACAAACTTGACTAAATCGAGGCTGTGAGCACCTCTTAGCAAACTGGTGCATGAGTTGTTGCCAAAGATTAGCGATTTCAGGACCCCTAAATTTAGAAAACCTGGTAATTTAAGTTACACACTGAGGCTTAAACAAAAGTTTACACCGCTAGTAGATTTTGAAGACCTAGTGTCAACAGAGATGTTCGACAATAACCGAGGTATATTTTTACCTCTAACTCTACATCTCGTGTTTGATAAAAATATACCACACCAAACCGCAGAAACATATTTACGCGCCTTCCGTGTGCCGCTAAATTTCTACAGTAGGCGGCCAGCGCCCGCCTTTGACGACCTCGCAACTTTTCAACAAACTTTTTAAATTTATTTTAAATAAACTTAAAGTACACTAGCGTTTGGCCCTTTGGTTTACCTAAAATAACTAACAAATGTTACTTAACGCATCTAAAATAATCGCAGCAGGACTTGCTACAATTTCACTAATTGGAGCTGGTGTTGGTATAGGTAATGTATTCGGTTCTTTTCTAGTAGCTCTTTCTAGGAATCCTCTACTATTAAAAACTCTTTTTACCTACGCAATCCTAGGGTTCGCACTGGTTGAGGCTATTGCACTTTTTGGCCTAATGATGAGCTTTCTACTGCTATTTGGTCTATAGTTTTACCTTTTAATACGAGGAGATACCAAAGTGTCCGAATGGGGAAGATTGTAAATCTTTTGCGCAAGCCTCGCAGGTTAGAATCCTGCTCTCCTCATATAAAAATAATGTCGCTATAAACCACGCTTGACAAGTTACGCGAAAATTATTTCGATCTCGTAAGATCTCGATAACAATTATTTTCGCGTGTTTGATACTTACTTTAAGGAACCAAACATAATAAATCTTGTTAAATTTCACAGGTTTGCGGGACCGTTTGCAGGTCAAATTTTACGACAAATTAAGAATTCAAAATTCTCCCAAACTTATATAATGCAAAACTTTTTATTACTGGTGCTATTCCTTCCGTTGTGTTCTTTTTTAATAATCGCAAGTTCTGGCCGATATCTGGGTGTTTATGGGAGTATGATACTAAGTGTTTTAAATATAACAACCGCTCTAATTATTTCTATTGCTTTATTTTTTAATGTTAGTTTTGATGCTTCTATCTATGTGCCGCTTTGAGAGTGGGTGTATTTAACCGAAGCGCCTATATCTTTTGGTTTTAGGTACGACGGACTCACTGCTGCCATGTTTTTAGTTGTAACCACAGTGTCATCGTGCGTACATATGTATTCGTGCGTGTACATGTACAGTGACCCCTTCTTAACCCGTTTCATGAGCTATCTTTCTCTGTTCACATTCTTCATGCTTGTATTAGTATCATCTGCAAACCTACTAGTATTATTTTTAGGATGAGAGGGTGTCGGTCTTTGTTCCTATTTACTAATTGGTTTTTGGTATACAAGGGCCCAGGCCGGTAAAGCAGCCACAAAAGCTTTTTTAATAAACAAGGTAGGGGATCTGTTCCTACTTACCGGTATAAGCTTAACGTTTATAACATTTCATTCTGTAGAGTTTGGGGTTATTAGTGCTTTAGCGCCATACTTACCCTCGGACGTATTAGAAATTATATGCATATTTTTCTTAATAGGGGCTGTAGGTAAATCCGCCCAGGTTGGTCTACACACCTGACTTCCTGACGCTATGGAAGGACCAACCCCAGTTTCTGCCTTAATTCATGCCGCAACAATGGTTACGGCCGGTGTATTTTTACTAATACGCTGTTCGCCTCTACTCGAATACGCACCTAGAGTTTTAGTACTTACCGCTATCTGGGGGGGTATCACAGCCTTTGTATCTGGTACTATAGGCGCTGCGCAAAACGATATAAAAAAAATAATTGCCTATTCTACATGTAGTCAACTAGGTTACATGGTGCTCGCTTGTGGATTATCTCTTTATAGTGCCTCTCTATTTCATCTCCTAAATCACGCTTTTTTCAAAGCTCTTCTATTTTTATCTGCAGGCTCTGTTATACACGTACTATCGGGCGAGCAAGATATACGCAGAATGGGCGGCTTAGCCAAATTAATACCTTTTATTTACATTTGCATGCTAGTGGCATCTTTGGCGCTAGCCGGATTCCCATTTCTTTCGGGCTTTTATTCTAAAGATTTTATTATAGAAGCAGCCAATACCAAATTCTGAGTCGGCGGTCAAGCGCTTTACTGACTTGCTATTGTTTCTGCAATACTCACAGCAATCTACTCATTTAGACTACTGGAACAAGTATTCTGGTCTGACTTTACTGGCTATAAAACTGTTGTAATTAACCACGTAAAACCAACTAATATTGAAATTTTAGTTTTATCGGTGCTTGGTATCCTAAGTTTAGCCACAGGTTATTTTTTTAAAGATATTTTTATAGGTTTTGGTTCAAATTACTTTAATGTATTTATACACTCTTTGCCGGTTAATCACTACGCCGTAGAAGCAGAATTTCTGCCGGCCGAAATCAAATTAATACCATTAATGCTTACCTTGGGTGCTTTTGAAATAGAGAGTCGATTTTTCGAGTGTAAATGGTTCTATAACGAAGTTGTAAATGGCTATTTAACGTTGCCTACGCTTGTTATGAGCCGACATATATTTGAACAGCATGAAAAAATTACGCTAGAACAAAACGGCCCTTTATTTATATCTAATCTTATCAGCAAAACCTACAAAATACTTTAGGTAAAGACTATTTATTTTACATACTTCAAGTAATTTAAAAACAAAGGCTGAGTTCCAAAATGGCTTTGGGCCCGTTTGCAAAACGGGATGTCACGGGTTCAATTCCCGTCTTAGCCTTTATATGCGCGCGTAGCACAGCAGTAGTGCAGTGGCCTTTTAAGCCAATGGTCCAGGGTGCAATTCCCTGCGTGCGCATAAAATACACTATATAGTGTCGGTCCTCCGGGGTAGATCAAGGGTAGATTGTTTGGTTTGGGACCAAAAGGCTGGGGGTTCAAGTCCCTCTCTCGGAATTAAAAGAGTCTGTAGTTCAGTGGCAGAACGCCCCGCTCATAACGGGGATGTCGCGGGTTCAATTCCCGCTTGACTCTTCAAAGTGCTGCGTGAGCTCTGTTGGCGAAGTGGTCACGCAGCGGATTTAAAATCCGTCACACGCGGGTTCGAATCCCGCACAGGGTATAACAGTTATAAATATTTTATTTAAATTTTTTAAATACATTAATGACTAATCTTCTAAATAATACTCTAGAATTCTATATGTTTTCTCCACTTGATCAATTCGGTGACGATGACAGTTCCGTAGGACTATTAGACAATATGCTAACAGACCTTATACCTAATGTGTGATACATCGAAGAGCTTGTAGATTTTACTGGTGCTGGCGAAGTAGACGGTCTGGTAGACTGAGCTACTGTGCTCCTTACCACCAGCGGAACCGCGTTATTTGACGATGAAGATGCTGGCGATAGCGAATGAGAAGAAAACGATATGACTACCTCTGGTGTGCAGGCGTCTATATTTAGCGCGAACATTCTCGGTATGGTACCCGGCGTAGAAACTACAACATCCGAGGCGTCGTTAACCTTTCTATTTAGCATATCTACCATGGTTACATTTATACTAATAGGTTTTTCAATTCATGGTGTTAGGTACTTATCGATTCTATATCCTACCGGGACGCCCACTGCTATGGCTCCTTTTATTATACTAATTGAATTTGTATCCTATGTGTCGCGTGCGGTTAGCTTAGGGATGCGTCTGTTTGCTAACATGTTCGCCGGCCACTCTCTAGTGAAAATTCTAATGTCATTCGCGTGACTATTTCTAAATTCTATGTTGCCGGTATTAAGTATACCTGTGTTTATTCTTCTACTAGCTATATTTCTAATGGAAGTAGGTATTGCTTATTTACAGTCATACGTGTTTAGCGCTCTAAGTAGCATGTACCTTGAAGACGTTATTCTACTTGGTCATTAATTTACTATGGCTCTAACTCTAAAAAGCAAAGCGAATAAACTATTTTTTAAATTTAAAAACATCGGCGAAAATCATCTAATATACTACCCAGCACCGACTAACTTATTTTACGCTTGAGGTGTAGGTTCTCTATTGGGTATACTTCTAGTTATTCAAGTAGCCACCGGAGTACTGCTAGCGATGCACTACGTTCCTCACATTGACGAGGCATTTACTAGCGTAGAGCGCATTATGCGTGAAGTCCCTTCAGGATGATTACTGCGGTATATGCATGCAAACGGGTCTTCATTTTTATTTATATTACTTTACGCCCACGTAGCTAGAGGTCTGTACTACCAGTCGTATAAAAAACCTAAGCAGTGAGTTTGATGCAGTGGTGCGTTATTGTTTATCCTTATGGCGGGGATTGCTTTCCTAGGCTACACTTTGCCTTGAGGCCAGATGAGCTTTTGAGGCTCAACGGTGATCACCAACTTACTGACTGCTATACCGTTCTTTGGGTCAAAGCTAGTTGTGTGAATATGAGGCGGATTTGCTATCAACCAAAATACCCTTAACAGATTCTTCAGCTTACATTATTTTTTATCAATCATAGTCTTAGCTCTATCAGGGGCTCACCTAGCTGTACTGCACACCGTTGGCTCAACTAGCCCTACGGTAAATGAGGTTGAGTTGGACTACACAAAATTCACACCTTACTTTGCGGTTAAGGATCTATTAACTCTGGTCGGTTTTTTATTCATATACTTTTTTATAGTGTTTTACAAACCAAACCTATTTGGGCACCCAGATAACTACATTCGCGCCGATGCTCTCGTAACTCCGGCACACATAGTGCCGGAGTGATATTTTTTACCGTTTTATGCTATGTTAAAAGCTTTTCCTAGCAAAGCGGCCGGAGCAGTAGCTATGCTTACTTCCATGCTAATTTTATTTGCAGTGCCGTGACTTGATTCAGCGGTTATGGGGTTAGGTAGTTTAATTACTGACCCGCGCTACAAACCGGGGTACACTACGGCCTACCTGGTATTTGTATTAAATATGTTTGTACTGGGGTGACTTGGTGGGCTGGCTGTGAGCGACGTAAATCAAGTATGAATGCAAGCCTGTACTGTAGTTTATTTTGGTTATTTTCTTGTAGTTATACCTGGCTTTACCTACTCGGAATGACTATTTTTTCTTCATCAAAATAAACTAAAAACTATTTAAGCTGTAGTTTAATAAATTTTATATACTTTAAACCTAGGCTATCTATACCCGGCGTCAAACAAGGCGCAAAAAATTCACCTGACTTAAGTAATGGGTTTTACAGCATATTAAAAGGCGATTATCGAGCCTAGTTGCTTTAAAGTAAACCCGGGGCCATAGCTCCAACAGCAGAGCAACTGATTTGCACTCAGAAGGTTGCCGGTGCAAATCCGGCTGGCTCCATTTATAGAATGAACGAAACTTTTAACACTGACCAAGACGTAGTAAACATTAGTAACATTGTAGAACCTGCACTAACGGGGCTTATTGTGGCCAGCTTTATAAATAACAACGACAGCACATTAAACGTTATATCTCACCGCCAAACAACGCTAGAGCTAGCTACTTACCTAAAGTTAAGTAGCCTCTTCAAAATGAATAGCCCCATTGACTGCCACGTGGTAGACCGCATCGAGGACAAATTTAGATTTACCATTATTTACAACATGCAGAGCTTTAATGGTAATACGCGCCTTCAACTAGTTGCTAAAACAAACGATCTTCTGCCCCTAGTGTCACTGCAGAGCATATTTCCGGCTTATAACTGAGCTGAGCGCGAAGTGTGAGACATGTCGGGTATATTCTTCATCAAGCACCCTGACCTTAGACGTATTCTAACCGACTATGGTTTTGCGGGCCATCCGTTACGTAAAGATTTCCCTCTCAGCGGTTTTCGCGAAGTGCACTACGAGGACTCTACAAAGCATATCGAATACGACGCCCTGGAACTTTCTCAAAATTACCGCGTCTCCAATCTTCTAAATCCTTGGTCCAATGAGAAAAAGGTCTAAAAAGCGCATACCACAGGACATTAAAGCCTGGTCTGGTCTAAAGTCTCAGGAGCTGGACATTTTTGCCCTACCTGGAAAAAAAACTAGCCGTTGAGTAGCTGGTGGTCGTAGAGATTGAAACACCCGAATACTAAACGCAGCGAACCGTGCCGAGGTTAGCAAAATTATGCTAACCTCCATAAACCGGTCGCTAAGCACAGAAAGTAGTATTTATGTCAATCTACTGGTTAAAAAACTAGCAAACAGAGACCTGGATAAAACTACCTCGCTAGCCAAGCATAAAAACTTTTGCCTTGTATCAGGACGTGGACGTACTTATAGCAGGTCGCTTTACATGGCGAGACACAACCTGCGTAAGCTTGTCGGCCTTGGTTTAATCTCCGGTCTCAACAAATAGTTGCGATGCTGATAAAAAAAGCCTATCAAGGAGAATTTAAACATCTTCTGTCTATACTTCGACTTGCGGTATTAGATAACAGATCTTATGTAGCTTTTCCTAAAAAAAAATTCAATTATACCCCCATACTTAAACTGCTCCATACTGAAGGGTTCGTGGAAAGTTATGAAGACAGAAAAGAGATTATAATTATTAGTCTTAAACAAACTTATTGAAAATCGTTTCAACTGCCGGTGCACGCGTTTTCCAGTCTAGAAGCTGTGCGTATGAATAAAAGTATGACGGCATCGTCAAAGCAGCTAGCAAAACAGAACATGCGTCAAGGCCAAATTCCACATGTAAGTGTCAGTACTGATTGCGGTATAATGTCCAGTCGCGAGGCAGCTAGTAAAAAAGTTGGTGGACTGCCTTTATTCAAAATTTACTAGATGTCTAGTCATTACAAACGAGGAAAGTTCACCAATAGGGCCAGGGCAGTATACAGGTGAGGCAGCAAACTGCCAGCTCTAAAATTTTCGGGCAGATTTGCTAAAACTCTTATCGTACGGGGCATAGGCTATAGGGCCTTTGCTCTAAGCAATGACCTTTTAAATAAAAAAATATTTTCCAGCGCCTTTGTAGAATCGCTGAGGCCTATCTATAGCAGCATTCAAATTGATGAATCTAAGGAACTAAGTGAGGTGGGTAACTTTGAATTTTCTCAATCACGCTACCTCATGGTCCGGGCGGGTCACACTCGAGACCTAATCCTACCAATGCATAGCCAAGTAAGATGCGTAACGAAAAAAAAAGACCGTAAGCTAGTAATAATCTCGGAGGATAAAATTCTTGCAGGTAACCTTGCGCGATTTGTGCATCTCTATCGAGCGCCTAGCGTTTACACAGGTCGTGGTGTGCGTATGAAACATCTAAAACCTCTGCGCAAAGCTGGTAAGAAAGATAAGCAGCGCGGTAAAGCCTTCTAAAAATCTATGGCAATCCAAAAAACTAGTAAAAATAAATACACAACTAAACCAAAACGGGCTAAGAGAATCAAAAAACGCACTGTCAAACTAGTTAAAAAAACCAATTTAAAAAAAAAAAGCTATCGAAAACCTAGGGCCAAGAAATTAACAACCCAGCAACTACAGCTTTTAAAGGCCAGCAAACCCGCCTCTATGGAGCTGAACGCCGATTTCTATCGATCTGCCGAGGGTGTTTATACATCCTACTGGCTAGGTAAGTTCATGAGCACTATACTCCACGACGGTAAGAAAAAAACTGTGGCGAAGTACGTCTATAAGGCCCTTGCCCAGATTAAATTCTCAATCCACGGCAACCCGCTGCTACTGTTTCTTGAAGTACTTGATAAAATTAAACCAACTTTCAGACTTAGGAATTATATTGTCCGCAGGGTTATCATTAAAGAATTTCCTATTGTAGTGCTGCGTCCGCGTAGACTAATCCTTGCCATCCATTGGCTCAAGGAAGAGGTGCAAAGCAACTCTGGTAAATTTGCCGTTTCTTTGGACAATCAAATTGTTACAAAGCTGCTAGACTTTAGGCTGAATCCTAAAAAAAATAACCTTGTGAAAAAACGCAACGAGTTTATTAAACGTACTATCAAGGCCCAGTTCAACATACGCTACAACTTCAAATAAGATATTTTATAATTTCAAGCTTTAAAGTACTGCTATAATAATAAAACATGCTCGGTTGGTGAAGTGGTTACACACTGGATTTAGGCTCCAGCACACGCGGGTTCGAATCCCGCATCGAGCATTTCAAACTGTGGAAATAGCTCAACAGTGGAGCCCTCGATTGTGGCTCGAGAGGTTGTGGGTGCAAATCCCATTTTCCACATTCTAGGGTATAGTCCAGTGATAAGACGTTCGGCTTTGGACCGAAATACGGAGGTTTGATTCCTTCTACCCTAATTTCTCATCTTTTGGGCCTCAAAACCTCTAGGATAATTTAAAATCAATGATATTTCCACTAATACTTATACCATTTGCTACATTACTAACCATATGTTCGGTAAGCTGATATAAGAAAGCTAACCCTGAAGATGCCTCACTAACAACCCTCGGCAGTAACAGTTCCATAATGCTTCTAACTCTGGTTTCGTTATTCACCACCTTAGCCTACTCCTGCGTGCTGTGGAAAATGTATCCTCAATACACTTATGAGGGCTTAGCACTTTATCCAGCTAACTCTTGATTTGAGCTTTACCACAGCCTTAGCCTGCCCTTCGTTATCCTGAGTACTGCTGTGCTAATAATTGCACTTTTAACAGCGTGATATTCTGAAGTTAATAAGTACTTACTAACCGGACTTTTACTTATATCAGAAATTTGTCTAGTGGGCAGTTTTGCCTGTACGAACCTCTTTGTTTTCCTACTGTTTTTTGAGGCCTCAGCACTGCCTATATTCATACTCATAGTCTACTGTGGTAGCCCGAGACGCGAGAGGCTCAAGGCCAGCTATTACTTTTTATTTTTTACTCTCTACGGCTCTATATCACTTCTATTACTTATTCTCAATACCTACGCACTAGCACAAATCTCTTTCACCGCTGAAGAAATAGCCCATAACTACACCGGTTGACTGCTACTTTTCACTGCCTTCGCTGTAAAAATCCCCCTCTTCCCTTTTCATATATGACTGCCTTATGCCCATGTAGAGGCGTCTACATCGGCTTCTATAATCCTAGCTGCCCTGATGCTAAAACTCGGAGGCTATGGCCTGATTAGGTTTATGCTACCGCTATTTTCTCCAGAGGTGCACATGTACTTCCGCCCACTAGCCCTATTCATCAGCGCCGTGGGCGTTATTTATGGGGGTATTTGTGCTCTTCGCCAGCTAGACCTTAAGCGCCAGATAGCTTTTTCATCCATATCCCACATGAGTTTTGCTTCAGTGGGCATATTTACCTTCACAGACGTAGGTATCAAAGGCGCTACTTACCTCATGCTCAGCCACGGTCTCACCTCTTCGGCCCTATTCTATCTTGTTGGTGTTCTTTCCGACCGTTACCATACGAGGTCGGCCATGGCCTTTGGTGGGTTAATGGGCGCTATGCCTATATTTTGCTTTTTCATGATTGTTGCATCACTAGCGAACGTAGGCTTTCCTGGAACCTCAGGTTTTATTCCGGAACTTCTGGTATTGTCGGCTGTAGTTTCTTCGGTACCCGCAGTGCTCTTCCCCGTACTACTCGGCATGCTATTAACCACAGCCAGCACTTTACTGGCCTTGCTTAGGATACTTTTTGGTCATGTTAAAATTTACTACACGTCATCCACCCTCATCGATATAACCCGTATAGAATTCTTTGTCTTAACCATGCTCAGCGCATGAATCATCATCATGGGGTTTTATGACATACTAGGATCCATTCATTAGAACTTTATTTAACTGCCTCTAAGTACAATAAAATGACTTTACTAGCTTAACTATTAAAATTTTATATTTAACTCGCTAGAACAGTTTGCCGATTATAAGCGTGCAGGACTAGCGGCGTTAGTCCGGTGGGCTTTATACCCAATGTGCGATATACCAGGTTATTTGAGAAGTTTAATAACTGAATTAAAGTTATTAAACTTCTTTGTACTAAAGGTCCCCTCCGCATGTCAATCATCATAAGTTTCTAAGGCATACTCTCATACGCCTTTCTACTAAGGTTTTATTTAATTTTAAATAATCTTGAACGGGGAAGATCCGCAGTGGCTGCGGGCCTGACTGCTAATCCGGTACTTACGGGTTCGATTCCCGTCTTCCTCATTTTAAAAATCTTTATTGCGATAAAATACTACCCCGCTGAACTAGCTGTAAGTTTTATTGCTCTTGCCGCGGATAGGCTGTGTAAGCCCCGTTGTGTTTATATAGTATTTAGTTTCAACATAAAATTATACTGAGTCTGTAACTCAGTAGCAGAGTGTGCGTTTGATAAGCGCAAAGTCGCCGATGCAACTTCGGCCAGACTCTTTAAACTATTCAGAATGTCAGCGACCTCCACTAAGCCAGCTAGTCAAGAGAAGCTTATAAAAGCCTATTCTATCAATTTTGGACCGCAGCACCCTTCAGCCCACGGCGTGCTGCGTTTAGTTCTGCAAATGTTTGGTGAAGTGGTAATAACCGCTGACCCGCACATAGGTCTACTCCATCGCGGTACTGAAAAATTAATGGAATTTAAAACCTATACCCAGAATTTACCCTACCTGGACCGCCTCGACTATGTGTCCATGATCGCCCAAGAACATACTTTTTCCTCAGCCATAGAAAAAATTTGCGGCATTATCGTGCCCATACGCGCCCGCTATATTAGGGTGCTAACCCTCGAAATTACTAGAATTCTTAACCATCTTATGTCGCTGACAACACACGCCATGGACGTAGGTGCCTTGACCCCATTTCTTTGAGCCTTTGAAGAGCGTGAAAAACTTATGGAACTCTACGAAAGAATATCTGGTGCACGCATGCACGCCAACTACGTCAGGCCCGGCGGGCTAGCCCAAGATATACCGCGCGGTACGTTAAACTCTATTCACATTTTTGCCAAGCAGTTTCCTTCGCGCATTGACGAGATTGAGGACCTACTAACCTCTAATAGGATATGAAAAACTCGCCTTCAGGGTGTAGGCTCAATTACCATGCAGAAAGGACTGCTATGAGGTTTTACTGGACCCATGCTCCGCGGGTCTGGGGCACTATGGGATCTTAGGAAATCTAGTCCTTATGAAGTCTACCCGGAAATTAGCTTCGCCGTGCCGCAAGGTACCCAAGGCGATTGCTATGACCGCTATCTTGTAAGGGTGGAAGAGCTACGCACATCCATAGAAATTATCAATCACTGTCTAAACAGGATCACCCTGGGAGAAATTAAAGCTGTCAATGTAAAAACGGCGCCTTCTAAGAGTACTATGAAAAATTTTATGGAGTCGACCATACAGCATTTCAAATGAATGTCTTCGGGTTTAAAATTACCGGCCGACGAGGTTTATTGCGCTACAGAGGCACCGAAAGGTGAATTCGGTGTGTTTATAAATTCTTCCGGCAAATTATCCCCTGAACGCATTAAGCTTAGGGCCCCTGGGTTCTTTCATCTCCAGGGCATCAAAACCATGGCTTACCAGCATTTACTAGCGGACGTGGTTACTCTCATAGGTACCATGGACATAGTTTTTGGTGAAGTGGACAGGTAGATGTCCCATCTGGTTAAACCCACAAGCTTCCGCGTAGGTAAAACCTTAGTATGGCCTCATAATAGTCTGCTTAGCACTAAGCAAGAACTTGTAAACAGTAACCTCGCCCTCGCTAAAGGTATTGAGAAGGTCAGCAAATCTTTACTTAGGCGCAAACGCCTCTATGTGGTTCGCGGTAACATTGTTAACTTTATAAATAGCAGTATTTATTACAACCTGCTCTTCATGCCCAGAGTTAAAACAAAACCTAGGGAGCACAACATTGGCGCATTTTTGCGCAAAGCCGTATATAAGCCGTTTAATTTTTCTAACCAGAGTGACCTCGCCAAAAATTATATTCACGCCCGCAAAGACAAGCTAGCTAAGCTTCGTCGTAGATTTAGACCGAAGCGCCTTAACAGGTGACTGAGCAAGCGCATGTTTCGCGGTTCAAGTAAAGTTATTTGAAAAAAATCTAGAAGTTTCAGGCTATTAAATTTTACTCAACCCAGGTATATTGAAGATCTAGGTGTTAACGCCGTTTTCTCTTTAGATAACACCGCAGACAAACAGGGAGCTTACCTAAAACCTGCCTTAACGCGCAAAGTGCATAGATTTAGGTACACCGTCTTGCCGCGTCGCCAAAAATGACGTCATGACAGGCTGGTAAAGAGGAGATTTAACGATAAAAAATTCTCCTCTGTTCTTAGCAAAGTTCTGCACAGAGACTTAAGTATTAATGCCATTAATTTATTTTCCTACCTTGTGAGCAAGCGCGTCGTTGATTTTAAAACCCATCAAAATCATTTTTGAAACTTTCGCTACCGCCGCTACCGTTTTCAGTATAAAAATTATTTTGATATTGCAAACGCTTTCTTTAGTCTGGGGGTGGTTGATAACTCCGAGGGGTTTCTACTGTCTATATTAAAAATTACTTTGCCTTTGATTCTAAAAATTCGTAAATTCTTTAAATTTCTCAATAGCATTATTAAACACATGCCGGAAATTCAAGAAAAGTATGACGTTTTTAAGATTAGCATAACAGGTAAGCTAGCAGGCGGTACTAAGCGCACCAAATTCCATAGCATAGGCTACGGGGTACTGCCAGTACAAACTCTAAGCTGCTTAGCCACGAGCAATTTCATAGCATATACTCATATATACGGAGAATTTGGTGTAAAACTAACTATGGCTAAAAATCCTAAGTATCTAGGCCCTAAAATGTTTATGTAACTTTATTTGTCAGAGTTTAAAGTACTAAATGAGTATAAAACATCGCGTATTTACCCTCAGCTATAAACGTAAATCTTCAAAAATAACAAAAAATAAACAAACCTACAAAAAATTTACAGGAATAACAACGCTTGCGTTATACAAACCGCAACGGGCTGAAGTACGACAAAAATATATAAAAGCCAAACCTAAGAACATAAAACCATTTACTCTAAAACCTCACACAATCAATAGGTTTAGGGCAAAAATAATAGAAAATGAGTATAAGTTCGCACGTAACGACATTAATAAATTTAAAGACTACGTAAGCCCACAGGGCGTCAAAAACTTGAAAGAACTTAAAAGCTTTAAAGCTTTTCTTCCTAAACACATATGAGAAAAAATGTCGCGTAATGAGAGAGAAACTCACCTTAAAAAACGTCGTGAACTGCAAGCGAGGGGTCTTGTGATCAAAGATAAAAATAAAAAGGGCAGACTTAAAATCTCTAAAAATATAATAAAATTTAGTCACCGCCTCGTGAGACCTGTGTTAAATTCACTAAAATTCACAGAACGACGAAATTACTTAAAATCTCTCGTGCAAACAGCTAAGTTCATCGCAAACAATACCTTCGAAGACAAGGCAAAAAAAAAAAAAACTTACTATGCGCAAACCCCCGCTAGCCAGTAAAGAAGTTATTAACATCAGTCTGTCAGGTATAAAAAAATATTTAAATAACGGCAAAATTAAGGTTGCCTGTAAAAAACAACAGCTAAGAAATATAACCTATTTGTCACTGGTTGGTAAAAAATTTACAAACAAAATATAGAGTATGCAACTAAAAATTATCAAATCTAAAGTTCGCAAAAATAAAGTTTTAAAACATTTAGCTAATAGCTCAGCAACCAAGCTCTTAAATAAAAGAAACCCCCGTCCGGGCGCTGCTAGATGAATTTGCCCAAGTGAGCCTCTGGCGATAAATAAAATAATAGTATGAGATCAAAGCAAACCAGTTAAGTATATTAAAATAATAGGCGACGAGGTCACCAGTACTACAAGTACTGCTCTATTAATCAAGCGGCTAGGTAAAGTAGAAATTATAAGCACCTCATTCTACGGAGGGGCGGTATTTATAAAAAGTCTTGGCGAAATTAACAAATACAAGGTACCCTCCCTATTTAGCTATACAACCCGATTAACAAAAACTACGTTGCCCTTAGTGTATGAAAATAAAATTATCAACCTCTACAGTAATTTATTTCTAGCCCACACTAGGTTAATGTGCACGCCAAAACAGACCCTACCCGGCAACGCGCCGATCTTACAAAACAAAAACCAATTTTCCACAGAAAAACTAGGTTACTTAAAGCACCTCATACGGCTACGATACCGTTGATTTTTTAAGCCCAAGTTAGCCAAGTTCAAGTTATTTAAAAAATTTTTCAAACGCAGTCTAAAACGTTTTAGAAAAATTAATAAAAATAAATTATTTGTAGAAAAATTCAGAAATCATTTTTCCCGGTTAACTGGTTTCAAAGAAAAATCCCTATTTAAATTATGATTACCGTTTCGCAGAAACTACAACCATTATTGATCGACAACTAATGCTGTACTGAGATTTAGCCAGTCTCTAATACTAACACCGCCAAGCTTTTTAGTATTTCTCAGAATTTCGCCGTCGCTGTCGGCTAGCAAGTACTTGGTAAAATCTGGTGGTGTTAGTATCAACGGTTTGTCCGTAACCAATTTCACCACATTTAAGCCCGGTGATATGATGCAGCTAAATATAAGCATATGAAAGTCTACCCGTAGTTTTTTTTCCTACCAGCGTTGAAGTCATGACTTTAAAAACCTTCAGCAGGTGCCGTTTATTTATGTAGACTGATCCTCTATGATATTTTTCATTCTCCGATGACCGCACAAGCATGAACTCGTAGCCCCTAGCTTTTTGTCCGAGCGCTGAGTGCGCTACTACATAAGGCTGTTTCCTGTAAAAACGGGTAAATTCAAATGCGCGAGAAATAACCTTAAAGTTTACAAAAAAACCATAAACAAAAAATAAATAATCTGAAATTTTAATATTTTAAGTACTTAAAGTTAATAAAATAAACACAATTTTACCCGTAAAACTTCAGTATAATTATTGACCAGGGTCGTGATCACAGGCCTGGTTTGCGATTTGCTTAGCGAAAAGTACAAGCCAAACTACTTTTAGCATAATCATACAGTATTTTTAAATTTAAGAAACTTTATGTAAAAATTCCTGAACTTTGCCATCGGCACAAAAATGTTTACCAAAATGCCGTCAATAGAAGAGGAGAAACCAAAATTATCAAATTTTTGGGATTTTGCGACCAGTTTTAGCCAATAAATCCGGGTGCATATGATAACGGTAGTCAAGCGGGTTCAATTCCTGGTCTGCCCATGGCACTTCGCCAAATCCCACGCCTTGCTTGGTTTAGTAAGAGATTATAACTAGATGCCCCGACTTTCATGGACACACCGGGGTTTTACGTCGCGCGCGCTGCTACCGACCTCTCGCGGACATCTAAACCATGCCAGCGGCACTATAGTTGCTGCCTAGGACAGTAGGTTCTAGGGAACCGAGACGCCCCAGAAGTAAA
>Ga0247814_10000445_pt1 | contig 33295 bp, 27 predicted proteins | sample UWRJL179409R1_FD_179947 | JGI IMG/M metagenome (GOLD analysis project Ga0247814, IMG submission 179947) | Plant litter microbial communities from Arlington Agricultural Research Station in Wisconsin, United States - UWRJ-L179-409R-1 | ecosystem: Environmental > Terrestrial > Plant litter >... | reverse complement strand
AATAAATATTACTAACTTTATTGGTACAATATTACTAACTTTTTTAGTACAAACAAACTATTTTTAAAATTTATTTTTATGTCGAATATATCCACCAATCTGAAATACCTTAGAAAGAAAAAAGGCCACACACAGCAGCAGTTTGCTGATTTAATGGGAATTAAGAGATCACTTGTTGGAGCTTATGAAGAAGACCGTGCCGAACCAAAATACGAATTACTAAAAAAAATAGCAGAATACTACGAGTTAACCATGGATGAGTTCATTAATGAAACCATCAATGAAAAGTGGAAACCGAAGCTAAAAAGCCAGGGTTCGAACCTTAGAATCCTGAGTATTTCTGTAGATCACAATGACAATGAGAACATAGAGATGGTTCCGGTGAAGGCAAGTGCCGGCTACCTGAATGGATTTTCAGATCCTGAATACATCAAAGAACTCCCTAAATTCCAGCTTCCTCTGCCGGCGCTTAAACAGGGTACCTTCAGAGCATTTGAAATTGTTGGTGATTCTATGTTGCCTATTCAACCAGGCAGCGTCATCATAGGAGAATATATGGATAACTGGAATGAGGTGAAAACCGGAGAGACCTATGTCATTGTCAGTAAAAACGAAGGTGTGGTGTATAAACGTGCGGGTAACCGTTTTAAAGAGAATAAAGAGCTGAAGCTGGTTTCTGATAACAAGATCTATGATCCTTACCTGGTGCCTGCAGAAGACATTCTGGAAATCTGGAAAGCAAAGGCTTACATTAGTTCATCTTTACCAGACCCTACTCCGGATCCAACAATTGAAACACTTACAAATATGATGACACAAATGCAGAAGTCCCTTTCACAGATGAATAAAAACTAACCTAATTATCTCCATTCTTTTTAAACCTTTTTTTCCAATAGCACTCTATACTTGCATACAACACATAAAACATGAAAAAGATATTGTTAACATTAGCATTGGCAGTAGCAGGATTAACAGCTACCTATGCACAGCATGGCACAAAAGATAAATTGACTCCGGAACAAAAGGCAGAAAAAAGTACTGTGAAACTGCAGAAGGAACTCTCTTTAACAGCAGATCAAAAGCAAAAAGTCTATGCGATTGAATTGGATAAGTTCAAAAAATCTGAAGAATGGCATAAGAAAAATAAAGATGCCAGAAAAGCGATGAAAGATCAGCATGAAATAGTTAAAAATGAAACTGATACAAAATTAAACCAGGTGCTGACTGCTGATCAAAAGAAAAAACTGGATGCCATTAAAGCGGAACATAAAGAGAAAAAAGGTGATCATAAAGGACACAAGAGAGCAGCTAAGGCTGCTTAATTTAACCCTCTTAAACATCACATTTAATTCATACCAACAAAAAAGGGGAGCAAAATTTGCTCCCCTTTTTTGTTGCGTTATATATTTCTATTTAACTGTATCAATTACTGCTTTGAAAGCTTCTGGATGATTCATCGCTAAGTCAGCTAAAACCTTACGGTTTAAACCAATGTTTTTAGCGGCTAATTTACCAATCAATTGAGAGTAAGAAATACCGTGTTGACGAGCTCCAGCGTTGATACGTTGAATCCATAATCCGCGGAATTCTCTTTTCTTAACCTTACGGTCACGGTATGCATATTGCAAACCTTTCTCAACCGTATTTTTAGCTACAGTGAATACTTTACTTCTTGATCCCCAATAGCCTTTGGCCATATTAAGGACTTTCTTCCGTCTTCTTCTCGAAGCTACTGCGTTTACCGAACGTGGCATAGTGTTGTTGTTTTTTGATAAGCGGTGCTGCGTATTTCAGCAAACTTACTACCGGTTACCTGGTTACGAATTTAATTATTTACCGATAGCAAGCATACGCTTAACGTTGCCCATATCAGCTGCAGAGACCATACTAGTCTGACCCAAATTACGCTTACGTTTAGTAGACATCTTTGTCAAGATGTGACTTTTGTATGCGTTTTTTCTTGCGATTTTACCTGTTCCAGTAAGCCTGAAGCGCTTTTTAGCACTGGAATTGGTTTTCATTTTTGGCATAACCTATTCTTATTTATGTAATTTATTATTTTTTTGCAACTTTTGGAGCCAGCGTTAAAAACATACGCTTACCCTCTAACTTAGGTAATAATTCTACCTTACCTATATCTTCCAAAGCCTGAGCGAATTTAAGTAAAAGGATCTCTCCCTGTTCCTTATAAACGATTGCTCTACCTTTGAAATGCACATATGCCCTAACTTTCTCTCCACTTTCAAGGAAACTCTGCGCATGTTTCAGTTTAAACTGAAAATCATGGTCATTCGTGTTAGGACCAAAACGGATTTCTTTAATTACCGTTTGCTTAGCATTTGCTTTAATCTCTTTTTGCTTCTTCTTTTGTTCGTAAACAAACTTGCTATAATCGATTATTCTACAAACCGGAGGTACTGCATTTGGAGATATCTCTACAAGATCCAGTTCCAGTTCATCAGCAAGGGCTAAAGCTTTTGCCAAAGGATAAATCCCCGGCTCAACATTATCTCCAGCTAACCTCACCTCCTGGGCGCGGATAAACTGATTAATATTATGTTCTGCTTCTTTTTTCTTAAAAGGAGGACGTGGTCCCCTGTTAAATCCTGGTCTGCCTAATGCCAAATTTGTATACTATTTAAACTGTTATTTCTTTAATTAATAATTCACTAAACGCTTCAAGTGTCATTTCTCCTAAATCTCCCTCACCATGTTTCCTTACTGAAACCTTACCTTCCAACATCTCTTTTTCACCGATAATCAGCATATAAGGGATTTTCTTCATCTCTGCGTCCCTGATTTTCCTTCCTATTTTCTCATCGCGAAAGTCAATCAAACCGCGAATATCGGAATTATTTAGTTCATCTGAAACTTTTTTAGCATAATCTTCATATTTTTCTGAGATCGGCAGGATAATAAATTGTTCCGGCGAAAGCCATAACGGGAAATTACCAGCACAATGCTCAATCAAAACTGCAACAAAACGTTCCAGAGAGCCGAATGGCGCACGGTGGATCATGACCGGACGGTGTTTTAAATTGTCGCTGCCTGTATATTCCAGCTCAAATCTTTCCGGTAAATTATAATCAACCTGAATTGTTCCCAGCTGCCATTTTCTGCCCAATGCATCTTTCACCATGAAATCTAACTTCGGACCATAAAATGCTGCTTCGCCCAATTCTACTACTGTCGGCAATCCTTTCTCAGCTGATGCTTCAATAATTGCATCCTCTGCCAGTTTCCAGTTTTCATCAGTACCAATGTATTTGGCCTTGTTTTCAGGATCTCTAAGTGAAATCTGGGCAGTGTAATCAGTAAAGCCTAATGATTTGAACACATACAATACAAGGTCAATTACCTTCTTGAATTCTTCTTTTACCTGGTCAGGGCGACAAAACAAATGTGCATCATCCTGAGTAAAACCTCTTACCCTGGTTAATCCATGCAGTTCCCCGCTTTGCTCATAACGGTAAACCGTGCCGAATTCTGCAAAACGCAATGGAAGATCTTTATAAGAACGTGGTTTAACTTTGTAAATCTCACAGTGGTGCGGACAGTTCATTGGTTTTAACAAAAACTCCTCCCCTTCCTGTGGTGTTTTTATCGACTGAAAAGAGTCTTTACCATATTTCTCCCAGTGACCGGAAGTGATATATAAATTCTTGTGGCCGATATGCGGTGTAATGACCTGCTCATAGCCAGCTTTTGACTGTGCTTTGGTCAGGAAGTTCACCAAACGCTCACGTAAAGCAGTTCCTTTAGGCAACCATAAAGGCAAGCCCATGCCTACTTTCTCTGAGAAAGCGAATAACTCCAGCTCTTTACCTAATTTCCTGTGGTCGCGTTTTTTAGCTTCCTCAATCATTAAAAGATACTCAGTCAGCTCGCTTGCTTTAGGGAAAGTTACCCCATAGATCCGTGTTAACTGTTTTTTAGTCTCATCACCTCTCCAGTAAGCACCTGCAACATTCATTAATTTAACCGCTTTCACAAATCCGGTATTCGGGATATGCGGACCGCGGCACAAATCAGTGAATTGCCCTTGTGAGTAGAATGTAATTTTTCCGTCTTCCAGACCGTCGATCAGGTCCAGCTTATATTCGTCGCCTTTTTCAGTAAAATAGGCTACTGCATCTGATTTAGAAACGCTCTCTCTGACAAAAACCTCTTTCTGTTTAGCCAGCTCAATGATTTTAGTTTCGATCGCCTTGAAATCATCCGAAGAAAATTCACGGTCGCCGAAATCCACATCATAATAGAAACCGGTTTCTATAGCAGGACCAATACCAAATTTAGTACCCGGATATAAAGCTTCCAGTGCTTCTGCCATAATATGCGCAGAAGAATGCCAGAACGTAGCTTTACCTTCCTGATCGTTCCATGTCAGTAATTTAACAGCAGCATCTGTTTCAATGGGGCGGCTTGAATCCCAAACCTCGCCGTTAACTTCGGCAGCCAGTACGTTACGCGCTAAGCCTTCAGAAATTGATAAGGCAATTTGATGTGCAGTAGTCCCCTTTTCATAAGGACGTACAGAGCCATCAGGAAGTGTAATGTTAATCATCTACAACTATGATTTATATGTGAATTTAAAAAAAATTATACTCCAATCAATACAACGTGATTTTTGGAATTACAAAGGTAAGTTTTTAAGACGCATTATCAGGAAGAAATTTGAAAATGGGGACAAGAGCCCCCGAATTATTTACTCCATCGCACTAATTAATCGTTTACCAGCATCGTCTGAAAATACTCACTTTTCGAAACTGCCTTCATATCTTCAGACGCAAAAAACAGCCATAGATGGATCGGCTGGGTAATATCCGCATATTTCAGCTGCATATTAAATTCCAGATCGGCCCTTCTCGCCTGTTCATGGTAAAGATTAAACACGTCCCTTTTCTTATTCTTATAGCTCACTGCCACCATGAGGTAATCTGATCCACGCTGCAACGCATGCTGATCTGACCAGTGCTCTTCATCGTCATTCCACGTCAGCCGCAAACTTTTATCAGGCCCGGGAATCAGCTTCGCACCTGTCGTCCTGAACAAAGTACCGATACTCAATACTAATTTTGATAAGTCAGGCTTTATTTGCTTACCATCACTTCCAAAAATATGCTTCAGATTCCAACTTATAGCTTGTTCCATCTGAGTACCTAGTTCTTTTTTATCATAAAAACCAATCTCAATTAAATCCTTGAATCCTCTCAGTAACCCAGACACACTACCAAATTTACTCCTGTTCAATAGCTGACTTTCCGAAGCTTTTTTCTTAATTTTATTAGGCAGAGATCGTATAATCGCTATAGCCTTTCGTATCACACCAATGACCGGACCAACTTTTCCTGAAACCGCGCCCAGGAGCCCTTTATTTAATATTCCCATTTTTAATAAATTTTATATGTGTATAATTAATTGATTTTTACATAAGGCATATCTATCCATTCCAGCCCGTCCTCGCCCGAATAGGTACCCGGGGCCAGATAAGCTTCAAGAATGCCCACCGGATTAAAAGTCTTATCGTTAAAAAGTGTTTCAATGTTACCACGTTGCGTAGTGTAACGCAAACCTAGGGATAAGATGTACAGACAGCCTTCAGGCACGTTAAAAGAAAATACTGTTTCTTCAATTTCCAGCTGATTCTTTAAAACAACAATTGATTTCCGCTCAGGATACTGCAGTCTGTAGCCTTCTTCAAGCCTCATGATACCCAGACTGAAACAGAGCTCACACCTGTTCGCTCCTACTGGAAATTTTAATTGTAAAGGCAGCTTTATCCGGGGAACAGCGACCTTCAACTGGCCAGACACCAATTGAGTCTGAACCTCAAAACCAATCTGTTTGAGTAAAGGCGACGTTTTGTTAAATTCAAAACCAGCTAATTTCTTAAAGCTGTATTCATCATAAGACAGCTTATGCGTCTTGACATCCCGGCACTGTGTGACAATGGTATTCAGCAATCCATTCAATTGGTTAACTATCTTACCCTCATACCAACCGTTAATACTTTTCTGAAAGCACTCCCTGATATTTGATCCCATAGCACTGGCAATCGAAAAGCTGGAAGCAAATTCCATTGTTACTTCAGACATGTTTGTGTTACCCTTTCCGGGTCTGGACTGTACTATTTGATCATTGCCATCTTTCCTGTAACTAACTGGTCCCACAGGCCCCGTCAGAAATCCATTTTTAAATTTTCCCATTTTCTTTTTTGATTTAATTTCTTTAAAGATAAGCAATGAAAGAGCCTTTGTCAATAGCTGGCTCTATAATAATTAAATAGCTGGTCGAATGTTGTGCGGATTTACTACGTATCCAAAGCAGAATGGATCCTGACCGGAAACACTGAAAAAGCAGGTTTTACTGAAAAAACGTGCTTTTACCGTGCTTCCACCTTGCTTGCAACCTGCTTGCTTGCCGACCAAAATACGAGCTACAATCGATCAATGCCCAAGGTAAATCCGAGCGCATCCCGAGGATGAATATAACCTGGCTAGTGTTCACCCTCAGTTAATTTGTATTCATAGGGGCTGATCGCTAGATTTTTTCATTCCAGAATTTAAACCTGCCAGCATATCCAAAACTTAACCCTATGTTAACATTCGTAAGCTATGTTTGTATATATTTCCTAAAAATACGGCAACATGCAGCGTGATTTTTTTTCTCTAAACAGCCATTTTCATAAATTTACAGCTTTGATTTTGCTTTTGCTTCTAGTACAATCCTGCAAAAAGAACAGCACTAAACCAGATTATCCTGCAGGAACTAATGAGAACATAAACACCTGGATTTTAGATAGTTTGCAACGTTACTATTACTGGAACGAAAGTCTGCCCGGCAAAACAGATCTTACACCAGATCCTAAAACTTTTTTGAATGCAGTGCGCAATACTGCCGACCGATTTTCTTATGTTATACTACCTTCAGACCCCTCTACTGGCACAGCATCTACCAGAAGCAAGTACGGTTTTGATTATACCACCTTCAGGGAGGAGTCTGGTGTAAATATTATCGGTGTTATTAAACAGGTTTTGAAAGATTCTCCTGCATCCAGAGCTGGATTAAAGCGAGGAGACTACATCTACCATATCAACGGAAAACAGCTGAATTCAGCAAATGCAGCAGTATTACAGGAAGAAGTCATCAGTGCCAATAAAGTACTTCTGGGAATGGATGCCGGCTCTGTAGAAATTAACGCAGGTGCTACTTTTGAACAACCCTCCATCAGTAAGATCCTGCAAACAGGAAGTGTTAAAACAGGATATTTGTATATCAACGACTTTAACACCGGCTTGGCCAGCTCATTATCTGATACATTCAGCAATTTCAAAAATGCAGGAGTAGCGGAATTGATTCTTGATCTGCGTTATAATTCCGGTGGCCAGGTAGCAGAGGCTGCGGGATTGTGCGCAATGATTGGGCCTGGCTTGACCTACGGCACTCCGTTCATCACTTATAAAGGAAATAAAAACGGAGGAGTAAAATCTGAATCTCTTGGGACTGCCGCAACTTTTGACCGCAGCCTGAATTTCAACACCCTGCTGCAGAGCAATCTTGGTTTAAGCCGGATCTTCATCTTAGGCACCGGCGCTACAGCATCAGCGGCTGAGGTAATCATCAATAATTTAAAACCCTACATGCAAGTGGTACTAATAGGAGAAAAAACAAGAGGTAAGGACGAAGCTTCTTTTACTATAGTTGATGCGCGAATCCCGAAACAGGTAGAATGGGAACTCCATCCCATTGTCTATAAACTATTTAATGCTGCTGGCAGCGGCGACTACAGTGCTGGCATTACGCCGGATATCACTACTGATGAATTGTCATCCCTCCCGCTCCTTGCTTTAGGTGATGCCGGTGATCCACTCATCCAGGCAGCACTTGGCCGTATAACAGGTAACGGCATCACCGCATCAGCAAATTCAAAAATTAGGACCAATAATTTGAAAGCAGGAAAAGTGCTTACAGATACCAGAACGCTTGATGCGGCTAATAGCCTGGTCTTTACCCATCGTTAATATTTATAATTTTTATAAATTTAACATTGAGTTAAACTTACAACCCTAACTTGCCGTTGTTTAAAACCATTGCCTATATGGAACACTTGTACGATTATACAGTTGAACGACTTCTTATTGCAGTACAAATTGGGAATAGTGATGCCTTTAACGAGGTTTATTGCAGGTACCGAAAAAAGGTTCAGGGTTATGCTTATCGTTTTGTACGCTGTACAGAAGAGGCAGAAGAGCTTACTCAGGATGTATTTGTTCGCCTTTGGGAAAACAGGGAGAAAATAGATCCTTCACAAAATTTCGATGCCTATCTCTTTACCATTATCCGCAATATCTTTTTAAGTGCATTGAGGAGAAAGGCTAAAATGAATGTATTCAGAAATGAGATGCTGGAAGATGAGCCGATGATGAATTCCATTGAAAACTATATGGATTTTAAAGATTGTCAGCAATTAGCCAACCAGGCTATTGAGACTTTACCTCCGCAGGCAAAAATGGCTTATATGCTAAGTCGCAATGAAGGATTTTCTCATGAAAATATATCATCGCAAATGGGCATCACTAAAAATACGGTGAATAACCATATCAAAAAATCGCTTGGTCATATTCGTAAACATTTTAGCAGCTACTCACCGGAAACTATTATCTCTTCCATTTTATGGATCCTACTTTTGCAGTAATCTCATTCCTTTAACCGTAATGATGTATTGAATTGCCCGAAAGGGCAATTTCTATTTCAGGCCATTCTCATTTTTCCCAACTGCAACACGAAATTTAACATAGTGAATTACAGTAATTTAGATATTTTATGAAATAAATTTCAATTGTGACTAGCTGTTATCTCTTTCCCGTGCATATATCATATAGAAAGCGTAATACAGGAAAGATTTAATTAGCAACAGATTGGAAAACCAGCAAGACATAAAAAGATTATTTAACCTTTACCTGCAGGGCAGCATAAATCCGCAGCAGGAAAAAATATTATTCAGCTACCTGAGGAACAATAAAGATACAGAAAATGAATTTGCTGAATTAATGGCAGAGGCATGGGAAAAAGAACCAGCATTACGGGAAGAATCAGCTGCAGCAGCAGAAGGATTAAATCAGATCTGGAATAAAGTAGAACAAAAGAAACAAAGGAAAGACCATCGGTTCCTGTTATTAAAATATGCAGCTTCAGTTATACTTTTTGCATCAGCAGGTTTAGGCTGGTATAGTTATCAAAAACAGAAAACAGAAGCAGTGATAGAATGGGTGAGTAAAACTACTGGTGCTGGTGAAAAAGTTAAAATGATCCTGCCAGATAGTTCAATCGTTTACCTGGGCAGTAAAAGTACATTAAGCTGGCCGGCGCGTTTTATCAAAGGCAGTCTGCGTAATGTACGCCTGGAAGGTGAAGCGTTCTTTGAAGTGAAACATGATGTGAGCAGCCCTTTTATTGTATATGCCGCACATCTGAAGACCCAGGTATTAGGTACTTCATTTAATATCTATGCCTACCCGGATGATCAGGCTTTCAGTGTGACAGTGAGGACAGGAAAAGTTGCAGTAGCAGAGCATATTAATGGTAAAACTAAAGCGCTTTCAATTCTTACACCAGGTATGAGTCTCACCTATCAGGATAAGAGCAGCAGATACGCAATCAATACTGAGCGTGTGGAAGATGTGAAAAGCTGGACAGAGAACCGGTTTGTGTTTCACAAGGAGAACCTGGGTATGATGCTCGAAAGACTGGAAAGATACTATAACGTTCATTTTGAGCTGAAAAATCCTGATCTGGCCGGCTGCCACTTCAATGCCACCTTTAACAACAAAAGCATCAAACAGGTGATGGAGCAGTTAAGGGTGATGAGCGGAAATAAAATCAAATATAAGATCAACAATGATAAAAATACGATTGCCTTATGGGGGGAAGGATGTCAATGAGATATTAACTTATACATAAGATAAAAAGTGGTGTTGAGCTTTTTTACCATTAAATCAACCAGCACCAAAACAATTGTACTAGCAATAAAAACAAAAACCGTTCTGCGTCAACAGAACGGCCAAAAAACAAAAGTTTCGTAACTCGTGAAAATTAAAAAACGCATTGAACCTATGAATATAGAGGTTTTCTCTCATTTAAAAGAATATTTTAGCAATTTGAAAACCCGTCCAATGATGGTGACGGTCATATTATTTTGCTTTCTGAATAACGTGATGGCGACTACGGTAAGCTACTCACAACCAGAACAGGCAATCAACCTTAAGCTAACTGCAGTAACTATTCCGGCTGGTCTTTCCGTATTGGAAAGCAAAACGGGATGTGTGATCAATTATAATCAATCTCTTTTCAAAAACAACAGCAATATCAGCATAGACGTAAAAGGAATGTCCCTTCAGCAGGTGCTGACAAGAATGCTTGCAAATACACGCGTAGGCTTCAAGTTTGAAGATTCAAAAACTATCTTATTATATAGACTACCAGATCCTGTTAAGCCAGGCAAAATCAGCGGTCGCGTGCTAGATGATAAAGGTGAAACCTTACCTGGTGCTTCAATAAGAGTGGTAGAAACTGGTGCCGGTACACAAACTGGTGCAGATGGAAGTTATATCCTGAGCATTGCTCCGGGAACCTATACTTTAGAAGTAAGTTATATCTCCTACCAATCGAAACGCATTACTGGTGTGGTGGTAGCGGACGGAAAAAATACGCCATTGGATGTTTCACTAAAACAAGATTCAAAAGGCTTGAAGGAAGTGATGGTGACTGCAAACTATAAAAAAGCTTCGGTAGAAGGATTATTGGTACGTCAGAAAAACGCTGCTGAATTGAGCAATGGTATTAGCGCGGAACAATTGGCACGCACGCCCGACAAAAATATTGGAGAAAGCTTAAAACGAATTAGCGGGGTAAGTTCGATGGACAATAAGTTTGTATTGGTAAGGGGGATTGGTGAACGTTATAATTCAGCGACGCTCGATGGTACTATCCTTCCAAGCACTGAAGCTCAGACAAGAAATTTCTCATTTGACCTGATCCCGTCAAATCTGGTGGATAATGTGGTAGTCAGTAAGACCGTTACTCCGGATATGAATGCAAGCTTTGGTGGTGGCTTGATTCAAATCAATACTAAAGACATTCCGAATGAGAATTTTATGAGTTTTACTGTAGGTAGCTCATATAATGATCAGAGTACAGGCAAGGATTTCCTGAGCCATAAAAGAGGAAAATACGACTACCTGGGTTTTGATGATGGCAGGCGTGGCTATCCTCAGGGATTGGTACAAACTGACATCAGAATAGAGCCTAACAGCTTGCTGACTCCGGAACAATATCAGAAAAAACTGGATGATCAGGGCAGAAGGTTTACAAATGAGAATTTTACACTGTATAAAACAAAAACAGCTCCTTCACAAAATTACCAGTTTACTATAGGTCGACTATTAACACTTGACACCGTCAGTCATAACAAATTCGGGTTCACAGGATCCCTAAGTTACAGGAATACACAAAACATCAATGAATTTGATCATCAGACCAGAACCAGCTGGAGGGATGATTATAATAACGGTGGGTCTAGCTATAACTTTAATACTACCTGGGGAGCCTTACTGAATGCGGGCTTACAATTAGGCGAGAACCGTTTTAGTTTGCGCAATACCTATACACATATGTTTGATAATGCATTAGTGAGAACTGTAGGCTATGATGATGCTGGTGAAGGTCCAAATGCACTTAATGCAGTTCCTGATAGAATTGAGGAAACTGATGATCCGACCTTTACGGACCTGTTACAAAATAAAATAACTGGCCAGCATCAGTTAGGAAAAGTAAAAATAGAGTGGAATTTAGCAAGAACTTCTATTGACAGAAAAGAAAAAGATCTGATTATTGCAACGCAGCGTCCGGTATTAGTGGATGGAACTTATCAATATTTCTATTATGCAGGGAGTGAAACTGAGGCAAGGGTAGTACCAATGTCAAGGCATAATTATGTGACGAATGAAAATCATTATTCCTGGAACGCATCAGCCACTGTTCCATTTATCGTAGCAGGGATAAACAATACACTTAAAGCAGGATATTTTGGAATACGTAAAAAAGGAAGTTTCGGATGGCAAATCGCTGACTTCAGTCAGTCAGCATTACTGGCAGATAGTCTAAAATATTTACCCGTGGCTGAAATGTTAAAGCCCGAATATCTTGGAGCTGGAAAATTCTCCTATCAGGTTACGGTTGGCGGCGTTAATGACTATGCGGGGAAAAGTGAATCGCATGCGGGCTATCTGATGTTTGACAGTAAACTGCTGGAAAAATTACGTTTGGTTTGGGGCGTTAGAGGTGATTATTTTAATTATAACGAAGTTAAAAACCCAAGTAATGAGGTAAATACTATATTCTCAACCAGACCTGATAAAAAATTGCAGTGGTTACCTTCTGCAAACCTTACTTATAGTCCTATTGCGACGTTAAATCTTAGAGCAGCTTTTTCAAGCAGCGTTGTACGTCCGGAGTTGATCGACAATAGTCAATTCTGGAGATATAGTCCACTGTTCGGTACCCAGTTTGGTAATCAGGGCTTATATAGTACGAGAATTGATAGTTATGACATTAAAGCTGAGTTATTCCCCGGGCTTGGAGAAATCATATCAGTTGGTGGATTTTACAAGAAATTTGATAAGCCAACCGAACTGACTACCAATGTATCCTCGGGCAGTCCTGTATATTATCTTAGGAGCGCAGACTGGGCTAAAGTTTACGGATTAGAATTTGAATTAAGAAAAAGTTTGAGTTTCATAGCTGATCATCATATTTTTCAAGAGCTCTCTCTCTATGGCAATTTGACCTTACAAAGTTCAGAAGTTGCGGGTGTATTTGTAGGAACAAATCCAGATCCTGCTATATCAGGTCCTTATTATTATACCAGTAAACAGAAAAGATCAATGTATGGCCAGTCTCCTTACCTGATCAATGCAGGTATACAATACAGTGGAAAAAAGCTCGGTCTGAATATCATGTATAATAGATCAGGGCAAAAAACCATTACCGTAAACGAAAGAGCCTCAGATATAGAATATGAACAGTCAAGGGAGCAGATTGATGGTCAGATCAGTTACAAAGTATGGAAAGGAAGAATGGAGATCAAGGTTAATGCTGGCAATTTACTTAATAGAGCTTCAGTAATATTTAGAAATTCCGGTAGTTACGAGGATAATCCGGATAAAATACGTGGCTCTGATAATGACCTGAGCAGCGCATACAGATTAATATCAGGGTTTACAACCAAATTTGAAGAAGGAGACCAGATCATGTACCGTCAGAAATTCGGGCGTACCTACAGCACTTCAATAAGCTATAATTTTTAAGCGAATACATCAATGTATGTAGATATAAATATTTATTTATTAACAAGGAAAGGAGGATAACATCGTGTATTTCCATTGTCAAAAAAAAAGCGAAAGACTATATCAGAGCCTCTCGCTTCATAACCGATAATGTTGACCACCGGCACAATCAGGAAAACACAATAAAGTATTTTTATGACCGAAAAAGCCAATGTAGTAAATTTTGAATGAACTGCAAAATAAAATCATTATTCTGGCTTATAATGACATCTTGAACCACTACGACTATTAATTTAAAAAAGGATTTTGATTAATCCAGTTTAAACAATAAAATATGAAAAATTTAAAAACACTTTGCGCTGTAGTACTTTTAGCAGCAATCACAGCTACTTCATGTAAAAAAGACGGAGATAACTCTGCTAATTTCGCGAACCGTAGTACTGCTGCTGCAGACTACAGTGCTTCTACTCTTCCTGTTACTGCTGTTAGCGGTGATATTACTACAAATACGACTTGGGATGCCAGTCATGTTTGGGAAATATCTGGTATCGTAACTGTAAGAAACGGTGCAACTCTAACCATCGCAGCTGGAACTTATATTAAAGCTACTGCAAGCACCGGACTTGCAAATGGAGTGTTAGTGATTGGGAAAGATGGTAAGATCAATGCTACAGGAACAGCAGCTAATCCAATCGTATTCACTAGTCGTGCCCTGTTGGATAACAATGCAGCAACAGTAGGTAAACCAGGTGAATTTGGTGGAGTGATCTTATTAGGTAATGCAGTTACTAATGCACCAGGTGGTACAAAATTAATTGAAGGTCTTCCAGATGAAGCTAAATATTACTATGGTGGATCAAGCAATGCTGATAACCGCGGAATCTTCAAATACGTTCGTATAGAATATGCTGGTTTTAAATTAGCTGAAAACATCGAAGTAAACGGTTTAACTTTAGGTGCTGTAGGATCAGGTACAACTGTAGATCACGTACAAGTATCTTATGGTTTAGATGACGGATTTGAGTTCTTTGGTGGTACTGTAAGCCCATCTTACCTTATCGCTTTAGGTAATGATGATGATCAATTTGATTTTGACAATGGATTTACCGGATCTATCACTTACGCAATCGCTGTAGCTGATAAAAATTCTACCCATAGCGTGAGCGGTGGAGCTAGTGATTCAAACGGTATCGAGTCAGATAACAATGCACCAGCAGAAAGTTCAGCTTTCAACTTATTGCCTAAGACTCACCCGGTTTTAAGTAATTTCAGTATTGTTGGTACTGTGGACAATGCAGGTGTAGCTGGATTAGGTTACAGAAATGCAGTTCGCGAACGTAGAGGTTCAGAAGTAGAAATCTATAACTCTTTCATTACTGGTTATCCAAATGGCGTTGTATTTGACGCTGACGCCAGTGCAACACCTTCTGTAATTGAAGCAACTTCAATTCATGGTTTTACTAATGCTCTTTTAGTGAACAACGGTACTTTAACCAGCACTGGAAATACGCTGTTAACTGGTGCTCCTGCTCCAACTTTCGGTATGCCAAACCCTTGGTTTAACTCTTCATCATCATTAAACTTCCTTACTTCTGGAAGCGATGGCGCAGTAAACGGTGACACTGGCAACTGGTTAGCGTCATGGACTAAACTTACATTTTAATTAATTACCCAAAAGACCGGAGTACGATACCTGTACTCCGGCTTTTATTAACAATATAAAACACTCATGAAATTAACTAAACTCAATATATTTTTTCTTCTGATTTGCATAATATCTATTTTAACTTCTTGTTCAAAACAGGAACAGTTTAATGAACAAACAAAAAACATTCAGCTGTCAATAAGTGGCAGTTCTACTGACACCCTTGAATATCTTATCGGGGGAAAAGTGATTGCTACATCAAATCCAATAAGTGGTTTTAATATAAAAACACTGGTAAGCACAGGCGAAAACCAGCAGGAGCTACAAATTAGAAAAAAAGGCTCTGCTGAGATTTTACAAACTAAGTCCATTAAATCTGCTCCCTTTGAACAAAGCATTACCTGCTATTACGACGGCACAAAGTTATATGACAAAATAATAAATTTAAAAACCAAAGGTTATTCCGGAACTGCAACTTTAGAATTTATCTTAAATGGACGCGTAATTGCGTCTGGCACAGGAAAACAATTTCCAGAGAATCTGAGTGTTAACATCAATGATGGCGAAACTCAGGAAATCCAAATCAGAAAGCAAGGAGAAACAAATATATTGGCAACTAAAGTAATTACATCAACTCCAGCTGAGCAATTACTTACGTTTTATTATGATGGACAAACAATTTTAGACAAACTTGATTTAACAGCTCCTGTTAATCCACTAAATATGAGCATTAGTGCTAAGTTCGAGACAAGTTTAGGAAGTATATATACCGGCCCCGTTGATATAGTCTTTTTTATTCGCGATTTGAACCAACCGGATAATGCGAGCAGTAACATAGTAACCTCATTTCATTTGTCTCTGCCTGGTGACGGGTCATTTTCAAATAGTATTGAACTTCCTGCATTACCCGCAAATACAGAAGGCACAAATTATGTGTATTCATTCAGGATTTTTAAATCCGGAACTACTGATGTTGTGCCCTATACAACTACCGGAGATTTAGCACCTTTAAAATTCACTAATACATTAGCGCCTGACTTTAAAGCTGGCTCATCACAAATATGGATATTGAATGACGTCAAGACGGTTAAAACTTCAGGTCCTCCAGCACAAAGAGGTACTGCTTATACTGTCACAGTGACTGACATCGCACAATTTTTCCAATAAGCTGAATTCATCCAAATCAACTGATCTCCAGAAAACCTAATGCAAGGCATCAATAAATCCAAACACGTTCATCTCCTGAAAGCGCTGAATCAGCTGGAAGAAATTGTAAGCGATGGCGACAGGAGTTGTAACCAATTACTGCAAGTCAGAGAATACAGGAATGAACTGGATTTAATGTATGCGAATTACCAAAAAATGCTCATCAATTTAGAGCAACATATTATAGCTTACGATGAGCTGCATAAAAAGGTGAAAGTTCAATACCTGGGCCGGAAGTTAAAAGAATTGAGAAGAGCTGCGCCTCAAGAGGAGAATGCATTCGCTTCGCTCATTACTGACACCCTCCGGTCTTATGGGACATAATCATATTAAAAAATCCAATACTCGCTCGTTAACCCCTTCAGCTCATTTGCGAAGGGGTTTTTTCGTTTTTACGGCAAACTATTTGACTTATAAAAGGTTTAGCACTTAAATGTATATATATTATGCCATCCACAGTAATAGATCATTTCAGTTACCACCCGGAATCATCAGAATTGAAGATTACTTTTCTGTCGGGCAAAGTATATATTTATAAAAACGTTCCTGATGAGGTATTTCAGGGATTAAAAACAGCGGGATCCAAAGGACAATATTTTAATGCCTTTGTGAAAAACAAATATAAGTTTAAGCGCCTGTAAACCGCACTGTCATTCCCTGTAAGCGTGATTGTTTTTTCATGAAGATAGTCACAATCCATTATCTGGCTTCTCCTCATCAATCCAAAACAACAATGCATCCTGTAAAACTAGCTAATCGAAGGAAAGGATATCCCTTTAATTTTACTGTACAATTCTACTGCATATAAATCCGTCATACCCGAAACAAAATCCAGCACACTCTGTATCCTCGAATAAGTATCTTCCTTATCTGTATGAAACTGCGGAGGTATCAATTGCACCAGCTTTTTATAATAATGGGTATTGTTATGTAAAAGCGCAGGAATAAACTCTTCCAGCAACCCAGCCATTACTTTATATCCAGCTACTTCCTTTTGAATCACGGATGAGGAATTATAGATCTTTTGTACGGAAATCGTTTCAATGTTTTTCCAGGCGGTCAGGTAAGGTTCAGGGATAGCATCTGTGATACTCCTGTTGTATTCCCCTGCCAGAATTTGCAGCTGTTCCTCGTAAAAAATCCTGGAACATTCCTGCGTGAGTGTATTGATCGATTTCGCACGCATCAGGCTCACTTTGGCATCATCATCATAGCCTTCGCTAAGGAAACGTGCATCCAGATTTTTATCATTGCACAAAGGCTCCAGTAAGGCGCGGACTTCACTAAAACTCAGGATCTTTAAACGATGCGCATCTTCCAGATCAATGATATTATAACAAATATCATCAGCAGCTTCTACGAGGAAGGTTAACGGATGTCGTTTAAAAATCAGCGGTTCTTCGCTTTCTTTTTGAACACCTAAAAACTCCGCTATCTCTTTGTAGGTATTTTGTTCTGACTGAAAAAAACCATATTTCTTTCTATGCAGGATCTTCTTTTGATGCCCCGCAATAGATGCACAGGGATACTTTCCGATTGCTGCCAATGTAGAGTAGGTCAGCGCAAAAGCACCAAAACCTTTACCATTAAAGGGATGTGTCAGGATCCTGATCGCGTTGGCATTACCTTCAAAATTAATCAGGTCTTTCCATTGTGCTTCAGTAACATACTGCTCATATCTGGTGCCGTCACCATCCGTAAAATATCTGGAGATAGCCGCTTCACCGGAATGACCAAATGCAGGATTGCCAAGGTCGTGCGCCAGACAGGCTGCTGCAACGATATTCCCTACTTCGCTGATGAGTGGATTTTCTTCGTCCAGCAAGGGATTGTCTTTTTTGAGCTGATTATAAAATATGCGGCCTAAAGAACGACCAACACTGGCTACTTCCAGACTATGTGTTAATCTGTTATGTACAAAAACGCTTCCCGGCAGAGGGAAAACCTGAGTTTTGTTCTGTAACCTTCTGAATGGAGATGAAAATATTAGTCGGTCATAATCCCGCTGAAACTGTGAACGTGCCAAATCCTGGTCTGTATAATCCGCCTCTTTTGTACCCCACCGCCTGGCAGACAATAATTCTTTCCACTCCATTCTATCGTATCGTTTTTAGATTTTTAAATTGATGCCGGCCTGATCAGTGAATACACCACTGCATCAAGGAATTTGCCATCGTAAAAAGTATTTTCTTTGTAATGCGCTTCCTTCACGAAATTGTGCTTCAGGAGCACCTGTTCGGAAGCTTTGTTATCCGGATCTATTACGGCCTCCAATGAATGAAAGCCAAGAATATTAAAAGCATAATTGATCAGGGCGCCGACAGCTTCATGCATAATACCCATACCATGATAGGCAGGATGAAGTATATAGCCGATTTCTGTTCTGAAATTTTCGGGCTGCATGCGGATCAGGCAGATCATTCCAATCAGTTTATTATCCTCCTTCATGGTAATGGCCCAGTTGATTGAGGTATTATCAGCAACACCTTTATTCACCATAGTGATATGATCCATGGCATCGGTCTTGTTTTTCGCAAGAGGCCTTGGAATATACTTCATGGTTTCAGGATCAGATCTGAGCAAGAACACCTCATATACATCATCAGCAGTAATCCGCCGCAGGCGTAACCGGTCTGATAATAAATTAGGAAAAGGGTTAAAGTTAATGTTTAGCATAAGTGACAGTTTCTGATCCTTTACCCATAATAACTATCGATGTAAGGTTTACAAAAAGTCCGTGTGCCAAAATACCGTCAATCTGATTTAAATTCCTGGATAAAAAAGCTGCATTCTCGATCAGGCCGAAATCAGTGTCTACAATATAATTATGATTATCTGAGATAAAAGGGACCTTATCTTTCATTCTTACCGTACCCACACCATTCAGCTTGCTCAATTCCTGTAAAACGTAATTCAGCGCTAAAGGCACTACCTCTACCGGTACTCTGAACGCGCCAAGTTTTTCCACTTTCTTTGCAGCATCAGCAATAATGATTTCTTTTTTAGTGAGAGAAGCTACTATTTTCTCGCGGAATAAAGCACCGCCGCCACCTTTAATCAGGTTAAGCTGATCATCAAATTCATCAGCACCATCAATGGTCACATCAATCGTATTCACTTCATTCATATCCAGCAACTCAATACCTAAAGAGGTAGCGAGTGCAGCGGTATGTTCTGAAGTAGGTACTCCTTTGATTTTAAGGCCATTTTTGACTAGTTCTGCTATTTCCACAATAGCGAAGTAAGCAGTAGAACCTGTACCTAATCCTACGATATCATTGTTTTTAATAAACTTCACAGCTTCACGGGCTGCAACCTGCTTTTCGAGGTCTTTTGTATCAGTCGACTGAATATCCAAAATGCTATAAAATTTAATTGTAATCAACGGGAATTACGCGCTGATAAAATTAAGAAAAATATTGAGGATGTATCAAATCCTATCGGCGCATTTTAGTAAAACAGTGTGAATCAGGACTTCTTGTTCACGTGATCATTATAAAAATCTTGTTTGGAATCTCTGTACGCAGCAATTGGTCCTAATTTATGCATCAGGAAGATATAATAATAAGCAATATCAATCTGGTGAGGAAGAAATCCTGTTCTTGCACTTTTTGGAAAAAGATGGTGATTATTATGCCATTCGCCCGCTACAAAACCAGGCCATAATTGATTAATGGACATATCATTCCGGTTGAAATCTGTATGATCTCTCCTCATATCCTTACCTTTTCCATGACCTTCATAATTGAAGGTCCTGACCCCTACTGCCCAGATACCTGCAGCACCAAATAAAGTACAAGCTAATCCATGACCACCTATCAGATAAAAAGCAGCATACCAGAATCCCCAGTTAAGTACTGTGGCCAGTATGGTCCTCGCAGGGTTGGCAATAGAACCCCATTTCTGGTATTGCGCATAAGTATTTGGCGTGATACCAGTGTGTTTCATTAAACGTGTAGCACGATAATAATCTTTCTCAGTCAGGTCTTTCGCTATAGGCTGGTGGTTTACATCTGCCAGAAAACAATACAGGAAGCCAGCTGAAGCATTATAAGGATCGCCTGGCATGTCTGATTTTGCATGGTGCACATGATGCGATACCACATAAATCTCTTCAGGGATCATGGAGATTGTAAGGTTTTGTGTAAAAAACTTCCAGAATTTGTTTTTAAACTGATAAGCATTGTGTGTACAAAACCTGTGGTGCCAGATGGTACCATGAGTACCCATCACAATCATACTATAGATAAATGCAGCTCCCAATAAAGGCCAGCTGAAATAGTAGAAAATAAACATGGCCAGCATAGGAATAGTCAGTAATACTTTAAACCAGCTAAATACAGGAAGCCAGTTTTTTCTTGTTTTAAAGATATTCAGACGGGAGAAGAATTCTTTCCAGATTTGAGCAGCAGTAGGTTTAGATAATTCGCCTTTTTGATCGGCCCACCCGTAAGCAGGGGGATCTAAAACGGTGTCTAAAAATGTCATATTAGTGCAATTATATTTATTCTGTGAATGTACGCTTATTTATATTAATCCTATATTATATTCCACAGTAGTTTGCGAATTAATTTATTGTACAGTAAATCATAAAAATCAATTTAGCTTTGATAAATTTAGCCCTTATATGAAAGCAGATTACAGCAAACACGCTACAAATGAAGAAATTAAGGCGAGATTCGATAATGATGTCGAAAGATTTTCGAACCTGGATACGGGTCAGCTCACTACCATAGACGCTCCCTTAACGATGGAACTTTGTACAGAGGCGGCAAAATATGTGAACACAAGTGCTACGCAATTGCTGGATATTGGCTGCGGTGCAGGAAATTATACGATGAAGATGCTCAGCAAAATCAGTAACCTTAATTGTACCCTGAACGACCTGAGTTTACCGATGCTGGAAAAGGCCAGGGAAAGGGTAAGCGGTGAAACAACAGGAACTGTGAGGATCATACAAGCGGATATGAGAACGCTTGACCTGCCGGATAATCACTTCGACATTGTACTTGCAGCTGCTGTCTTTCATCATTTAAGAGAAGATGCCGACTGGGAGCGGGTTTTCACGAACATATATAAACTACTTAAATCGGGAGGCTGCCTTTGGATTTCGGATTTGATTGCGCATGATTCAGCAGCAATGAATGAGCTGTTCAGGGACAAATATGCGCAATACCTGCAAACATTGGGCGGTGAGGAATATCAGCAAAAGGTATTTGATTATGTAGATTATGAAGATACGCCCCGTTCTTTAAACTTTCAATTGGAATTACTGAAAAAAGTAGGATTCAGAAATGTAGAAATTCTACATAAAAACTCATGTTTTGGTGCCTTTGGCGGGGTTAAATAGGCAGTTCGTTTGCGATCCGTTTGAGTTATGTCAATTTCTGATACTGTCAAAACAAAACCTGAGTAATATCACTTCTGTATAGGTAATTGGAAGAGCACTTTAATCAAATTTTAGAGATGGAAACAACAAAACAATCGCTGACCTACAAAATCGGAGGACAGCTCGAAATAAACAGAATAGGTTATGGTGCTATGCAGTTAACCGGATTCGGCGTATTCGGAGAAGTGGCAGACCGTGAAAATGCGAAAAAGGTATTACAGCAGGCCGTAATGTCTGGTGTCAACTTTATAGACACAGCAGAAGCGTATGGCCCTGAGCTGAACGAATCGTTGATTTCTGAGGCTTTATACCCATATACGAGTGATTTACTTATCGCAACGAAGGGCGGATTCGATCGCCCCGGACCTAATAAATGGGAACCCAATGGTCATCCTGACTATATCCGTAAGAATATCGAAGGCAGCTTGAAGCGTCTGAAGGTTGAAACAATTGATTTGTGGCAGTTGCATCGCTTTGATCCAAAAATACCTGTTGAAGAGACACTGGCACCCGTGCTGGAAGCAGTGAAAGCTGGCAAGATTAAATACGTGGGTTTATCGGAAGTCAATATCGCACAGATTGAGCAGGCAGAAAAGATAGTACCGATAGTATCGGTTCAAAATCTTTACAATCTGGGCAACAAACAATGGGATGAGATTGTGGACTATACCGCAAAAAGAGAAATGGCATTCATTCCATGGTTTCCTCTTGCATCAGAACCAGATAAATTAGCAGAGAAAATTAATAAAATAGCTGCCAGATATGAGGCGACAACTGCACAGATTGCATTGGCATGGTTATTAAAAAGATCACCAAATATTTTACTGATTCCGGGCACAAAATCTGTTGAACATTTACAGGAAAACCTGGCTGCGGCAAAAATTGAGCTTACTGAAGAAGAGTTCAATGAATTGTCTAAATAAATAGAATCTAATTAAAGTCGCCCAATTTCTGATTGGTCGACTTTAATTAGATGGTTGTTATAAGGGGTTATAGTTGTATTAATTCTTTTTGATAAGACCCACCTTTAAAACTCAAGTGTCATTTTATAGCTGTTTTGATCTTAACGTTTCAATTTGAAAGTTTGCGTTTTTCCGGCCTTCAGCTCAATTTTGACTACTGAAGTACCCAGACTCACTTTTAGCGACTGAGAAACCGGCGACCTGAGTGTGATCACTGCTTCCTGACCGTTCCACTCCAGTTTGTCGACCGTAATTTGTCCGCGTAATAAAAGGCCTTCGATTTTACCTTTTGTCCAGCTTTCGGGTAATGCAGGCAGCACATGTATTTCATCTCTTTCTGCATAACACAACAGCTGCGTGACCAGGTAAGGCAAACCACCACTAATATCAGTATTGAACATACTTTTAACGTTGTGATAAGAGCCCATGCCTTTAGACCAGTAAGTTGAAGCAAGCCAATTAAGTAACTGACCAGCCTTTGCTGCATCACCTAAATGTGCTGCAGCAGAACCTAACTGCACCAGGCCGAAAGCCATTTCGCCGCCTCCTTCTGCTTTCCTGAAATCCATTTTCTTATCCAGCAGAACGCCGGCCGCTTTTGCCAAAGCTGGATTCTGCTGAAAGTCCAAACTTACACCATCGTACAGATCATATAATTGTGACGCGTGCCTGTGACTATAATTATCTTCCAGACCGGGCCAGATCCACTCTCTCAAAGCACCTTCTTTATTGATTTCATAAGCAGGCATTTTAGACAACATATTTTGCCATAGTTTAATCTTTCCCGCATCTGTGTGAAGCGTTTTAGCCGCAGCAATACAGTTATTCAGCAATTGTTTCGCAATCATCACGTCCATAGTTGCATTGATAGTAGCCTGTGCTTCTATCCCTTTTGGATTATTCTCCGGAGAATAAGAGGGATTAAAAAGTAGTTTACCATCTGCTCCGGTTTTCAGGAAATCTTCATAAAACAAGGCAGCTTCTTTCATAAAAGGATAAGCATGCTCCTGTAAAAATTTCTTGTCGCCGGTATATAGGTAATAATCATTGAAAAAGTTCGCAGTCCACCCTGCACCGCCAGTCCAATACGTAAGACACCAGGTAGCTCCAAAATCGGTTTCCACTCCTCTGGTAGTAATCTGTACAGGAATATGGATTCCTCTAGTACCATAGAGTTGTTTGGCTTCCTGACGGTAGTCATCCATTTGCTTTTCATGGTAATCAAAATATCCTTTCATCAATTCAGTCATATTGCCTGGCATCAGGATTGAAATAGCGGTTGGCAAATTGCCATCTACAGTAAATCCGGAACTCCATGGAGCGGTCCAGGTGCCTGACCATAATCCCTGCAGGTTTGGTGGCAGGCTGCCAGTTGCGCTGAGTATATTGTATCGCCCGGCATCGAAAGTCCTTTCTATCAGCGCCTTGCTAATTTGGTGGTTACCTAACTGGATCAGTGCCTCACTGCTGAGGTTTCTTTCTGCAGCATTGCCATCCAGGTCAAGCTTTACTTTACTGAACAAGGCACCATGAACAGCAGAATGCTGCTTGATTAGCTCCTGATAGTTTTTGTTGGCGATAGCTGTCAGGTCCGACTTCAGTTGAGGTATCAGGGTTGAGATACCTGCATAAGCTGGCTTGATTTTAATCAGGATTGTGATTTCATCCGCATCTTTGATGAGCAGGCGACCGTTTTGCAGCTGGTGACTTCCGCCTTTCTGGATCAGTTTTCCCAAGCCTGTATAACCTGTTAATCCTTTGGGATATTTGTGGTTAAACTCACTACTAAAGCTCAGGTAATCTTCCTCTGCTCCTGCTTTCACCTCTTTAATCCCGTCCTTCACAAAAGTCCACTGATCATATGCTACAGGTCTTTGTGCAAAATTGATCACACAACTGAGTTTTTTTGTCCCTTTTATGGAAACGACTACTACACTATCAGTTCTTGATGCAAAAACTTTACGCTGATAAGTGCCATCCTCATCCTGCCAGTCTACAATTGCTTCGCCTGTTTCAAAATTAACCGATCGCTGATATTTGATTATGTTTTTAGGAGATTGCTCAATTTTTAAATCAAAAGCGGGAATAAACGGATCCCTGATGTCGTCAAATCCCTGTTCCTTGCGCATGGTTTCTGTCAGCGTGCCTGCCTCAGCATATTTACCTGCCAGCAGCATCTTTTTGATGGCGGCAAGCTGGCTCTTTTGCTCATACACCTTTCCTGATCTTTTTTGCGGCAGATAGAGGGCAGCATGACTCAGGATAATCGTTTCATCATAAGGTTGTCCTGTCACCATTGCACCCATTGTTCCGTTTCCGGTTAATAACGATTGCTCCCAGTTTTCTGCAGGTTGCCAGCTGGTAAACCCTCTTTTAGGTTGTAAAAATTGGCCTGTTTGTGCGTAGCTTAACGTTGTTCCTATTATAAAAGGAAGAAGGCAACATATTCTTTTTATCATATCCACGCTTATTTAAGGTCGGTCGACTCCAGGTGGATAGTAATACTTTCGCTATCTAATCCTTCACTGGTGGCGGTCAATTTAATTGCTGATGCTGTTTTACCAGCTTTTACGATAGCAAGAGCTAATCCGTTAAAAGCTTTATGCTGTTTGCCTTTGAAGGATTCATGACTAATCGGGCTGCCATTATCTACACCTTCCAGCTTCGCATCTCCTTCAACTTTAAAATGAATGAGCTGATCTGCATCCGGCACCAGATTTCCTTCACTGTCCAATACTTTCACCGTAATAAATGAAAGGTCTTTGCCATCCGCACTGATCTTGCTGCGATCTGCCACCAGCATTAGTTTAGCTGCCTTTCCAGCTGTATGGATCACTTGTTCCAATACGGGCTGACCATTCTTACGAGATACTGCTTTGATTTCTCCAGCCTCGTATTTCACTCTCCAGGTCACTTTCATGTCCTGTCCCTGTTTGGTCTTTTTACCTAATGATTTACCATTGAGATACAGCTCTACTTCATCTGCCTGACTATAATAGGCCCATACATCTATCATCTGATCGGCCTTCCAATTCCAGTGCGGAAAAATATGCAGTACAGGTTTGATGGTCCATACACTCTGGTAGAGATAATACACATCCTTCGGGAAACCAGCGATGTCTATAATACCGAAGTATGAGCTTCTGGCAGGCCATACATAAGGAGTAGGCTCGCCAAGGTAATCGAATCCTGTCCACACGAACATACCCGAAACTACAGGATCATTTTCAAATGCTTTTAGCGTTTGCTCATGTGAAGAACCCCATGGAGCATAACAATTATCATACGCAGAACAGCTGAAATCTGCGTTACCCGTCAGTAGAGGCTTATCCCAGGCAGTAGGCCATACTCTGGCACTGTCTGACGGCATATCATAATTTCCGCGGGTCTGTAAGGCAGAAGTAGTTTCTGTAGCGATCAGTTTTTTACCCGGGTAGGTTTTATGAAAATCTTTCCATTTGTCGTGATTATAGTTATAACCAATAATATCAGTTGCACCCGACTGGATCAGGTTATTGTATAGCGCTACATCATTATTGGCTGTAGTAATGGGTCTGGTCGTATCCAGTTTTCTTACGATTCCTGCCAGCTCTCTCGCAATTACCCGGCCTGCGGTATCAGCACCGGTTCCCCATTGCTCCTGAATTTCATTACCAATACTCCAGATAAAAACCGAAGCATGATTTCTGTCGCGCAAAATCTGATCTTCCAGATCTTTTTTATGCCATTTAGCCCAGTCCAGATGATAATCGAAGTCGTTCTTCTTTTTTGCCCAGAGATCGAAAGCTTCATCCATTACAATAAAGCCCATTCTATCACATAAGTCTAGCAGTGCCGAAGCAGGAGGATTATGTGAAGTCCTGATACCGTTACAGCCCATTGCTTTCAGCATTTCCAGCTGTCTTTCCGCAGCACGAACATTAAATGCGGCACCTAAGGCACCAAGGTCATGGTGATTGCAAACGCCACGGATCTTCAGTTCTTTACCATTCAGTACAAAACCTTTATCAGCATCGAAACTGAAGCTGCGGATGCCCAAAGAACTGGTATACTGATCTACAACTATACCTTTAATCAATAATTGCGTTTGAACGGTATAGAGGTAAGGATTGACATCAGACCAGAGATTAGGTTGTTTTACATTAATTTGATCAGTAAGGTTACCGCTGAGACTTAATGCAATTATTTTTGAAGAGCTGCCTGCAAGTTTGTTATCCCGATCAAAAATCTGCGTTTTTACTGTAACCTGTTGGGTGGCTTTTATAGCAGATTTCAGTTTGATCTGTACTTTGACCTGTGCTTGTGCTGCTGTTACAACTGGAGTAGTTACAAAAGTGCCCCATTGGTCTACATGCGTGGTATTTAAAGTAATCAGCTTTACATCTCTGTAAATCCCGGAACCACTGTACCACCTTGAATTAGGCTGTTTTGAATTGTCAACCTTGACAGCGATAGTATTTTTTCCGCCGTAAACCAGGTATGGTGATAATTCATAGCGAAAGGCGATATAACCATTAGGACGTTTTCCTAAGAAATGACCATTGATCCATACTTCGCTATTGCGGTAAACGCCATCAAAATCTATAGCGATGTATTTACCTTTAGCTGTTGCAGGAATGGTGAACGTTTTACGGTACCAGCCTGTTCCTCCAGGTAATGCTCCACCCCCTACCGTTGCAGGATGATCTTTACTAAATTTACCTTCAATACTCCAGTCGTGCGGCAAATTCAAGCTACGCCAGTTTTTATCTGCATATACTTTAGCCGAGGCGCCAGTGTGATTGCCTAATATAAACCTCCAGTCAGCGTTAAAATCCGAAATGACTCTGGGATTCTGCTGTGCAAACAGTGAGCTCGTTACACAGGAAAAGAGAAGTAATAGCTTAAATAATGGAGTTGTTTTCAAAAGAATAAGTTTAAGTATACAATTTTAAAAAAGCCTGAATAGCAAAAGATGCTTTCAGGCTTTCCAACGATTTAATGGTCGTTATTATTAATAAAGAGCGTTAGGAAATAACTAATTACCTGCGAAACTCTTTGAAATGAAGTTATAGACAATCATCGCAGGTCCTTCGCCATCTACATCTTTATCCCTGATCACGCCTAACTGCATAAAGTTCTCATTTAAGGTCAGGATTTTATAAGTAGTCCAGTTACTGATTCCGGTAATACCGTTTTTAGCTGGTTTGTAACCGCGAAGGATAGAGCCATTATTGATGGTTAATATTTTAGCTCCTGTGTTGATCGTATAACTTCCATTTTGTACGACACCGTTTTCCATTAGTTTAACCGCATTAAAAGAAGCTGTATTTTTTAAACCAAAAGTCATTACGCCATAGTCTCCCTTAGTCATCATACCCCCATAAATGGTCGCAAGATCCGGACCCCATGTCCAGCAGTCTCCACCATAACAACCAGTTGAAAAAGCACCACTAGCCCATGGCCCACCTTCAGCCAGCCAGCCATTCGTAGTTCCATAAAATGCCATGGGACCATTGAAATTCTTAGCATTAACATCAAGTACCCATTGTTTTTCGTTCCCTACACCGCCAGAAATATCAAGCCATAACGGATCATTCACATAGGCAAGGTTATCTTTAGTCACTTTTACGATGATAGAATCTAACTGAACAATTGATCCTCCTGTAGATACAGAAAATTTGATCTTATAGTCACCTACAAAAGGGAATCTTACTGTATCAGTCATTCTGTTGGAAGTACCTGTACTGTAATCCCACATCGACAAGGTAGCCGGCGTAAGGTTTTTCAGGATCACCGTATTACCACCAGGATCAGCAGTAAGATCCTGCGTTACAGAATATTTAATTTCAGATTTATCCAGCACTGTACCCAGACTGTGTTCATCTTTTTTACATGCGATGAAGAGCGTAGGCAGCATCAGCATCACGATTAGTTTTTTATATAAATTCATTTCTCAAAAGATTAAATCAATAATGATTACCAGCCGGCATTTTGTTTTAGCGTACCGTTGGACAAAGTAATTTGTGTATAAGGGATTTGCTGTAAGCCCTGCGTGGTGGTAATATTACCAGCAGAGATTGTTTTGGTTACAGGCGCACCTCCATTCAATAAGCTCACGCTTTCTGCAATAGTCTGTGCGGCTTTTGGAACACCCTGACGTAACAAATCATAATACCTGATACCTTCCAACGCAAACTCTAATCTGCGTTCCTGGAACAAGTTGTCTGTAGTTAAGGCCAAAGGTGTAAAAGCAGACAGGTATGCCCGCTGTCTTACCCTATCAAAATAAGTCTGCGCGTTAGGGCTGCCTAATTCTGCCGCCATTAACAATACGTCAGCGTAGCGGATTACTACATAATCCTGGAACTGTGCAATCTGGAAGTTAGGATTTCCGTACGTATCAGGTAAAGGTTTTCCATCTGCACCTAGCATAGGACTGTATTTTTTACCATAATAGCCAGTGTATTCACGTTGACCTTTTTGATTCGTGAAGGGAATGTTTTCACCTGCAATAGAGATAATCGATGCACTTCTGCGTGTATCTGTGGAAGCATAGGCATTCCATAATTTAGGATTTACTGTTTGTCCGCCCCAGCCATTACCATAAGGTGCGAAAGAAAACTCTCTCATTCCGGTCATGACCATCCAGTAATTCCCATCCCTGTTACCATTGTAATCGCTGGTATAAGTATATTTAATTGCAAATACAGTTTCTTTATTATCTTCACCTGCATAAGTTGTTGGTGAAGCAGCAGGCCATAGATTTGCAAAATTTTCCACCAAACCATAACCACCATTGGTGATCACATCTTCCAGATAAGCAAGTGCTTGTGGTTTTGTTACTACGCCAGCTAAATCTGTCTTGGCATAATAACCTGTGTAGAAAAGATAAACCCTGCCCAATAAGGCTTCAGAAGCATACTTTGTAGCGCGACCATGTTCTGCAACTGGTTGTGCCGTGTAAGATGTCACCAGCATATTTTCGGATGCAAATTTCAGGTCTTCCGCAATTTGCTTGTAAACGGCCTCAGGATTTGATTGTGGAATATTTTCACTTGTTGGTACAGTTATCAGCGGAATGTTCCCCCATAATCTTACCATATCAAACAATAAGTAGGCGCGAATATAACGTGCTTCAGACTCGTAAGTTTTGCGTAGCTGCGCATCAGTTCCCCATTGAATCTGATCCATTTTCGCAATCAAAGTATTGCAGCGAAATAGTGCCTTATAATATAATACCCAGTTACCACCGAAAAGATCCTGATCAGCAGGTGAACGTGACTTATCAAATTCATCCAGCATCTGGTAACCAAAACCATCAGAATTCCCAGTACCACCAAAGGCATTATCAGACATTACTTCAGCAGCAACGGGTAGAGAAACACCTTCAGTCCACACAATTTGCATCCCGTCATAACAACCTACTAATGCAGTATATGCATCTTTTGGTGTTTTATAGAAGTTCTCTTCCGTTACGGTAGTGATAGGCTCCACATCAAGGAACCCTTTTTTGCATGCTCCAAGGGATAATATAAGTGCTGCAATTGTAAATATTTTTATAGCTTTCATAATTTCTAAAATCAGGTAGATTAAAACTTAAAGTTTGCACCGAACATAAATGTTCTTGGTCTTGGATAATAACCTACATCAATACCCGATGCATAGGCATCTTGGACAATGCTTTCTCCATTCGAATTGGTAGAAGGAAGACCGCCGTATCCAATTTCCGGATCCATACCATTATACTTTGTGAAAGTATAAACATTCAATGCCGCAGCATATAATCTCACTTGTTTCAGGTAACTTTTCTTGAATATTTTACCCAAATCATATCCTAAAGTGATATTGCTGATTCTCAGGAAATCTCCTTTTTGAATATAAAGATCTGAGAAGGTAGCATAACTAACAGGTGTTTCTGTTACACGTGGTACTGTGTTTGAAGTACCTTCACCGTGCCATCTGTCCAAAACTGCTGTTGTATAGTTTGAAAACTGACTAGTCTGATTTCTGTAAGATTGTACAATATCATTTCCTGCAACACCGGAAGCCACAACAGAAAAGTCAAAACCTTTATAGTCACCAGAAAGCGTAATCCCAAAAGTATAGTCTGGATTAGGATTACCAACCATCGTACGGTCATTATTGTCAATTACACCATCACCATTGATGTCTGTAAATCTCGCATCTCCAGGCAACGCTGTCGGCTGGATTACCTTTCCAGCAGCTGATCTGTAATTCTGAACTTCCGCCTCATTCTGGAAGATACCAGCCGATTTAAGTCCCCAGAAGTATCCGATAGGGAATCCGCTCTGTGCCCTGTAGAATTCCAGTGAATTATCATACAATACACCTGTTCCGCCATGAATAGTCTGATCAGCAGTAGGAATATTCACTACCTTATTTTTATTGTAAGCTCCATTTACACCAACAGAATAATTGAAGTCGCCGATGTTACTACGATAGGTAACTGCGAGTTCAACACCTTTATTTTCTACATTGCCACCATTAATGAAAGGAGCGTCAGCACCTGCCGTAGCTAAAATCGGTGCAGATAGTAACCAGTCTTTAGTTGTTTTATTGTACCAGTCGAAATTAATAGTCAATTTGCTTTTTAGCAAATTAGCATCAAATCCGATATTCGCTTGCTCGGAAGTTTCCCATTTAATGTTGGGATTACTGATCCTGCTTTGATAAGCACCTGGAATCAGTGCACCTTCCTTATCGCCGAATGTATAGTTAGTATAAGCTAAATTAACAGGTGCCAGATATTGGAAAGCTGGAATATTCTGGTTCCCTACCTGTCCCCAGCTTGCACGAACTTTTAAGAAATCCAGCCATCCTTTCTGACCTTCCAGAAATTTCTCGTTAGTAGCTACCCAGCCTGCTGAAATTGACGGAAAATATCCCCAACGATTTGCGGCAGAGAACCTGGACGAACCATCAGCTCTGAATGTAGCATTTAATAAATACTTCTCCTTGTAATTGTAATTGATCCTGCCAAAATAAGACATCCTACGGTCAGAGGGGATTGGACGCCCCCCGATATTTATACCGGTACCGTCTTTATTGGTTGCATTAGTTAACCATGCATGATCAAGATCATTAAATATCAGGTTTGTATTGGTTCCAAAAATTGATGATCCATCAGCCTGATAAGCAGAACTACCCGCAAGTACTTCAAAAGCATGGTCATTCTTCACCTTGAACTGGTAGCTTAATAGGTTGTCAAATATGAATGATTTTCCTTTATCCATCGACTGCGAAGCTTTCGTCGTAGATGTAAAAGCGTAAGTGGACAACTGATAAAGGGGCGTAAATGAACGACTATCAGCATTATTGTAATCCATACCAAGACTAGTACGGAATTTTAATCCTTTGATCGGCTCTATCACCATATAAATATCCCCTAATAGACGCTGAGTAGTTCTCTTATTTTGATTTGTCAACACCATTAGCGCATATGGGTTAGCTTCTCCAGGAAACCAGCTTGATCCTGAGTTATCAAAGAAATTGCCATTTGCATCATATACTGGTACAAAGGGACTAGTATTGAAAGCACCTCTAAGCGTATTATTGTATATATTGCCAACCCCTATTCCATTAGTTTGGATATCACTGTAGGTCAAATGCTGACCTATTTTGATGATATCTTTGTAGAAATTATGTTCAGTATTGATCCTGAAATTATAACGTTCATAATTTGATAAACTTTTACCACCAACTACACCAGCCTGTCCAGTATAAGAAAGGCCAAGCGAGTAGACTGATGCTTCTGATGCACCAGAGGCACCTAATGCATAATTTTGTGTTAAAGCATTATCCGTAAACATCTGATCCATCCAATTGGTTCCTTCTCCTAATGCTGCAATTTGCCCATTAGTAAAAATCGGCTGTTTACCACCATTGATGGCTGCTTCATTCATTATAGAAGCATACTGCTGTGAATTCAGCATATCTATCTTTTTAGGCACATTCTGCACCCCGGCGTAAGCATCAAAAGTGATCTGACCTGATTGACCTCTTTTACCTGTTCGGGTAGTCACAAGAATTACACCGTTTGCTGCCTGCGAACCGTAGATCGCTGCAGATGCTGCATCTTTTAAGACATCAATTGACTCGATATCAGCAGAATTTAAATAAGTGATATCACCTGTAAGGACACCATCAACAACATATAGTGGTCCAGAGTTACCTATAGTTCCCAATCCCCTAATCGTTACTTTAAGACCTTCTCCAGGCTGACCTGAAGTAGAAGTAATCTGTACACCCGGACTCTGACCTTGTAAACCCTGCAAAGCATTTGTTGTACTTTGTTTTTGCAGTGTTTCACCTTTCACTTGTACAGTAGCACCAGTCACCAGCTTTTTCTGCTGCACACCATATCCTACTACTACCACTTCGTCAAGGTTCTGGTTATCATCTGCTAACACTACATTTACCGTATTGCCCGTTGAAACCGGTACTTCTTTTGTTTTGTAACCGATCGAACTGATCACAAGTATATCACCTGTCTGTGCGCTGAGTACAAAAGCACCATCATTATTAGTACCCGTACCGCCACTTTTTCCTTTAATTTTTACCACTGCACCCGGCAATGGTCCGTCTGCTGAAGTTACTTTTCCACTGATCTGACGCTGCTGCGCAAATAGTGCCTCACTGAAACTCAGCAGTGTAAGAAACAGCAGCAAAAAGGCGCTGTTCCTGTTTATATTCAAATACTTTTTCATGCCGTTCATAAGGATTTAGTAAATAATGTATTCATTTTATA
>Ga0247814_10000443_pt1 | contig 33371 bp, 34 predicted proteins | sample UWRJL179409R1_FD_179947 | JGI IMG/M metagenome (GOLD analysis project Ga0247814, IMG submission 179947) | Plant litter microbial communities from Arlington Agricultural Research Station in Wisconsin, United States - UWRJ-L179-409R-1 | ecosystem: Environmental > Terrestrial > Plant litter >... | reverse complement strand
GGCGCGCTGATCGTCTATGTGGAGAGCAAGGAAGCGGTCGACGCGCGCATTGCGGATGGCCTCGCCGCCGGCGGCGTCGAGACGCAGGAGACCACCGACTACGGCTTCATGTACCAGCGCCAGCTCACCGACCCTGACGGCCACGTGCTCGAGTTCGGCTGGATGGACGCGACCGCGACCGAGCAGGCCTAACTCTTGGCCGCTCGCGACTACGGGCAGTACGGCGGCATGCCGCGCGCCCTCGAGTTGGTCGGCGAGCGCTGGGCGCTGCTCATCATCCGCGATCTGCTCGTCGGGCCACGCCGCTACGGCGAGCTCGCTGAGGGGCTTCCGCGGATCCCGAGCAACATCCTCGCGGCGCGGCTCAAAGAGCTGCAGGCTGCCGATGTGATTCGCCGCGTGCCGCGCCTGCGCGTCGTCGTCTACGAGCTCACCCCCTATGGTCGTGAGCTCGAGCCGGTCGTGCTCGCGCTCGGCGCCTGGGGCTTCAAGGCGCTCGGCGACGCCCGCGACGAGCAGATCATCACCCCCGATTCGATGACCATGGACCTGCGCACGGCCTTCCGCGCGAACGTCGCCGCGACACTGCCTTCGACCTCCTACGCGGCGCGCCTCGGCGAGGCCGAGCTGCTGATTCGGGTGGATGGCTCGCGGCTGGACGTGGAGCGCGGTGACGGGCCGGCCGACCTGGCTTTTGCGGCTGGCGCGGACATCCGTCGTCTTATCTCTGGCGAGCTGGGCGCAGAGAAGGCGATCGAGTCCGGGGTGGTCGAGGTGCTGCACGGCCGCGGGGCGCTGCTCGGGCGGTTCGCGAGCACCTTTCACCTGGCGGCGTGATCGAATCGAACGGCAACTATCGGGTGCGCGTTGCGACGCGCGCGCAGGCTAGTGGTCGAAGGGAGTCACCGTGATCGCACTGCTCAACCGGCTCGTGGATGACATCGAGGAGAACCTCGCGCACGATGTAGACGTCACGGGTTTCGGCGCGACCGAGTACCACCTACGGCGCATGTTCTCGTCGCTGGCGGGCATGCCGCTGTCGGAGTACGTTCGCCGCCGTCGCATGACTATCGCGGCGACGGAGGTCATCGCGGGCGAACCCGTGCTCGACGTCGCGACGCGCTACGGCTACGGCTCAGCCGAGGCGTTCGGCCGCGCGTTCGTCGCGGTGCATGGCAGCAGCGTCGCCGACGTGCGGCAGAATGGCGGCCCCCTTCACTCCCAACCGAAACTGCGGTTTCGCCTGACAGTAGAAGGAAGTACCAGGATGGATACCCGCATCACCGAACGCCCCGCCTTTCGCCTCGTAGGCCACGCCACGCGTGTGCCACTCATCCATGCGGGAGCGAACCCGCACATCCATGCCTTCATCGGCTCGCTGCCCCCGACGGAGCACGCGCGCCTCAAGCAGCTCTCGAGCACAGAGCCCGCGGGTCTGCTGCAGGTGAGCGCTGACGTCGACCCTGACTATGCAGAGGGCAGCGAGCTCACCTACCTGCACGGGGTTGCGATTGAGGGGGAGGCGCCCGAGGGCCTCGACACTATCGAGGTGGAGGCCGGCACCTGGGCGGTATTCCGCACCGCCGGCGCCTACCCCTCTGCTCTGCAGCAGACCTGGGCGGCGACGGCGACCGAGTGGTTTCCGTCGAACCCGTGGCAGCTGCGCCCGGGGCCGTCGATCGTCGCCGTGCTCGAGCGGGCCGACGACTTCAGCACCGCGACGACGGAGCTGTGGCTTCCGGTTGAGCGTGCGTAATGCTGCTCTGGCGCTGTAACAATTGACGTATGACGCTCGACTCCCTCCCCATCCTCGACATCTCCGAACTCGATGACCCCGCCACGGCCGAGTCGTTCAAGAAGCAGCTGCGCGAGGTAACCCACGACGTTGGTTTCTTCTACCTGGTGGGCCACGGCATCCCGCAGGATCTCATCGATGAGGTGCTCGACGTGTCACGCCGCTTCTTCGCGCTGCCCGAGGCCGACAAGTTTGCGATCGAGAACATTCACAGCCCGCAGTTTCGTGGCTACACCCGCACCGGCAAGGAGCTCACCAACGGTGAGATCGACTGGCGCGAGCAGATCGACATCGGCGAGGAGCGTGCGACCGTCGATGGGGGAGAGAACTACTGGCGCCTCGAGGGCCCGAACCTGTGGCCGGCCGCACTGCCAGAGCTGCAGACCGCCTTCGTCAAGTGGCACGACGAGCTCAGCGCCCTCGCGCTGCGGCTCATGCGCACCTGGGCCGTCGCCCTCGGCGCTGACGAGAACGTGTTCGATGAGGCTTTCGGCGAAGACCGCGCCTTCTCGCTTATCAAGATCGTGCGCTACCCCGGCACGAGCGACGACAACAACCCGCAGCAGGGTGTTGGCGCCCACCGCGACGGTGGCGTGCTTACCTTGCTGCTCGTCGAGCCAGACAAGGCCGGCCTGCAGGTCGAGCACGAGGGCGAGTGGATCGACGCCCCATCGCTGCCCGGCGCATTCGTGGTGAACATCGGCGAGATGCTCGAACTGGCCACGAACGGATACCTCAAGGCCACCCTGCACCGCGTCGAGTCGCCCAAGGTGGGCACCGACCGCATCAGCATTCCGTTCTTCTTCAACCCAGCTTTGGAGGCACGGATGCCGCACCTGGCCCTCGAAGGAGCCGGCATCAGCGCCGACCCCACCAACAGCCCCATCCTCGAGACCTACGGCGACAACGCACTGCGCTACCGCCTGCGTGCGCACCCGAACGTGGCCGAGATTCACCACGCCGACCTGCTGTAGCGATTTCTTGCGTCCCGCGCCGAATCGGTGCGGCCTGCGAGAGGTGCTTGCCCGCGCCCCCGAATGGGGGGCAGCATGAGGGAATCATTTCTCGACCGAAGGGATCCTTCATGCGCAAGAAAATCCTCGCCGCCGCAATCGCGGTGGCAACCCTCACGGGCCTCGCGATCGGCTCACCGGCGAACGCGACTACGGGAGGGGAGGCAGACGGCGCGGGGCATCCCGATGTCGGGCTGATCCTGTTCTATGACGCAGAGGGCCGATTCCGCTGTAGCGCGACGCTCATCTCGCCGACCGTCGTCGTCACCGCGGCGCACTGCACGCTCGGCACCGTCGGCAAAACGCTCGTCACCTTCGACAGCGTCATCGCTGAGCAGGCGCCGACGCCATTCCCGGTCGCGGCTGACCCGAGCGTAGGATTCACCGCCGCCGAGATCGCGGCCGCCGGCTACATCAGCGGCACGGCCTTCACGCACCCCGACTACTCCGACTTCACCGACATGGACAACTGGAACGACGTCGGCGTCATCGTGCTCGACGAGCCGCTCGCCAGCCACGGCGAGGGCTACCCGGCGGTTGCCGAGGTTGGCACGCTCGATGCGATCGCCAACGGACAGCTGAACAAGTCGCTCTTCACTGCCGTCGGCTATGGCACAGAGGTGCGCAAGCCAGAGAGCGGCCCGCAGAAGCCGCAGCCGATGAGCTTCCCGCTGCTGCGTCGCTTCGTCGACATGCCAGGTCAGAAGCTCACGCCGCAGATTCTGCAGACCAACGGCAACCCAAATGACATCCGCGGCACCGGCGGCACCTGCTTCGGTGACTCCGGCGGACCGGTGTACTTCAACGGCGAGCTCGTTGCGGTCACCAGCTACGGTTACACCGCCAACTGCCGCTACCTCGGCGGCTACCAGCGCCTCGACATCCCCGTCGTCGCCGACTGGCTCGCAACCTTCGGGGTCTAGCACCCGCCGACCGGGTGGGCCTCGCGCTCGCCCGGTCGGCACTCCCGTAGCCTGAGCAGATGGATCACACCCAGCTGAGGCTCTTCGTCGCCGCGGCCCGCCACCTGCACTTTGCGCACGCGGCGCGCGAACTGGGCGTGCCGAGGTCGACGGTGGTCGCATCCGTTCGCCTGTTGGAGGCTCAGCTGGGCCACCCGCTGTTCGACGACAGCGCGAGCTCGACAACACTCACCGCCGAGGGTGAGGCCTTTCTCGTCGACGCGCAGCGCCAGCTTGACGCGTCGGCGAAGGCGGCGGCCCGCAATGTCGCCGCGCCCGGCGGCAAGGCGAAGGCGTCGAAGGGCAAGGGGCGCGCGCCCGCGGTCAAGGGAGAGCGCAAGAAGCCGGGTGGCAAGAGGACGGGCCGATGAGCGCCGAAGCGATTCTGCGCGAGGCGCGACCGGGCGATGAGCCGGGAATTCTCGCCTGCATCACCGCGCTGGCTGTCTATGAGAAAGAGCCGGATGCCGTCGACAACACTGTCGACGCCCTCACCGCCACCCTCTTCGGCCCCGAGCCGCGGGCCTTCGCCCACGTGGTCGAGCGCGACGACCAGATCGTCGGCATCGCGGTGTGGTTCGTGACCTACTCGACGTGGACGGGCCGGCACGGCATCTGGCTAGAAGACCTTTTCGTGCTCGACAGCGAGCGCGGCCGTGGCTACGGCAAGGCCCTCATACGGGCGCTCGCCGCGGTCTGCGTAGAGCGCGGCTACTCGCGTTTCGAGTGGACGGTGCTCGACTGGAACGAGCCGGCCATCGGCTTCTACCGCTCGCTCGGAGTCACGCCGCTCACCGAGTGGACGACGCAGCGCCTCACCGGTGACGCCTTGCTCGCGCTCGCCACCTGAGCAGGATTCAAGAAGCGCACTCACAGCGCACTCCCTAGTCTTGAGCCATGGCAGAGACATCGAACACCAAGAACTTCACCGCAGAAGAGCGCGCCGCAATGAAGGCTCGCGCCAAGGAGGCCAAGGCCAACGCGACCAAAGAGGCCGCGGCCGCGAACCAAGCAGAGAAGATCGCCGAGTTCACCGGCATCGACCGTGAGATCTCAGAGCGCATCAGCGAGATCGCTGCAGAGCACGCGCCCCATTTCGACCCGAAGACGTTCTATGGGGCTCCCGGATGGGCTCGCGACGGCAAGGTGGTCTTCTTCTTTCAGCCGGCCGGACTCTACAAGGCGCGCTACGGCACGCTCGGCTTTCAAGACACCGCTGCGCTGGATGACGGCGCCAGCTGGGCGACCTCGTACGCGATCGTCGAGTGGACGCCAGCCGTCGAGAAGCTCGTCACGCAGCTGGTGAAGAAGGCCGCTAGCTAGGCAGCATCTGCTCGACGATCTCGTCGATCGTGAGGGCATCGCCGGTGCGACCGACGAGGCGAGGCCCGGGGTGGTGCGACGGCACGGTGTGCCCTCCGCCGCGCACGGTGACGAGGGTGACCGGGGCACGGCCATCCTGGCGGTACTCGGTCACGGTGGTGGTCGAACCGCCCGAACGTGGCGGAAGGTCGTGCGCCGTCGGCTCTGCAGCGATGGCGTTGCGCCCCGCGAAGTACGCCGCCGTGGCCGGCGCCGAGAGAGCCGTGCCGTCAACCCGAAAGAGCTTTCGCGCCCACCACGGCATGCGGCCGCCCGCGTAGGGCACGACCGGGTCGGCGTCGCCGGCGACGATCGTGACGGGGATCGGGTCGCTGACGGGCGCGTCCGAGAACTCGCCGAGGAATCCGTCGCGGTCTGGCATGGTCGCGGCGATGGCTACGGCGCCGGAGAGCAGGTCGGCGGCCTCGTGCAGAAGCCGAAAGACCAGCTGGCCGCCGTTGGAGTATCCGACTGCGATCACGCGGCTGATGCCGTGACTCTCGGTGATGCGCGCGGCGATGGCCTGGGCGAAGGCCACGTCATCCACGTTCTCGAGGCGGGCGGGAAAGCTGCTGTGGCGACGAAAGTCGTTCCAGTTGCCCTTGTAACCGTCGAGGTAGGCGATGACGGCACGGCCATCGCCGGTGAGCCGGTCGAGCGGCGCGCCCGTGAAGCCGCGGTGCGCCTCGCCGGTCTGTCGAGAGCCATGGAACACGAGGATGAGGGTGGTCGCCGGTGCCGCGCCGACGAGCGTGAAGGTGCGCAGCGCGCCACCAATCGCGATTGATTCAGTCATGGGCGCGACGATATAGTCTGACATCATGTCAAGGTCAAGCCGATGAGAATCGGCGAGCTCAGCTCCCGCAGCGGAGTCAGTCAGCGATCCCTGCGCTACTACGAGCAGCACGGGTTGATCGAGGCGGGGCGCGAGTCGAACGGCTATCGGGACTACGGCGATTCGATGGTCGAGCGAGCGAGCACGATCCACCTGCTGTTCGACATGGGCTTTCCCCGCGACCTCGTGAAGTCAGTGCTGGCCTGCACGGGCGTCGCGCCGCAGGCCGCGCATGACGATCTCAGTGCACGGCTGGTCGTCGCCCGCGACGAACTAGACGCCCGCATCACCCATCTCTCGACGACCCGCGGTCGCATCGACGAGTTTCTTAGTACGCGCTGACCTCGAGCTGCCCCTCGCCGAAAGCAAGGCGGCGGTTCGCGATCTTGTCGGTGAAGAAGCGGTCGTGGCTGACCACAATCACCGCGCCGGGAAAGTGCACGAGGGCACGCTCCATCACCTGGGTGCTCGAGAGGTCGAGGTGGTTTGTCGGCTCGTCGAGAACCAGAACGGATGCCCCACTGAGCAAACACTGCGCCATCGCCACCCGAGCCCGCTGGCCTCCACTGAGGTTGCCAATGCGCTGCTTGAGCTCGGTCTCGCTGAACTGGAACATCGAGAGAAAGCGCCCAACCGACTTGCGGGTCGCGGTGAGGGCCAGGCTGTCGGGCATGGCGTTGACGGCGTGGGTGACGGTGTCGTCATTGTCGAGCAGCTCGAGCATGCGGTTGTAGCTGACGACACGGGCGCCGCTGGCCCAGGCGACCTCGCCAGCATCCGCCTTCTCCTCACCGAGCAGAACGCGCAGCAGGGTGCTCTTGCCGCTGCCGTTCGCGCCGATGACGGCAATGCGGTTGCCGCGGCGTAGCTCGAACGGCAGTGCGCTGAACAGGGTGCGATCGCCGTATGACTTGGTGAGCCCTTCGACTCGAGCGAGCACGTCTTTGATGTGCAGGCCGCCATAGATCTCGGTGATGATCTGGTCGACCGGCCGTGGGGCACGTGACTTCTTGATGCCGCTCAGCTGCTTGTCGAGGCTGCGGCTCGCGGCCTTGGCCGCCTCGCGACGGTCGGCGATGCCCTCCGCCTCGAAGGCGAGCAGCTCTGACTCGTGCACGAACTGCGCTTCGAGGGTCTTGAGCCGAAACTGCTTTTGCACGACGTACTCGGCGAAGTTGCCCGGGTATTCGTGCAGGTGAAAGTTCTCGAGCTCGATGATGCGGGTGACGACGGTGTCGAGAAAGCGGCGGTCGTGCGACACGATGATTGCGGCGCCCTTGAAGGCGCGAAACCAGGCCTCGAGCCACTCCACGCCGGCGACGTCGAGAAAGTTGGTCGGCTCGTCGAGCAGCAGCACCTGCGGGTCTTCGAGCACGATCTTGGCGAGGGCGGCGCGGTTTCGCCATCCGCCAGAGAGGTCGTCGATCGGAGTCTCGCGATGCACCGGCGAGAACCCAAGGGTGGTGAGGGCCGTGTCGATGCGGCGCTGGTAGTCCCAGCCGTCGAGGTGGTCCATCTGCTCGAAGAGCTCGGACTGACGAACTATCAGCGCGTCGAGGTCGCCGCCCGCGGCGATGGCCGCGTCGATGCTCGCCAGCTCTGCCTCGATCGCGTGGATCTCACCGAACAGCCCTTCGAGCACCTCGGTAATGGTCTGCGTGCCATTGAGCTCTGAGAACTGCGAGAAGTAGCCGATGCGTGTTCCGGGCTCGACGGTCACCGTGCCCTCGTCGGGCGTGACCTGCTCGAGAATCAGCTTGAGCAGCGTCGACTTGCCCGAGCCGTTGCGGCCGATGAGTCCGATGCGGTCGCCCGTCTCGAGCCGCAAAAAGGCCTCGCGCAAAATCTGGGTGTTCTCGAATCGCACGGCGACGTCGTTGAATCTAATGAGGCTCATGGCTGCTTTCTAGCGGTCGCGAATGGCGCGGACTGTCAGCTGGGTGATCGCGATCACCAGCAGAACAGCAAACAGAATGGATGCGACCTGCGGCGACAGCAAAAACGCCACCGCCACCCCGCCGAACGACGCAGCCGTGGCGGCCAGGCCCGCGATGATGCCGTCGAGCGGCCGCACTAGCCCGTTCCGCGTGTTGGCGACCGACCCGGTCAGCGCGGTGGGGATCATCGCCAGCAGCGAGGTGCCCTTAGCCACGAGGTCACTCGCGCCGAACAGGGTGATGAGCACCGGCACGGCGATGACGCCACCGCCGATGCCGAAGAGGCCGCTCGCGACACCCATGACGAGTCCGAGCGCGACGAGCCCGGCGATGACTCCGGGGGTGAGCACGATGTCGGCGCCGCGTGACGGCACCTCGAACAGCAGCCGCACCGCGGTGACAAGCAGCAGGGCGATGAACAGCCAGCGCAGCCAGCCAAGCGGGAGGGTCTTGAGCAGGCGGGTTCCGAGGAGGGATCCCGCGATGCCACCCGCGGCGATGAGCAGGCCGGCGACGAGGTCGAGGTGACCGGCGAGGGCGTACTGGATCGAGCCGGCGACCGCCGAGGGCACAATCGCGACGAGCGAGGTAGCAGAGGCGTGCCGTTGGTCGAGGCCGATCAGCCAGACGAGCAGCGGCACCATGATGATGCCCCCGCCGACGCCGAACATGCCGCTGAGAAAGCCGCCGATGGCGCCGACGAGCAGCAGAAGAAAGACGCGACGCATTCCTCGGACTCTACCCGTGCTTGGCTAGCGGTTTTCGCCCTCGCCGCGGTGGATGACGATGTTCGCTCCCTCGGTGGCGGCTTGCAGTGTGCGCAGTTGCAGCAACGCCGGGTTCTCGGCGATGAGCTTGGCGGTGTTCGCAAGGCTGCGCAGTGAGGCGGCCTCGCCGCGGGCGCGCTCCAGCTCGGCCAACGCGCGCTGCTTGGTGAGGGCGACCTGCGCGACGGCGGCACGCACCTCCTGCGGCAGGGTCACATCCTTGAGGGCAATGGATGTGACAGTCGCCCCGATCGCGGCGAACTGCCCAGCCAGTTCGGCTTCAACCCCGTCGAGCAGGGTCGTGCGTGCACCGCTGATCGCGGCGAGCTCGGTTGCCGCAACGCGGTCGCGCAGCGCAACCTGCAGCGCGGCATAGATGACCTCGTGAGGCGAAGGGCTCACGGTGACCCAGGCGGTCGCGTCGACCGCCGTGATCGTCGCGAGAATCGAGAGGCGCACCTGCACGCCGTCGGCGGTGAGCACCTCCTGCGTCGGAATGGTGAGGATGTTGGGCCGCTGGTCAACGAGGTGCCACTCGCTGCGTCCACGGCGGCGGTGTCGGCCCGGACCCCTCTCGCCCTCGAGCTTGCCGTCACGGATCACGACGGCGCGCGACCAGGAGGGAACGGTCACGTGGTACCCGTGGGCGATCGGTGCGCCGGCGAAGCTGAAGCTCATGGTGTTCCTCCTGATCGGTGGTGATGGGCCCACGCGACGTCCGCGTCCCGGCGGGCCTCGCGAAGAGGCGCAGGGCCGTGACGCATCTTCCCTTGCGGGAGTGCCGCGTGGGCACACCTACGGAGTCGAACCGCTAATCCACAGAATTTGCTTTAAAGGCAAGTGCACTGTCACGGAACCTCGCGGCAACGGCCGCTAAGCCGAGTCTGACCGTGCAGAGCAAGCGTATCGGCGCTCGCTGGCTGACGCACGGTTGTCTCTTTTCGCAGATCCCACTTGCGAGTCAATTGACGTGCAAGTGGGATCTGGTTTTCGCGCACCCGCTCCGCGCAGGCCGGGTGCGGCGAGCGAGGCGTAGGGTTAACGGGTGTTCTCAGCTCAGGAGGTTGCCGGCGTCTCTCTCGCCGGCATCAGGTAGTCGCGCCCCCGCGCATCCACTCGGATCGCGCGTTGATTTCGCGTACCCACTTCTGAGAGAGAAACCATGCTTGCTGTAACCGAATCCACCATCCGCGACTCCTTCGTCAACGCGTCGAAGAAAGAGGTCAGCGACATGTCGCTGCCCGAGAACTTCGACACGATCGACTGGTCGAAGCTCGACTACCTCGGCTGGCGCGATCGCAAGATTGCCCGTCGCGCCTACATCGCCGTGCCCACCGACAACGGACTCGTCTGCGTGATGCTCAAGCAGGCAGAGGCGAACCCGCGATCCCGTGCGCAGTGCTCGTGGTGCCAAGACATCACGCTGCCCAACGACGTCGTGCTCTACGCCGCCAAGCGGTCGGGAGCCGCGGGGCGCAGCGGCAACGTCGTCGGCACCCTCATCTGCGCCAACTTCGAGTGCTCGAGCAACGTGCGCAAGCTACCGCCCGTCGCCTACCTCGGCTTCGACGTCGAGGCGGCGCGGGTCGAACGCATGCTCACCCTGCAGATCAGGGCGACGGACTTCGTGGCTGGCATTTAGGCATCCTGTAAACCAACGTCGTCAGCCAGTAGGCTCACCAACGAAAGCGAGGCGCACCGATGAGCAACGACAGTTTCGACCCGAGATTCGACCCGGCCTTCCAGCCCGGCTTCGAAGCCACTGCCGCGAAGGTCAAGAAGCCGCGCAGTAGCAACCCGGCCAAGGCTGCGCTCGAGGCTGCTCGGGAGGAGACCGTCGTCACCGCTACGGAGGCCCCAGAGACCGCGCCGCGGGCAAAGGCCAACCCCTTTCTCGTTGTGCTCACGGCGATCAGCGTGATCCTCATCGCGGGTGGGCTGGCCACCTCGCAGTGGATTCGATCGCTTTTTGAGGATGAAGACATCCGTCTCGATCTCGACTTCTTCAGCCTCGACAGCCTGAAGATCGCGGCCCCGCTCGCCGTCTCTCTCGGAATCGCGATCGGCGCTGGCGTGCTCTTCGTCTACGCCATTCGCTGGAACAAGAACAACCAGCAATAAATTCTTCGGCTGGTTGTCAACCGAATCGCCCACCCAGAGCGTCGTCGTGATGTGAGTGCAGATACGGCGGTGAAGGTCCAGCTGGACCTTGAGCACTTCGTCGCGCACGAGTACCCCAAGGTTGTTGCCGCCGTCGGCCTCATCACCGGCGACCGACAGGGTGCGGCCGATGCCGTGCAAGACGCGATTCTCGGATTCATCTCGAGCCCGCCATCCAAGCCCGTCAACAATGTCGCGGCGTGGATCACCGTCGTCGCGAGCAACCGCGTGCGCGACGCCTACCGCCGGCAGGGGGCAGAGCAGCGCGCTCTCGCCAAGCTAGGCCACGTCGAGGAGGGCGTCGCCGACGCTGTCGAGGTGCTCGACATCGACGTGAAGAACGCGCTCATGCAGCTTCCGAAGCAGCAGCGGCAGGTGGCGACCCTGCACTACCTGCTCGACCAGTCGGTCGAGACGATCGCCGAAGGACTTGGTGTCAGTGAAGGCACCGTGAAGACCCAGCTGCACCGGGCGCGCAAAGCGCTCGCCGCACGACTGAGGAAGGAGGATCACCATGTCTGAGCTTGATGATGTGCTGCGACAGTCGTTCGCACGCATTGCAGAACCAGGTGACCCTGCCGGTGTCGCCGAAGCCATGAGAACAAGACTGGCTGCTGGCGACACCGGCACTCCTGCCGCGACGTCCGGCTTCGGCAGTTCCGCAGGCTGGGTGGTGCCGTGGCTGTTCGGTGGCGCGCTGCTCGCCGTCGGCGGACTGCTGCTCGGCACCAGCGGACTGCTCAACCCGCTCTTCGCCCCCGAGCCAGTCGCCCAGACCGTTCAGCTGACGACGTCGGTGGATGCCCTCGACTGCCCCGACGGAGCCCCGGTCGCCGAACTGGCCGCCGGCAACCGCGTGCTGGTCGTCGCCCGCAGCGACGACAGCGCCTACCTCGGAGTTCGCAACCCCTACGACACCGCGGCGACCGTGTGGCTGCCCGCCGCTGTCGTAGTCGCCGACGCCGACCAGCCGGCCATCGACAGCCTGCCGGTCGACGGATGCGGCACGGCCGACACGACCCTCATCGCGCCGACCGCGGAGCCGACCGCCCCGCCGACCCCGACCGAGACGCAGGCGCCGACGCCGCCCAAGCCGGCCGCTGACAGGACGATCCCCACGCTCGGCAATCCGACCGCGACGCCCGCTGAAGATATCTGCGCGTACGACTCGTATTCCGCGTACTACGCGGTTGCCTCGGTCATCGCCGTCACTGCGTCCGACAACGTCGCGGTCGCTGGGGTGAGCATCTCGTGGACCGGCGTCGCCACGGGCAGCTCTCAGATGACGGGTAGTGGGACTAGCTGGACCTTCAGCTTCAACCCCCCGGAGGCCACCCCGACAGGCAACGTGACCTTCGTGCTCCAGGCGCGCGATGCCGCGGGCAACCTCAGTGGAACCAAGCAGACCGTTGTGGCGGTCATCTCCGGTGGATCATGCCTGATCTAGGAAGGCGAACCATGAACACGCACTGGCTCCGCTACCTCCTCGCGACGATCACCGTGATCGCTATCGCGGTGGGCATGGTGTTCGTCGGCATCAACCTCTCACGCGAGGTGCCGGTATCGGCGCCCGTCGCCCCGCTGCCGCGGATTCCCGCCGAGGTGATCGCGCCATCCACGAGTGACCCCGAGGCGGAGCCCGTTGCCGAAGAGCCGGGCGAGCCAACGGGCACGGTGAGCGTGGTCGAGACGCCCTACGAGGGGCTCACCCCCGAAACCACCGACCTGCTGCGCGCGATGACCGAAGCAGACGATCCGCTCGACGCGCTGGCTCCGGTCACGAGCGATGAGCTGCCGTCCGGCGACGATCTTGGCATCTCGCTATTCGAGGGTGCGGACGACCCGTGCGCCGAGGGCGGCGAGGACTGCCCCGAGGGCATCCGCAGTTCGATCTTCGCGCTCTATGGCGAAGAGGCCCTCGAGATTCGCGCGCTCGCCGAGCCACCCACGTACGAGGAGGACCCGTACTCCGAGGTCGTCTGCCCAGCGGCCCCCGAGTCGACGACGGCGCTGACGCTCGGCGTCGCCACCAACAAGCCGACGACCCTGCTCATCGAGTACTGGCCGTCGGGCAGTTCGCGGTGGGACCCCGCCGCGGTGCGCGTGGATGTGCCGCTCGACCCGACCGAAGAAGCCGACTGGGACGCCCACGCCGGTGATCGCAGCGGGCGCGGGCAGGCCTACTGGGTGCAGCACTGCGTGCGTCTCGAGGGGCTTGACCCTGACGTGACCTACCTGGCGAGCATCCGCGCTGTTCCTCGTGGAGACGGCAGCGGCTACCGCTCGACCCGCGTCGAGTTCGCGGTTGGCGGCGGTGAGCGCCCGGCGACCGAGGTGCTGCCGGCCGGCAACGGAATCCTCTACGTGACTACCTACCACGAGCTCGATGTGGATGCGAAGATCACCGCCCGCCTCTTGGACGTTGCAGAGCAGGCCACCTGCGAGGGCGACCGCGACGACTGGATCGAAGCCGTCTATGGCGAGGAGGTCAGCGGGGTCGACTTCTACTGGCTGCGTGACAACGGCTACGGCGACCAGTTCAACCGCCGATCGTCGGTGGCGTACTACGTGCCGGAGGGCTCGTACCTCGCGGTATGCGTGACGCAGCAGAAGGAGGACTCCCCGAGCTGGCTCGACGAGAACCCGCTGCGTGCGGAGCGCTTCCTCGTCACCGCTCCCGACCAGACCATCCCGGTGGTGACGGTGCGCGCGCTGATCCCTGGCTCCGGGGCCGAGCCCGACCGGGTGACGATCGGCGCCTCGACCGTCGAGGGGCAGTTCTGCGGCGCGGTGTACTCGCCGTCCTCCGAGGAGGACTACTCCTCCAGAGACTTCAACAACTCGCCGCTCTGTGATTTCAGCAGCCGGGTCGGGCAGGCGCTCGGCACGGACGCGAACCTGGTGATCTCGACCTCCGCCGAGCACGGCGACTCCACCAATCGCGGCGTCTACGCCCTCGACCTCGCGCGCGACGTCTGCATCGGCAGCTGCCCCGTGCTTCCCCCCACCTCGACGTACAGCCTGCCGCTCGGCACCCGGGAGGCGAGCGAGGGCGGCGTGCGCATTCGGGTCGACTGGGAGCAGGGGCGGCAGAACGGGGCATCCGCCTGGGAGATTGAGGAGCTGCCGAGCGAGACCGTTCCCGACGGCGAACGCGGTGGCCCACGACTCGACACCAGTCAGGAGCTCGTCGCGAGCGAGCTGCTCTACGGCCTGCCGATCGACCATGTCAACGTGTGGACGATGCTCGTTCCCGATCGCCCCGTCGACTACGTCGCTACGCTGCTCGGCGACTGCTACATCGGTGACACCGACGCGCTCGGGTACCCAACGACCACTGAGATCGAGGGGTCAACCAGCGGGCCGGTCATGCTCGAGTTCGTCAACGTCTGCTTCGGTGAGCGCTACGGGATCCTTGTGCACATGACCGACGCCGAGGGGCTCACCACGGTCTACAGCTCGGAGGCCGGCACCGACGAGCGCTGGTACGGATCACACGTGACCACCCCGCTGCTCGAGATTCCCGTCGACTACGCCTTCAGCATCGAGACCTACAACTCCGACAGTGACCAGTGGATCGTCGACTCCGTCGAGCTCTGGATCGAGGGCCGAAAGCTCGCCGACCTCTACCCGGAGGGCACCTGCATCGGGGCGGGAGGGCTGGAGTCAGCCGCCTCCGACGTGATGGCGCGGTTCAGCACCTTCAGCCATGTCGAGCTTCGCCTCTCGGTCTACCTCGCCGACGGGGTGAACCGGGTGCAACCCGACGGCACCGTCGTCGCCGAGTGCACCGATCAGATCACGCGGCGACCGCTGCAGCAGCGCATCGCCTTCGACATGAACACGGAGGGCTTCCACACGGATCCGTACCAGACGATCCACACCATCGCCGGCACCTCCCGGTTCGACGTGACTCTCGACATGAAGCGGGTGCTGCACTAGTCAGCGCTAGCGTGGTGGCATGCCCGTGATTCGCATTGCCGCCGCCGTAATCATCGACGGGGGCGGGCGCATCCTGCTGGTGCGCAAGCGCGGCACGACCGCGTTCATGCAGCCCGGCGGCAAGCTCGAGCCCGGCGAGGCGCCCGACGTTGCCCTCGCCCGCGAGCTGTTCGAAGAGCTCGGGCTCGTCGTCGATCCAGCCACCTTCGATCACTGGGGCAGATTCAGCGCGGACGCCGCCAACGAGCCGAATCACACGGTCGACTGCGACATCTATGCCCTCACCATCGCACAGCCGCCTATCGTGGCCGCCGAGATTGAGGAGCTTCGCTGGGTCTCCTTCGACGACACGGAGCTAGAGATTGCCCCGCTCGCCCGAGAGCAGGTGCTGCCGAGGCTTCTCGGTCGCTAGGGCTTCGGGTCAGTGGTCGGTGCGGGCCACTGCTGGTCGCCCGGGGGCGTCGCGGGCGGTGTCTGCCACTGCTGCTGGTCGGCCGGAGGTGTCGGCCACTGCTGCTGCGCAGGCGGGGTCTGCTGCCACGGCTGCTGCTGCTGCTGCTCGGCGGGCGGCGCGGGCCACTGCTGCGCGGGCGGCGTCTGCTGCCAGGGCTGCTGCTGCTCTTCCGCGGGCGACGCGAAGCCCTGCTGCGTCGGGAGGGTGCCCCACGGCTGCTGCGCCGCGGGTGCGGCCGGCGCCGCGGTGGCGGCGAAGGCACCGCGGAGGGTGCTGAAGCATCCGAGGAGTCCAAAGACCACGGCAATCGCGAGTGATCCGTAGAGGCTGGCTCCGCCCTGGCTGAGGTACAGGCTGAACACGTCGCCAAACCCGGGGTAGGTGAGGGCGTCGATCGGCGAGATATCGGCGACCTGGCTGATGCCGATCGCAACATCCGCCACGAGACCGGCGATGATCGCGAGCACCACGGTGGCGAGCGTGATGATGGTGATGCGAATCGCGCCGGCTCGGCCGATGGTGCCGCCAGAGCCGAGGCGGTAAAGGAAGGTCGCGGCGAGCGCGATGCCGAAGGTGACGATCGAGGCGATGAAGCCGATGCTCCAGATCAGCGTCCAGACGATGATGCCGGCAGGAACGGCAAGCAGGGCAACGAGCGTGCCCCGATTGACGTCTTCGATCGGCTGCTGCGGTTGGTCAAAGGTGTACGACATCGGTTCCTCTCGGCGGTCTTCGCCACTGTAGCGACCCTCGAACCGATCGGTCTATACCTCGGCCTCCCCCCATTCTGGCTGACAGCGAGGGCACCAGTACACATCCCGTTGAATGAGCGGGGTCGGCCCGAGCTGCCCCTTCAGAATGCGGGTGCCGCAGCGCCGACACGGCTGCTTGGCGCGTCCGTAGACCCAGCTGGTCTGCTTCGGCCGCAGATCGCCGGTGAGCGAGCGAATGGCGCGGTCTTTATTGGCGTGGATCGCCCGGTGGGCGGTGGTCAGCATCCCGTCGATATCGATTGTGCCGATGGGTCGCCAGGGGTGCACTCCGCGCAAAAAGAGCAGGTCGTTGACGTACTCATTGCCGAGGCCGGCGAGGTTGCGCTGCTCGTGCAGAGCGACGAAGGCGGCCACCTCGGGGTCGCGCAGCAGATTCGCGGATGCGACACCCGAATCCCAGTCCGAGCCGAGCAGGTCGGGGCCTAGGTAGTCGAGCTCCGCCTCCTGCGCGCGCGTCCAGACCTCGAGGGTGCCGAGCGAGAAGCCGACGGCCACCCAGTCGGCCGTGCCGATGATAGCCCGCGCTTGAAACTCGGGGCGCGTCCAAGCGGAATCCGGGCGGTACAGGTGCCAACTGCCCTCCATCTTCAGATGCGAGTGGATGCTGTGCTCGCCCACCCGCATGAGCAGGTGCTTTCCCCGGCTGACGACCCCCTCAATCACGTCGCCGGTCAGGTCGACCGTGGCATAGGCCGGAACCCGAATGTCGCACCGCGTCACCACGCTGCCCGCGAGGGCCGCATTGAGCGTCTTGGCCGAGAGGTAGACCGTGTCTCCCTCAGGCACGCAACCTCAGCCCCTGCGGGTTGAGCTGGAAGCCCGCCTCGATCAGTGCGGCACCGAAGGGCGTGCCGATGACGAACTCCCCATTGACCTTGTCGATGCGCAGCTTGCCGAGGTTTTGCCGCACGGCTCTGGCGAGGTCCGTAGCCGCGAGCAGCAGCGTCTCGGGTTCGTCGGTGAAAGTCAGCGCGGTCTTGCCGCCGCGCTCGAGGTAGAGCACGAGCTCGCCGTCGACGAGAATCACGATGCCGCCAGCCTTGCGGCCCGGGCGGTGCCCGCCATCCTGCGCCGGCCACGGCAGCGCGGCGCCGTAGGGGTTGGCGGGGTCGGTTGCGGCGAGGGTGTGCACGCTCGGCTGCTCACGGGTGGCCACGCCGTCTTTCGCGAAGGTGCGCAGCCGGTCGATCGTCGCCCCGGTCGCGAACTGGGCGGCGCCGAGCCCCTCGATGAAGTAGCCCCGGCGGGCCCGCCCCGTCTCTTCGAAGCCACTGAGCACGCGGTAGGCGAGCGAGAAGCCGCCGCGAACGCCCTCGCTCTGCACTGCCCCGCGCGTCACGACGCCGTGCCGCTCGAGCAGCTGCTCGGCGAGCGCCTTCGCGCGCACGGTGTTCTCGGTGTCCCCGAGCGGCAGCAGTGACCAGCGGCCGCCCACGCTCGGGGGGCCGCTGACATTCGGTAGGCCAATACGGCCGCGGTAGGCGCGAACCCTCGGCGCGCGCTGGCGGCTCGCGACGGGCCCCCCGAGGTACGCCCGCAGCGGTGCGAGCGTGTCATTGGTGACGAGGCCGGCCCAGACGAGCTCCCACAGTGCCTGCTGCAGGCTCTTGTCGTCGGTGCTGCCGACCGCCTGCGCGAGCTGGCGAAAGAAGAAGGCGCCGCCGCCGGCGAGAGCCTCGAGAATCGCGGTTTCGAGGTCCGTCCGATCCTGAACTTCCCCCGGCCCAGGAAGCGTGACGGATGCGGAGTCGGCTAGATGCAGCGATACCCACCCGTCGTTGCCTGGCAGGTCGCCGTGCCCGGCCCAGCTCACCTCGCCGGTAAGCATGAGCTCGTCGAGCATGACGGGGGAGTAGTCGCGAACCCGCGCGGGCAGCACCAGCGACTCCCAGGCGGATGCCGGCAACGCCACCCCCGCGAGCTGGTCGACGACCTGCGCGACCCCGTCCACCCCGCGAAGCGTGGAGCCCACGTGCTGCCAGGCCGGCAGAAATCTGCCGTACGTGGCGGCGTCGACCGGCTCGACCTCGTGCCGCAGCGCGGCCAGCGAGCGGGAACGCAAGCGACGCAGCACCTCGGTGTCGCACCACTCGCTGCCGGTCGCTCCCGGTCGAAACTCGCCCTCGACGATGCGGCGCTCGCCGGCGAGGGAGCGCAGCGCCTGCCCGACGACAGCGGTGCCCAGTCCGAAACGGGCGGCGACATCCGCCGTGGTGAACGGCCCGTGGGTGCGGGCATAGCGGGCGACGAGGTCACCGAGGGGGTCGGCGACCGGCTCGAGAAAGGCGACCGGCACCCCGATCGGCACCGGGGTGCCGAGGGCGTCGCGAAGGCGGGCGGCGTCTTCGGCGACCGCCCAGCGCTGCTCACCGGTGATGGTGGCGGCGATAAGGCGGTTGGCGCGCACGAGCTGGTCGAGGTGGTCGCTGCCTCCGGTGGAGCGCTCCTGAATCTCCGCCAGCGACTGCGGCCCGAGCAGTCGCAGCAGGTCGACGATTCCCTCGGCGTCCTTCGCCTTGCGATCGGGGGTGAGGCGCTGCAGTTCGAGTTCGGTCTGCTCGATGACACCCGGGTCGAGCAGCTCGCGCAGCTCGGCGCGGCCCAGCAGCTCGGCGAGAAGCGTTGGGTCGAGCGAGAGGGCGGCCGCGCGACGCTCGGCCAGCGGGGAATCCCCCTCGTACATGAAGGAGGCGACGTAGCCGAATAGCAGGGAGCGCGCGAAGGGCGAGGGCACATCCGTCTCTGTTTCGACGATGCGAATCTTGCGGCCCTCGATGTCGCGAGTCAGCTGGTTGAGGGCTGGCAGGTCGTAGACGTCTTGCAGCACCTCGCGCACCGTCTCGAGCACGATCGGAAAGCTCGGGTACTTGTAAGCGACCTCGAGCAGTTGAGCCGCGCGCTGGCGCTGCTGCCAGAGCGGCGAGCGCTTGCCCGGGTTGTAGCGCGGCAACAGCAGGGCGCGGGCCGCGGCCTCGCGAAAGCGCGACGCGAACAGCGCGCTGCCGCCGACCTCGCTGGTGACGAGCTGATCGAGCTCCTCCGGCTCGAAGACGAAGAGGGATGCCCCGGGCGGCTCCGCATCGGAATCCGGGATGCGCACGACAATGCCGTCATCACTCGCCATCGCCGCGCCCTCAACACCGAGCCGCTCGCGAATGCGTGCACCGACCGCGAGCGCCCACGGCGCGTGCACGGGCATGCCGTAGGGGGAGTGCAAGATCACGCGCCAGTCGCCGAGCTCGTCGCGGAAGCGCTCGACCACGAGCGTCGTGTCACTGGGCACGTAGCCGGTTGCGGCCTTCTGCTCTGCGACGAAGGCGGTGAGGTTGCTGGCGGCGCGGGCATCCAGCCCTGCCCTGGTGAGGCGTTCACTGATCTCAGGTGATGCCCGATGAGCCGGAGGCTCATCGGCGCTGGCGTCGCGGTGAAGGCCAGAAATGGCCTTCACTCCAAGTTCCAGCGCGCGCGTGAAAGCACCGATCGCCGCGCCGAGCTCGGCGGGCCGCCCCAACCCGTCGCCCTTCCAGAACGGCGCCCGCGCCGGAACCCCGAAGGCGGGCGAGACGAGCACGCGGTCGTGGGTGATGTCTTCGATTCGCCAGCTCGTCGTACCGAGGGCGAAGACGTCGCTGACCCGTGACTCGTAGACCATCTCTTCGTCGAGCTCGCCGACGCGCATGCCGCCGGTGGATGGATCCCCGCCCACCATGAAGACTCCGTAGAGCCCGCGGTCGGGAATCGTTCCGCCGCTCGTCACCGCCAGCCGCTGCGCCCCGGGCCGGCCGGTGAGTGTGCCAGCGACACGGTCCCACACGATGCGTGGCCGCAGCTCGGCGAACTCGTCGCTCGGGTACAGCCCGCTGAGCAGGTCGAGGGTCGCCTCGTAGGCGCTTCTCGGCAGGGTGGCGAAGGGCGCGCTGCGCCGCACGGTGTCGAACCACTCGTCGATCTGCACCGGCTCGAGGGCGACGGCCGCGACCGTCTGCTGCGCGAGGATGTCGAGCGGGTTCTTGGGAACAGCAATCGCCTCGATCTGCCCCGACAGCATCCGCTCGCTCGCGACCGCGGTGTGCAGCAGATCGGCGCGGTGCTTCGGGAACATGATCCCCTTCGAGATCTCACCCACTTGGTGGCCGGCGCGGCCGAGGCGTTGCAGGCCGCTGGCGACGCTCGGCGGGCTCTCGACCTGAATCACGAGATCGACGGCGCCCATGTCGATGCCGAGCTCGAGGGATGACGTGGCGACGACGCAACGCAGCACGCCCGACTTGAGGTCGTCTTCGATGATCGCCCGCTGCTCCTTGCTGACCGAGCCGTGGTGGGCGCGGGCCAACAATGCTTGCGTAGGAAGCAGGGTGCCCGATTGCCCGGGCATGGCTGCCGCCGTGCCCGCTTCTACGGGGACGGGTTCGGCCATCCGCTCGTCATAGATCTCATTGAGCCGCCCGGTCAGCCGCTCCGCCAACCGCCGCGAATTCGCGAATACGATCGTCGACCGGTGCTCGAGAATCAGGTCGACGATCCCCTCCTCGACGTGCGGCCAGATCGAACCGGTGCGCTCCGGCGACGCGGTCGGGCCCTCGCGCTGAGGAGCCGTGCCCAGCTCGGTCATGTCGTCGACCGGCACGACTACCCGAAGGTCAAAGGTCTTGGATGCCGGCGGCGCCACAATCGTCACCGGCGCACTGCCCCCGAGAAAGCGCGCAACCTCGTCGAGCGGACGCACCGTCGCACTCAGCCCGATGCGCTGTGCAGGCCGCTCGAGCAGCTCGTCGAGCCGCTCAAGTGAGACGGCGAGGTGGGCTCCGCGCTTGGTGGCCGCGACCGCGTGCACCTCGTCGATGATGATCGTCTCGATGCCCATGAGCGTCTCGCGGGCGGCGCTGGTGAGCATCAGGTAGAGCGATTCGGGGGTTGTGATGAGGATGTCGGGCGGGGTGCGCGCGAGCAGTCGCCTATCTGCAGGAGTCGTGTCTCCCGACCGCACCCCGACGGTCACCTCCGGCGCAGCTAGCCCGAGCCGCCGGGCGGTCTGCGTCACGCCGACGAGCGGGGCGCGCAGATTGCGCTCCACGTCGACGCCGAGGGCCTTGAGGGGCGAGATGTACAAAACCCGAGTTCTTCGGCGAGGATCCTCCGACGGCGGGGTAGTAGCTAGGCGGTCGATCGCCCAGAGAAACGACGCGAGCGTCTTACCCGATCCGGTCGGGGCGACGACGAGCGCGTGCTGGCCAGTCGAGATGGCATCCCAGGCGCCGAGCTGCGCCGGGGTCGCCGCGGGGAAGGCGCCGAGAAACCACTCCCGGGTCGCCGGGCTGAACCTCTCGAGTACGTCAGCCATCAGGCTGCCGACTTTACAACTGGGCGCTGATAAACGCGTTGATGTCTCTGAGCTCTGCGTTCGAGATGCCGTGGGCGACATCCTCGTAGATGCGGGCGGTGAGGGTCGAGTGGCCGGGCAACCACTGCTCCGTCGCCAGAATCGCGGCCGGCGGGATCACCTGGTCGAGGGTGCCGCGCCCCCAGAAGACCGGTGGCTGTGAGGTCGTGAGAGCGGAATCCCCGTCATGCGCGCCACCAACAACGAAGCCAGACACCATGACGGCATAGTCAAAGCGCGAGGGCGCGAGCCGCAGCAGCTGCAGCGCGGTCGCGCCGCCCTGCGAGAACCCGAGCAGCCCGACCGAGGTCGACTCTGTTGTGTCGAGCCAGTCGAGAATGGCGTGGGCGGCGGCATCCGCATTGGGTCCGTGATCGGCGGCGAAACTCTCTGCCGTCAGCGGAAACCACGCGTTGCCCGGCCCCGCGCTCAGCGGCGCACGCAGCGACGCGATCACCGGCCCGAGCGGCAGCCCGGGAGCAAGGCTGAAGAGGTCTCCCTCGTGCGACCCGTATCCGTGCAGCAGTACGAGCAAGGGACGATCGGCCCGCTCGCGCTCTGGGGCCGACCACAGCACGGCGCTCGCATCGATCTGCATGTCGTTCCCCATCCGTAGAATTGCCGCGTGCTCTCCATTCTCCGCCAGGCCGTGCTGGCCGCAGACCCGACGATCGTCGAGAACGAGAAGTGGAACTCGCCCAACTTCGTCTACGACGGCGTCGACCGGGTGACCCTGCGCGTGCACCCGAAGGGCGGTGTGCAGGTCATCTTCCACCGCGGTGCGAAACTGCGGGCGGATGTCGACACCTTTCACTTCGACGACCCCACCGGCCTGATCGAGTGGCCAGCCCCCGATCGCGGCGTGCTCAAGGTCGCCGACGCCGCGCAGGCGACGGCGCTCGCGTCGCAACTCACGCAGCTCGTGCGCCGGTGGATCTCAACCCCGTAGGTAACAATGGAGCATGAGCTCCGTAGGCACCCCCGATCCCAATTCCGGCTGGCTGTCTGACGAAGAACTCGCCGAGGTGCGCCGCCGCCTTCCCCTGCTCTACGTGGAGGCCGTGCCCGTTCGCGTGGATGGCACGGGAATTGTCACCGAGGTCGGCGTGCTGCTGCGCGCCAACGCCGCCGGCGCCATCACGCGCACGCTCGTGAGCGGCCGTGTCATGTTCGGTGAGTCACTGCGCGACGCGCTCTACCGCCACCTTGAGAAAGACCTCGGCCCGATGGCTTTTCCGCAGCTGCCGCCGTCGCCCGTGCCGTTCTCGGTCGCAGAGTACTTTCCGCTGCCGGGCATCGGCCAGTACGTGGATGAGCGTCAGCACGCCGTCTCGCTCGCCTACGTGATTCCCGTGACGGGCACCTGCGACCCGCGCCAAGACGCCCTCGAACTCACGTGGATGACGCCGCAAGAGGCCGCATCCGATGCCGTCGCCGCCGAGATGGAGGGCGGCCGCGGGTCGCTGTTGCGGTCGGCTCTGGCGAGCGTCGGGCGACTCTAACTACCGAGCCATCCGCACTTCGGGCAGCTCGGCGCCGAACAGCGCGCCAACGCGGCGCACGGAGTCGGGAAAGAACTTCTGCTTGCGATAGAAGGCTTGGGTGGCACGGTTGTTCTCGGCGATCCAGAGGTAGTCGGCATCCGCCTGTTTGAGCAGTAGCTTGCCGATCGCGCTGCGGCGGTGCTCTGGGGCGACGTAGATGAAGTAGAGCTCGCGGCCGAGTTCGTAGCCCGGCTCGCGACCCGGGCCGACGCCGACGAAGCCGACGATCTCGTCATCGACGAGGGCGACGTGCTGCACGTAGGCCTCACCGCGCGAGATGAAGCGGCCCCACAGCTCGGCCATGGTTGCCGGGTCGAGCGAGGCGAGGATCGCGGGCGAGAGAACGTCGGGGTAGAGCTCGGCCCAGACCGCAGAGTGAAGCTCGCCGAGCCGGGTGACGTCCCCCGCTTCAGCGCGTCGGATGAGAGGAGCCATACCCGAAATGGTAGCTGGCCTTACGCGGCTCTGCGGATCATCTTTAGCTCGGTCTGGTAGCTGGATCCGAAAAGAACGCCAACGCGGCTCTTCGGGCCGACGCCGCGGGTGACGCGAACGATCTCGGGAATGAACTCCTGGCTGCCATAGAACTTGCGGGTGCGCTTGAAGTCCTCCCACACCCACAGGTAGTCAGCATCGGCCGCCGCGAGCAGCTGCGTGCCGACCCCGCTGCCGCGGTGCTCTGGAACGACGTAGAGAAAGTACAGCTCGGTCGCCTCGTTTAGACCCGAGTCGCGACCGGGGCCGACGCCCGCGAATCCAACGATCTGGCCGTCGCGCTCGGCGACCCACTGCTTGTAGTCGGCCCCCTTGGAGACGAACTTGCTCCAGAGGTGGGCCATGTAGTCGGGGTTGAGCTGCGCCAGCACCTCAGCGGGAAGTGCCTTGGGGTAGAGCTCGCCCCACGAAGCGGAATGAATGGCGCCCAGAGCTGGCGCATCGGCCGGTACTGCCCGTCTGATGGTCGCTGTCATGTACTGACGCTAGATCTGCGACGTTACCGCCAGATTTCCAGCGTTGCGTTTTAGCAGCAGCGACGCACCCCCAGTTCGGGGCTAGTCAGTCGTTAACTGCAGAACGCCGCCCGGTTTCCCGGACGGCGTTCTGCGTGAAGCTACTAGCGTCCGCGCGTGTTCGAGCGCACTACCTGGCCGACGCGGATCGGGCCGGCCGGGGTCTGGGCGCGACCCTTGCCACCGCGGGGGCGGCTCGGAGCCTGCTCGGCGGAACGCGCGGGGCGCTGCTCGCTCGAGGTGCGGCGCTCGCCGGTGACCGCAGCGCGGCCTCCGCCGGTGTTCGCCGCAGGGCGGCTGCTGGAGCTCTGCGCGGGGCGACCCTCACCAGAGCGCGCGGGGCGCCCCGAGCGGTCGGTGCGGGCCGGCTGTCCGTCGCGGTTGGCACGCTTGCGCTGAGCGTTGGCGCCGTTGGAGCGACCACCACCACCCTGCTGCTGCTGAACCTCGACGCGGGGAGCGGGCTTGACGTAGGCGGCGACCTCGCCGACGAGGGCCGTGACGGCCTCCGACGCGGCGGTCACGCGCTGCGGCGTGACGGTGATGGCTGCCTTGCGCAGCAGGTCGGCGGTGTCCTTGCGCTGCGTGGGCAGCACGATGGTGACGACCTCGCCCTCCTTGCCGGCACGGGCGGTGCGGCCCGAGCGGTGCAGGTAGGCCTTGTGCTCAGCCGGCGGGTCGACGTGGATCACGAGCTCAATGTCATCAACGTGAACACCGCGAGCGGCGACATCGGTTGCGACGAGCACGCGTGACGTGCCAGCGGCGAAGGCGGCGAGGTTGCGATCGCGCGCCACCTGGCTCAGGTTGCCGTGTAGGTCGACGGAGGGGATTCCCGCATCCGTCAGCTGCTTGGCCAGCTTCTTGGCGTGGTGCTTGGTGCGCATGAACAGGATGCGGCGGCCGGTGCCAGAGGCGAGCTTCTTGACGAGCTCGTTCTTGGCGTCAACCCCGTCAACCTCGAAGACATGGTGCGTCATGGCTGACACGTGGCTGGTCGCCTCGTCGACCGAGTGCAGCACCTCGTTGTGGAGGTAGCGCTTGACGAGCTTGTCGACGCCGTTGTCCAGCGTGGCGCTGAACAGCAGGCGCTGGCCGTCGTTCGGGGTCTTGTCCATGATGCGGGTGACGACCGGCAGAAAGCCGAGGTCGGCCATGTGGTCGGCCTCGTCGAGCACGGTGATCTCGACGGCGTCGAGAAAGACGAAGCCCTGCTTCATGAGGTCCTCGAGGCGACCAGGGCAGGCAACGACGATGTCGACGCCCGCCTTGAGAGCCGCAACCTGGCGCTGTTGGCTGACGCCGCCGAAGATCGTCGTGGTCTTGAGGCCGTAGGCCGCGGCGAGGGGGTCAATGACGTTGGTGATCTGCGTGGCGAGCTCGCGGGTCGGGGCAAGCACGAGGGCAAGCGGGCGACCGGCGCGACGCTGGCCACCGGCGAGCTTGCCGCCGAGGCGCGCGACCATCGGAATGGAGAAGGCGAGGGTCTTGCCGGAGCCGGTCTTTCCGCGACCGAGCACGTCGCGCCCGTTCATGGTGTCGGGCAGGGTGTCGACCTGAATCGGGAAAGCCTCGGTCTTGCCCTGTGCCTCGAGCACAGCAACAAGGGGGGCTGGCACGCCGAGCGCGCCGAAGGTGGTGGAGATTTCAGACATGGGTGTTTCTTTCATGCTTGTGTCTGAGCGGGTTGAGCAGCGCGCAGCGCGTATCGAAACCGTTCATGTGGCGAGAGCGACAGTGGTCGCAATCGATCGCCGCGAAAGTATCTACGAGCCCTTTGATATGAGCGAGAAGAGGAAGCGTTCAACGACGCAGGCAGACCAGACGTGGGCTGCAAGTGGTTCAACCCTAGCAGACGGGGTTTTTAGTGGCCGTGATTCGCATCCATGCCCCACCATCGTGCCCGCGCTAGCTGCCCATCGCGGTCGGCTGGGTCACGATCTGCACCCAGGTTGGCCACATTCCCCTCGACGGCTGACGGGAAGGGGAATGTGGCAAACCTCAGTGCTCACTCGCGTCACACTGTGGGTGCGAGCAACCCGCGACCCGCAGGGTGACGCGAGTCAGTGAAAAGACCGTTCACGCGATCGGTCACGCATCCCACGTTGCAGAGAGACGGCGGATGCCCGCCGCCCGCCACTGCCAGAACGCCCACAGCGCCGGCCAGACGAGCAGTGTCGCCGGCCCGGCGCTGAACTTCAGCTGGTCGCGGTAGAGCGTGCGGCCGTCGGGCAGGGCGCTGACCGCGAGCTGGTGCTGCCAGCGGGTGATGACGGCGAGGGGGCCAGAGACGGGCGGGCCGGAATCCTTCAAGATGCGAGCGCCGTCGCGGGGAGGAGGAAAGGAGACTCCGATGATCTGGGTGCCGACATCCGCGACGCCGAGGGCCCGCACGAGCACGCGATGATCGCCCTCGGTCCAGAGTTCGGGAAACCCGTCTGCCTCGAGCGAGGTGAAGGCGGTGAACGGCCAGGCGACCCTCTCGAGAACCGCGGGGGTGCGGATCGCACGCCAGGCGGCATCGGGGGTGCAGTCCAGCTCGAGCTTGAGAAGAATGCGCACCCGCGAAGTCTGTACCCTCGAACTGTGAGTGACCCCCGCAGCCAGCAGCGTTTTCAGGTGCGATTCGGTTGGGGCGCTGACTCCCCGGTGAGCGAGGGCGCCCACGTTCTTGTCTGGTGCGATGCTCTGCCAACCGGGCACGGCATCCCCGACTTTGATGGCGCGGTTCTCGCGGGCTCGACCGGCAGCGCGCCGGCAGTCGCACAGTGGATTCTCGCCCTGCAAGAGCAGCGCGGCGACCGCGCGATCGTCGCCGTCATCGCCGCGGGAACGGATGCCGGCGGCTTCGCCGTCGAAGACTTCCTCGCGGCCGGCGCCGTGATCGACGCACTCGCAACGGTGGGGCTCGACTTCAACTCGCCCGAGGCTGCCAGCGCCTGCGCTGCCTACGAGGGCCTGCGCAACGCGACCCTGCACCTGACGAGTGCCAGCGAGACCGGGCAGGTCGTGGGTTCCGAAGCGCTCGCCGCAGCGAAGGCGGTCAACGCCGACCCCGCTGTGCGCGTTCTGCGCTAGACGTTCGCAACAACCTCGATGCCGACGAGGGCGTCGGGGCGGCCAAGGCGGCTGACGATGAGCACGGTCACGGCGGTGGCGTTGTAGCCCCAGACCTCGGCGGAGGCCGCGTAGCCCGCGTCGGGATCCTGCCCCTCGGCGATGTAGATCGTCATGCGCGCGACGTTGCTCTGGTCGGCGCCGACCTCGGCGAGAATCGTGAGCACGTTGCGCAGGGCCTGTCGCGTCTGGTCGGCGTAGTCGCCGTGGATCTGGCCAGCGGCATCCGTGCCGTTCTGCTCACCGATGTAGAGAGTGCGCCCGCCCTGGACGAGCGTGGCCTGCGAGAAGGCCGGGTTCTTGTGCAGCGAAGCAGGGTTGATATGCGTGACACTCATGATTTCTCCTTTGCTCGAAAGGCTCGCACCTTCGCCCGGTTGCCGCAGCGCTGCATGGAGCACCATCGGCGGTTATTCGTTCGTGACTCGTCATAGAAGACGAAGCGGCAGTCGTCAGCGTCACACGAGCGAATGCGTCCCTCGCCCTGCGAGAGCAGGTGCACCGCGTCGCGCGCGATGCTCGAGAGGGCCTGGCCGGTGCGAACGCTGCTGCGCCCGGCCTGCCGGTTGCCGCCGTCGATGGCGGGAGGGATGTCGGGCGTCGCCGCAAAAAGATTGACCGTGTCGACGTCGTCAGCCTCCACCGCGCTGCCATCGACCTGCGCCTGTGCGAGCCGCACGATGGCCGCCCGCAGTTCCGCTGCGTCGGCAAGGTCGCGATCAGACGCGCCCCCGGCAACGCGGTCGAAGTGCTCGCTGAGCCAGGCACCGAGCGCGTCAGCTGACTGCAGTGGAGCGTGCGCGAAATCGAGGCTCACCGCTCCGGAGTCGAACCACCAGCGGGTGTCGTCGGTGACCAGCCATTGCCCAGTTGCCATGTAACCAGTATCGCCAGTTACTTGGGCCGGCTCAACGGACGACCCGCTCCCGCCAGTCGATGAGGTTGGCTGCGTCGAAGCTGCGCGAACACTTGCCACAGGCGAGCGGGCGCACGGGCCGGCGGTAGCGGTAGTGCACGTGACCGGCGGGGCAGTGCCCAACCCAGGGGGCGAGCTCGTCGGCGATGGCGCCGTCGTGCAGTCGCTTGCCCTCGTATCCAATGTCTTTGCCGATGGCGCGCCAGCGCGGTCCGTGCCCGGCGCGGGTGCCGGCCATCGCGTGCGCGACCTCGTGCAGCAGCACCTGATGAATCTCGTCGTCGTCGTAGCGCGCGGCGAGGTACTTCGAGACAGTGATGCGCTTGGCCGTGTAGTTGCACAGGCCCGCGCGGGTCTTCGCGTTGTCGAAGCCGAAGCTCCAGCCCGCGTCGAGGTGCAGTGCGATTAGGGCATTCGCCCAGATTCGCACTCGCTCGAGATCAGCCACCGATTGAGGTTAGCCCTCACGCATGACATCGAGGTTCACCTGAATGAGACGGTCGTCTTCTGGTGTCGGGTCGCCACGGCCATCCGTGTTGCTCGTGATCATCCAGAGGCTGCCGTCGGGTCCGGCGGTGACGTCGCGGATGCGGCCGTACTCGCCCTCGAAGTAGGCGACGTCATCCACGCCCCCGTCGGCCAGGGGGTAGATAACCCAGAGCGTCTCGCCACGCAGACCGGCCATGAAGAAGGTTCCGCGGGTGAAGGCGAGCCCGCTCGGGCTCGCATCGCGGGTTGGCCACGCCCTCAGCGGCTCGATGAAGCCTTCCAGCTCACCGCGACCCTCGATGATCGGCCAGCCGTAGTTGCCGCCCGGTTCGATGCGGTTGAGCTCGTCCCAGAGATCCTGACCAAACTCCGAGGCCCAGAGCTGGCCCTCGTTGTCCCATGCGAGACCCTGGGGGTTGCGGTGCCCCATCGAGTAGACGAGCGAGTCGAAGGGGTTGTCGTCGGGAATGCCGCCGGTGGGGGTCATTCGCAGAATCTTGCCGTTGAGGTCGTCGACGTTCTGTGCGCTTTCGAGGTTGGTCGCGTCGCCGACCGTCGCGTAGAGCAGTCCGTCGGGGCCGAAGGCGATGCGACCACCGTTGTGGTACGGAGCCGACGCGAGCCCGGTGAGCACTTCTTCGCCGGCGCCGAGCGAGTACGAACCCGCCGCGCCCTCGAGGGCAAAACGCTCAATGCGATTGTCGGATTCCGTGGTGAAGTACGCATACAGCCACTCCTCGTCGAGAACCGCGAGCCCCAACAGGCCGCCCTCCGCGTCGTGAAAGACGCCCTCGATCGCGCCAACGTCGCGCAGCTCACCGTCGGAGGTCAGCTCAACAACGACGCCGCGGTCTCGCTCGCTGATGAGCGTCGAGCCAGACTCGAGCCGCACGATTGACCACGGTGCCTGCAGGCCGCTCGCCACCACCGTTGGCGTGCTGACCGGCGTCACCGGGCCGAGCAGGCCGTCGACGCCGAGGGTCGCCGTGGGAAGCGGCGGCGATTGCACCCCGGCGCATCCGGCGAGAAAAAGAACGAGAACGGCAGCGATGGCGACTCTGGGCATGGTGAAGATGATGCCCTAAGGGCTGAGCTCAGGGCCGTATTTGAAGAAAACTTTTCGCCGGCGGCGGGGATTGCACGGCGGTGGCATCCGTCGACACGGGGGCTCCGGCGATCCAGGCGGTGAGCTCGCGGCCCGAGACGACGACCGACGGATGCGGCCCACCGGCCAGCAGGCGCGGCATCCACTCGGTCGGCAGCTTCGCCTTCGACGCAACCATCACGACGTTGCCGAATCGGCGGCCCTTGAGAATCTGGGTCTCAGCGAGCGCGGCGACGTTGCCGAAGACCGTCTGCAGGGTCGAGGCCTGGCTGCGCGCGAAGGCGAGGCCTGGGCCGTCGGCGACGTTGACGAGAACGATGCCGTCGGGGGCGAGAAACTCTGCCACCTCGGTGTAGAACTCGACGCTGGTCACGTGCGCGGGCGTGCGAGCGCCGGCGAAGACGTCGACGACAACGAGGTCTGCCGCACCCTTCAGGCCGTCGGGCAGCTTCTTCAGCGTCTCGCGGGCGTCGCCGTGGCGGAGGCGAATCTGCGCGTCTTTCGGCAGCGGAAGGTGTTCGCGCACCAGGTCGACGAGATCCATCTCGAGCTCGATGACCTGCTGCCGCGAACCGGGGCGCGTCGCGTGCACGTAGCGGGGGATGGTGAAGGCGCCCGCGCCGAGGTGGATGGCCGTGATTGGCTCGCCCGGCATCCGCAGCTGGTCGATGACGTGCCCCATTCGCTGCACGTACTCGAAGAAGAGCTGGCTCGGATCATCGATGCTGACGTGGGACTGCGGGGTGCCATCGACCACGAGGGTGTAGGACCCGGGAACCCAGCGGTCGGGCTCGATGACCGCGCGGTAGCCGCTGAGCCGCAGCAGCTTCCATGGGTTCTCGTCAGGCATTAGACGATTGTGCCACCACGACTACTCGGTGGGCGGTGTGCCCGGAACCTCGGCGAGGTAGGTGCCGAGATAGCCGGTCGAGACCCGCTTGGCCTCTGCGATGAAGAAGTCGTACTCGTTCGAGTTGAAAGCACGGGTCACCAGCGCCTCGATGATCTCGATCATCACCTGCACGTGCTCGTGGAACAGCGGACGATCCCACGTCTCAAACCGCGGCTTGAAGTACCCGATGACCGCGGCGGCAATCACGCCGGTGTCGCGCTGCGTTCCCGCGGGTGTCGCGGCGGCGCTGCCCTGCAGGCGAACGATGCGAAAGCCGGGCTCGTTCGCAAACATGTCGGCATAGATGTCGACGGCGCCGGCCATGGCCTCCTCCCACGTGAGCTTCGGGTCGGCAAGCATCTCGCCGATGCGCACGAGAAAGCGGTCGAGCACGCGCGCGGCGAGGGCGCTGATGATGGCATCGAGGTCAGAGAAGTAGCGGTAGACCGCTGGGCCAGACATACCGGCGTTGCGGGCAATGAGCGCGGGCGAGATCCCGGTGTAGCCAACCTCGTCAATGAGGGTTGCGGCGGTGTCGAGGATCAGCTCGATGCGCTGTGTGCTGCGGTCCTGCGAGGGCTGGCGGCGCAGGCTCTGATGCGTAATATCGCTCACGATTTTCTTTCCGCTCGATGCTTATAGCTCAATACCTGAAAGTGGTCAAGGAATAACTAGACACGCCGATGAATTGTGTCCTATAGTTGTTCTTTGCGCTCCCAGCCAATCATGCAGTCATATTGTGGACAGCTGGCGCGCCCCGAGTATAGCGGCGGGGCGGATCTCTTTCTGGGGCGAATTCACTACCAACACCATGACCCGACGGGGTCCACGGAGGTTATTTCCCTTGGCTGCTGCGCGCACTGCGTCCAACAAGAAGTCCACTAAGAACGGCCGGGCAGCGTCCCGTCTTTCGTTCGCCAAGATCACCGACACCTTGACGGTTCCCGATCTGCTTGCATTGCAGACCGAGAGCTTCGACTGGCTTGTCGGCAACGACATTTGGAAGGCTCGCGTCGAGGAGGGTGAGGCCCAGGGCCGCACCGACCTTCCGACCCGCAGCGGTCTCGATGAGATCTTCGAAGAGATCTCTCCGATCGAAGACCTCGGCGAGACGATGCAGCTGTCGTTCACGGGTCCTGAGCTCGAAGAGCCCAAGTACACGATCGACGAGTGCAAGGAGCGCGGCAAGACCTTCGCCGCCCCCCTCTACGTCAACGCTGAGTTCATGAACCACCTCACCGGTGAGATCAAGACCCAGACGGTCTTCATGGGCGACTTCCCGCTGATGACCGAAAAGGGAACCTTCATCATCAACGGCACCGAGCGTGTCGTTGTCTCCCAGCTCGTGCGTTCGCCGGGCGTCTACTTCGACCGCACCCCAGAGAAGCTGTCTGACAAGGACATCTACTCCGCTCGCATCATCCCGAGCCGTGGTGCATGGCTCGAGTTCGAGATCGACAAGCGCGACCAGGTCGGCGTTCGCATCGACCGCAAGCGCAAGCAGTCGGTCACCGTCTTCCTCAAGGCACTCGGCCTCACCTCCGAGCAGATCCTCGAGGAGTTCAAGGGCTTCCCGTCTATCGAGGTCACCCTCGAGAAGGACAACATCCTCACCAAGGAAGAGGCCCTCAAAGACATCTACCGCAAGCTCCGCCCGGGCGAGCAGGTTGCGGCCGAGGCAGCGCGTGCGCTTCTCGACAACTTCTACTTCAACTCGAAGCGCTACGACCTGGCGAAGGTTGGTCGCTACAAGATCAACCGCAAGCTCGGCATCGACGCGCCGCTGACCGACTCGGTGCTGTCTATCGAAGACATCCTCGCGACGATCAAGTACCTCGTCTCGCTGCACGACACCTCGGCACCGTACGTCTCCACCGGTGAGAACGGCATCGCCACCATCAAGGGTGTTCGCGACGGCAAGAAGGTCGACATTCGCCTCGACGTTGACGACATCGACCACTTCGGCAACCGTCGCATCCGCGCGGTCGGCGAGCTGATCCAGAACCAGGTTCGCACCGGTCTCAGCCGCATGGAGCGCGTCGTTCGCGAGCGCATGACCACGCAGGACATCGAGGCCATCACGCCGCAGACCCTGATCAACGTGCGCCCCGTCGTCGCCGCGATCAAGGAGTTCTTCGGAACCTCGCAGCTCTCGCAGTTCATGGACCAGAACAACCCGCTCGCGGGTCTGACCCACAAGCGCCGCCTGTCGGCTCTTGGCCCGGGCGGTCTGTCGCGTGAGCGCGCTGGTGTCGAGGTGCGTGACGTTCACCCGTCGCACTACGGCCGCATGTGCCCCATCGAGACCCCGGAAGGCCCGAACATCGGCCTCATCGGATCGCTCGCATCGTTCGCCCGCATCAACGCCTTCGGCTTCATCGAGACGCCGTACCGTCGCGTTGTCAACGGCAAGGTCACCACGACGATCGACTACCTGACCGCCAGCGAAGAGGACGACTTCATCGTCGCCCAGGCCAACGCGCCGCTCACCGCTGACGCTCACTTCGCCGACCCGCGCGTGCTCGCACGTAAGAAGGGTGGCGAGGTCGACCTCATCCCGACCGAGCAGATCGGCTACATGGATGTCTCGCCGCGCCAGATGGTGTCGGTCGCAACGTCCCTGATTCCGTTCCTCGAGCACGACGACGCGAACCGCGCCCTCATGGGTGCGAACATGCAGCGCCAGGCAGTTCCGCTGCTGCGCAGCGAGAGCCCGCTCGTCGGAACCGGCATGGAGGGCTTCGCGGCCATCGACGCCGGCGACGTGCTCACCGCCGACAAGGCTGGTGTGGTCGCCGAGGTCTCTGCTGACGTCGTCACCATCCAGCTCGACGAGGGTGGAACGCAGGACTACTACCTGCGCAAGTTCGACCGCTCCAACCAGGGCACGTCGTACAACCACCGCGTCATCGTTAGCG
>Ga0247814_10000439_pt1 | contig 33462 bp, 44 predicted proteins | sample UWRJL179409R1_FD_179947 | JGI IMG/M metagenome (GOLD analysis project Ga0247814, IMG submission 179947) | Plant litter microbial communities from Arlington Agricultural Research Station in Wisconsin, United States - UWRJ-L179-409R-1 | ecosystem: Environmental > Terrestrial > Plant litter >... | reverse complement strand
GCGCGTGCCGAGGTCAGCCTCAAGCGCGGCACGCACCTCGTCGGCCGTGTAGACGCCGGCCGGGTCGTAGATCTTCACGCGACGACCTCGTTGTAAGACACGCGCACGAGGTTCAGTGCGACGCTTTCCCCGGTGCGGTCGTCGGTTACTCCGAGCGGATCGGTGAACGCCATGAACATGCAACGCCCGCGGCCGTCGCGATAGAGAATTGCCCGACGGTTGATGAGGAATGTCTCGAGGGTCGGCGTGATGGCGTCGAGCTCGTTGAACGGGATAGGTACCGTCATCGTGAGGTTGCGAGTTTCAATCTCGCCGAACTCAACGATCGGGTCGATGCGGCCCATGACGGAGGTCGAGACCGCGCCGACGTTGAGCTTGCCGCTTCGCCCGTTCGCGTAGAGGTAGTTCTGCTCGGTGCCGCTCGGGTCGGTCGGGTCGTGGATCCATACGCCGATGAGAGTCGGGGCGGTGACAAAGATCGAATCGCTTGGCTGCTCTCCCGTTGACGCGGCGGCGACAGCGCGGTACTCGTACTGGCGACCGCTCGCTACGACGCGGTCGAAGTATCCGGTGCCGGGATCCAAAGCGGCGACGCGTAGCCATTCCCCGCCACCCGCGGGGCGACGCTCGATGTAGTTGGTCGTCGCGTCGGGCTTGGATCCGGTAGGCGTCGGGTTCGTCACCGTGAGGTCGACACCGTTGCCGCTCGCTACGCCGACAATGGTAGGCGCGTCGGGCGCCAAGAAGGTCGACGTGATGCGACGGGCGGGCGAAGTCACGACGGGCGTGCCCGGCGCCGAGGAGGTGATTGACACGATGAGGTCAACCTGGATACCTGACGGGAAAGTCACGGTGTAGGTGTTGCTCGCGGTCGATTGCATCGTCGTGTCGAGAAGGACCGCACCGTTGTCGACGCGGATCATCCGCACCCGACGTGCAGTCTGAGTGAAGCCACCGCCCGACGTGTATGACCACTCGACGAGATAGGTGCTTTCGTCGAGAAGGTTGGTATCGGCGACCGGGTCGATGATCGTGAGTGTTCCGACGTCGGCCGTAACGAACGAGTCGTACGCGCTCCACGCGCCGAGCTCACCGAGCGTGTCGCGGGTACGTACGCGCCAACGGTAGTTGACCGGGTTAGCGAGCGTGCCGCCCGTGACGGTGTGGCTAGGCGTCGGAGAGACTACGCCCGCGACATTGACGACGTTGACGTTGTCGCTCACGCGTTGCACCTGTAGGTCGTAGCCGGTCTGTAGGTCGAAAGTATTCGAGTCGGCGAAAATCCAATTGAACGTGAAGGCTGCGGAGGCATCGAATCCGATGACGTCAACGAGCGTCGGGGCAGTCGGAGCGACGTTGCCAGTCCGGTCGTCAAGCGCCTCGAGCGATCGAGTGCCACCCGTCGTTACGCGGGCAATCTCGATGAGCGCCCGACGCTCGTCGATCGAACGCCCGTGGGGGGCGCGCACATTGCGAAGGGCTGAGCTCGCGGCATAGGTCGCGGCGACAGCGTCGACAACGATTGCCATAGTCGAGAGAGCCACGTCGACCCGCTGCAAGGTGGGAGTTGCGGCAGCCGTGACGTAGAGCAGCTTCACGGTATTCGTGCGCTTGTCTAGCCACGCATCCCACTTGCGCCCGAAGTTGCCGCCCGCGGCGAGAGAAGGCGCGAAGGTCAGTCGAGCGATGCCTCCACCGGCTTCGGTCCATTGGTCGACGTACAGGGTGCCGTCACTGATAACGCTAATCAGGCTCAGCGTGTTCGTGGCCGTCGCGAGAAGGACGTACTTAGTTTGGCGAGCGGTCGTCGCCAGGCTGAGCGCCGTCGCCGAGAAGGTCGAGAAGATCGCACCGTTGATAATCTGCATCGACGCGAAGCCACCCGCGAAGATGTTCAGTATCGTCGGGTCGCCTTGACGCTGCACGACGTCGACCGGAGTGTACGAGGCATTTGCGACCGCGGGAGGCAAGCCACCTGTCGGCGGGGTGTCGGTGCCACGACGGATCGTGTAGACGGTCAGCGACGGGAGAATGTCGGTTGCGAGGATCAACATATCGGCAGGGCCGTATTTGGTGTTCTTCGAGTAGCGCCGGCCGATCAGGAAAAGCGAGTCGCGCGGGGTGCCACCGGCAACGCCAGGGATCCACGTGAGGTTCACTGAGCGGAAGAACGAAACGTCGACGACGCCTGTTGTGACGGTCGCCCAGCCATAGGCGCTCGTCTTGGTGAACTTGGTGACGCGAACGTACTGACCGGCGCTCGAGACAAAGCTCGTCGTGGAACCGGGCACCGAGGGCGTCGGGGCGACGAACGAGTCGAAGCCCGCGACGTAGATGTCACCGTTATCGGCGATCGTAATGTCGAGGTCGTTACTCGCGTGGGTGATCGAGAAGCCGGTGAGAGTGGCAATGGCGGTCCACGTTGTCGCATCGCCAAGCTTCGAGTAGCCGAGGGTGAGTGTCGGACTGACCGCGCCGTCGGAGCGCACCGAGACCTCGACGCTCTCGTTGTTCAGCACATAGATAGAGGACGCTTGCACGATGCCGGTCAGGCTGTCGCGAGACCCGGCATAAACGAACGAGTGAGTTGGCGGAGTTCCCGCTGTGTTCTCATTGATCGTGTAGTAGTAAGTGACACCTTCGACGAGCGGCGCCCCGTTGTAATCCATAGCGCAAATGTCGACGCCGTTGTCCATGCCCTGATAGACCTCGCTCGTCGCGAGGGTCGAGCTCGTCGACAGTCGCACCGACACACTGTTGTGCGCGCCGATGCCCGAGAAGAACCAATAAAGTCGACCGTCGGCCTGTTCGAACGCCCAGCTTGCGGGTTCAGCCATGATCTAACTCCCGGTCGGGTTGGTGCGAATCGTTTGATTGAGTGTATCGATGAGGTCGATGAGGTCTTGTAGCGACTTGATTTTCGACAGGTCGATCGTAAACGCACCCGCGGCAAAGTGGTTGGTGGTCCCGCCGCCTTGCGCGAGAATGTCTTGCGTTGCGGAGTACGGCCGCACCGTCGAACCGGCCGCACCCGTGATGAGTTCCGGCCCCTTCTCGCCAGCGATGAATGTGTCGGGTGCGTTGTTGCTACCTCGAGCGAGCATCGGTATCGACGGGATGCTTAGGCCGATCGTCATGCCGCCGAGGGCGTCGGGCAGCGTGACTTTGAACTTGTTGAGTGCAGCGATTCCCTTATTGACCAGGCTGATTACGTTGTTGATTCCGCCCTTGACGAAGTTCACAATGTTGCCGAAGGTGCTACCGATGAATGTTGCGGCACCGCCGATCGACGTACCGATCTTCTCGCCGACCTTGCCGACGGTCGTCGTAATCTTCCCGAAGAAGCCGAGCACGTTACCCACGACGTCGGCGACTACCTGTTGAAACTTCTTGAAGTTGATGATGACGGGCGCAATGAAGTTATTCCAGATCGCGAGCATGAGCCCTTCGATCCACTTCACGAACTTCCCGAACGGGCCACCCAGTGCGTTGACGCGGTCGGCCAGGTCCGATAGCGACGTGTCGCCAGCGAAGTAATCGGCGAGGTCGGTCGCTGCCGTGACAGCCCCGGCGAATACCTCAACGAGCCACACGAGCGCGGGGATCGTGACGTTTGTGAGCAGCGCCGCGAACGGCGGAATGATGGAAAGCAAGAGGTCGGTGAGCGGCGGCAGCAGCGGCAGCACCGCGACAATGAGGTCAGAGAACGCGGGCATGAGCTTGATAAGCGCGTCGCCGAGAGACTCAGCGAGCAACGGAATGAGGGGAACGAGCGCCTCGAGAACGTTCGTCAGTGCGGGCACGACGTCCTCACTGAGCACGGTGCCAAGCGTCGACCCGAACGACGTCGCAACGTCTTTGATGATCGGAAGGATTTGCTTGAAAGAGTCCGCGAGTTGCGGGAGTAGAGGCTTGATCGTTTCGATGATGAGCATGAGCGGCGAGAACTGCTGAATAGTCTCGACCAACGAACCGATGTCGATGTCGCCAAAGAAGCTGCTGATATTGTCCGTGACGGACTTGACGCGATCACCCGCCGTTTCGGCGCGGTCAGCCAACCACCCGAGCACCGGAAGAACGACAGGCATAAACGCCTCGGTGACGACCTGTGTAACGTCCTCATAGCCGCGGCGGATGCGTGCGAGCATGCCGGGCAGCGTCTTACCGGCGCTCTCAGCGGCACCACCATAGGTTGCGTCCAACTGGTCGAGGATGATCTTTTGCGCGCCAGCCTTGTCGCCGGTCTCGACGAGCGCGTCGATCATCTTTTTCTGATCTTCGCTGAACGTGACGCCGGAACGGGCGAGCTTGGCGACTGCCTTCTCGGGTGACTCGAGCGCGATGCCGAGCTTGGTCGCCTGGCTCGAGGCGTCGCCGCCGAGGCGCGCCGCCATGTTCGCGGCGGCGAGGGTGGCCCGGTCAAAGATCTTGTCGGGACCGTTGTTGTTGATCGACTGGAAGCGGAGCAACAACGACTGTGCCGCGGCGATCGAGTCGTCAGTCTGCCCGCTCATCGCTTGTATCGCGGAGGCTCTCTCATTGAGATAACTAACGCTCACGCCGGCCGCGTTGCCTGTCGACGTGATGGCCGCGGCAAGCTGGGCGTTCAGCGCGGAGGCGTCCTTTGCCTCGCCGAGTCCCGTAGTGAAGATCGACTTGACGGCGGCGACGCCTTTCGTCACAAGCTGGGCTGCAATGATGCCTCCCGCCACGGTGCCGATGCGGGAGAATACGCCGCGTTGGGACTTTACTCCCTTCTCGGCGTCGGGGCCGACGCTTGACGTGTCGGTCTTGACGGCAACAGTCGCCTCGGCCAGTAGCACGGTCATGCGTCGACCCCTTCGGTTTTGCGTTCGATCCACCCGGCGCCCTCGAGGGCGTTGAGTGCGGTGTCCTGCCGCGCGGGTGCGGGCTCTTTCTTGTCGATCGCCTCGTACTCGATGCGTGCGCGGACCATACCGCGGTAGGCGCCGAGGCGAGGGACAAGTTGGAAGTAGCGCACCGAGCTAATCTCCTCGAGGGAGTCGACGCGGTGGAACGCAGAAAGGTCGCTAAGCACATCGAGCTCGTTGTATTCGAGTGTCGATAGCACTTGGCTCATCCTTTCTGCGAACGCTATTTTGGGGGTTCGAGCCCGCCGAGCGCGCGGGTTACGACGGTCTGCATGAGTGTTGCCAGGTCGTCGATGTCGAAGTCGGTCTCGTTGCTGAGCTCCTCGTACGCGGCACCCCCAATGGCGAGCTCAAAGAGCCAGCCCATCGCTGCCTCGACGCCCATCGTGCGGGTGCTCTTGAGGTATTTGAGGGCCATGCCAGCGTTCGGTTTCTTCGGCATCGTGTACTCGACACGCTCGACCTTGGGAACCTGGCGAATCTCGCGGTCCTCGTCGCGTGCTGCGTCGGCCGAGTCGGTCGGGTCATCCTCGTAGACGACGTTGCCGTCATCGTCGAGCACCTCGTGATCGATGAAGAAGATGGTGACGCGCTCGCCAGCGAGCCACGCCTCCTCGGGAGTGTGCTTGATTGTCGGGGTTGCGGTGCTCATGGTTAGAGCCTTTCTCTTATCGGGGTGAGGTGTGGCGGCGCCGAGGGGGAATCGACGCCGCCACGTATCGGGGGGTTGTGCTATGAGGTTGCGTCGGTGATGACCAGCGGCACGATGCTCGTCGACACCCAGAAGATTTCGAACGTGACCGGGATGAGGGTCATGCCGTCCTTCTTGTAGGCCATCTCGACCGAGTCGACCGACAGGCACTTACGCCCAATGATGCGACGACGGAAGCCACCCGGCGCGATGCCGTCGAGGAGGAATGCCTGGTACGGCTTGACGAACTGCTTGCTGTCGTTGTCGAGCGACAGCACACCGGAAGCCGGTGCGGTGTTGTTCGTGGCGAGGGCGAGGTTCGCGAGCGTAGCTTCGGCGAGGTTCGTCTTGAGTTGCACCGTGCGACCGCTTGCGGTGGCGCCTACGGCCATCGCAATCTGATCGACGGTGAGCTTGGCGAAGTCGGTCGTGTCGCTGAGCGCGATGCCGTCCTGTGTGCCGCCGAGGTCCACCCATCCCGCGCCGGGGGCGGTCGAGATAGTGGCAGGTTCGGTGACGCCAAAGACGCCCGCCCAGAGTGTCGCTGGGCCTTGGATGAGGTTGGTGCTCGTGACGGTCATTAGTTGATGCTCCCATCGTGGTCAGCGGGAATCTCGACGACGGTGCCGTCGGGGTTCGTGAAGGTGTCGGGCTTCACGGGTTCGGGCTTGGGTGCCTTCGGCTTGCGGCCGGCGCGCTTGACGGGCTTCGGCTCCTCGGCTTCTTCGGCGGACTTCCACTTGTGCGAGCTCTCGCTAATGCCCGCCTCGGTGGCGGCATCGGCGTCGAGCTCGTGGGAGTAGAGAAGTCCCTGGCGATCAAGGTCGAGGAGCTCAGCGGGGCCGACCTCGTGTACCTCGCCCGTGGTGAACTTGGTGCGTACCTGTGTCACGAGGTCGCCCCCTTTCGGTTCGGTGTTGAGTCGGGGCGGTCGCCCCTCTTGATGCGCATTAGGCTACCGCCCAATCGAGCTCAAGCGTGGCAGTGAACCGTGCGTACCCACTCGGGTCGTTTTCTACGCGGTACGGATCACCAAGCAAATAGCCCGACTGCACGACCGCTGAGCGGTACGGAGTCGGCAGAACGACGGTGCGGCCATGAGTCCAACCGCCGACGACGACGCCGGGCGCAGTCTCGGTAGCCGACTGCACGAGCGTCGCGGCGCGGCCGGCAAGGTTCCACGGCGGCACGTTGCCCTTAGCGTTACACGCCCACGCGTCGACCTGGAATACCGAGTGACGCTGTCGGGTGTAGAGGTCGCTCGGCACGCCGGGCATCGTGCGCACTTGCACGAAACCATAGTCGCGCCAGGTGTCGGTGCTCTCAGGTAGCGCGATGCCGCAACCCGGCGCGGTGATCGGGTTGGCGGCAATCAGTAGCGCCTTGAGCCACGCCGCGCCAACGGTCTCGGCGTTCGGCGTAACCGAGTTCGGCACGTTGAAAACGGGCGCGGCGCTCACCGGATGCTCGCAATGGTTTGCATGAGCGCTGGCTTGAGGAACGGCTGCGGCGCCTGTCGCGAGTTGCCGAGCTCGACGTCGGTGACATAGTCGGCAGGATCGGCGGCACCAGGCTCAACGCCGCGGGCGCTCGGGTCAACGCCGACACTTACGACGATGACGTGCTCAGCGCGCTCGACCTCTTTCGTGAGGGAGTCGTGCAGCGCCCACGTCCGCTTAGGCACAAGGCGCTGTGTACGTACGAGCATCTCGTCGCCAAGCTTTGACATAAACGTTTCGGCCTGGTCGTCGATGTCGGAAAGCCCCGACTGGAAGATGCGTACGGTGACGTCGGCGGCCATTAGAGAATCCTCGTATCGAGGACGAAGTCGGCGTTACTGGCGAGACCGTGCACGTCGACAGTGAGCTCGTCGATGACGTAGATCTTGCCGCTGCGTAGATCCTTGATCCGGTAGCCTTCGGCGAACAGGGGCGCGAGGTGCGCGTCGAAGCGCGCGACGCACCAACGGACGGTGCGTGACGCGCCAGTTGTCGCGTCGAACAGTTTGCGGGACTTCTCGATGAGCGACGCGCGAACGTCCTCGAGTCCCTCCACTGGCGTATCGTTGTCGTCGATCGCGTCACCGAGACCGTTGTCGATCGTCGCGCCGTAGACGGCAGCGCGGCACGTAGCCATGAATGTCATAGCGGCGTCCACCCGCCCTCGGTGTCGTAGCTCAAGAAGTTGGCGAAGATCGGGCGGGCCTCGAGCGGAGAGCGCGGCGCAAGCGTGCGCGTGCCCTTCCACGAGAGGCGCTTGATAGCGGCGATGGTGAGCGGGCCGTATTTCAGCCAGTCGGTGTTAGGGGCGGAGATGTTCACGCCGTCCTGATTGACGCTCTCGAGCGCCGAGCGTTCGATGTGGTCCGGCTGAGTTGTCAGCCACGCCGCCTGGTAGCACACCGCAAGGCGTAGCCAGTAGTAATCACGGCGGGAAAGGTAGGGGCGCTCGACGTCCTGAATCGCCCCGGTACCGAGCTCGATGGTGAACACAGCAGCGTCGATGTCCTCTTGCGTCACGACCTTCTTGGTGACGGCGAGAACATCGGCGACGGTGGCCCACTTCACGGCGGTCATGATTACCTTTCAAGATGAGGAGGGGCGCCGCGCCCCGATAGTCGCGGCGCCCCGGCTTAGTGCCTAGTCGAAGTCGACGGATCCCTCAACGGCCGGCGCGTGCTCGACCTCGGGAACATCGGTTGACTCGGCGGCGACGGCCTTGACTCGGTACTCGAGGTCAAGGCTTTCGCCGTCAGCGTTCGTCGTCGCGCCCACGAATGACACCTCGCCGACCGGGCGCAAGCCCTGGGCGATCATGTACTGGCGGGTCGCGGTGATATTCGCCGTGTGGTCGTAGCCGGTGAGCGACTTGTCGATGAAGCCGTTGCGAACGATCGGCCCGCCGAGGGTGAACACCTTGACGTGTACAAGGTCGGCTTCTTCGGGCTGCTCGTCGGTCGGGTCGTCTTCGATCGCAAAGTCGCCGTCAGCGTCGGCCGAGTGGTCGACGTCGGGGTCGACCTTCTCGACGACGTCGCCGTCGTTCTTCGGTTCGGGCTCGACGTCGGGGTTGACGGGTTCGACCTCGACAACGTCGGCGGCGTTCTTTGAGGCAGACTTGCTGCCCTTGATACGGTTTGCCATGCTCGTGCCTTTCTGCTCGATGCGGCAAGTGGCGGGCGCCGGTCAGGACGCCCGCCACTCAGCGGCTAGGAGATTTCGAGGACCGAGGCCGCGAACTCGTTGGCGAGAGCGAACGCACGACGCGAACGCATCTTGATGAGCGCCTCATCGGTAAGCATCGACGCGCCCGTGTTGCCGTCCGAAGCCATCGACTCGGGACCGGAACGAACACCGAGGAACAGGTAGTCGGTGTTCGCGAAGATGACGAGCGGGTTGCCCGTCGGCTTCGAGGTCGAAACAGCCGAGGTACGTGCACCGTTGGTGAACTTGATCGGGTACCCGAACAGGGTTTCGGGGTCGCCCTTGCGCGGGTTCTCAACGAACAGCGGGAGGCCGTTGTTGTCCTTGAGTCCGCGAAGGTTCGACTTGAGCGTCGGGTGAGCGTAGATCACCGTGTTCGCTTCGTCGAAGTAGTCGCCACCCTCGTAGATCGCGAGCGTTGCGTTGAGGTTGTCGTACGACGCCTGGCCCGCCTTGGCGGTTGCGCTTGCGGCGCTGCCGTCAGTGGTGAGCGCGAGCGTTGCACCGTTGAGCGTGGCGCTCGCGGTGATCGTCGTGGACGACGGGACGGTACGCACGTAGTACGTGGTGCCGGCCGTGATGCCCGTGGTCGACGTGACAGTGCCGACCTTGAACTTGTCACCGACAACGAGGTTGTGAGGCGTCGCGAAGGTGATGATGTCGCCCGCGTCGGTGAACGTCACGGTACCGAACTGGGTGCCCGCCTGTGTGATGTTCTGGTTGGCGGTGTATCCGGTTGCGGCGTCTGTCTGGCTCAGTGCGCGGTAGACCGACGTGAAGGCAACGGTTGTGCCGTTCGCCGCGGCGGTCGTGCCGAGTGCCGAGTTGTCGAGCATGCGAGCGTAGCTCGTGCCCCAGTCGGTCTTCTTCGCTGCGATGAGGTCGGCGACCGAGTCGTCGATGTCCTCTTCGGCGATGCGGAGAGCCTTACCGAACTTGTAGACGGTGAGGAGAACGGAGTCGTTGAGCGAGGTGTCCTCGCCGTACGCGCCGCCCTTGGGGATGAGCTCGACGTCCATGCCAGCGGTACGAGGTACCCACTTGCTGTCGGACTTCATCGGGATCTTGCGGGCGGTTGCCTCGATTGCCGAGGTTGCCGCGATGCGCGCGATGACGGAGGAGTCGTACTCCTCGGGAATCCACGCCTCGAGTGTGTTACGGGCCATGAGAAAAGGCCACCCTTTCGGTTCGTTAGTTGATGGGTAAGTCGAACCGACCTAAACGATTCAACTTGCTCATCACGAGCGCGGAGGGGTGACCTCTTGCGTGCGAATATAGCACGCCGATTTTCTCTTGTGTTACGACTTGCCGAGAAGCATGTTCGCCTGGCGCTGCGTGGCGGTCAGCTTCTTGCCCTTGCCGGAACCGTCGCGGTCGCCGTCACCTGCCACTGAGCGGCGCTTGGTGATGACCTTGCCGAAGAACTCGGGCACGTCTTTCTTGAGCGATGCGACGGCGTCGTCGAGTCCATCGAGCTCGCCGTCGTCGTCGATGTCGACGTCGTCGAGGTCGAGCATGCGGGCGGCGCGGTCGAGCTTCGCCTTCGGTACGCCCGCCTCGAGCAGTGCTGCACGGGCGCCGAGGCGCTTGGCTACGGCGAGCCCTTCGCCCTTGCCCTTGAGTGCAGCCTCGCGAGTGATCGCTTCGACGTCAGGCTTCTCGTCGTCGCCCTTGTCATCCTTCTTGTCGGCGGGCTTCTTCCCGGCGATCTGAGCCTCGAGCTCGCGGATCTTGCGGCGACGCTTGGCGCTTGAACCGTTCGCGGTCTTGATCGCGGCGCGAACCTCTTTCAACTCCGCCTTGAGTTCATCCTCACTCTTCCCCTCATCGGGGTCGTCCTCGGCGTCGTCGTCATCGTCTGACCCGTCGCCGTCATCGTCGTCGTCGTCCGACTCGTCGTCGTCCTCGTCGTCATCCTTCTTGCCGAACATCTGCGGTTCGTGCTGCGAACGCCAGGCGGGGGCGTGCGCGTACCCGGCGAACGGGTCGATCGGAATGAACGCGTCAAGGGGTGAGCTCTGCATGGTGGTGCCTTTCGGTTATCGGGGTGAGGGTGTTACAGCTTGAGCGCTCGGCGATACTGTACGAGCTCGCTGGCGCTGAGCGGCTTGATGCCGACGCGCGAGTCGAGGACAAAGTGATTGCGCTCGCCAGCGCGGGCCGGGTAAAGCGGGCGATCGACGTTCAACCCGTAGTGGCTAGCAACGTGCTCGGCGTAATCGTAGATAGCGGAAGTATTCGCCCCTATCCGCTTTCTCCAGGTTGCATCGATGTCGTTGAATCGAGAATTAACCTCAACGATAGAGAGGTCGCACGCAAGACCGTACCGATGGGGGGAGTCATCACTCAGCCCCGCTGCCGCGGCAGCCGTGATTCTGTACTTCGCGGGGTGTGTTCGCATATCACGAATCGTGGCAATGGTGCGAGCGCCAGAGTTGCTGTCCACTGGGCGGAGTCGAATACCGCGAGCGGCAAGACGGATAGTCAGGCGCTTGAGTTCACGGGCGAGGTCGGGGTCGAGCTCTACGGTCTGAAAGGTAACGAGAGTCATACGCGGGAGAATATCACGAGGGTCGGCCACGAGTCGCGAACTCGCCCTTTTTCACTGACTTCTTCGCGTAGTCGATAACGCTCTTGGGCGCGTCGACGCCGCCCTCGATGAGCTTCTTGGCAGCACGAATCCGCGTCGCCATGCCTTCGCTCTCAAGGCTGAAACCGCGCAACACCGAGCGGTCAGCTTCACGACGCAGCGCCTCGGCGTACGACGGATCACCGAGAGGCTCGACCGTGCAGCGGCAGTTAGGGTGCAACGGTGGCGCTTCTAGATCCTCGTCGTTATAGCTCTTGTCGTAGCTGAGTCCACCGGGGAACAGGTCGCCGGGATCGGCAGCGAGACCCGAGTAGGCGAGGCACTCGACGCACGCATCGGTCTCGGCTACCCATACGGTCGGCAAGTCGGCAGCGTCGGCGACAAGCGTTGTCGCGTCGTTGCCGCTCATGTTGATCGATGACGTTACCGATGCGCGCGTTGAGTTCGCGGCGGCGAATAGTGGTGTGCATACCGCGTCAAGTTCAGCGCCGGCCGCGAGAAGTTTACGTGCCAGGTCGAGAGCTTCGGCGTTGCGTGCGTCGAGTCCGTCGAGGGTGCCGACGGCACGGGCGCTCGGCCCGGCTTTCGCCGCCTTCGAGTTCGCGGCCTTGAGGATCTTGTCGCCGACGCGCTGCCCTTTGATGATGCTCAGTGCCGAGGCGCGCCCGATGTTGAACGCGTCGGCGACGGCGAGCTTGGCACCCGCTTCAATCTTCGGGGCGATGAGCGCGAGGACTTGCTTACGCGTGTCGACGTCCTCGTTGGCGAGGTCGCGGCGAATTTCGTCGATCGAGTTGAGCCACCCGTCGCCAGCGGATGCGAGCACCTTTGCCTCAAGAGCGAGGAGCTCGCGTTGTGTGGCTGTCGCGGTGCCAGCCATCGGGCTACTCGGCTACGGGCGGTTCGACGACAGGCGCCGGGACGGGCGCGGGTGTCGGTGCGGGTTCACGAGTGATGCCCGACATATACGCACCGAACAGGTCGGCGAGGTTGACCGGCGCGCCGAGAGCGCTCGCTGTCGTGAGCTTCGCAACGGCTTCGGCGAACGGTGGCCAGAGGTCGGGTGGAAGCAACGCGCTCTCGTCAGGCCACCATTCACTGACGTCGGCCTCGGGATAGCCAGCCTCGACGAGTGCACGCGCGATCGGCACGCCCGCCTTGACCTTGGCCGTCACGAGGGCGAGACCCTCGGAGTCGGTCTCGGTCTGCACGGGTTCGTACGCGACGACGACCTTGGCGGCCGGGATCCCCTGCACGGCGAGGACCGTTTCGCCCCACGTGCGCCACGAGCGGGACAGTGAGCGAATGACCTTCTTCGCGTGGTTGTTGATGCGCGTGTTCGCGAGGCGCCGGGCGACACCGCTCGGCGGGTTGGCGCTCTCGTCGAACTCGGCGATCGGTGTGCCGGTGAGGGTCGCCATTGCGCGCACCTCCCAGTCGAGGCCGGCGATAAAGCCGTCGTTCGATGCGGCGGCGAAGGTGCCGACACTTGTCACGCCGAACAGTTTCGTAATCGCGCCAGGCTCGTCGGCGAGGGAACGTGAGCGGTCGCCGGTCACGTTGCTCTGTCCGTCGGCACCCGTTCCGGTAACCGGGTGGTCGGTGTCGACGGGGAGACCGTCGTCGCCGAAGTCCTCGCCCAAGTCGTCATCCTCAACGGATGCCTTCGGGTCGGCGATGGCGTAGCGCGACGGCCAACCGATGCGCTCGTCGTTCGCCAGGGAGGTCGCATGCTTCTTGTTGATCGCGTCTTGTGGGCCGTACGCGTTGATGTGCACGGGGCGGCCGTACGGCTTGTCGTCGACGGCAAAGTGCACGAGCAGCTTGTGGCCGCCGAGGTGGGGAACGATGTGCGAGTTCTCGACCGCGACACCGTTCTCGTCGTACTCGTAGTCGGGCTCGAACATCTCGGGCTTCTCGGTGGCCGAGGTCAGAGCAACCGTGCAGTCGTCGTAGTACACGAGCGCCTTGTACTCGGGCGCCGCGGCGGTGCCAGCTTTCCAGCGGCGTACCCCGAAGCGAGCGGTGCGGTTGTCCTTCTTCGAGTATACCATTGCCGACGAGAGGGGCGACGCGCCGACGGTTGTGAGGTCGGTAGCCTTGCCGCTCTCGTCTTGCTCGAGCGGGTCGATAATGAGGTAGTAGTCGCCGAACATACCGGCTTTCACCTGGTAGTCGTCGGCCTCATCCTCGAGGTCGTCACGTTCGAACGCGTCGGCGATGGCCTTGGTCGCGGCCTCGTTGTCGGTCGTGATGCCGGACAGGTTGATCTTGTCGAACAACGCCGTGACCGGGATGCCCGCGAAGGCGAGCTTGTGCGACTCGGCGGTCATGGTGAGCACCTTGCGGATGAGCCGGTTCGTGCCGGTCATCTCCTTGACGTCGCCCTCTTTGTACGCCTTCGCCTTGACGTAGTCGGCGTGCCGGTCGTCGATCACCTTGCACCCCGCGGCGAGGTCGTCGAGGATTTGCGGGAGTTCGTCGGGTCGGTTCGCCATGAGCGCGAGGATACCAGACGCCAGCCGCGACGCAATTAGCGACGCGAGTTACCGACCGAGCGCGGCAGCTATATCCGCTTGCTTTTGAGCCCCGGCTCGGAGAATGTGCAGCGTGTCGGCGCTCGCGTAATTAGGGTCCATCACGCTTGCGCCGGGAGTAGCGGCAAGCTCACGATCGAAGTCGAGAACTCGATGCACCCCCTGTGGCACTTGCCGGATGAAGTCGTTGATCTGGCGGCGGTTTAGTTCTGATCCGCTGTAAACAACTTCGCCGCTGGCGTGTGCTGCCGATAGCGCCGGTACGGGTATCGTGTATGGTCCTGATCCGGTCGGGGCACCCGTTGTCGCCACTACTTGCTGCGTGCGACCAGTGCCAATCTGGAAGCCCTGGCCACTGGCCACTGAGATAGTTGACGAAACTGAAGTGGCACCCGAGGACGCTGCGGCCGCAAGTGAACCAACAGTCCCGGTGATGATGTCCCCTCGAGGCGGGAGTGTCGCGAGCACGATGCGCTTCACTCCGAGGGACTTGAGCACAGCGACGGTCGTCAGAATCGCGGTCATGGTCGAGAAGCGGGACGCGCCAACATCGTTTGTAAACCCAGCTACGACAGCGACATCGGGAACGGTCGTTGCCCAATCCACGCGAGTAAAGCTCGACAGGTTTGCAGCCCCGAAGTTGGCGGCGACCGCCGAAGGAATCGCGAGGTTGATCGCGACAAACCGCCCCTGCAATCCGGCCGCGACCGGCCAAGCTTCGTGAGCCAGGCAGCCATTTTGCAGCGTGGTCATGTCGCCATCGCCGTAACCCCAGTCGAGTGACGTTCCTACGACAGCGACGATCGGCACGTCTTCGGTGTATTCGTACTCGATCCGCACGTCGCCCCAGTTGCCCGAGCGACCAACGGTTGCAGCGGCGAGAGTGGTGGAGGCGAACTCGGCAGATCCACCGACCTTGAACGCCCATTGTTCAGATGCACCGCGCGCGTACCCAGTTCCGCCTGTTGCGGCCGTGAGGCCGTAGGACAGCATCGCGGCCTCATAGGGCTGGAATTGCTTGCTCGAATCTGTCACCCACGGAGATACGTAATCAGAGCCATCGGTCGGGACGGAGAAGCCAGAAAGAACTTTGGCAGGGGCGGAAACGAATGACCCGCTCCACCGACCCCCCGCTACATAGGTTGCCGATGCAGCGGGTGCGCCGAGATACATGTCAGTGCACACAAGCGCGGAGGTGAGGCTTGTGCCAGCGAGAATATTTCGGTTAGCAATGCGGAAGCGCCAGCGCGTCGTCTTGACGGGCAGTAGCACCTGGACCCGCTGGGCGTAGTCGATCGCGCTGCCCGATGCCACAGTCGTGTTCGGTGCGCTGAGCACTAGCGTAGAGCGCCGTGTGTTCGGCGTTCCGTCGACAAAGTCCATACCTACGGGATGCGTACCGTAGTTGGAATCAAGGGACGTTTTGAGCCCAAGCGTTCCATCGCTGCCAAGACTCTTGCCGAGGTGTTTACCGAATAGCCCGGCCGGATCCTCAAGTTCGGCGTACTGCTCGTCGCTAAAGTCGGGGCGGTCTACCGGGCCGCCGCCGACCACGGAGTAGATGAGGTTCTGTCGGAGCAGGTCGTAATACTCATCGATTCCAACCGTGACAACCGTCGCCGGTGCAATGGTGAGGGTTACGTTCACAGTGGTCGCCATGACGGCGAGGATACCAGACGGGTGGCCCTTGACGGGGTAGGCGTGTAGCGACGCCTCGTTCTTAGACTGCAACCAGCGACGACACCCGGCTTGTCTCAGGCACCAAGACCTAATGCGTTGTCGTCCTTCGCCGCGCCATTAGGTGATTAGCCAGATACCGACAGCAGCCCCCGCCAAGGGGTGCCTCAAACATAACGACTCGTCGACGTTCCGTCAACTCATGAGATATACGTCTGTCGTTCCGCGCCGGTTCTCTGTTTGCGTTTGCGTGAGAGGAAGAAGCGCACCGCCGTGCCGACCGCGTCGACCATGTCGTCGTGCGGTGCGTTCGGGAACGCGACCATTTGCCCCTCGAGAATCCCGAGACCTTTCGCGTGCACGACCTTCTTGAGCTCGTAGTGGTGCAGCACGTCGGCGGCGCGCACCTCTTTCGGCTCGGATTGGTGAATGACCTTCACGCGTATCGGCATGTCGTGGAACACCTTGAGCCACAAGTCACCGCCCTGGTTGACCTCGATGATGAGCAGCCCAACGCGGTACTCGGCGATGAGTAGTAGCACGTGGTCGCGGAGCTTGTCGGGTTGCATCTTGACCTGAGTCGCGAAGTCAACCCGGCAACGGTTGGTGCTCGGCGCCCAGCCGACGACGCCGATACCCGTGTAGTCGCTCGTCGCTTTCTGCGTGACGTTCGGGTCGATCGAGATGACGCGACGCGACACGCCGGGAAGGTCGCCGTGCAGGAACAGGTCAGGCGTCCAATAGTCGCCGTCGGCACCGAGCGGGTCGTTGGCGTAGTTCTTCGCGTAGGTGCGCGTGCCTTCGATCGACTCGAGGAACGCGAGCGACCACTTGCTAGGCCATACGCTTCGCCTGGTCCCGTCGTCGTTCTCGATGATCGCGGGGTAGTGGTGGGCGATAAAACGCTGCTCGGCGATCCATGATTCGTCGTCGCTAAGCTGCTCGCCTTTCGCGCTCTTGACGAGTTGGTGAACGATGGATCCCTCGAGCGTGACAGTACCGACGAGCACGACGCGGGCGTAGATGTTCAGCGGGAGGATCGCGTCGAGGAGGGTGCCGAGTCGCTTGCGTGCGAGGGCCGCCGAGTACTGCCCCTCGTGTGGCTCGATGTCGTCGAGGACGATGAGGTCGGGTCGCAACGCGCCGACTTTCATACCGAGGTTCGACGAGTCCATGCCGGCCGCGGCGAACACGAAGCCACTCTTGGCGTGATAGAGCGAGACCCGGTCAGCGGCGACCTGACCCCGCCCACGGGTACGAGGCTCGCAGAGTGTGGCGTAATCGGCGCGAAGGAGCACGTTGTTGTCGAGCTCAGCCTTGAACGATGCGAGGTGATTCTCAGCCTGTGTCGGCGTCGACGAGAAGGCGGCGGCGAACTTCACGTGCCCGTGCGCGGCTGCCCACATCGGCAGGATCAAGAAGTTCCACGTCGACTTACCGACGTCGCGCGGGCCGACCTCGGCGTGTCGCGACTCGTACGGTTCGGTCGGCGCTGTCATCCACCCCTTAGCGCGATTCACCCACGCCCAATGAACGTCGGAGAGGGTGACGTCGCCGTCGTGGTTGAGGCCGCTCTTGAGGTGGTGCAAGAGGTAGATCAGCGCGAAGGCGAGCGGGTCGGCCTCGGTGACGGTGCGGCGTACGAGCGAGTCGAGCTCACCCTCGGCGAAGGGACGCCCCGTCTTAGTAAGCGCGCGCTTGACTTTGCGCATGCGCTTGGCGAGCTTGAGCAGGTACGCGTCAAGCCGTGTGTCGGGGGTCACGCGGCGATCTTACAGTGGGCGGTAGAGGTCACGCTCTAGCTGCGTCAAGAGTCGGTCCTCATCATCGATGGGCCACTCGACGCGGTGCGGCTGATCGAGGTGCGGCCACACGAGGCAGCAATTCAACGTAGCTACGACCTCGCCGTTGCTTGTCACGCTCACCGTCGCGAGACAGTCACGCTCTTGCAGGATCGGCGGTATGCGGCACTCGTCAGTCACGCCAGTAGGCCAATCCGTCACCGCTTATGGGGTAGCCGTCCGTAAGCGTGTCGACCAGGATGCCAATACCGGCGACCGCCATCGTGACCGTACGAATCGTCAAGCGCGGGTGAGTAGCGATGAAAGCCGCGTTTACCTCGGCAGCCGCAACGGGCAACGACTCTGCGTTGTAAGACGTTCCCCAATCGATCAATCCGGAGTCTGTCATCTGCCGAGTGCCAATGTTGATTAGCTTGTTCACGATTCAATCTCCCCGGCCGCTTTGCGATCGGCGCGCTTGGCGTTGTCGATGAGCGCTTGTAGCTCAAGGTCCATATTGTCGACGACGGTGATTGTCGACGCGATCTTGATGGGCGCGTCGAGGCCCATGAGCTTCGACTGTGCGAGGGTGATCGCGATGAGTCCCTTGTGTGCCGAGTGCCGGGCTTGCCAGCTAGGCGACGTCGTGTCTTTCGCCAGGTCGTAGTACTGGCGCTCAAGGCGCTCGATGCGGATGAGGCGCTCAGCCTCGACGCTGTCGCCGAGCAGTGCGATGCGTGCGGCGAGGCGCTTCTCGAGGCGTAGCCATATCGTCGAGATGGATCGCTCGAAGCCGATGCCGCCGAGCTCGACGGGTAGCGCGGCGAGGGTGCGTAGTTGGTCGAGGGTGAGGCCGCGAAGTTTCTGCTCGTACAGCCAGAGGTCTATCTCGGTGTTGGTCATCTTGTCGCGCTTGCGACGGGCTTGCTTGCTCATCGCGCGATCCTCAATTTCTTGAGGTCGGCGCGCGCCTGGTCGAGCAGCGCGACATCTTCATCGCCCTGTGCTCTCATCTCTTCGATTGAGCGGCAAAAGTTCCATTCTTCCTCAACCTTCTCTATCAAATGCTCAAGTAAGTCGAGCGCTGCGTCTATCGGGTCTACGGGGTTCATTAGCTTTCCTTCACTTTCGCCGTCAGTGCCGTGATGCCGATAGGTTGCCACAATCCGCCAGGTTCGCGGATGAACGCGTTCGCGATGCGACCCTCGACGTAGTACGCCTTCGCGTCGAACACGCCGACCTTGTGCACGCGCACGAGGAGCGAGTCGACGAGCGGCCCGGTGACGTATTGGTCGTAGGCGACGGGCGGGCCGCCCGAGCTTTGGGCGTTGACGTTCCATCGGGGCAGGTCGTACCCGCGTGCGGCGGTAGCGACAACCTCGAAGCCGGCCGCTCGTGCGTGTGCCGCGAAGGCGTTGCCGGGCACCTCGTGAGCTATCTCGATCGGGTCGGGGTGAACGTAGGCCGATACGACCTCGGCGCGTGTGATGACGTCAGGGCGCCGCGCAATGTGCACGTGCGGGTAGACGCGGCGCGACGGCAGCGACCCGCGGAACCAGGGCAGCGTATGGGTGAGAGTCACCTAACGAGTATAGCACTCGGCGCACCGCCGTTGCGAGGCCCGCCACTGCTCGGCGAGGCGGTGCGCGGAGGCGTCTTGGGTTTCTATGACGAGCGTCATACTTTCCTTAGCTCTCGAAATAACGCGCCCTTATTTGACGAGCTAAGGCCAAAAGGAGCAGGGAGCAGGGGTGAGCACCCGATTCAGCAACTTCTCTATTGCATACACGCACGCGCACACATACGCACGCACGCAAGAAGTTTGTAAATGCCATGCTCCCTAGCTGCTCCCCGCACTAAGCGACCTGAAAACGGCTCCACTAATTGACGTCGACACGCCGTATCGCATCACCGCGCACCGTGCTACATTCATTCAATGTTTGAAAACCTCCCCGATCTTGAACCGCCCAAGGTGGTCACTCGTTATGACCGTGCCGCTGAGCGCATGCGCAACAATCCCGGCGTGTGGCATAAGTGGGGCTCGGTGCCGAGTCTTGCGACGACCAACGTCGAGAACGGCATACTCACTGCCTTCCGTCCGGCCGGCGCGTTCCAGGCACGCCGTCAAGACGGACTCCTCCTCATCCGTTGCATCGAGGGCACCGTGATCTGTCCCGCGTGCGAGGGCACCGGTTCGCCTCACCGCATCGACGACATCGGCTGGCCCTGCGCCACCTGTAGCGGCAACGGGCGAATCGTTGAGGTGACAGCATGAGCGGCGCACTGTTCCTCGGCGGTTCGTATGACAACGTCGTGCTCAACGTGCCGGATGGCGCGACGGCTTGGCAACTCCCTATACCAACGAGGGTCATTCCCCGCTTTCCTGGCGACTATCTCTCCGACTATTCATCGCTAGGTGTGGAGAACTACAACTTGCGCACAGCCCGATTCGGGCAGACCCGCAAGCGTGACGAGTCGGGCGCGTATGGTCAAGAGTTCAGCGTGAGCGCGTTCGTGCTCGATACCTTGCGGATGACCGACCTCGAGTTGTTCTATGCGTGCATCAACCCTGTCGCCTTGGCGCGTCGGTCGTGAGCGACAAGAAGGCCCAGCGCGAACGCCCCTTCGGTTACAGCGCTGAGGATTATCTCGACGTCGGCTTTTGGCCGATCCCTGTCAAGGGCAAGGCGTATCCCGAACCGGGCACGACCGGCATTACGGGTGAGGTCACGCGCAAGCTCGTCAAGCGCCTCATCGCCAAGCCGTCACGCCAGGCGCGCAACGTCGCCCTCCGACACGTCGACACGATGGCGCTCGACGTCGACGGTCACGACCATGATGGGAAGCACGGCGACGTCGTTCTCGCCGACAGGATCAAGCGGTGGGGCAAACTCCCCGCCACCTGGTCGAGCACCGCACGAGGTGACGACTCGGCGACCCGGCAGTACTTCTATCGGATCCCCGAAGGGCACCTCCTCGTAAGCCAGGTACCGCTCACGAAGAAGGATCACAAGCGGGGCTTGACGACGACCGACATCGAGGTCATTCATCACGGGCACCGTTACTCGGTCGTGTGGCCGAGCGTGCACCCCGACACCGACGAGCAGTACCGCTGGTACGACCCGTCCGGTAAGCGGAGCAAGCTGCCGCCCCACATCGACGAACTCCCCGACCTACCCGACGCGTGGCTCGAGGCACTCACGCCCGAGGTCTACGAGGCGCCGGGTACCAACGTTGAGCTATTCGATTACGACAAGCTCACCGCGGGCGACAACGAGCGCCTTACGCAATGGATGACCTCGGCCATCGATGGCGTCATCGCCGATCTCACCGAGCTCACCGAAAAGGCGACCGCGCGACCCGAGGACTACAAGGGTCCGGCTTGGGATGAAACGGTGTTCCGCAAGGCCGTGCGCCTCGCTGAGCTCGCTAAGGCGCCGTGGTCGCCACTGACCCTCGATGACGCTCAAGCGATCCTCCTCGAGCACGCACCGCGCGACAAGGGGTTCGACGATCGTCGGGTGCTCGAGAAGTGGGCGAGCGCCGTGCGCAAGTCCACCGATGCGATACCGCTACCGATCACGCCGGGCAACCCGAGTAAGGCTCTCGCGTACACGCTCCCTTTTGACATCGGCGTCGAGCGGGCTACACGTGTCGATCCCGACTCGTTCTTTCAGAAGCCGGAAGGGTTACTCACGCAGAAGATTGCCGACCATGTGGCGTACGACCTCGCCGTCGGTCCCGACGGGGCGATCTGGCTGTACGAGGCGGGCGTGTGGGTACGTCGCGACGACGAGATTGAGCGGCGCCTCGCGAGGCTGCTCGGCAACCGTCACCGGATGGCGTACGTGCCGAACGTCCGATCGGGCGTCATCTACGGCCGTGACCTGCCACGCATCGGCTTCGAGCCGAACGCGCGACTTATCAACGTGCGTAACGGCATGGTCGACTGGCGCACCGGGGAGCTCGAACCGCACGACCCCGAGCTACTCTCGACGGTGCAACTGCCGGTCGAGTACGTGCCCGGTGCCGAGTGCTCGACGTTCGACGCGTGGCTCGCCCAGGTCGTGCCGGCCGACTCGATTCAACTCGTATGGGAAGCGCTCGGCTATCTGCTCATGAGCGGCAACCCGCTACAGAAAGCGGTGCTGCTCGTCGGCCCCGGTGGCAACGGTAAGGGTACCCTCTTGCGTGTTCTCACTCACGTCATCGGGAAGCACAACACCGCCTCCCTCACCCTCGACGACATCACCGACGGCAAGTTCGAACTCGCGGGTACCTTCGGGAAGCTGGCGAATATCGCGGGCGACCTCGAGTCGAAGGCGCTCACCAAGACGGCGAAGTTCAAACAGTTCACGGGTGGCGACTCGATGCTCGTTCAGCATAAGTACGGGCACCCGTTCGAGTTCACCCCGTGGGCCGTGCCGATCTTCTCGGCAAATGAGATGTGGCAGTCGAGCGACAACACCGACGGGTATCTACGTCGGTGGCTACCGCTACCATTCCCGAATAAGCTGTCGCACGATCCATCGTTCAGCGAGGCAGCGCTCATGGCCGAGGCGTCGGGGATCTTCAACCGTGCACTTACCGCGTTGCGCGTGCTCATGAGCCGCGGCGACTTCGAGGTTGTCGGTCAGGCCGCCGACCTCAAGCGCCGCTTCGAGCTCGAGGCGAACACCGTCAAGCTCTGGCTCGCCAACGACGAGCACGTGAAGCACTCCGAGGCGGGCAACGACACTATCCGCACCGTGCGCACGCATCTCTACAAGGTGTACGAGACCTGGTCGTCGACGAACGGCTACCAGCCTTTGAACGCGGGGAACTTCTACAAGCGCCTCGAGCATATCGGGCACGCGCTCCTCATGAGTAAAGGCACCCGCTACATTCTCGGTATCGCCGTCGACTCGATGCCGATGGGCGCCGCGTCAATGCTGCAGTACACCCCGAGCGAGCCCGACGATGACTGAGCCTCGCTGGGTCGCGATCGTCAACCCCGAGCTCATGCTCGCACTGTGCGACATCGGCATGAACGACGAGAAGGTCGCTCACCGTTTCTGGGCGAAGGTCGACAAGCGCACGACCGACGACGATGAGTGTTGGATATGGACCGCCGCGCTATCGAGTGAAGGCTATGGGAACTTCTCGGTGCGCATCGACGGCAAAGAGCGCACGGTTCGCGCTCACCGGATGGCGTGGTTTCTCACCTATCCGCAACCGCTCGACGCTGATATGTACCTCGACCACCTGTTCCCCATTTGCGCGGGGCGGTACTGCGTCAATCCGATGCACCTCGACCCGATCCCGAAACGGCTGAACGACGAGCGGGCAACCGGCACGACGAGCGCCAGCACTCAGCGAGCGAAGCGAAGCGAGCACCTCGAGCGGCGCGACCTAGAGATGCAAGTAGCCCGAGCCACCGTTGGCGCGTGAGAGTGAAGCGTCGAGTAGGCATGCCCGGCCGGCTTCGAGCCAGACTCGGATGACCTCGGCGACGGTGACGCCCTGGCGGAGCGCTTCGGCGCGGATAGCGTCGTCAAGCTCCTCGCTCAACATGAACGCGCCGATCTGCCGGGGGTAACGAAGTTCACGCTTATCTGCCATGCCGACGACTCTACTTGACAACCTAACGACTATGCAATTAGAGTCATACTCGTTAGGTCAGTAACCGCCATTTGAAAGGTCACATCATGAACACCTCAACTCGCTCACGCCTCGCCGTCGCGATATTCGGCATCGGCCTGGTCGCAAGCCTCGCGCTCGCCGTACAGCCCGCACACGCCGACCCGACACCGTTCACCGTCGACGCGGACGGCATCACCTACCCGAGTGGTTTCGCCGACGGCGGGCACGTGAATATCAACCCGCCCGCCCCGGCGCACAACCTCGACTTTCAGTCGAAGTGCGCAACCCGCACCGACTTCGAGTGTGACGATGCCGCGAACGGCACGCACCTACACGCCGACGCCCAGTACATCGGCGCGACGTTCGTACCGTGGTCTGCCTTCGGTCTCGTGACGCCGTTCTGCGTGTCGTGGGTTCAGGTCTCGGGCGAGTCCTACCACTTCGGTGAGCACGGTGAGGCGCCCGTGTGCAGCGTCACCCCGACGAGCTCACCGACGCCGACGTCAACCCCGACGGTTGAACCGATGCCGACCGCGACGCCGTCCGAGCATCCCGGCGACGATACGCCGTTCCCGACTCCCGCACCGACCCGCACCGCGAAGGTCGTATGCCCGTGGGACAAGCATTGGACCGACGGGAAGTACGGGAAGATCTGCGTGCTCAACGAGACCGCCACGCCTATGCCGACCCCGTCGCCCAGTTCCACACTTGGCACGCCGCCCCGCGTTGACGAACCCGACGACACGCTCGCCGACACCGGACTCAACGGCCTCGAGGTGTTCACGCTCAGCGCGTTCGCCATCGGTGGCATCGTCCTCGGCGTCACGATGATCGTGCGGGGGCGTCGTCATGCGTGAGTCCGAAGCGCAGCCCGGCACCCGCGTCGTCATGCGCGGCCCGCTCGCGACCCCTGGCGTCATCGTATCGGCTTCGGTCGGCGACCCTTTTGACGTCGACGTCAAGTTTGACGACGGCATAACGATGCGACTCGACCCGCGCGTACTCGACGCTGAGCCGGTGCCGACGTGCCCGATGTGCGGCGAGCCGTTCATGCCCGACGGGTCGCACCCCTACCTCCCCGACTGGGCGGCAGCGCGTGAGGCTCGAGCCCGATTCGAGTCGGGGAAGTGAAGCCCGGCATGAGGGTCACGATCGGCAAGCGCGGGAAGGTGCGCTACACGATCGTCGCGACCGTCACGATGTTGCCCCCGTTCATCCACATCGCCGGGCTTGAGCCGGTTGCGTTCGTTGCCAAGAGTCGCCGCAAAGGCGCCAAGGTAAAGCGCGTCGCGCTCGGCAAGCTCGTACTCGTCAAACGGAAGAAGGCCAAGCGATGACTCACTACTTTGCCCGCGGTTATTACGCCGACGACGTGAAGCCCCCGAAGCGCCCCGGCCGTCTCGCTCTCGCAGTTGAACTCGGCACCAAATGGGCGCTCGATATGGAAGTTTCCGTATTCGAAGCTCGGCCCGATATTGGGCGCGTCGAATCCGGTGAGCTACCTCGCCATCATTCTTGCGTCTTGCCCGGAGGTATCGACTCATGAGACTCCCCTGGTCGAAGGTCGAGGCGGGCATGACCGTCACGCTGAAAGGTCGCGACTTCTCGGTTGCCCGCGCGAAGGTCAAGGGCAAGCGCGTCAAGGTGATGCTCGAGGCGGCCGGCGGCACGTTCAAGAGCGAGGTGCGCGCCAAGGATGAGGTCGACATCGCATCGGCCCGCCCAGCGAAGATCACGAAGCGCTCTCCACTTCGCGACGAGACTGGCGCGCAGCAGCGCTGGGCGACGACGACCGAGCATAAGTCGACGCTCAAGCCACCCGTGAAGGCGTCGGGCGGAGAGTGGGACGAACCGAAGGGTAAGGCTGAGCGCGTCATTATGGCTGAGCTCCCCGGCGCCAAGCTCGTCGGCGAGGCGACGGACGAAAAGACGGGCTGGTACGTGCCGCCCGTGGATCCTTCCACTGTCGCCGCTCACCTGTTTTTATTCCACGAGGCCGAACTCGACCACCTGTCGCCGACGGCGCTCATGGACTTTCACGACAACGCGCACCGCGCCGCTGTCGATACCGGCGAACCTCTCGCCGTGAATCACTGGCACACGAAGGAGCGACCGTGAGTGACAACACCCGAGAAACGCTGATTGCGGAAGCTCGCGCGCATGTGACTCTAGTCACCGCTGACACCTACTCGCGTGACCTGATTTTGCGGCTCACCGACGCTCTCGCCACCCCTGACCCTCAACCCGAAGCGACAGGTGACGACCGTGCTGCGATTCTCCATGCGATGCAGCAGATTCGAGATGCAGTTGATCCGGGATTTATCCACCGCGACTTGTACAACCATGTCGCTCTCACCCCTGTCCCTCGTACCACCGAGAGTAAGGAAAACTAATGCACCCCGTAATTGCTATACCTCTCGGGCTCGGGGCCGTCGCGTTCATCGCGCTCGTGCTCTCGATCGGCGACGAGTACGAGTGCACGTGCGTCACCGAGCCGCGACCCGACAACGCTGTCACGCCCGACCGTCGTGCCGAGCTCCTCGCCGAGCTTGAGATTACGACGCCGTCGCCCCTGGCGGTGCGCATCGCGAAGCTCGAGCAAGAGCGCGCCGACCTTATCCGCAACGGTCGCTTTCTCGCGAATAAGGCCAAGCTCGCGCAAGGCGCGGGCAACTCTAACCTTCGCGCGACAGCCGTCGGTTTCCTCGTTTACCTCGGGTCGCTTGACACCTAACGAGTATGGTCATAGTCTTGACTCGTTAGGTCAGTAACAACGAAAGGTCAACCATGAACCACCGCACGACTCATCTTCGACCCGAGGCCACGATTCAGGACGCGTACGAGCTTGCTCTCGCCCAGCGTCGCGCCGTGTACGCGAAGTCCACACGCCAGAGTGATCGCCGCTACCGCATCGCGGTCACGGGTCGAGAGCTTCTCGCCCGCCCAATGGTGCGCGCGACGCTGTCGGTGATCGCCTATACCGTGGTGTCGGTCGGCGTCCTCGCCGGATGCTACGGCCTCACGATCGCGATGTGCGCGATCTTTTCCACTCTCTAACGATTCCCGACACCGCTACGCGGGTCGTTCACCCCGATAACAGAAAGGTCACACCGTGGCTAAGAAGGACAAGTCGAAGAAAAAGGGCAAGGCCGTCGTCGACGAGCCGACGCCGAGCAAGAAAGAACTCAAGCGCCGCGAGGCTGAGCTTGAGGCCGCGCTCGCCGCGAAGGCTGAGAAGCCGAAGAAGGCGAAGCACCCGCACGTCGAGCACCTCGACCGCGTCGCCGAACTCAACGGCATCGTCGCGGATCCGAACGCGAAGGGCAAAGCTCGCAAGGCCGCCGCCGCTGAGCTTGAGGAGTTGCGTAAGGCGACCCTCGGTCGCAAGAAGCCGAAGCTCGACGTGACGCCGATCGAGGACGCCGACGAGCGCACCGTGAAGGTCGACTACGGCACCGACCCGATGCCCGTCGAGGAGCAGCCCGAACCGTTCCGCACCATCCAACTACGCGTAGCGGCGAAGGACAAGGCGCGCAAGCTCGTCACGATCAAGCCTCGCAAGGGCGAGACCGAAACCGACGACTCGTACCTCGAGCGCCTTCGCGACGCCCGCGACAAGGCAGCCGCCGACGTCCAAGCCGAGTTCGACCGCCAGGACGCCGAAGCCAAAGCGGCCGAGGCTGCCCTCGAGCCGAAGCCACGCAAGGCGAAAGACGACGAGCTCGTCGTCGAGATTGGCGGCGAGACCCTCGCGGCGCCCGTGGGAGACCGCGAGCCGACCGAGGAGATACCGAAAGCTGAGAACTACATCGACGCACGATACGACAGTGCAACGCCAGGCGCGGAAGATGCGTACAACCAGGCGCTCGCCGTCCCGAGCGACACGCCGCCCGTCGTCGAGGTGAACCGCAACGGCTACAAGATCAAGTCGCCCGACGGCAGTGGTAAGGCGTACACGCGAGCGACTACCTACATCGACAACCTCGAGGACAAGACGCAACTGACCAAATGGAAGATGCGCAAGATGCTCGAGGGTCTCACGATCAACGAACGCACCGCGGGCGAACAGGCGGGCAAGCGCGACGACGCAGCGGAGACCGAGTACTTCCTCGGCACGATCCGCGACGCGATGCACAACCGCGACGTCGCAATCGCGAAGGCGCTCAAGGCCGATCGCAAGGGCAAGCTCGTCAAGGGTGAACTCGCACCGCTGCTCGACACCGCAAACAAGACGTTCAACACGATCGCCGACCGAATCGCCGAGGAGGCAATGGACATCGGTGGCGCGCACGACGCGGCCAACAAGGGCACCGACCTCCACGCCCTCGCCGAGAAGGTCGACGAGTTCGGCATCGACTGGGCTAAGACCGAGTTCGACGAGGAGCGCATCACACGTTCCGACCTCGACTCGATGATCGCCTACGTCGAGGCCGTCAAGACCGCGGGCATCGTGTGGCGTCACTCCGAACAGGTCGTCGTCAACGATGACCTCAAGGTCGCCGGCCGACTCGACCGCACCGCAATGTGGAAAGCGCCCGGCACTCAGCGGGCCGCCCACGTGGTCGCGGATATCAAGACAGGGAAGGTCGAGTACGGCGCCGGGAAGATCGCCCAGCAGATCGAGCTCTACAGCGGCAGCAAGGGGTACGACCCCGCGAAGCCCGACGAGCGCGTCGACCTCAAGTTGAGCAAGAGCAAGGGCTTGCTTATCCATCTCCCGCAAGGTAAGGGGACGTGCGCGATTTACGTCGTCGACTTGACGCTCGGGCACAAGGGCAACGCGATCAGCGCCGACGTCCGAGCCTGGCGCAACGAGGGCAAGCGCGCTATCGACTTCACGGTCGACCTCGCCGCCCCGGTGGTGACGGAATAACAAAAGCCGCTCGAGTTCCTAGCAGCAGTGCTGGGGGTGGGCTCGAGCAGCCGTCGGCCGTTCCTATAACGGCTAGTCGCGATTGGTCCCAGCTATCGCGAGGCGCGCACATCGCCAGGCGGCACGAGGGGCGGCGGGGTTACTGACCTTTCACCGCCGTCCCGTTCTACTCACCCGGTCAGGGGAGACAAGTGCAACACCAACAGAAAGGCTCACACCGTGGGTAAGGACAAAGATAAGAAGAAGAGCGGCGCGACCGACGACAACTGGGCGAAGCCGTCCGAGGCTCCCGCCACTGGCGACGGGTGGAACTTCACCGAGGAGGCCGAGGGGCGACTGCTCCTCATCACCCCGCTCGAATCGAAGGAAGTGCCCGATAACTACTCGAAGGTGCCCGGCGCCGTCAAGGAGGTCATCGTCGCCAACATCGTCGTGATCGACGAGAAGAAGCCGGAGAAGTCCGAGGAGCACCTCGCGGTCTGGATCTTCCAGGGCTGGCTCAAGGGTGCGCTTCGCGGGTTCATCGGTGAGCGTAAGGTGGTCGCCCGCCTTCGCTTGCAGAAGAAGTCCGAGGTCACGAAGAAGGGCAATAACCCGGCATGGATCTTCGACGACCCGACCGACAAGGAGTACGCGCTCGCCAAGGCGTACGTCGAGTCGATCGACCCGTTCGCCACGGGTGGCAAAGCCAAGAAGTCGAAGGCCGAGCCGGACGAGAAGCCCGCAAAGAAGAAGTCAAAGAAGTAACCTCACCCCGACCGCGCGGCACGTACTCGACCCGAGCTTGTACGTGCCGCGCCTCACTCTTTCAGAAAGGTAATCATGGATTACGACAAGGCCACGGCGGAAGTCGAGCGCCTCTCTAACATCACAAGCGTCGCGCAGATAGCCGCCGCCGACCGCGAGGTCGCGAAGATCACAGCGCTCGCGCTCGTCGACATCGCTCGCTCACTCAGCGCACCACAGGCAGCACTTGAGGAGTACGCGACGGGCAAGGTCGAGGAGCTTCTTGACCCGCGCGTCGTCACACTCATCGCCAACGGTGAGAGCATCACGCGCCCCGACGGTTCGTTCATCGCGATCGTTCTCAACGACCTCGACACGGTCACGCGTGACGGCCTCGCCTCGCACATCATGAACGCGCCGGGCGAAACGCCTCCCGAAGATCCCGACGCGCCGACGTATCTTCCGGTCGACGACGACACGCTGCCCTTCACCTATGTCTACGACGAAGAAGGTACGCGACGCGGGTACCTCACAACCGTTGACGGAGAGAGTGAAGGCGAATCCTGGGTCCAGGTCATCGACGACGCTGGCTTGTCTCATCGGATTTTCGTTCGCGTGCTCAAGTATCGAGCCGACGTCGAGGAGCTTTACGTTCCCGGCAAGAAGAAGAAGGGGAAGAAGTAATGGGACTCTCAGGCAACCCGGCGAAGCGCGCCAACCGACGTGAGCGCCGCAAGTTCTCACGTGGCAACAAGTCGAACGACCTCATCGTCGCTCGTTACGCGTTGCCGGCCGAGGTGCGTGGCGCGCTCGACGACGAGACCGAACGTACGGCAGCGTTCAAGCTCCTCGCTGCCACGATCGTCGATCTTCTCGAGAAGGTACACACCGAGGGCGGTGACGTGTTCGACCTCGCCGTCGTAACGCTCGGTCGTCGCCCGAACGATTCGAGTGATTCCATCCACGTTGAAGTAAAGACGGACCGACTGCGTGCGATGGATGAGGCCGAAGTCGAGGAGCTCCTCGGCGAGTTCAATGACACGTGCCCGCGATGCGGTGCGACCGACGGTGCACCGTGCACTCTTCCGAGCGGCAAGACGGCGCCTAAGCCTCACTCGGTGCGCCCGCGATGACTCGGCCGCTTCTATATGAAGTCGTTCGGCGGACTCGCGAGCGGTGGTCGATGTTCGACGCCAGGTGCCGTGTGTGTTCCTGGACAGCGAGGGGATGGGACTATAGGCGAAACGCAGTGAACGCCGCCCGTCAGCACATCGTCAAGAATCATGTCTAACAAGCAACCGTGTATCGAGTGCCGCGTTCGCCCTAAGTGGGGAGCGCGGCACCGTTGCATTGTCTGCGCGATGCGGCACATGCCGATCGGCGACCAGGTGCAAGAGTCTCGCCGTCGGCTCTCAATGGTGCCACCCGAGCTCAGGCGCAAGACTGTGCCCGCGAAGCTGTGGCCCGATGGCACCCGTTGGTGCGCGGGCTGTCAGTCGTTCGTGATGCTCGAGGACGTGCCGAAGAACGGGGCGCAGTGCCGGGCGTGCAAGAGCGCCAAGACGCACGCGTCGATGATCGAGAAAACGTACGGCTTGACGGCGACGGACTACGACTCTCTCCTCGCCGCTCAAGGGGGCCGTTGCGCTATCTGTCGCGCCCGCCCCAAGTCGAAGCGCCTCGCCGTTGACCATGACCATAAGACCGGCGCGGTGCGCGGCCTTCTCTGCTCGCGCTGCAATCACGACCTGATGGGTAGCGCTTGGGATTCGATGAGCATGGCTCTCGCCCTGTGGCACTACATGAACACTCCCCCCGCGTCGGGGTACTGGCGTTCTCCCGAGCTCGGCCTTCTCGCGCCGGCCGTGATCGAAGAACGCGACGACGCTCAGCGCCCCTCTAAGGCGTCGGAGGTTGACGACGGCCTAGCGGTGCCGAGCGCCGCGAACGCCCGCGAGACCCGGCAAAGCTCCACGATCGGCAGGGTTTCCTTGCCGACGGTCGAAGATGCCCGCGCGCTCAGCGTTCACGAGCTCAATGCGCTCATGCGATACCTCGACCAGCAACGCGAAAACGACCCCGCACCTTTTTAGGGAGCGAGGTCGTTTCAACTGCAAACCGGGCCGGGTCAGCAGTCGTCGCGGTTGCGACGTAACGAGTGTAGCTACTCGGGGTCGTCAGGGTCAATCGGCTGCACGGGGGCGTTGTTGACAGCGCCGACCGTCGAGCCGGTGCCGAGCGCTGCGATCGCCGCGGCAATCCATTCAGCGGCGGTCACGGTCGCACCGCCGTCGCTGCCGACTGTAACGGCGTAGCCGAGGATGACGAGCGCCGGGACGATGAAACCGGCGATGGCCTTGCGGTAACGCTTCACGGTGTACGCGAAGCTGTCGGGGTTGACGGTCTGATTCTTTGCCTTAGCCACGGGGTCGACCTTTCGTTTCAGTAACGGGAATACCAAGGATACCGACGCGTTCCGACGTTCGACAAGGATGACGACGAACCGCATGATGAGGGCGAGGGTCAGCAGCAGGTAGACGATGAACGCAACAACTGCATAGCCAGGGTAATCGCCGAGGTACCGTCGCAAGACGACAACGAGCAGCACGGCCGCGATGCCGCCTGTCATCGCTATCTCAGCGACGCCGAGAAGTGAGCGCGGCCACACTCTAAACGAGCCAACGCCGTACAGCAGCGCGCACCCGAGAGCGGCGAGGAAAGCCGTGAGTGAAAAGAAGTTGTTCACCGTGTCGTTGAACTGGTCGGGCGTCATGGTCTAGGCCGTCTTTCCAATAATGATGTCGTGTAACTTGTCGCGGAAGTGGTTACGATCGCGACGCTCTCTGAGCTCGGCGACCTTCGCGCGGGCCTCCGCTACAACGGTATCGGTTTGCACGCTCGCGCGGCGGGAGTGATCGAGGGCTTGACGCGCGGCGGGTATTCCTGCCGTGTGCTCAAAGTCCGGGTCTTGTTCGGGGTTCATGTTGTTGCGCCTTTCACGTCATCGAACGCGGCGAGGAGTTGCGACGTCACGCCCGCGAGTTCGCGAGACACCTCGCCAAGAGCCTCGGTTGCCGAGTCGGCCCGTCCGCGGTGCACGTCCACGGCGTCGCGATAGAAGTCTCTCGACTTTTCCATCTTGTCAAAAGCCTTATCCTTCTCGTTGAGAATCGCAGCATGGTACTCGTGCAGCGATGCGAGTTCCTTCTCGTGCGCCTTGACCATGTCAGCGACGCGCCGCTCGTGCTGCCCTCGGGTAAGCACGCGATCAGTAGCGAACAGTGCGGTGAGAGTGAATCCGCCGGCAACGTTGAAGAATGGGGCGCTCGAGGTGGCGAGTCCAGCGATAAATGCGAGAACGTCCATCAGCCTGGCACCGCAATCCAATCGAATTGTGCCAAGCCTGACACGCCGGGGTTATTCGTCGTGAGCGTCACCTGCGTCAAGGTGCGCCCGCTGATGCCGACGACCGACGCGCCGTTAGCGGCCACGTTCGTATTCATGACGAAGATTTTCCATGAGAGGGGGACGTTGACGCCGAACACCAGCGTGGCCGCTGAGAGGCCCGCCCCGATAGTGAATACGACTGTGTCACCGAGTGGCTGTAGGTCGTCGCCCACGCTGCCCGCGATGACGTAAGAGGTGCCGACCGGGGTGAGCACGACGCGGTCATCGGCGGATGGTTTGCGACCAATCCACGGGTACCCCTTGACGCCCATGAGGGTTTCACCATCGAACAGTACGAGCGGTAGCCCGGTCCCGTCATAGGCCGAGTCGATCGTGCCGAGGCGGGTCACGCGGTCGGCGCTTGTCTGGTCGCTAATGGGAGTCTCGGCCGCGCTACGAATAGCTCTGACGAACTCGACGGCGCGCATTAGACGGACACCACCCGTCGGACACTATGCGTCATTACGGCGCCCGGTGTGAGGGACAGGCTCCACTCGGTCTCGGCGAACTTCGCGCTCACTGAGAGACCCTCCACTGTCACCGAGTAGACGTCGCCGTTTGAGTGCACCGGCATCGCGAGGGTCGGGAACGTGACTACGTTATAGACCTGGCTCGCTTCGAACTTGAGTCGCTCGGCTTTGGCTTGAAGCGTGTCGAGGTCGGCGGCGTCTTGCTCGGTGCGGAAGTCGGTTATCGTCCGGCCGCGCGAGACTGTTGAGGTGATCGATGCCGGGTTGTCGTTGGTCGCGACCGCTGTCAACGGCGCTTGATCGGCTTCGCTCTTGACGAGCACCCAGCGATTCGGAACCGAGAAAAGGTCGGTCGAGTCTTTGACGTCGCCCGAGATAAGGCTCACGTCGTTGGCCGCGTAGTCGTACTCGGCGGGTCGCTCGGCCGGCGACTGGTATGGCCGCACGATGGCGCGCCCGTACTCGTCAAACCAAAGTGATTCGTAGTTCAGGGCGGCGAGTAGATCGTTGACGATTTGCAGCTTCGATGTGCCGGGCTCCCACTCTTTCGCAACGGGTAGCCCGAGCGGTGAGGGGACGATGTTGACGACGAAGTCGTCAAGTAGATCCTCGACGGCGTCGGTGTAGAGGTCGCCAGGCGGGACGGAGAAACGGTTGAGAATCTTGTCGTCGCGTAGCACAAGGTTCTGGTCGTACGCTTCGACAGCGCGTACGACGCCGCCGCTCATGCCAAGTGTGCGCTCGGGAGAGGCGAGGAGAAAGACACCGAGAGGCCACTCCACGTAGCCGCCGCCGCTCATCGCTAGGCGCGCCCACGGCTGAATTCGGTCGCGGGCGAAGTCGATCGCGCCGGGGTTCTCGCGAAGGGTGAGCTTCGCAGTGCGCTTGATTTCCGAAAGCGAGTTGTTCGTGATAGATGCTGAGATGACGTCGTCGAGCGGGCCGAGTCGGTT